>Ga0208544_10000110_pt1 | contig 64374 bp, 48 predicted proteins | sample DEB08_DNA_9_FD_184526 | JGI IMG/M metagenome (GOLD analysis project Ga0208544, IMG submission 184526) | Aqueous microbial communities from the Delaware River and Bay under freshwater to marine salinity gradient to study organic matter... | ecosystem: Environmental > Aquatic > Marine > Coastal ...
TTGATACAGTCTACACCATGGATCATCACAAAATTGGCTGGATTTTAATACGTCAAATTCTAAACTACTCGTTTTCATAATATTCTATTTTGAACGCTAAATTACCATATTATTCTCGTACACCACCCATGATTGAGCAGATAAATTTAAACCAATTAGCCCAACCTGTCTTAAAAGGAAAGACTCGGTTGGCTGGAATTAATTTAACTCAGCAAAGAATGACCGACGTACTTCAAGCAGTTGTAGCTTTATCTCTTCAACCAAAAGGCTATGCAGCAAAAGACCTTAGTCAGAAAATGCAGCAGATTGGTTGGGAAGATTATTCCCCTCGAATGGCTGCATATGACTTAAAAAAATTAAGAGCTAAAGAATTTGTAACTAAAGCTAGTGCCAGAAAATATAAAAATACGCCAATGGGTATTCAGAATATTACTGCTTTATTAGCTTTGACTCAACAGCAAATCCCCCACACTCTTGCAATCATAAAAAATAGTAAATCCCTAGATGCCAAAGAACTTTCGCAATTAGAACAACATCACTTTAATATCAATAAAGAAATCGCCGCTCTAAATACTATTTACGGTATTCAATCAAAAGCCGCATAATTATCGACATTTTAAAATATCGACAATTTGTTGGTCTTAAAATTTGTGTAAGAGCCTAAGCGGTCCTTTATTTAAGAAATTTAGAATAAGCACTAACTTCGCCAGGTTTCCATTTCTTTTCTGTAATATTGATGTAAAAATCTTATTACAAACCACTTTTAAGTAATGCCTGTTAATTATTCGGGCAATGGGTTTATATGTAAATAGCTGATAATGAGCGTTTCCTTCAATCCTTGTACTTATCTGTTTATAGGCTAAATATTGAAGAATAAAAAAAACATACTATTCCTGCTTTTTTACCTATTTCTGAGTGCTGCTACAGCACAAGAAGTTCCAGAAGTTATAGCCTTTACTGACCCTAATATTTTAAACGAGCAAGTTTGGTCTATCACGCAAATGGAGGATAATCGGATGTGTTTTGGAACATCTGATGGCTTAATCTTTTTTGATGGAAGTCAATGGAATAGTTTTGAACCCAGTTATCAAGATATTATTAGAGTGGTGTCGGCTGATGAAAAAGGTAGAATTTACAAAGGAAATTATGATGAATTTGGGTATTGGGAAAAAGATACGCTCGACCAGTTGCAATATTTTTCCTTGTCAAAAAAAATAAGTATTGAAACCAAAGAAGAAATTTGGAACATCCTAAGGGTCGGCGAACTTATCTATTTTCAATCTTTTTCTGCCATTTATAAATATGCGAATGGCAAAGTTGAAAGCATAAAGCCTGAAGGGAATATCATGTTTTTACAGGCTGTTCGAGGGCGTATTTTGTTCCAGCAAATTGGTGGCGGTATCTACGAAATGAACTCGTCCAACCAATTTAAATTATTACCCTCTACCCTATTCTTTTCCGATAAAAAAGTCGTATTTATTTTACCTTATAAAGAAAGTGGGTTGCTAATTGGCACCGAACATCATGGCGTATATGTATGGGATAACGAGGAAATCAATATTTGGAATATTCCCTTGCAAAAAGAATTTAAGACCAATCAACTCAACAAAGGGATTCAATTGTCGAATGGCAGCTATGCCTTTGGAACCATTCTTAAAGGGGTCTATATTTTAGATAAAAATGGGAATAAAAAAATTCATTTGAATCGGGAGCAAGGTTTACCAGATAATACAGTATTATCGCTTTTAGAAGATACTAGTGGTAACCTGTGGTTGGGATTAGACAAAGGGGTTGCCATAGTCAATGTGAAGAATACTTTGTTGTTTTTTAAAGATGTAAATGGAACACTTGGAACAGTATATACCGCAGCAGAATTTGATAATCATTTATATGTAGGTACCAACAGAGGGGTGTTTTTTAAGAAAAAAAGTACCAAAAATACATTTTCCTCAAATAAGTTTCAATTTATTTCTGGCACTCAAGGTCAGGTATGGGAGTTAAAAGTTTTTGGAGATGAATTATTAGGTGGTCATAATGAAGGGACGTTTTCCATCTCTAAAAATCATAAAATCAATAAAATATCTTCGAATAGTGGTGGATGGACGACCCAATATCTTACCGAAAATAAAGACTTGTTAATTCAAGGTACTTATTCGGGAATGGTTGTTTTTAAAAAAAATAAAATAGGTAAATGGTCACTTGCCCATCGAATAAATGGATTTTCAGAACCTGTAAAGGAAATGGTCATTGACAAGAAAGGGGCTATTTGGTTGGCGCATCCTTTGGAAGGTTTGTACCGAGTTTTTTTAGATAATACAAAAAAAGAAGTGGCTTTGATTCATAAGTTTTCTGAAAAAGATGGACTGCCTTCAGATAAAAAAATGGCTTTGATTTATGAGGAAGGACAAGTATTTGTGCAATCAGAAAAAAAATGGCTTTGGTTCAACGAAAAAACCAAGCAATTTGAACGTTCTCGTGATTTTAATCATTTTCCATTAGAAAAAATACAGGGAAAAATTTGTCAAGGAAAGGAGGGGGATTGGTTTGAAGTATTGCCACATCAGGTTAATTGTTTTATCAACGATAAAAAAAATACACTTTCCCTTCCTCTAGTGGGTGATTATGAAAATATTATTACGCTCTCTGATGGAAAATACCTGTTTTGTCTGGATGATGGTTATGCAATGCTCCATGCAGCAAATTTAATGCAAGATACTATCGAAAACTATCCCAAGGTAACGATAAATCGACTAGAGTTTTTGGAAGAAGATTCCATCCAAAAAGTAGTCCTTCAAGAGGCGTCTTTGCGTTTAAAAAGTTATCAAAATCGACTTCGGTTTCATTTTTATCAACCGCATTATACTAACATGCCCCTTTTCCGTTATCGGCTTTTAGGTTTAGAAAATAACTGGTCCCCGTGGACAGAAAAATCGGAAAAAGAATATTTCAATCTGCACTCAGGAAAATATACTTTTATAGTAGAATCAAAATTTGGGCATCAATCTACTTCCGTCAAATTTGAAATACTACCGCATTGGTCTCAAACTTGGCTCGCTTATTTATTTTATTTTTTAGGATTTATTGCGCTCCTTTGGCTATTGCAGCGCTATCAGAAAAAAGAATTTGAAGCGACCAAACAACAGATGCAAGCTGACCAAAAACGCTTTCTTGCGGAACAACAGATGCAAGCCGATAACGAAAAATTGCATTTAGATATCGTCAATAAAAGTAAACAACTCGCCAATTCGACGATGAATTTAGTGCAGAAAAATGAAATCCTGCTGCAAATTAAAAATGAACTCCTGCTACATAAGAAAAAATCAGATGGGTCTATTAAAAGCAAAGATTACCAGCAACTGTTACACCTCATTGATACGCACCTGACTTCCAAACAGGATTGGGAATTATTCGAAAAAAACTTCAACCAGGTGCATGAGCTTTTTCTAAAAAAATTAAAAGTAGATTTTCCACAATTGACTCCTGGGGATTTGCAATTAGCGGCCTACCTAAAGATGAATTTGACCTCCAAAGAAATTGCTCCTTTACTTCACATCTCTATTCGGGGAATTGAAAATAAGCGATATCGGCTTCGAAAAAAATTAGGCTTAGCAAAAGACGGGAATCTGACAGAGTTCTTAATGAAGTATTAGTTTTTTTCAAATGGCGTAGTCATAGTGAGGTGTTTTTTTCTTTATTACATGAAATATATTCCATATTTGAGTTAGCAAAAATATATTTGTAAAAAATTAAATTTTGTTAACAACTGTACATGCCAAATATTCCAACAATTATAGCCAATATTCTGTCTTTTGTGTGTTTTATGCTACTTTTCCCAAGTGGAGTAGTCGCTAATCCTGATGCACCTACAGGTTTAGCCGTTTTTAATTATGATAGTCATGTAGAATTGCGTTGGAATTCTAATGCAGAACCTAACCTCGCCGCCTATCGAATTTATCGGGCAACACCTAATGCTACTTTTGAGTTTTTAACTTCCGTCAATCCCATTAATACCGAATATATTGATTTTATCGGTGCGCAAAACCAATCTTTTGAGTATAAAATAACCGCAATTAATACGGCAAGCGAAGAAAGTAATTTTTCCAATGAAGTGGAAGGAACTACTTTTTCCATGACAGATGAGGAGTTATTGACGATGGTTCAGGAATATACTTTTCGATATTTCTGGGATTTTGCCCATCCTGTTTCAGGCATGGCGAGAGAGCGAAATACAACCAGTACGGTTACTTCAGGCGGAAGTGGATTTGGGATTATGGCGATTTTAGTGGGCATCGAAAGAGGATTTATCACCAAAGAAGAAGGAGTGGCAAGGCTCTTGAAAATCGTTAATTTTTTAGAAACTGCCGACCGCTTTCACGGTGCCTTTCCTCATTGGATGAATGGCTCGACGGGCAAAGTTATTCCTTTTTCAAATTTAGATAATGGTGGCGACATCGTGGAAACTGCTTTTTTGATTCAAGGTCTTTTGACTGCGAAACAATGTCTGGATGGAAATACCGAGGAAGAGATTTTGTTGAGCAATAAAATCACTCAGATATGGGAAGCAGTAGATTGGAACTGGTATCGCAAGTCTGTTCAGAAAGTTTTATTTTGGCATTGGTCTCCTAATTTTGGTTGGGATATTAATCTTGAACTTCGAGGATTTAACGAAACACACATCGTCTATCTTTTAGCAATTGCTTCTCCCACTTTTCCGATTCCTGCAAATTTATACGATAATGGCTGGGCGGGAAATAGTTATACCAATGGAGGTGAATTTTTTGGTTTCCCCTTGGAAGTAGGAACTTACCGAGGAGGCCCTTTATTTTTTTCTCATTATTCTTACTTAGGTTTTGACCCTCGTTACAAAAAGGATGGGTACACCAATTATTTCAATCGAAATGTTTACCACACTTTAATCAATCGAGCCTATTGTATTGAAAATCCACAAAATCACGAAGGCTACGGGGAGGATTGTTGGGGATTAACTGCCAGCGACGACCCATTTGGTTACTCCGCACATGAACCTACCGCAGCAAGAGATAATGGTACAATTACGCCCACCGCTGCCCTATCGTCCATGCCTTACACGCCTGAACTTGCCTTGGCCGCTTTAAAGCATTTTTATCGAGCACATGGAAGTCAACTTTGGGGAAAATATGGTTTTTATGATGCTTTTAATTTGACAGAAAATTGGTTCGCCACTTCTTATTTGGCGATTGACCAAGGGCCGATTATTGGAATGATTGAAAATTATCGAACTCAATTATTGTGGAATGGTTTTATGAAAAATCCTGAAATTCAAACAGCATTGGATGCCATTGGTTTTATACCAGATACTGTTTTCGTAACTGATTTAAAACAAGTTGAATTAGACGATAAGGAATGGGGCGTTTTTCCAAATCCAGCCAATGACCAAGTGGACATTTTTATAAAAAATAATACCATTCCATCGAATGAAAAAATAGAAATTTCCTTATTTGAAATTAATGGGCAACAAGTCTTAAATTTTCCCAAAGAAAAAAAATGGGCTTTTGAAGCCAAAAAAATGACCATTTCAGTAGCTAATATTCCTGCTGGAATTTATTTTTTACACTTAAATACTAAACTATATTCATTAACGAAAAAGCTAATTATTGTTCGCTAAACGTAACCATACTAGGCTTTTCCAAACAACAACATCACTATTATGAAAAAAATTTTACTTACTTTACTACTACCTGTAGTTATGCTTAGTGTAGTTTTTTCACAAACCACCTACGAAGATTTTGAAGGAACTCCTTTGACTTGGAATCCTTTTGGCGATGGAATTTACAATGGAGCAATTGATAATCCCGACCCTAATGCCATCAATATGTCAACAAAAGTAGGGTCTTACACCAAATCTGGTATGCACGCATTTAGTTTGTTAATTGCGATTCTTCCAGACACTATGGATTTGACGGTCAACAATCAATTTAGTATTGATATTTATACGCCTGTTGCAAGCCAAGTTTTGTTCAAACTAGAAGGAGATGGAGAAGCAATTGAAGTCGTAAAAAACATTGCAAATACCAATGTTTGGCAAACTTATACTTTTGATATGAGTGCTGCTGCCAATTTTACGACCATTACTAAAATCATTATTTTCTTCGACCCAGGAGTAGAAATGAGTGACGATACTTATTTATTTGACAACATTATAGCCAACCCTGCTGGTGCATGTGCAGGTACGGTTTCGGATGCAACGATTATTGACGATTACGAATGTCAGCGAAATGCTACCTACGGAGGTGGTTGGGATATTTTGACTGCTGTTGCCAACCCTGATGCTTCTGGTATCAATACTTCTTCGACGGTTGGAGAATATGTAGACCCTTTGGATTCTTGGTCAGCATTGGTGGTTGATTACCAAAATTCAATAGACCTTTCTACCAATAATAATATCAAAGCAAAAATATGGGCACCTAAAACTGGGCAACTTTTATTCAAATTGGAAGGGGGTGTTTCTAGCCCAAGTGAAAAATTTATAGATGTTACAGTAGCGAATACTTGGGTAGAATACACTGCAGATTTTAGTGACCAATCAGCCGCTGACCACAAAAAAATTGCTATTTTCTTCAATGCAGGTGTTGATGCGGTAGCAGGCGATATTTACTATATTGATGATATTTCTTTTGCAGAAGCTCCTGCTGCCGCCGCTTTAGAAGATTTTGAAAACGGAGCTAGTTTACCTTGGGAACCACTCAATATGGATATGCCCAATCACGGAACTTTTAGTGTAGTAGCAAACCCTGATGCTACTGGTAATACAAGTGCTAATGTTGGAAAATACGATAAAGGTAGTGCAGCATTTAGCACGCTAACTGCATTTTTAGCAAATGGAATGGATTTATCCATTAGTCCTCAATTGAATTTACACGTTTGGGCACCAGCGGGTGCAGTCAATATGACGATACAATTGGTAAGCCCAACGGAAGGCAATAAAGAGGTAACAAGAGCATTTTCTGCGACGGAAACATGGGTGGACATGTCGCTTAATTTTGAAGAGTTTAATATGATTACTGATTTTGAACGAATCAATTTACTCTTCGATGGGGGAACTGCTGCTGGGGGAACGACCTATTATTTTGATAATTTAACCCAAGGAGTAAGTACCGTTGACCCCTGCGAAAATGTAGTCGCCAACCTTACTATTTTGGATAATTACGAATGCCAACGTAATGTTGCTTATGGAGTGGGCATAGACCGATTAACGGTAATTAATAATCCTGAGGTTTCTTCTGAAAATGCGAGTACCCTAGTTGGAGAATACAAAGACCCAACAGATGAATGGTCAGCTTTAGGATTTGAAAGTGGTGGTTCTTGGGACTTATCAATCAAAAATCAATTCCATCTAAAAGTATGGTCGGGCATTGCAGTACCACTTCTTTTCAAATTAGAAGGAGGTGCTTCTCCCGCCAAAGAAATTTTTATGGATGTGACGCAGACGAATCAATGGGTAGAATATGTAGTTGATTTTAGTGATCAAGCAGCAGCAGATCATGCTAGATTAGTTGTCTTTTTTAATGCAGGCGTATTGCCTACACAAGAAGACCTTTATTACATTGATGATGCCTCTTGGACAAGAGCTTCTTATACGGGATGTATTGATACGCATGAGGATAGTGATAATACGATTGCCAATTTTGCCTATTTCGCCAATGGTTATTTAGAAACAGAAGGTAAACAATTTGAAATCGTTGATAATCCAAACCGAAGTGGAATTAATGTAAGTGCTAAAGTAGGTGAATTTGTCAAAGCAGGTGATGCCTTACCTTTCGCTGGAATGTTTGCCCAACTGGATGCGCCTATTGATTTTGCAGGTAATAAAACGGCAAAAGCAAAAGTATTAATGGACCACATTGGAAATTTTGCCATTAAATTAGAAGGCTCTACTACTGGAGCTGCCCCCGTTGAACTCCCTGTAGATAATACTTTAACTGGGGAATGGGAGGAATTAACTTTTGATTTTTCGGCAGTAGCGGATGATGCCCAATATACCCGTTTGACGCTTTTCTTTGATTTGCCAATTGATGCAACAGGGACAGATGTTACTTCCTATTTTGATGATATTATTATTGGAGATGCTGCTTGTATTACCACCAGTATTTTTAATACAGTAACAATAGCGTCCTTTAAAATCTCTCCAAATCCTGTAAGAGAGGTGCTAAGAATTGAAAATACGATAGAGGTAGAAACCATCGAAGTATTTAACTTATTAGGGAAAAAAGTGAGTGCAAGAACAATTGCGAGAACAGAAAATTTTGACCTGCCAGTTAATGAATTGGAAAATGGAATTTACCTGCTTGCAGGATATGATAAAAACGGACAACTTATAGCTAATGCAAAATTTATTAAAGATTAATTATAATACCGTCTTGATTTTGGTGGCACTACTTGTAGTGCTACCAATCTTTTTTTTGAATTGCGCTTCTGCTTCAAAAACGGGAAAAGATACTGCTATAAAAAAGCCTTCGATGGAAACTTCCTTTAGCGTGGAAGAATTACAACGCCGAACTTTTTTGTATTTCTGGGAATTGGGGGATACGGACAATTTTCAAATTCCAGATAGATTTCCTACTCAAAACTTCTCTAGTATTGCTGCTACAGGTTTTGGCTTGACAAGTTATTTGGTAGGAGTCAATAAGCAATATATCACTCGAAAAGAGGGCGCAAACAGAGTTTTGCAAACGTTGCAGTTTTTAAAAAATATGCCACAAGGAGAAGCTCCAAGTGGGGTGAGTGGTTATCATGGTTTTTATTATCATTTTTTAAAAAACGACGATGCTACCCGCTTCAAAAACGTAGAACTTTCCTCTATAGATACAGGATTATTGATGGCAGGTATTCTAGCTGCGCAATCTTTTTTTGATAAAAATAATACAACTGAAAAAGAGATTCGATCACTCGCTGATTTTCTATATCGACGTGTTGAATGGGATTGGATGCTCAATGAAGAAATGAAATTGTCGATGGGTTGGCATCCCGAAAAAGGTTTTATTCCACACGACTGGAATGGGTATAATGAAGCGATGATTTTACTAGTGCTGGCAATGGGTTCCCCAACGCATCCTATCCCTGCGGAATGTTGGGATAAATGGTGCGAAACTTATGAATGGCGGACGTTTCAAGGAGCAGAGTTCGTTAATTTCGCGCCCTTATTTGGACATCAATACAGTCATATTTACATTGACTTTAGAGGAATTAAAGATGAATATATGACAAAAAAAGGAATTGACTATTTTGAAAATGCTCGGCGTGCTACTCTTTCCAATCAAGCTTTTTGTATGGAAAATAAAAATGCTTGGGAAGGTTATGGGAAATATCAATGGGGCTTAACGGCTTGTGACGGGCCTGCCAGCGGCGAACCTAAAAAAGGAAAACAAGGTATCCAATTTCGAGGGTATTCTGCCCGAGGAGCAGGCGTAAATCATGGGTTTGATGACGGCACGATTGCGCCAACTGCGGCTGGAGGCTCCGTTCCTTTTGCGCCCGAAATTTGTATTCCTACTTTGGAAAACATGTGGGAAAATCATTATGAAACCCTCGTGGGAGAATATGGATTTAAAGATGCTTTTAATTTGAGTTATACTTTTGGAGAAAAAAATAAAAATGGTTGGTTTGACAAAGATTATCTCGGCATTGACCAAGGGCCTATCTTACTACAAATCGAAAATCATCAAAATGAATTTGTTTGGGAGTTGATGAAAAAAAACCCTTACCTCCTTGAAGGATTAAAAAAAGCAAAATTTAGCGGCGGATGGATGGAGTCGTTGAATTAGAAATTGGATATGCACCCTTGTTGGTCAGCATTTTAAATTGTAAATACCATGATAAAAATAAAGCTATATAAACTATTTGTGCTTGGCTGTCTTTTGTCTATTGCTACCGTCGGGATAGCGCAACAGATTTCCATTAAAGGAATGATAACCGATGCTATCGATGGCAATTCCCTCATTGGTGTTAATGTTTTGGTGAAAAATACTACTAATGGAGGAGTGACCGATATTGATGGAAACTATACTATCCAAGCAGCTGCAACAGACGTTTTACAATTTTCTTACATCGGATATAAATTAGTAGAAATTCCTATCGACGGACGAACCACTATTGATGTGCAAATGGGTAGTGATACCGAAACACTTGATGAAGTCGTCGTTGTGGGGTATGGGGTACAAAGAAAAAGTGACTTGACAGGGGCCGTCTCTACCGTTAAGGCAGCAGAAATTAGTAGAATTCCAACGGCATCGGTAGCGCAGGCACTACAAGGAAAAGTGGCAGGCGTACAAATTACCCCTACTTCAGGAGAACCAGGCGCAGGTGCGATAATTCGGATTAGAGGAGTCGGGACGCTGAATGATGCCTCTCCCCTATTTGTGGTGGATGGGATGCTTTTAGATGATATTAATTTTCTAAATCCAAACGATGTGGCATCTGTTGAAATTTTAAAAGATGCATCGGCAACTGCCATTTATGGTTCTCGTGGTGCAAATGGGGTAATCATCGTTTCTACCAAAAAAGGAGTGATAGGGAAAGAGGCTGTTTTTGAATTTTCGAGTTACCTCGGCAATCAAACTTTGGTAAAAAAAATCGACTTGGTGAATGCGCAACAATTTGCTACCCTCGCCAATGAAGTAGCAGAAAATGAAGGAACAGGTTTACCCTTTTCTGACCCTTCCATTTTTGGAGCAGGAACAGATTGGCAGGAAGAGATTTTCCAATCGGCACCGATTATGAATTATCAATTGGCAGTACGTGGCGGTTCAGAAAAAATGACCTATAATGTCAGCGCCAATTATTTTAAGCAAGAAGGAATCGTTCAAGGTTCTGATTTTCAAAGACTTACTCTTAGAATAAACAATCAGTACAACTTAAAGCCTTGGGCAAAAATGGGGCATAATATTTCTTTTATAAGAACAGCTCCTGAGAATGCTGCGAACGTAATTGCCAATGCTTATCGAGCTGATCCAACCGTTCCAGCCGTAGATACAGCAGGTAATTTTGGGAATACTTCCATTCGTGCTTCGGTCGCTAATCCTGCGGCACAAATAAAATACAATAATAATGCAAGGAGCGGTAATCGTACCGTTGGAAACCTTTATCTGGAGTTGAGTTTTTTGAAAAATTTCACCTTCCGAACTAATTTTGGAGTCGATTTAGCGCAACAACAAGGGAAGACTTTTACGCCGACCTTTTTTGTTTCGCCTATCCAACAAAATGAAGAAACTAGATTGTCCTTCTTTAGCGACCGTACCCAAAGTTGGTTATGGGAAAACACCATCAATTACCAAAAAGAATGGACAGACCATCGGCTAAATATTTTAGCAGGAATGACGGCACAAGAATTTCAATTTGAAAATTTTGGTGGTTCTCGAACAGGCATACCAGGTGAGTCAGAAGAATTATTTTTTCTAAGTGCTGGTGAAATTGATGGGCAAACTAATTTCAACGGTGGTTTTGAATGGAGCTTGCTCTCCTATTTATTTCGAACCAATTATGTATTAAAAGACCGATATCTTTTTACAGCAAGTTTTCGTGCAGACGGCTCTTCCAAGTTTGGAACAAATAATCGCTATGGATATTTTCCTTCCGCCGCCGTAGGTTGGAATGTCATGCAAGAGGATTTCATGAAAGCGGTTTCTTTTTTGGATAGGTTAAAAATCCGAGCAAGTTGGGGGATGATTGGTAATGAAAAAATTGGAGCTTACGCTGGTCGTGCCGTTGTCACTTCTAATCTCAATGCGGTCTTTGGCACACAAGAAGCATTGAATTTTGGCGCCTCCATTATCACCCTCGCCAATTCTGAAATCAGGTGGGAAGAAACCACGCAAACCGATATTGGCATTGAAGTCGGATTGTTTAAAAATAAATTATCCGCAGAAATAGATTATTATAATCGAGTGACGGATGGTATTTTAATTGATGTGCCCATTCCTGATTATGTGGGTTCTGCCAATAATCCAGTTGTCAATGCAGCAAAAGTAAAGAACAGTGGTCTTGATTTTAATTTGACTTGGCGAGAAACAAGAGGTAAGCTCGCTTACCAATTTGGATTAGTTGCTTCCACCGTGAATAATGAAGTTTTAGAATTAGGAGAAGGACGGTCAGAGATTTTTGGAGGCGACTTGGGAGTCGGTGGAAAGTTGGGAACTCGAACAGTTGTCGGTGCGCCCATCGGTGCTTATTATGGTTATTTGACCGAAGGCGTTTTTCAAAATGAGGAAGAAATTCAAGCGAATCCAACCATCGGTGATGAGCAACCTGGCGACCTTAGATTTGTCGATGTCAATAAGGATGGAACAATCACGACTGCCGATAGAACGAATTTAGGTAGCCCAATTCCTAATTTTATTTATGGATTTAATTTGGGCGGTGAATTAGCTGGTTTTGATTTTTCGATAGAATTCAATGGTCAAAGAGGAAATAAATTAATTAACGCCAAAAAGATGGCTCGCTTTGGCACTTATAATTTTGAAACTGATTTTCTAGACCGTTGGACAGCCGAAGGAACTGCTGATACGCAACCAAGAGTGACCAATGGTGGGCATAATTATAATGTCTCTGACCATTTTATCGAAGAGGGTGCTTTCTTTCGTTTGCGAAATGTACAGTTAGGTTATTCCTTACCACAACGATTATTGGAGCAAGTTCATTTGGAAAAATTCCGAATTTATGTAAGTGCGACTAACCTAAAAACTTGGGCAAGTTATAGCGGTTACACTCCTGAAATTTCGAGTAACTCGGTGCTTTCTGTTGGAATTGACCGAGGCATTTTTCCTATTGCTAAAACTATTTTGGGCGGGATAAATATTACTTTTTAAGGCACTACGGTAAAAGTGTAGGTAGCTAAAAATGTGTGACGACTCAGGAGCGTCGTGTTACCCGTTATCGTTGCAAAGTAACATGACGCTCCTGAGTCGTAAAAGCTTTAATTTTAATTCACTCATAGTTTTCCCCATAGAACCTAAAAAATTAACAACTTAATAGCCATGAAAAATTCATTTTTTTATAATATCTTTAAAGTCAGTCATATCGTTATGCTGATTTGTCTATTTTCCATCAGCTGTAAAAAAGATTTTTTAGAAAAGAAACCTCTAGGGCAATTGACTTCTGACAATTTTTTTGAAACAGCAGACCATGCCGTATGGGCGACCAATGCCGCTTACGAACAATTGAGAAATTGGGATGTACATGTTTTTTCTTTTATTGGATTGACCGATATTATTTCAGATGATACCGATAAAGGCAGTACGCCATCTGATGCAAATTTTTTAACGGAGTTAGACAACTTCACTTTTGATGCAGGAAATATTTCGGTTGGTGCGGTTTGGACAGGCTATTATCAAGGAATTTACCGGGCCAATATTGCTTTAGAAAATATTCCAACTATTGAAATGGGCGAAGCACTCCAAACCAGACTCTTGAGTGAATGTCGTTTTTTACGAGCCTATTATTATTTTAATTTGGTTCGTTGGTTTGGCGATATTCCTTTGATTACCAAAACATTGGACAGAGCAGACTTTTCTCAACCTCGTACTTCCAAGACTGAAGTGTATGCCCAAATCATTCAAGATTTAGAAAATGCAATTGACGTATTACCTACTCAATTTTCGGGTGTGGATAAAGGCAGAGCCACCAAAGGTGCAGCGCAAGGATTGTTGTCAAAAGTATATTTAACGCTTGGCGATTTCACCAATAGTAGCGAACAAGCATTGGCGGTGATTGCGGCTCAAAAATATGCTTTGCTCCCAAGTTATGCCCAAATTTTTACTGCTGCTGGAGAAAATTCTTCCGAAAGTTTATTTGAAGTACAAACGGCTGCCTTTGAAACTGGCGGAGGTGGCACCCAATATAATGAAGTGCAAGGCGTTCGAGGAAACCCCAATTTAGGTTGGGGATTTAATCGCCCAAGTGATGACTTAGTTGGGGATTATGAACGAGGTGACCCAAGACGGGAAGCGACCATTCTTTATGTTGGAGAAGTGTTGCCCGATGGTTCCGCACTTGTGGCAGACAATCCAAATATTTTTAATGAACGATATAATCAAAAAGCTTGGGTGCCTACTCATGAGGGGGGCAATGGAAATGGGCCAGGTAATATTCGATTATTGCGATATGCAGATGTATTATTAATCGCTGCGGAAGCCCTGAATGAATTGGGAGAAACAACCGATGCGCTACTGTATTTAAACCTAGTTCGTGCAAGAGCGAGAGGACAGAGCACTTCCATTTTACCTGACATCACCGTTACGAATAAAGAAGAATTAAGAACTATTATTTGGCACGAACGCCGAGTAGAATTTGCGCTGGAACAACAACGGTGGTTCGATTTGGTTAGGCAGGGAAAAGCAGCTTCTGTCATGCAAGCAGTTGGTAAGAATTTTGAAATTGGAAAACATGAATTATTGCCCTTGCCACAAACAGAGATTGATTTGAGTGGTGGTCTGTTGGAGCAGAATGCTGGATATTAATAAACGAAGATGTCACTTTACATGATAAATTTATCATGTAAAGTGACACTGTAAATCATTTCCTTTTGACCTTAAAAGGCTTGCCATTTCGTACCTCAAAAAGAAACTACGAAATTAAAATCACGACAGAATCAGACCTAAAATCCATAATAGCCAATATTCTTCAACGATAGGATTCATTGCTGTTCATTTTATGGAAACGTTGAAATAAACTATAAATGAAATTTCAATAGATAAATAGTACACCAATTACCACTTATATTTAAATCCAATCCGAGCCACCTGTGTCTCAAAATAATTCTCGTATAAAGCCGTAAAATCAGCGGTCGTAATTTCTTCTCGAATCCCAAAGTCGTTAAAAATATCACTAAACGAAAAAGTCAATTCTCCTCTATCCTGTAAAATGCTTTTTTTGATACCTAGGTCTATAGAAGAACGAGCTAATGCCCTACCCTGTGGAATATTTTTCGGCGCTAGATAAATAGCCGTCAATTGAATTTGCGTTTTTTTAGGCAAATCAATTTGGTTATTGATTTTTATGTCCCACGTTTGGTCGGTGGTGTTTTGGATGTTAAAAGGTCGCTCAAATGGAAATAATAAAGTTCCTGTATAAGCATCAATGGTATTATTATACCAATTAAAACTACCAGAAATTTTCCAATAATCTTTAATGCTTTGTGCTAATAGTATCTCTATTCCCAAATTAGTCCCACTTCCCACATTTTGATATATTTTGTTGATAACAGAGTAAGCTGGATTAGAATTATCAATGCTAAAAATCCGCAAAAATGGAGCGTCTAATTGACGATAGTAGGTAGAAAAGAAAACAGAACCTGTTTCCCATATTCGTTTATAGGCTGCCTCGTATGTCTGCGTAAATTGTGGGCGCACATAGGGATTACCTACTTTTAATAATTCTGGGTCATCATATTTTGGAAAGATTCTTAAATTTGGTTCGCCCGGTCTATCTACTCTTTCATTATAGAACAGCGATAAATTATTAGTCTCATTGAGTTTGAAAGTCAATCGAACATTCGGGTATAGCTTAAAATAATCGTAAGCATCATTTTCGGGATAGTAGATGTTCTCCCGTGAAATATCATAAAATATATTAGTCTGTTCTAATCTTAATCCACCTTCAATATCAAATTTCTCTTTTTCTAAAACGTAATTTAAATAGACAGCATAAATATTTTCGCCCCAATCTGACCAACTGCCGAGACCTTGATGAATAATAGATTGTTGTCCTCTATTGATATCATAAGTAACAGGAATGGTTCTAATCTGTACTTTTGACCCCAATTCAATGCGTCCGCTTTTTAGAGGTTTCACATAATCGACAGTTAGGGAAGTCGTATTTTCTGTTGCCAAAATATTGGTCATATCCGTACCAACTCGAACAGCCGAACTATCATTTAAAAAATACGATTCATCCTCCCAACCTCTAACATATTGAGCGGCGACACTTAAGGTATGCCCAGCCTCTTGAAAGTCATGCTTATAGTTTAAGGTAAAGTTTAGGTAACCTGTAATCTCATCCTCTTTCCAATGCCAATAACGATAGCGTTCATTGGTCAACAGATTGATAAATGGTATTTGGGAAGTATCAATATGGTGTTCGTAATCAAAAATGGAAGAAAAACTGAGTGTATTATTCTCGCTCATTTCCCAATCAATCCCTCCTTTTATAATATAATGTGTTTGCGTTCTATTTTCGGGTACTTCAGAAATCGTTCTAGCACCATCTTTATAATTACGAGTGGTAAATTCATTATTGGGTAATTTCTGTTGTTGAAGGATTTCTCCTTGTAAAAAAGTATTGGTTTTTGCCCCTCTATAGTTCAAACTGAAATTTGGATTGTACTTTAGATTTTGTTTATAACTGCCCAACGAAGACGGTAAGTCTGCTTTTCGAGTCGTTATCTCTCCCATTCCAAGCGTAAAACCAACCCTTCCATTAAAACCCTTTTCTTTCTCTTTTTTGTAAATGATATTGATAATTCCTGCCATGCCGTTGGCATCATATTTAGCTGAAGGATTATTGATGATTTCGATGCGCTCAATATTGGCAGCAGGAATATTTCCTAAACCTTGTTGATTGCCAAAACCTGTCATTCCTGATTGCTTACCATCTACCAAAACAGCCACTTGACTACTTCCTCTTAATAGCACATTGCCTTCTTGGTCAACAGTAACCCCTGGTAAAGCTTTCATGGCATCCAAAATTGACCCACCCGATTGGGCGACTTGGTCTGCCATACTAAAAGATTTCTTATCCAGATTAGCGCCCACTACTGCTTTTTGAGCATTCACCACTACTTCATCTAATTGCGTAGATTCAAGGGGTAATTCGATTTTACCGAGGTCATAATTGCTATTTTTTTCGCCTATTAAGATAGGGGTATTGATGGTTTCATAGCCCACAAAAGAACAGACCACTTGATACCTTCCTTTTTTGATACCTTCCAAAGTAAATCGACCTGTTTCATCAGATAATGCTCCTGTAATCATAGTTTGATTATCAGCTGCATGGAGAACAATAGTGGCATAAGAGAGTGATTCCCCTGAGTCTTTTTCAAAGATTTTCCCTGAAATAGTGGCATCATTCTGAGCCAATAAATTACTAAAAGCGATTGTTGAAAACGCAATAATAAGCCTGATTTTCATTTATTTTTTTGCTTTTAAACAACATGAATTTTCAAAATTAGTACTAATAAACTACCTTATCAAAGCCACATCTCCAAAATAAACCAAACTTTCCCCATCAATAAAATCAATTTCAGCCAGCCATATAAAAATACCAACTTGGTCAAAGATAAGTGGCAATTCGGGTGCATTGGTAGCTAATTCTTGACCATCTAATTGCCACTTAAATTCAGTTGCTCCAATAGGCGGGTTAGCATGATAAATCTGTTCAAGATTCCTACAAGTAGTAAACGCCCCTTCTATTGTTCCTGATGTTTCTAAGGGAGCTACCTGAGTCGTTCCTAATAATACATCAAAAGTCCAATCACAATTATCCTCCAAAGCACCATCCATGACGATATAATAATATTGACCAATTTCCAAAGGTTCATTATTTCGGATAACCCCACTACTTCCTGGAGGGATAACCATCTGATTTCCTGCGCCAAAACAGTTAGAAATTCTTTTAAAATTATCACAATTAATGCCTCGATATAAGCCAAACTCTAACCCTCTTCCATCCCTACAATTGGAAACGGACATCCTAAACTCCAAATCTTCACTACCTGCAATAAAAGCTATCCATTGCATATTATGTGCTGTTCGAGTGCATTCTCCATCAAATCGAGGAGGCGCTTCTCCTACGATATTGGCATCATGTCGCCCAGTAAAACCATCAATATCACAAATAATACAAGCATCCGCACAGAAGGAAGTCATCGTTGGTGGGTCGATACAAGGTTCTGGTTGTGCCATCAGAAAGAAGGGAAACAACAGCAGTAAGGAAATGAATTGGAATTGTTGCATACTTATGTTTCTGCTAATTAGAAATAACACTAATCCAATAAAGTCCCACTCAAACGTAGCAAATCTAATTCCGAAATTTTGATATTATATTGAGCATTCACTAAGCGATTTAAAGCGGTATCATAAGCTCGCTGCGCCTCATTTAGTTCCAATATAGAAGAACCGCCTAAACGAAATTTCTCTAGTGAAATCGACAAATTTTCTTCTGCAATGGTTTTATTTTGTTCTTCAAATTCCAATAATTCTCGGTCTGAATTATACTGATTATAAGCAAAAGTGAGGTCATTTAGAATTTGAGCGGCTAAATTTTCTTGTTGTTGTTCAATAATACGAGTATTAATTTGAGAAATGGCCATCTGATTTTGTCGATGGTTGCCATCATATAAATTCCACCTAGCACCAATACCTACAACAATAGAAGTATTTTGGCTAGACGTTAGAAATCCAGTATTCGAGTTATTGTAGCTATACCCTGCACTTCCATTAACGAAGACTTGCGGTTTTCGAGTGGCAGCAATTTCTTCTTCCTGTTTTAAACTTATATCCATCGATTTTTGTAATAATAAAATCTCCTGATTTTTGGTTTTTACTTGTTCTGCTAACTGATTAAATTCGTAATTTGATGGAACATTTTCGCTGTTTGCTACCTCAAAATCTTGGGAAGGAGTTCTATTGAGCAATCCATTCAAAATAACCTTGGCATTTCTTAGGTTATTTTTAGCACTTGCCATTTGAGATAACTGAGCGTTCATATCTGTTTTCGACTGTAAAAAATTCAACTTTGACCCTTGCCCAACCTGCCATCGTTCTTCCGTTATTTTTAGTCGTTCTTCATAATATTTTAAAATCGTATTCAAATACTCAACAGTCTCTTTGTGTCGAATGATATTATAATAGGCTTGCATTACATTGGCAATAGTATTTTGAATTAATACTTTTCCTTGCAGTTCTGAATATTGCCCCATCAAACCTAAACGGTCATAAGTTGCCTGCATTTGTCCACCATCAAAAAGGGTCCAATTTGCGGAAATGTTGATACTAGGATTAAAAGCTCTACCAAAACGGTCCACCACTCTACCATCAAGAAAACGCTGATTGGCATAATTCCCAGTTGTCCGATAATTGCCATTCAAGTCCACCGTTGGGCCCATTCCTGCATTGGCTTTATAGATTTCCATATTTGCCGCAGTTTGCTCCAAAATGGCAATCTGGATACCATAATTTTCTTCTAAGGCAATCTTAATCGCTTCGGGCAAAGGCAATACCTGCTGGCTAAAAAGAGAAATGGGAAATAATAATGAAATAATAAAAATCCATTTATGCATATTGAGTAATTTATACTACTAGTCGGATAAATTTGTGAAAGTTGTTTGACTTTTGACTTCTATTTTAAGCTCCAATCTTTTCTACATGCGGCATCTCCGTATCTCTGGCAATTTCGTCAATTCTTCTCATTCTGGCGTAATCCTTTTTTCGAGTTAAATAAGTGTACATCACAGGAATTACATAAAGTGTTAAAGCTAAAGAAAATAACAAACCACCCATAACAACAATCCCCATAGACATTCTACTTTGTCCAGCAGAGCCCAAAGCCAAAGCAATGGGAGCTGCACCAAAAACAGTAGCTAAGGTCGTCATGATAATTGGACGCATCCGCATAGTTGCTGCCTTTAAGGCCGCACCTTTTATATCCATTCCTTTTGCTCTTAATTGATTGGCAAATTCTACGATTAAAATACCATTTTTAGTCACCAAGCCTATTAACATAATAATACCAATTTGGCTGAAAATATTAAGCGTTTGGTCGAAAAACCAAAGGAAAAATACAGCACCTGCCACCGCTAAAGGAACGGTTAGCATAATGATAAACGGGTCTACAAAGCTTTCAAATTGAGCCGCTAAAATTAAATAAACCAATAAAAGAGCCAACATAAAAGAGAAAAAGGTACTATTAGAACTTTCTAGATAATCTCTTGAACTGCCTGCCAAATCGCTACGCATAGCAGGGTCGTTTAAGCGGTCTCTCGCTGCATCCATAGCAGCAATGCCATCTTCAATGGATTTACCCGGCGCTAATCCAGCATTGACCGTAGCAGATAAAAATCGATTATAATGATATAATTGGGGTGGGCTACTTTCTTCTTCTGCTTTTACAATATTGTCTAATTGTACCAATTTACCTTGATTGTTTTTAACGTACAAGGTTTTTAAATCAATGGGTTCATCTCTATTTTTTCTATCAAATTGACCGATGACTTCGTATTGCCGACCATCTTTTATAAAATAAGCAAATCGCTGCCCTGCAAAAGCTAGTTGCATAGTCGTAGCTACATCCGCTACAGAAATACCCATGCTTTTAGCTTTGGAACGGTCAATGGTGATATTCAATTCGGGTTTATTAAATTTTAAATTCAAGTCCGTAATTGAAAAGGTAGGGTCATTTTCTACTTCTGCCATAAATTTTGGAATGTATTCCCGCAGGCGGTCTAAATCTGGTGCTTGCAATACATAGGAAATAGGCAAACCACTACCCCTGCGGCTCAAAGCTATAGTTTGTCGTTCGCTGGCAAAAGCACGAGCATCTGGCATGGCTCGAAATTGTTTATTTAAATAATTTTTCAATTCCGCTTGGCTGCGCGCTCTTTCGGGGCTATCTATTAACATGATTCGAGCAAAAGCGGAATTAGAGGCACCTGAACCAGAAAACCCAGGCGCTGTATAGGTCAAAATACCATTCGCTTCAGGAAGGGAATCTGCCATCATTTCATAAGATTTCAGCACATAATCGTCCATCACCTCGTAAGAAGACCCTTCAGGGGTGAGCATCATCGCTCGCAATACATTTCGGTCATCTAAAGGCGCTAACTCTGATTTTAATTGGTTGCCAAAGAAATAAATCATAAAAACCACCACTCCGAAAATTGGAAAGGCCAACCAGCGTTTGTCCATAAACTTAGCTAAACCGTCCCGATAGCTGTTTTCCATTCCCTTGAAAAAAGGTTCTGACCATTCATAAAAGCGATTGCCTTTTTCTTTTTTACGAATTAAAAAAGCATTTAGAACGGGTGTTAAAGTTAGGGAGACAAAAGCAGAGATAAGCACAGCAGAGGCCAAAACAATTCCAAATTCTCTAAATAATTTCCCAACAAAGCCTTCCATAAAAATAACGGGTAGGAATACGGCTGCAAGGGTAACAGAGGTAGAAATAATGGCAAAAAAGATTTCATTAGACCCTCTGATAGCGGCCTCAACTGGGGGGTATCCTTCTTCCAGTTTTTTGAAAATATTTTCGGTGACCACAATGCCATCATCCACCACTAATCCCGTAGCCAATACAATAGCCAAGAGGGTTAAGACATTGATAGAAAATCCAAAAAGGTACATGACAAAAAAAGTACCAATTAAAGAAACGGGAATATCAATTAAGGGCCGAATGGCTAAAATCCAATCTCTAAAGAAGAAAAAGATAATTAAGACGACTAATACCACCGCAATCAAAAGCGTCTCTTTAACTTCTTCAATAGATTTTTCGACAAAAATGGTATTATCCATAAACATTTCTAGCCTCAAATCTTCTGGCAAATCTTGTTTGACAATTGTTAAACGTTTTTTGACTTCGGTTGCAATTTCCAAATAATTGGCACCAGGTTGAGGGCTAATAGCAATACCTACTTGTGGTACCCCATTTATCCGTAAGATACCTTCTTCTTTTTGAGGCCCCAAAACAGCATAAGCTACATCTTGCAGTCGAATCGTTTTTTCTCCGACCGTTTTGATTATCAATTGATTAAAATCTTCTTCCGTAACAAAACGACCAACGGTTTTTACGGTTAATTCGGTACTATTTCCTTGCAGTTTTCCACTTGGTAATTCTACATTCTCTCTATCCAATGCGGTTTTAATTTCTGCGGTCGTAATACCTTGGGCTGCCATTCTATCAGGTAGCATCCAAATCCGCATGGCATATCTTTTTTGTCCCCAAATTCGAACGCCACTTACTTGATTGACCGTTTCAAAACGAGGAACAATTACATTTTCGGCAAAATCACTCAATTCTAATAAATTCCTTTCGGAACTTCTTAAGCGCATCACCATTATCGTTTCAGAATCTGCATCTGCTTTGCTAACAGTCGGATTTCCATTAATATCCTTTGGCAAAGAACGAGTAGCTCGAGACACTTTGTCTCTAACATCATTAGCCGCCTGTTCCATATCAATATCCAAATTAAATTCAATGGTAATGGAGCTAGACCCTTGATTGCTGGAAGAACTAATGGTTCTAATACCGGGCACACTATTAATCGCCTTTTCTAATGGTTCGGTAATCTGTGATTCCACAATGTCCGCATTGGCGCCAGGATAATTGGTTCTTACCGATACAATAGGTGGGTCAATAGATGGGAATTCTCTAACCCCTAAATAGAAAAAACTAATGATGCCAAATAGGAGAATTAGGATATTCATCACTATCGCTAAAACTGGTCTTTTAATGGAAATGGTTGATAAAGATGCCATTGTTTTTAGTTTTAATAGGAGTAAGGTCGTTAAAAAAACTTTAGATAATCAGCTTGAAAATTGGTAGAATACCTGTTGGATATCTTCAAGGTAGGCACGTATTCTACTCCACTACATTTCTTAAAGCTACGCCTGACCCTGCCTTTACAGACATTAAAGCACTCACAATGACAGAATCTCCTATTTCTAAACCTTCTATTACTTGGATTTCTGTATCTGTTCGTAACCCTGTTTTAATGAGCATTTCTTTAGCTTTTCCATTTTTCATGACAAAAACTTTTTTGCCTTTCAAAATGGGTATAATGGATTGGGTTGGAATCATAATTGATTTTTCACTTCCCAAAGGAGCTTCTACCCTAATGAACATCCCGGGTAATAATTTTCCTGCTTTGTTAGTGGCTTTCGCCCGAACTTTTAACGTTCGTAAATCTTCGTCAATTTTAGGGTCTAGGGCAATGACTGTTGCTGCCATTTTTTCTTCATCGCCATCAATGGTAAAAGAAATCGTTTGCCTTGACTTAATCTTATTGGCATATTTTTCAGGGATACTAAAATCTAATTTTACAGGGTTGCTTTGTACCAAATTGGCAATGATAACATTTGGCGTAATATAAGCTCCTTCACTAATGTTTTTAAAGCCCATTCTACCACTAAAAGGCGCTTTAATCGAAGTTTTGGCTAATTGTACTTGCAAAAATTCTTTATCTGCACTCAGCGTATTCACCCGATTAACCGCCATATCATATTCTTCCTTGCTGATAGCGTTAATTTCTAGTAACTTACCTTGCCTCGCTTTTGTTTGTGCAGCCAATTGTTCTTCGTAATCCAATTTTTTCAATTGCGCCACCAAATCCTCATCATTCAATTTAGCAATTAATTGCCCTTTTTGGACATAAGCCCCTTCTTGGATATTTAATTGGATTAAACGACCAGAAACCTCACTTTTTATTTCTACCTCTTCATTAGGGACAATCGTTCCAGAGGCATAAATCACATTATTTTTATCGACAATTTTGGTAATATAGACATCCACCGACAACTTAGATGCAGGGCGTTTTGCAGCAGCAGAACGGTTATTAGCATTCGATGCCTTTGGTTTATCCGCATCTAAATAGTAGGTTTTGAAAAGAAAAAGACCTAAAATGAAAACAATAATTATGATTAGCGGGCGCATAGGGTAAGTTTTGCAATAAAATGATGTAATCGTTTGACAACCATTTCCTTATTTATATAACAAATATCGCTTTTAGTTTAGCTTGGAGTGTGCAAATGATTTTGATTTCTTTCTGATTTTTCTAGAATGGGTTAATTGCCCAAAATAGCTATCATTCCTGAACAAATTATACTCCAGCTTCTTCAATCACTTTTAAGGTTTTCTCTAGCCCAGTTTTTGCGATAAATAAGGGGTCTTGTGCATGATAATCTGGGTTATATAATTCTAAAGACACACAGCCTTTAAATCCTGTTTGTTTTAAATCTTTTAGGATTTTCGGAAGTGGTAGCATTCCATCACCAGGAAAAACTCGATGTTTATCTTCCATTTCTTCTAATTTCATGCCTTTAGGTGCATCATTGAATTGAAAAATAGCAAATAAATCTCCGTTCATCATCTTTAAACCTTCAAAACCACCTTCACTTATATACATGTGATAAACATCAGGGATAATTTTAGCCTTTGGATGATTGCTGTCTAAGGCTACCGCAACTGCTTGTCCCATCGTCTTTAAAGGGAACATTTTTACAAAGACCAATGCAGGAGTGATATTATATTCTTTGATACCAATATCTATTAAGCGCCAATAACAGGAAGCGACAAACTTGGTGTCATAATTCGCTCCTACTTTATTGGGAATAGCTTGGGCAAATTGACTACCAATCTCCGATGCCATCCGCAAGCGATTTTTAGTTTCGGGAAGCGATGCTTGGAATGCTGCTTCATTTTCAGGAAGACAGTTCCACAATCCAATCATACTCGGCACAAACAAACCATTATCCCTAATTTTTTTGCCTAATTCTTTTAAATTGCCGCCTTCTTTTTCAAAAGCAGCTAACTCCATATCCCAAGGCTCAATAGCATCAAAACCTGCTTCAATAGCAATGTCTACTTTTTTGCCTAAAGTACCTGCGGTTCTGATAGTGGCTGTATCCAGACAAATTGGCCAAGGGCTACGACCGTTTTGGTATCTTTTTTCTTTAATTCCTTGCTTCACTTCAGTAGCAGAAGTATTTGCACAGCCTACTGTAGTGGCAGCAATGCTAAAAGCAGTAGTGTTCTTTATAAAATTTCTTCGTTTCATGATGATGTTTTGTCCTGAGGATTGTTAATCCGCTATAAGAAATGTTAGCCTGCGAATTAACAATCCACTTTATTTAATATTTTAAACTTCTCAAATAGGCAATACTTTGGGGAACTTGGTTTACAACTGCACTACTTTCATCTTCAATAAAATAATGAGCAATCCCTATTTTTCGGGCTTCTTTTAAAATGCCTGGCATATCCAATTCTCCTGTACCTAATGGCACATTATACTCTACATCAGTCCCACCTGTCAGGTCTTTTTCAATTCCTTTTTTCATATCTTTTAAGTGCAATAATTTCCAACGATTGCCATATTTTTTTAATAGTGCAACAGGGTCACCGCCGCCAAATTGCACCCAAAAAATATCCATTTCGAAAGACACATATTCTGGATTGGTATTTTGAATAATGTAATCGAGTAAAGTGCCATCCTGGTAAGGTTGAAATTCGTAACCATGCGCATGGTAGCAGAAAGTCAAGCCATTTTCTTTCAATACCTTTCCTGCAGCATTAAAGACTTCAATGGTTTTATTGGCGTCTTCTAGGCTAAATTCACCTCTTTCATGAGGCACCCAAGCACACATTACATATTTTGACCCTAAGGCTTTGGCAGTTTTTGCAATGGACATTGGGTCTTCAGCCAATTGTTTAAAATTAGCACCTGTAGAAGGAATACTAATACCTCTATCCGCACACATTTTTTTATAATCTTCAGGCGCAATTTTGCCTGCTCCGCCTTCTATTTCCTTGATACCCATCGCTTGGATGCGGTCAAGCGTGCCTGGCACATCTTTTGGGAAATAATTCCGGAAGGAGTAGGCTTGTACACCTACAGGGGCTACAAAAATGGGCGTTCCTACTTTTCCTATTTTTGAAGAGGTAGAACAGGAAGGGAAAATTAAGGTTAATGCAATAACCAATAACAAGAAATTTTTCATAATTTATATAAATTTACTGGTGACTTTAGTCGCCAATGAGTGAGTGTAAGAGAATTCCTGATTGCTTACCATCTACCAAAACAGCCACTTGACTACTTCCTCTTAATAGCACATTGCCTTCTTGGTCAACAGTACCCCCCCTGGTAAAGCTTTCATGGCATCCAAAATTGACCCACCCGATTGGGCGACTTGGTCTGCCATAAATTTAAAAAATTGATACCGTATTATTCTCCCCCATTGCCATCCGCTTTAAAATCCAAAAATCGGCAATCTTCTGTATGGTTATCTGTTCTATCCGCTTGGTCTCTAGCATCTCCTTTTTCAGTCATCCAATAAGTTTGAGTAGTCAGAGGTGCTTGATTGGGAGCAGTTATTTGATAATGAATTTGTCGCCTATGACCGTAATATAAACCAGGTTTTACGCTATGAAAAGCAAATTCCCCTTTTTCATTGGTGAAAACATGACCTCTTAAAGCAATTTCTGCTTTGTCGTAATCCTCAATATCACCATTGCCATTTGGATGATAATTTCCTTTATTTTTTAAACCATTCTTGTAATACTTTTAGCCCCTCTTCCTTTGGCGTAAAACTCAAAGGCGAAGGCTGCCTTTTTCGCCTATTCTCCATTTGCTGACCATGATTTTCAGAAGTCCATTTCCAAAGAAAAACACCTGCCATCCACTCCTCTTTCCAAAAGGTCTTAAACATCGCTTTGTAGCATAATGCTTGCGTTTCGGCGGAAATTTTTTCTGTTTCTACGGGCCCTTTATCTTCCCATTCCCAAGGTCGAATGGCTGCGTCTTGACTACTTCGATAGCCTATTTCTGTAAAAACAATTGGTTTTTGCCATTTTTTGTAAAGTTTTTCAAGTTCCTTATGATGCATTCCCCATCCTTTTTCTAAGTCCTTAAGAGAAGGGGATTCTTTATCTGTCAACGGAAAATAGGCTTGTAAGCCAATAAAATCGAGTGCATCCCAAAATTGAATTTCATTATATTCTTTATAAAAATTGGCAGCATAGGTGAGTTGTCCAGAATAGACTTTTCGGATTTCAGCAATTATATTACGCCATTCTTTTTCGTGTTTTGCAGAGGTAATATATAATTCAGTACCAATACACAAGCCCTCAAAGCCATGTGTTTCTGCTAATTGAGCATGATGCAAAATAAATTTTTTGTATTGGTAAAACCATTCCTGCCAATCTTTTGGGCTATCCATTTCAATATCCGACCGCCATTTACCATTTCCTTGTCTAAGCCAAATATGTGGTTTCAATAGCGTTTTTATGCCTTTTTGTTTAGCTAATTGGGCGGTATGACTTAAGCCTATATCTCTTTCCCCCCACAAACCTCGGTTACTATGAAAGGCAATTTCTGGGCTATTATGTTGCTGTTGCCAGCCAAAAGGCGTTTGAGAAATCCAGTTTACATGATAGGCATCCAAACTTTCAATGGCAGACATCCCAATGCTGTCTCTCGCCTCCCAACAAACGCCTTTTATTTTCTCTGTTTTTATAGAATGGACAGGTTCGGAAGAATTAGGTGTCAAAGGCAACTGATAAGCTACCGCGCCAATTATTAGAAAAAGGAGAGCGAAAAGGTTTAGCCATTTCATAAAGCAAAAATATTTATTATTGAAGGAACAAGTAAGTCATCTGTTTTAACAAAAATGCCATTCTAAGTAACGAAATAAGTAACAGTACTTACTTATAAAATTTCGCAAGGTAGGTCAACCCCACCTTGCGACTTAATGAATAAGATAAATTTTAAGCTTCTATTCCTGTACAAATTCTCCACTTGCTCTCAATTCTACTGCTTCGCCAACCATCATAGCGGGCATTGCACCAACACCAAAATCTGTTCTATTGACTGTTCCAGTTAATTTAAAACCAGCCATTGGTTTCTTTGAGCGACGATGTTCCCCTGTGCCCAATAGTTTTAAATCAAGCGTTACCGATTTTGTCGTTCCTTTAATGGTCAAATCGCCAGTTACCTTGAAATTTTTATCATCTATTTTTTCAATAGCTGTGCTCTTAAAAGTCAATTTTGGATGATTTGCCGTATCGAACATATCTTCTTTTTGCAGATGCCCATCTCGTCCACCATTATTAGTTGACATGGTGGTTAAGTCCGCACTTGCCTCAATAACTGCATCAGAAAAATCTTCTTTACTAGTTGTAATCGTTGCCTCATAGTCTTTAAAAACACCATCAATCTCAGACATACCTAAATGAGTTACCGTAAAGCTCATACTAGCGTGTGCCTTGTCTAATTTATATACAGATTGAGCGGTAATGGTTAAAGTAGCAACCATAAAAGTGGCGATAAAAAACAATGCTTTTTTCATAATAGATTAAATTTTAATACTGAATTTTGGAATATATCATAGGTTATAATAGTCCTATTTCTATATTTAAAATTCCTGTTAGTAAAACTAGAATTTAGTTAGATTAAAGAATGGTGGTTTCTGTGTTATTTAAAATATAATCCATAAAACAAACATCCTTCAATATAGGTAATATGGTCTCAATTATTCGGTGAACAACCGTTTTTTTGGCCAACTTTAAATGCATAACCTTATATTTTACCTATATGTCGATTGTCAATAAACTCTTTGAAGGCCTTTCGATAAGTATCACTAATCGGAATTAAATCAGTATTAATTTCTATTCTATCTCGATGAATCACTTCAATCCATTCTACCGCAATGATAAAAGAATGATGCACTCGAATAAACTGATGACTTGGCAATTCTTTCTCTAAGGTTTTCAGTCGTTGTAAAGTGGTGATTTTTCCTTTAGGTGTATGGATTTTTACATAATCTTTTAAGCCTTCTATATATAAGATATCGGCTAATTTTATCTTAACTAGCGTTGTTCCATCTTTTACAAAAATGAAAGGGTTTTGAGGGGTAGCTTGTATTTCTTTAGGGGTTTCTACTAAAGCTTGTCCACTTGTTAAAAGTCCTTTACGTTGAGTTACTTTTTCTACAGTCTTCAAAAAACGCTCGAAGGTGATAGGCTTTAATAAATAATCCGTCACATCCAATTCATAGCCTTCAATCGCATATTCGGAGTAGGCAGTCGTTAGAATAACAAGCGGTTTCTTTTTCAAAATTTTTAATAGAGAGATACCTGTAATTTCTGGCATTTGCACATCCAGAAATAAAATATCAGGTGTTGTTTCCCTTAAAAAATCTAAGGCTTTTAAAGGATTGGAGAAAGCCGCTAATAAGGTCAAGGAGGAAATCTTAGCAATATATTGTTCCAATAAATTTCGAGCCATCGGCTCATCTTCGACTATGATACAGCTTAGATTCATACGAGATTTAATTTTAAGCCAACCGTATAACTATCTTCTTTATCGGCTACTTCTATTTCATAATTATCTGGATAGCTCAAATCTAATCGCCTTTTTACATTCTGCAAACCAATACCCGATTTTTCTTTTACCGTTTTGCCTGATTCGGCTATTTTACTATTAGCAACTTCATAATGACAAACGCCTTTTGCAACATTAATCTTCGCCTTAATCCATGAATTTTTAGCGGTATTGCTCACGCCATGTTTAAAAGCATTTTCTAAAAAAGTAATTAAAACTAGCGGTACAATCGTCACTCCTGCCGTATTCCCTTCTACTTCAAACTCAATAGGTACGTCCTTCTCAAATCGCAATTTTTCTAAACTGATGTAATTTTGGATATACTCAATTTCTTTGTTTAAGGATACTTTTGGATGATTGCTATCATATAACATATAGCGCATCATCTGGGATAGTTTGGCAATGACTTCTGTCGTATTAGGAGAATTATTAAAAGCTAGATAATACAAATTATTCAGCGTATTAAATAAAAAATGAGGATTAATCTGGGCTTTTAAAAAGCGTAATTCAGAGGTCAGTTTTTCGTTTTCTAATGCTGTTTTCCGAGCTTCTAATTCAAACCAATCTTCCACAAATTTTAGTAAACCGACAAAAAAGACTAGAAAAAGGGTACTTAGTATTACATTGACGGCAAATCTAGTGGAATACAACCATCGTTCCGTATAGGGATAACCTCCTAAAATAAATTGCTTTCCTAAAACCACTAAGTAGCCCAAGAGGATAAAGACAGGCAGAAATTCTAAAAAGTACCTGCCTATGTTTTTATGTTTAAAAAACCGAGGTAAAAAGAAAAAATAATTGAGGTAGCTAATAAAAAGCATGGCAATAATATGGGAAGAAAAATCCTTTAGTATGCGTTCCCAATCTGGGCCATCTCCTCTAGAAAAACTAATTTGATAAAAGAAAAAAGAGGCATAGACACACCAAAAAGCGATGTGAATCAGTAGTTTTTTATTTTTTTCTGGAAATGATGCCATAAATAACGCGGATTGTTAATCTGCCTTTAAATTTTAAAACTTATATACGGATTAATAATCCGCGTTACAATACCACAAAAATACCATCCTTAAGCCATATTATACCTGCTGATAGATAACTCGGTTATTTTATTCGATACTTCCCCCTTTTAAGTCGACTATTCGGAATGGTCGAATATAATTACCGAACTGCCGATTAGACCTGCTCGTTTGGCTGAATTCCAATTTTAAATTAGAAAAATAACTCATTTTTGCTGTTGCAATATATTACAAAAAATCACCCAATTGTCTATGTGGCTTATATCCACTAAAACATTATAAAAATGAAAAGTTATTTTCTTTTATTATTCTTTTTGTTAGGTACAATTCTTAGCTATGCTCAAATACCTGGCACAGGGACTTCCCTTCGTAAAAAAGGGATTGGTAAGATTTCGGGAACGATACTCGATGATAAAGGCGGTGCTGGCGTCGAATTTTCAACCATTTCTCTTTTCTTAGAAGATGAACTAGTTGACGGTACAATTACCGATGAGAAAGGTAAGTTTTCAATAAATGAATTAATTGATGGCAATTATAAGCTAGAAATTTCTTATCTGGGTTACGATAAAAAAGTAGTGGACAATGTAGTCATTGAAAAAGAACGTAGTATCAATTTAGGAGAAATTCTTTTATCAGAAGGTGCTGCTACTTTGGATGAAGTAACGGTTACTGGCGAACGGTCATTAATAGAAGAAAAAGTAGATAGATTGGTTTATAATGCCGACCAAGATAATTTAGCTAAAGGAGGAGATGCAGCAGATGTTTTGCGAAAAGTGCCTTTGCTAACCGTTGATTTAGAAGGAAATGTATCTTTAAAAGGAAATTCCAATATTACTGTATTAATCAATAATAAACCTTCCACCATTATAGCCGCTAATATTGCTGATGCTTTAAAAATGTTGCCTGCGGATATGATAAAAACGGTGGAAGTCATTACTTCTCCATCGGCGAAATACGATGCCGAAGGTTCAGGGGGAATTATAAATATTATAACCAAAAAAAATAATTTGCAAGGCTATTATTTGAACCTGAATACAGGAGTTGGTTTAAGAGGCTCTAATTTGGGTTTAAATGGTAGTTTAAGGAAAGGAAAATTTGGGATGACGCTTGGTGGATTTGGTCGTGCTTTTTATAATAAAGCAGAGACAGATTTAGAACAAATCACCAATTTTGGAAATAGGACCAACCGAACCCATCAGTTCTCCAATGCTAAAGACAATGGCATTTTTGGTCGCTATAATTTGGGTTTTGATTATGATATTGATAAAACACAGTTTTTGTCTGGAGGTGTTCGATATGGCATTCGCAATTTCTCTAGAGATGAATTGCGAACTTCTGAACTTTTCTCTGAGGGGCAATTAGCTAGTACTAACTTAAGAGATATAAGCAGCGACCGTTTTTCAGGCAGTACAGATGTAAATGTAGATTATTTAAAAATATTTAAGCCAGGACATGAGTTTAGTATGTCTTCTTTATATAGTCGAACTGATGAAAACAGCAATTTTATTTCTGATAACTTATCAGCAGATGAATCTTTTATCAATAGTATTAAAAATTTAGATGATAATCTAAATCAGGAAGTCACCCTACAAACGGATTATATCCAACCAATCGGTGATAAACAAATTTTTGAAATTGGTGGAAAAGGTATTTTGCGACGAGTCAATAGTGATTATTCTTATGAATTTGCCAGTTCTCGCAATGATTTTAATGCCGATTTTTCCAGACCAGCAGGTGCTTTAGATTACAACCAAAACATAGCAGCGGCTTATACTTCTTATACCATTTCTACAGCTGGAAAATATACCTTTAAGGCGGGTGTTCGATGGGAAAGAACTTTCGTTGATGCCACTCAAGACAATATAAATATTAATATTCCTGATTATAGCAATGTTGTACCAAGCATCAATGTATCTAAAACATTTAAGGATTTTACGACTATTAAATTAGGTTATAATCGTCGAATTCAAAGACCTTGGTTAAGACAATTAAATCCAAATGTGAATATCCAAAACAATCAAGATATTCAAGTAGGCAATCCACTATTGCGACCAGAATTGGCGGATAACCTAGAATTGAGTTTTAGTAAATTGATTAAAAAAACTTATCTGAATGTCTCTGTTTTTGGTAGAAGTACGGATAATGCCATCAATCGAGTGCGTTTCCCGATTGATTCTATTCCCGGTGCTATTTTGACCACTTATGAAAATATTGGTAAAGAAAAATCTGTTGGTGCGAACGTCTTTGCCAACATCAATATTTCTGATAAATTATCCATCAATGGAGGCGTGAATATTCGGTTTTCTAAATTAGAAGGTCAAGTAACAGGTCTAAATAGCACTTCGGTAACGGCTACCAACTCAGGCTGGAATTATGGCGGTCGTTTAATGGGACAATACAAAATGAACAAAGGTTGGACGATACAAGCCTTTAGTTTTGGGCGAGGTCGAAGAGTGGAATTACAAGGCACTAGAGGTGGCTTTGGGATGTATTCAATTGGGGTCAATAAAGATTTTAAAAATAAAAAAGGGAGTATTGGTTTAGGGTTAGAAAATTTTGCCAATCGAGGTTGGAATATCAAAACAGAGTTGATTTCTCCTACTTTCTCGCAGTATAGTAATAGCCTTAGGTTAAATAGAAGTGTTCGAATCAATTTCAGTTACCAATTTGGAAAAGTTGATTTCAAAAATAGCCGAAAAAAGACCCGTTCTGTTAGAAATGACGATTTGATGGGTGGTGGAGACGGCGGCAGCGGTGGCGGTATGCAAGGTGGTGGTGCACCACAAGGAGGAAATCAGCGAGGTGGAGGAAGACCTCCTTCTCGAAAGGAAACTAGAAAGGAAAATAAAAAAGCAAAAAAAGATGGCAAAACCACTAAGGAAACTAAAGAAGTAATGCCTACTGGAGAAGCCATTGATTTTAGCGGTCAATGGAAAGGCATCGCTCAAACACCAAGGGGAGAAATTGAGCAGACTTACACTTTTAATATTGAGGGAACTACTTTAACTGGAAGTATAGAAACTACTCGTGGTAAGCAAGAATTATCCAATGGCGAAGTTAATGGAAATGAGTTTTCTTTTGAAGTTAATTTTGGACGGTTTATAATGGTTCAGAATGGTGTGGTCGTGGATGAAAATAATATTGTATTAAGTAACGATAGAGGAGAAATGACCCTTAGTCGGGTTCAGTAATCCTTGACCTAATTTTGTAGTCAAAAGTTTCTAGCTGGTTCTTTTGGCTACATTTTCCTGAAAATGTTTGTAGGGTTAAGTAGGAATTGCTATCCTAATCCATCCACTTCGCTTGTTGATTGGCTATTCCCGACCTACCAAAAAAAACTAGTCAATGTAAAAGAAGACTTTATTGATTAAAAAAATACAACTAATTGGCTTAGTTTGTGCCTCAAACATTTTCATTCACAAAACGACGACCAATGTTAAAATTTAATTTTGCACCATTTTTGCTACTATTCTTTGCGCTCCTAATTTTTTCAAATTGTAAAGTAGCACCTCAAGAAAATGCCAAAACAACAGCAGCAAAGCCTCAAGAAAGAGAAATTTATCAACTAAAAACTTATTCGCTCGATTCAGAAGTACAAGTACAAACAGTCGATACTTATCTTGAAAAAGCTTTTCTACCAGGTTTAAAGCGACAAAACATCAATAATATTGGGGTATTTAAATTTAAATCCAATGATACGGCGGCTATAAAAAAGCTAATGGTTTTGATTCCATTTACTTCCTTAAATCAATTTGCAGGGATAGAAGATGCCTTAGCAAAAGATGAAGCGTATTTAGCCGCAGGAAGTGAATACCTTAATGCGACTTATAAAGAACCACCCTACTTAAGGATTGAAACGACCCTCTTAAAAGCTTTTCCTGATATGCCTTTTATGGAAGCTACAAAAGTAAAAGGAGCTCGGAAAGAACGAGTGTATGAATTGAGAAGCTATGAATCTCCTACCGAAACCTATTATAAGAAAAAAGTGGACATGTTTAATGCTGGTGGAGAAGTAAAATTATTTAAACGACTCAACTTTAATGCTGTCTTCTATGCAGATGTCATTGCTGGAGCGCAGATGCCCAATTTGATATACATGACCACTTTTCCGAATCAAATCGTCAGAGATTCTCTTTGGAATGAATTTCGTATCGCTCCCGAATGGACAAAATTAAAAGCGATGGAAAAATATAAAAATAGTGTCTCTCATGCAGATATTATGTTTCTTTATCCTACCGAATATTCTGATTATTAATAAAGCGGTCAGCGTTTCGGTAGAAATCTGGCGTATCAAAAATAAATCGAAAACCAATTTTTACTAAAATGATAAAATTTTCCACAAAATTTGTAGGTATCTTTTTTTTATTAGGCTTGATAAACTATGCTTGCCAAACCACAAAAGAAAGCCTCGTTCAGCAATTACCCGATGAAAATCGTTTTACGACTTCCGTCTTAAACCAACCAGGTTCCTTAAATGAGCCAATGGCCTTTACCTTTTTGAATAATGAGGAGATGGTCATTGTAGAAAGAGAAGGAGGCGTAAAAACCTTCAATGTCGAATCCAGAGAAATACGCCAAATTGGGCATGTACCCGTCAATACCATTTATACCAATAAAGAAGGACGGTCAAGAACCGCAGAAGAGGGCTTAATGGGCGTCATTGCACATCCGAATTATGCGCAAAATCATTGGATTTTTATGCTTTATGCGGACCCTGACGAAACAAAACACGTTTTGGCTCGCTGGGAATATAAAGGCGATTCTTTAAATGATGCCTCCAAAGTAATCCTTTTAGAATATCCTACCCAACGACAAGATTGTTGTCATACGGGTGGCGGAATGGTCTTTGATAAAAATGGCAATCTATTTTTGACCACAGGTAATAATACGATTAATCCACCTCAGGGAACTTCTAATTTGGATGAACGACCAGGTTACAAAAATGCGGATGACCAGCGAACTTCTGGAAACACCAATGATTTAAGAGGTAAAATTTTAAGAATTCATCCAGAAGATGATGGTACTTATACGATTCCAGCAGGAAATCTTTTTCCAGAAGGAAGGGGAAAAGCAAGACCTGAAATTTATACGATGGGACACCGAAACCCATGGAGAATTTCTATTGATAGCAAAACAGGCTATATCTATTGGGGAGAAGTTGGCCCTGATGCTGCCGAAGATACCGAACAAGGCCCTCGTGGATACGATGAATTTAATCAAGCAAAAGGTCCTGGATTTTTCGGATGGCCTTACTTCATTGGAGACAATCAACCTTACGCCGATTATGACTATGCCACCGATTCCATTTATGGCCTATTTGATGTTAATAATCCAGTTAATACTTCCGCTAATAATACGGGTTTAACGGAGTTGCCTGCTCCCCAAAAAGCATTTATTTGGTATCCGTATGCCAATTCAGAGGAGTTTCCTTTATTGGGAAGTGCTGGTAGAAATGCAACTGGTGGGCCGCTTTATAGACAGGCTGATTTTCCTGAATCCGACAAACGTTTTCCTCTTTATTATGATGGAAAATGGTTGATTATTGATTTTATGAGAGGTTGGATAATGTCGGTAACATTGGATGAAAACGGAGATTATGTATCGATGGAGCCATTCCTACCTAACGAGAGTTTTCAAAGTGCGATTGACATTCAATTCAGTCCAGACGGAGATTTATATGTGTTAGAATACGGTTCTGCTTGGTTTAGAGGAAATGATAATGCCTACGTTAAACGGATTCAATATAATGGAGGTAATCGACCTCCTGTGGTTAAGGCAAGTGCGGATAGATTAGCGGGCGCAATACCCCTAAAAATTCAATTAAGTTCGGAAGGAACGGAAGATTATGACAAGGATAAATTGAATTATGAATGGACGATTGTTTCGGAAGATGGCACGAATAAAACGATTCAAGAATCAAATCCAACGGTCACTTTAGAAGAAGAAGGCTTATATAATATTTACCTAACCGTTACGGATAGTAAAGGCAATAGTAGTGAACAAATATTTGAAATAGCAGCAGGAAACGAACCTCCCGTTGTAGATATTCAAATCACAGAAGGGAATCAATCTTTTTACTTTCCTAATAATCCGATAAGCTATGCTATTCAAGTAGCCGATAAAGAAGATGGTTCGATGGCAGCAGGAAATATTCAACAGGAAGAAGTTTCGGTCAATTTTGATTATGCGCCCGAAGGATTTGACCCTATTGAAATTGCCCAAAATCATGTAGCAGCAGATGAGTGGGTAACCTTTTCTAGAGGAAAATCATTAATCGACAAAAGCGATTGTTTATCCTGCCATCGAATTGATGTAAAATCTATTGGACCTAGTTATATCGAAGTGGCTAAAAAATATAAAAATGACCCAAAAGGGCAAGCGGTCATTGCGGATAGAATCATCAATGGAAGTGTGGGTATTTGGGGAGAACATGGTATGAGCGCCCATCCGAATTTATCAAAGAGCGATGCGGCGCTAATGGTGGAATTTATTATGAGTTTAAATAATCCACAAGCGGCGCCAAAAGTACTTCCTCAACAAGGTACTTTTACGATGGAGTCGCCTAAAGGTACGAATGGCAAAGGCGGATATTTGCTAAGAGTAGCCTATAAAGATAAAGGTACTGAAAAATTGGGGGCATTAACAGGTGAAAAAATCATTGCTTTACGTAATCCAGTAATCAATCCAGAAAAATATGACCAAGCAAAAGGCACACAGCTACTCACTACGCCAGGACGGTCTTTTAATATTATTGAGCATAATGGTTATCTAGGTTATCATGATTTAGATTTGACGGGCATTAGTGAACTTGAAATTGGAGCAGAAACTTCTACTAGAGTAAATGCTGCAGGTGCCATCATTGAAGTTCGTTTGGACGCACCAGATGGAGAACTAGTTGGGGCTACCGAAAAAGTAATACCTGTTGAAGTTGATTTTAGAGCAGAATTAAAAAAATTACGAACAGCTTGGGAAAAAGGCGGCAAAAAAGGACGAGAACCTAGTTTTCGGCGAGTTCGGAATATGTTTAAACCAAAATTTCAGATTGCACTTAATGCTATCTCAGGCAAACGTCCTGTTTATTTGGTCTTCAAAAATCCAGATGCTGTGGAGGGACAAATATTGGTTACGATTAATTCACTAGAATTTAAATCAAAAGAATCGGTCATTCAATAGTCTTTATTCTAAAGTTTTTCGTCTGGGAAAGAGCTGCCAGCACTTGGAGTGCTGGCAGCTCTCAGAATAAAGTACAATAAACTTATCATTATGAAATTTTTACAAACGCTAATTGTTTTCAGTTGTCTAAGCACTACCCTATTGGCTCAAAACCAAATCACCCTAAATGTAGATTTAGCGGAACACCAAATTAGTCGCCATATTTATGGTCATTTTTCTGAACATTTAGGCCGTTGCATCTACGGCGGTTTTTATGTTGGCGAAAATAACGAATTGATTCCCAATAATAAAGGCATGCGAACCGATGTTGTAAATGCTTTAAAAAAGTTAAATATTCCTAACCTACGTTGGCCCGGTGGATGTTTTGCAGATACCTATCATTGGAAAGATGGCATTGGAGTAAAAGAAAAACGCCCAACAATAGTAAATACTTGGTGGGGGGGCATCACAGAAGATAATAGCTTTGGTACGCACGAATTTTTAGAACTCTGTCAACAACTCGAAACAGCACCCTTTATTTCTGGCAATGTCGGTAGTGGAACGGTGCAGGAATTAGCAGATTGGGTGCAATATACCAATGCTGACCACAAAAGCCCTATGACCAAACTAAGAATCGAAAATGGACAAAAAGACCCTTGGAATGTGAAATATTGGGGTTTAGGTAATGAAGCTTGGGGATGTGGAGGTAATATGCGTGCGGAATATTATGCAGATTTATATCGACAATATGCCACTTACTTAACCGCTGCTGCCAAAGGAAGTGATATTTATCGGATTGCGGCAGGAAGTTCTTCTGGTGATGTCAAATGGACGGAAGTTTTAATGAAAAACATTCCTTTGAAATTGATGGAAGGCATTTCTCTCCATCATTATGCTGTTATTGATTGGAGTGCAAAAGGCCCATCTACCACATTTGAGGAAGACATCTATTTTAAAACGATGACAAAAGCTTTGGCAATGGACGACCACATTCAGGCGCATAGCAACATCATGGATAAATACGACCCTGAAAAAAAAGTTGGTTTAATAGTAGATGAATGGGGCGGTTGGTACGAAGTAGAACCCGAAACTAATCCTGGTTTTCTCTATCAACAAAATACGATGCGAGATGCTATGATTGCTGGCACTACTTTGAATACGTTCAATAATCATTGCGAACGGGTAAAAATGGCCAATCTGGCACAAACCATCAATGTGTTACAAGCTGTCATTTTAACCGATAAGGAGAAAATGTTATTAACCCCTACCTATCACGTTTTGGAATTATACAAAGTGCATCAAGATGCTAAAATGATTCCAATTCATGTAAAGTCTGCCGATTATCAATTGGGGGATAAAAGGTTAAAAGCTATTTCCGCCTCTGCCTCTGTTAATGAAGAAGGGAAAGTCCATATTTCTTTGGTAAATATTCATGCATCCACCACGCAGGAGGTTCGAGTTGCTGTTAGAGGTATGGAAGTCAATAGCATTTCTGGACGTATTTTAACCGCTGATAGATTACAGGCACATAATACTTTTGACGCACCAAATACCGTACAAACTAGTGATTTCGATGGTGCTAAATTGGATGGAGAAGAAATTTTGTTATCCATTCCTGCTTTTTCTGTGGTGGTTTTCGCTTTGAATTAAGGAAAAAATTGATGCGATATTATGAACAAATTTAGCTGTATTTTATTAGGCTGCATTATCCTAGTTTCAACACTAAATGCCCAATTCTTTTTATCGAAAGAAGAAAGAGCAAAAATTCATCAAGGGAATCAAGCAAACCAAGCCCAGATGATGGAACAACTAGGTATTACCGCTTTAAGACCAGGCCCAAGTGGTAATCCAACCGCTCCTAATGCTGCCAATTACGACGAGGCGTTGGCGAATCCGTGTCCCGAATTACCTGATGCCTTGACCACCAAAAAAGGAAAAAAAGTAACGAATGCCGCTACTTGGTGGAAAGTACGCAGACCAGAATTAATAGAAGATTTTGAAAAAGAAGTGTATGGGCGAGTTCCCAATAATGATCCTAAAGTAACTTGGACGGTAGCCATTGAAGATAGAGAATTTGTGCGACGTACGCCCGTTATTGCCAAAAAACTAATAGGCCATGTAGATAATAGTACTTTTCCGTCCATCAATGTGAACATTAATATGATGTTGGTGGTGCCTACTAATGTAAAAGGGCCAGTTCCTGTTCTAATGATGTTTGGTCGTCCATCGTTCCCAGCACCTGCTCAACCTTCCTCAAAAGATTTGGAAATTTTGAACCATTCTTTTAAGGAAATGATGATAAAACACGACCCTAAAACGAAGGAAATATTTGATAAATATCCCGCCTATAGTCCAATTACAAGATTGCCCCGACCCAATTTTTGGGCACCGTTACCAGAAGGAGATTTGCCTTCGACCGAGCAATTATTAGCCGCTGGCTGGGGCTATGCGACCATTGAACCAGCTAGTATTCAAGCCGATAATGGTGCTGGTTTGACCAAAGGAATTATTGGTTTAGTCAACAAAGGGCAACATCGTAAGCCTGATGATTGGGGAACATTAAGAGCTTGGGCTTGGGGTGCAGCAAGAGGATTGGATTATCTAGAAACGGATGAAAGTGTAGATGCAAAAAGAGTTGGTATTGAAGGCGTTTCTCGTTTTGGTAAAGCCGCCTTAGTAACGCTTGCATTTGAACCTCGCTTTGCAACTGGATTAATTGGTTCATCAGGCAAAGGAGGGGCGACTTTGCATAGACGAGTATTTGGAGAAGGAGTTGAAAATTTGACAGGTTCTGGAGAAAGTCATTGGATGGCAGGGAATTATTTAAAATATGGTACGGCTGAATCTAGTTTTGGTAGTAAAACAGGTTGTGATTTACGGGTCGATTCCCATGAATTGATTGCGCTTTGTGCGCCACGACCTACTTTTATTAGCTACGGCATACCTGAAAAGGGCGACGCTAATTGGTTAGACCAAAAAGGCAGTTATATGGCAACTATTGCCGCTGGTTCAGTTTATAAACTCTTAGGTGTAAAAGACCTTGGGGTGTCTAATGATTATTTAAAGGAAATTATGCCACCTCATAGTACGGATATGCTAGATGGTCATCTGGCATGGCGGCAGCATGACGGCGGGCATACGGATGCGCCAAATATGAAGCATTTTATTATTTGGGCTAGTAAATTTTTAGGGTATGAAAAGGAGGCTGCTCGGTAATATTTTGACAAGTTTATCCATTCGGTTGACACCTAATTTTTGGATAAAATGAAATCAATAGAAGAATTTTATAAAAATAAATACGGATGCTTGCCCAATAAATACTTTTGTCAAATCCATAAATCTTGTTTGATAAATGCTTAACATATTTAAAAGGTTTCTCTAGTTGAAGAATTAATCTCTTGGTCTTTTTAAAATCAACCTAAAATTTCAGAATTTATTCAGAATCGCCTACTACTTTTAGTTATTTTTTGAACTAAAATGCTGATAAGTGAATCAACCAATTAATATAAATATTACGAATTTAAAACCTTCTGCTACCTTAGTTATTAATGAACGAAGTAATGACTTAGTAAAAGCAGGTAAAAAGGTTTATAAACTAGGTTTTGGACAATCTCCATTTCCTGTACCAAAGGTGGTCGTACAAGCATTAAAAGATAATGCTCATCAAAAAGATTATTTGCCTGTTAGGGGGTTGTTTTCTCTTCGAGCAGCAGTAGCGAATTATCACCAACAGAAATTTGAAATAAATTGTAGCGCAGAAGATGTATTAATTGGTCCTGGTTCAAAAGAGTTATTGTTTTTGACGCAAATGATTTATCAAGGAGAGTTATTATTGCCTCAACCAAGTTGGGTATCTTATGAACCACAAGCTCATTTAGCAAATAAAGTTCATCAATGGTTGACAACTAAAGTGGAGAATGGTTATCTATTGGATGGCGAAACATTAGATAATTATTGCCAACAAGCATTAAATACACCTCGTATTTTAATTTTAAATTATCCCTCTAATCCAACAGGTAGTAGTTTGAATAAGACGCAATTAGAAAACATTGTTCAGGTTGCCAGAAAGCATAATATTTTAATTTTATCAGACGAAATATATGGAGATGTTCACCATACGGGCAAACACGAATCCATTGCCAAATATTATCCAGAAGGCACTATTGTTTCTAGCGGATTGAGTAAATGGTGTGGTGCAGGTGGATGGCGACTAGGTACTTTTGTCTTTCCAAAAGAACTTCGTTGGTTATTGGATAAAATGGCGGTTGTAGCAAGTGAAACTTTTACTACTACTTCTGCTCCAATACAATACGCTGCGGTAAAAGCTTATGAAGGCGGTTCAGAAATTGAAGACTATTTAACTCATTCCAAATTAATCTTAAAGAAAATCGCACAAGCTGCTAGTGCTATTCTTTTACAAAAGAATATAAGTCACCCTAATCCGGAAGGAGGTTTTTATTTGATGCCAAACTTCAATTATTATAAAGCTAGATTAAACAGTAAGAATATATTTACGAGCCATCAATTATGCGAAAGACTCTTGGAAAAGACAGGCGTTGCCTTACTTCCATTAAGTGCTTTTGGAATGCCAGAAGAATTTCTTGGAGCAAGATTATCCTATGTAGATTTTGATGGCCAAAAAGCACTCCAAATGATAAAAGAAAATCCAAATGCTAGAGCTGAATCTCTTGCTCCCCAGGTGATAGAAGGAATCCAGTTGATTGGCGAATGGATAACTAAATAAAATGAAAACTAAAGAAAAGGATACAAGAATAGGACAGACAACAATCTAGTACAAAACGGCTTAAAAAATAATACTTAACTTTGTGCAAAAAAAAATGACAATAGAAGCACAAGAAAAAAAGCTATTAGAAGAACTAATTCGTAGCCAGAAAATAGAGTTTCGTTACCGAGAACGAGTAGGTATAATACTGAATTATGATAAAATAGGAAGTAAAAGAGGAGTTGGTCGTTATATGGACTTAGATAGACAGAAAGTGAGCAGATGGGTTGATAGATGGGGAAATCAAGAATTGGTAAGGGAAGAATTATATGAGCAATATCAATCGAAAAAACTGAGTTACAATGGCTACAAAAAAGAAATCGTCGAATTGTTATCAGATAAATATAGAACAGGTTGTCCTCCTAAATTTACCTTATCTCAACGGGAAAAGATAGTAGCCTTGGGAAGTACGAAACCAGAGGATTTAGATTTGCCCTTTACTCATTGGTCGTTGGAATTACTAAGGGAAGAGGCCATATCAAGAGAAATAGTAGCCAATATATCAGTCCGACAAGTTGGTCGATTTTTAAAATCAGCACAAATTACAGCCTCATTTAAGTAGTTATTGGGAACATCCCAATATAGATAGTTGGGATGATTTTGCAGTTGAAGTAGAACAAATATGTGAATTAAATGCAAATGCAGAGCAGCTAGAGCAGCAAGGAATACATGTAGTAAGTGTAGATGAAAAAACAGGCATACAAGCCCTAGAGAGAGCTGCACCTACACTTCCTTGTAGCCCTGGTCATAAGGAAAGGCGAGAATTTAATTATATACGGCATGGTACTTTAGTATTTATTGGTAATCTACAAATAGCTACAGGACAAATTATCAGTCCAACCATAGGAGAAAGTCGAACGGAGGAGGATTTTTTGAAACACATTCAACAAACCGTTCAAAGTGACCCGGTAGCTAAATGGTTTTTTATTTTAGACCAATTGAATACTCATAAATCAGCCAGCTTAGTTGAATGGGTGGCACAGGTGATAGGGGATAAACAGGATTTAGGCAAAAAGGGGAAAAGTGGGATATTAAAGAATATGGAAAGTCGAAAAGCTTATTTATCTAATCCGACCCACCAAATACGTTTTGTTTATACACCAAAGCATTGTTCTTGGTTAAATCTAATCGAATGTTGGTTCTCCATTTTAAGTAAACGAGTTTTACTCAGAGGTAATTTTACTTCAAAAGAAGATTTAGAGAAAAAAATTACAGCATACGTGGAATATCATAATCGTAGATTTGCTAAAAAATTCAATTGGCGAATATCCAAAAAAAAGGATATTCAAAAGTTAGTTCAAAAAGTCAAAAGAATGGTATTGAAAGTTACGCCATGATGTACTAGTTAGGCCTTGAAAATTTCCATCTTGTATTTTGTTCATTAACAAAATTAGTTAACGTACCAAAAAGCGATTAAATCTTTAATGCTATAAGTATTTTTTAAACCATAACTACCTACTTTTTTAGTAAAAAATTAATCTTTTTTTTTTAGCAAAACAACCTAAAATTACAGAATATATTCAGAATTGCCTTCTACTTTTGCCGCCTTTTAAACCAAGACATTTAGATTTAATAAGGTAACAAAAATAATGAAAAACACCTACGCAGATTTGATTGACCAGACTTATTATTTTCCACAAGAAGGATTTGATTTGCGGAATGGTTATTTGCATTTTCATGGGGTTTCCATTGAGCATTTGATTGAGCAATATGGAACGCCATTTAGATTGACTTATTTACCAAAAATTGGCGACCAAATTAAACGAGCGAAGAATTGGTTTAATAAAGCCATGAAAAAAAATGGGTACAAGGGAAAATATAAGTATTGTTACTGTACCAAATGTTGCCATTTTCAGCACATGTTGTCAGAGGCTTTGACGCATGACATTCATTTAGAAACTTCTTCTAGTTTCGATATAGACCTTATTTTTAAGTTATTTGAAAGTGGGAAATTGACCAAAAACACTATTTTAATCCATAATGGCTATAAAACGGATGATTATTTACGAAAAATCATTCAGTTAAATAAAATGGGGTTTAAAAATTCTATTACCGTTTTGGATAGTATGGTAGAGTTGGAACGCTTGAATACAATGACTCGCAAGACTTTAAAAATTGGTTTGCGGTTAGCTACTGATTTACAACCTCAATCCGATTATTATACTTCTCGTTTAGGCATTCGTCCTTCTGAAATTATTGATTTCTACAAAAATAAAGTAGCGTCTAAAAAGCGTGTTAAGTTAAAAATGCTCCATTTTTTTGTCGATTCGGGCATAAAAGACAACCTACATTATTGGGGAGAATTCAAAAAGGCGCTTGATGTATTTGTCGCACTAAAAAAGATTTGCCCTGAATTGAAGGCTTTGAACTTAGGCGGTGGTTTTCCGATTAGAAATAATTTGGGATTTGAATACGATTATAAATATATGGTGGATGAAATCGTCCGAAATATCAAAGAAACTTGCAATAACGAAGGTATCGAAGAACCAGACCTTTTCACAGAGTTTGGAAAGTTTACAGTCGGAGAAAGTGGTGCGGTAATTTTTGAAGTTTTGGAACATAAAAAGCAGAATGACCGAGAAGATTGGTACATCATCAATAATAGTCTGATGAATACGATTCCTGATGCCTGGAGTATTTTGGAAAAATTCATTTTACTACCTATTAATAAATGGGATAAGGAATATCGACGGGTCAACATAGGAGGCATTAGTTGTGACCAATCAGATTATTATAATTCGGAAGAAATGAATCAGCAGGTGTTTTTGCCAATCATTGAGCCGAAAGCAAAAGAACCATTATATGTAGGGTTTTTCCATACAGGTGCTTACCAAGAGGCGATTAGTGGGTATGGTGGTATCAAACATTGCTTGATTCCTGCCCCACAACATATCATCATTGACCGAGATAAAACAGGAAATTTCACGACAAAAGTTTATCGAGAAGAACAAAAAGTAGATGAAATGCTGTCGATTTTAGGTTATTAAAAAGAGACCATTGTATTGTCAGGTGTCAGGCTACCAATTTCATTGAATGTCAGATATCAGATTTCTTATCTAAATAAAATTTAAAAATGAAAAAAGTATTAATCATTGGTGCAGGAGGTGTTAGTGGCGTAGTCGTTGCCAAATGCGCTAAACTGCCGAATGTTTTTTCTGAAATTGTACTAGCAAGTCGCACCGAATCAAAGTGTATTGCGATTGCCGAACAGGTAAAACAAAACTATGGGGTAACGATTGAAACTGCACAAATAGATGCGGACAATGTACCCGAATTAGTAGAATTGATTAATAAAGTCGAACCGTTTATGGTGATAAATGTGGCTTTACCTTACCAAGATTTGACCATTATGGATGCTTGTTTAGAAACAGGGGTACATTATTTAGATACGGCGAATTATGAACCGAAGGATGAGGCAAAGTTTGAATATAGCTGGCAATGGGCATATCAAGATAGGTTTAAAGATGCTGGGTTAATGGCCTTATTAGGTTCTGGATTTGACCCTGGGGCAACGAGTGTTTTTACAGCTTATGCGGCTAAACACTATTTCGATGAAATTCACTTTTTAGATATTATAGATGTCAACGGAGGTGACCACGGCTATCCTTTTGCGACAAATTTTAATCCAGAGATTAATATTCGAGAGGTGACAGCGGAGTGTAAGCATTGGGAAGACGGGAAATTTATAAAAACTCCTGCCATGTCCCTAAGTCAGTCCTTTACCTGTCCAGATAATGTGGGTACTTATAATATTTACAGAATGTACCATGAAGAATTGGAATCTTTGACTAAGAATTTTCCAAGCCTCATAAAAGCACAATTTTGGATGTCTTTTGGAGAATCCTATTTAAAGCATTTAGAAGTGTTGGGTAATGTAGGCATGATTGGTATCGAGCCTGTCGAATTTAATGGACAGCAAATTATTCCGATTCAATTTTTAAAGAAATTGCTACCAGACCCATCTACTCTAGGACCACGTACAAAAGGAGAAATTTGCATCGGGTGTTTGGTCAAAGGGATTAAAGATGGCAAGAAAAAATCCGTCTTTGTCTATACCGTAAAAGACCACCAAGATTGCTATAAAGAAGTCCAATCTCAAGCTATCTCCTACTCTACTGGTGTACCTTGTATGGTGGGTGCTAAAATGATGATAGAAGGACATTGGATGAAACCAGGTGTCTGGAATTTAGAAGAATTAGACCCAGACCTTTTTATCAAAGATATGGATAAATATGGGATGCCTGTTCGAGTGATTGAGCAAGATGGTTGGGGAGATTTGGAGATATAATTAGTTGCAGGTTTCTAAATTACCTGCAACTCGCCACACGAATCTAGTAATCCGTAACTCGCAAGATGAATATCAACAGTAAAACTTTTTTCAACTTCAATCCGCATAGCGTCCCATCTCCCTGCTTTGTCGTAGATGAAGTAGCTATTGAACGTAATTTACAAGTCCTAAAAAGGGTGCAAGATGAATCAGGCGCTAAAGTATTACTCGCCTTGAAAGCTTTTTCAATGTTCAGTTTAGCCCCCTTGATTTGTAAATACTTGCAAGGAACTTGTGCTAGTGGACTACATGAGGCGCAATTGGGTTACGAAGAATTTTGGGGAAACAAAAAAGGGGGCGAGAAACGAGAAGTTCATACCTATTCCGTAGCTTATAAGGAGAAGGATTTAGAACAAGTATTGGCTATTTCTGACCATGTAGTATTTAATTCTTTTCATCAATGGCAGCATTATCAGCCGATGATTCAAGCAGCCAAAAAGCAACGACCTTCCTTAAGTTTTGGTTTGCGCATCAATCCCATGCATTCGGAAGGCGCAACGGCTATTTATAATCCTTGTGCGCCTGGTTCTCGATTAGGGATTACGATTGATAAATTCAAAGAGCAGGCCCCTAAAGCAATTGATTTAAATGGTATTAGTGGTTTGCATTTTCATACCCTTTGTGAACAAGGATTTGAACCACTAGACCGTACTTTGGATGCCGTAGAAAAACAATTTAGCGACTATCTGCCTCATTTAAAATGGGTCAATTTTGGTGGTGGACACCACATTACTCACCAAGATTATGATGTAGATGGATTGATTAACAGAATCAAAGCATTCCAAGAAAAATACCAAGTACAGGTTTATTTAGAACCTGGGGAGGCGATTGCCATTCATACAGGCGTTTTGGTGAGCGAAGTATTGGATTTTGGGCACAATCAATTAGCTATTGCCATTTTAGATACTTCCGCAAATTGCCACATGCCTGATACGATTGAAATGCCTTATCGAGCGGAGATTATTACTGGTACTCAAAAAGCCGCTGGAACTGCTAATGAACAAGCCTTTACTTATCGTTTGGGTGGACAAACTTGTTTGGCGGGTGATGTAATTGGCGATTATAGTTTTGATACGCCTTTACAGATTGGACAACGCTTGATGTTTGATGATATGTCGCATTATACGATGGTCAAAACCACTACTTTTAATGGGATTCGATTGCCCTCAATTGCTATTTGGAATTCCACTACCAATTCCGTTCGAGTAGTTCGAGAGTTTGGCTATGAAGATTTTCGGAATCGCTTGTCTTAATCTACGTTACTTACAACACCAAAAATATATGGACGAATTTAACCAGTTAGCCGCACCGGGCTACCCTATTTTCTTAGGTTCAGAATTTAAACACCCACCAATAGATAAAGCTCGATTTCATATCTTACCTATACCTTATGAGGCAACCGTCTCTTATCAAGGTGGTACCCGTTTAGGGCCTGCAAAAATTCTAGAGGCGTCTTGGCAATTAGAAACTTGGGACGGCTATAGTACACCATGTGAACAGGGTATCTATACCCATCCACCTGTAAATGTCAAAGGGAAAGGCGCTAAAGTCATCAAAAATATCGCCAAAGACATTCGAAAAATTGTCAAAATAGGTGGTTTCCCGATTGCTTTAGGTGGAGAACATTCGATTACTTACGGGGTGGTAAAAGGCTTATTGGATGCAGGTATAAAAGATATTGGGGTCGTTCAAATTGATGCACATGCAGATTTACGAGAGGCTTATTTAGGTGATAAGTACAGTCATGCCTCGGTGATGAAACGTGTGGTGGATGAAGGTATTCCTGTTTTCCAATTAGGTGTTCGTGCCTTATGCCATGAAGAAGTAGCCGCTCGAAAAAAACATGGCGTACATTATATGGATGCAACGGAATTAATACCGACCAATATTACAAGCATTGATTTACCAAAAGACTTTCCAAAAAATATATTTGTCACGTTGGATATTGATGGCTTAGACCCTGCTATTTTTCCATCTACGGGTACGCCTGTGCCTGGTGGTTTAGGTTGGTATCAGACCTTGGCTTTGTTTGAATCAGTTGTTAAACAGCGTAACATTGTTGGTTTTGATGTGATGGAGTTTTCGCCGATTGAGGGGTTTCATGCTTATGAGTTTTCGGCGGCGATGTTGGTTTATAATATGATGGGGATTGTGGAAAGATGTGGGTGAAGACTGAATTTACGGCTGCTTATGAACCAAAATGGATGCCCCATGCCATTATCTTAGCGATTTTAAGCATGGCAATGGGCACTTTCTGGGGAATGTTGACTATTTATTTATTGGAAACTTTCTTGCAATAAAAAGAATTGCCGAGTGGAGTAAGGCTCAACACTCAGCAGATAGGGTTGAATAAAGTCAAGCTTAAAAAGAATAATAAGGGAACAGTATGGCAAAATATTCAAGAACAACCCCATACCTTTTGAAGATAGACTTTTTTAGTGTTGAATGCCTTTATTTGTTCAGAATTTATTCAGAATTGCTTGCTACATTTGCACCAAAATTGTTAATTAAAACTTGCCGAGTGATGAATGATTCCACTCAATATTTTTAACAAACTGTTTTCCTGTTTTTTACTTAGAAATAAATCCCGAAAGGTTTCGGAACAAAACTGAAGGTTTTACTTGCCCTTAGTTCTTTTTTTGCAAACAATTAAAATCATGTTTGACATAAAGTTAATCGCTGGAGCATTAGGTGCTGAAATTTATGGTATTGATTTAACACGACCTATCTCTAAAATCGCTGCTAAAGAAATTCGCCGTCTATGGTTAGAACATCAGGTCATCTTTTTTAGAGACCAAAATCTTAAACCTGCGAATCATAGGGCATTGGCATCTATTTTTGGACCATTTCAAACCCATCCTGCTTATCAAACGGTCAAAGGGTTTCCTGAAATTACCATCTTGGAGGCCACGGCAGATAAACCCTATAAAATTGACACTTGGCATACGGATATGACTTTTCGTAAAAATCCACCTTTAGGAAGTGTTTTGCATGGTGTCATCATTCCCGAAAAAGGAGGAGATACCTCATTCGCAAGCCTCTCAGCTGCTTATGATGCCTTATCTGACAATATGAAACAATATCTAAATGGCTTAAATGCAGTACATGATTTTTCTTATGGCTTTAAAGAAAGTTTAGCAGAACCAGGAGGTAGAGAACGCTTAGCGCAAGCAGTAGTTGACAATCCTCCCTTGGAACATCCTATCGTACGAACTCATCCAGAAACAGGAAAAAAAATGCTATATGTAAATCGGTTATTTACTACACATATAGTAGGTGTCGGTAGTAAAGAAAGTGATGCGATTCTCGATTTTCTGTATAAGCATATTGTAACAGACGAATATACCTGCCGATTTAGTTGGGAGGCAAATTCCATTGCTATCTGGGATAACCGAGCTACCCAACATAAACCGATTAATGATTTTTATCCAGCACATCGCTTGATGCAGCGGATTGTAATTGACGGGGAGATTTCTGCTTAAAAAAAGTACATTCGGGTTTGATTTTATATAATACGCATCAATAAAAATCATGAAAATAGGTTTGTTAGTTTGTGATGAAGTAAGCGCAGAATACCAATCGAATTTTGGAGACTATCCAGAGATATTTCAGGCATTATTTCCTCATTATGAATTTGAATTTTATGCAGTTTATAAAAACGAGTTTCCAATAAGTGTGTTAGATTGTGAAATCTATATGGCTACAGGGTCTTCCCATTCTGTTTATGAAGATGTAGATTGGATTCACCAAACGAAGGCATTTATTAGAGAAATTTATGCTAGGAATCTATTTTTTATAGGCTTTTGTTTTGGACATCAATTAATGGCTGAGGCTTTGGGAGGAAAAGTAGAAAAGTCTTCCGATGGTTGGTGTGTTGGCATTCATCAATTTAGCATTTTTAATATCAAGGATTGGATGCGACCTGCAAAAACTAAAGTTAGCTTTTTGATGATGTGCCAGGACCAAGTTATAGTACTCCCTAAAAATGGAGTATGCTTAGGTGGTAACAAAGCTTGTCCAAATGCTATTATTCAAGTGGGTAAAAGAATGATGAGTATTCAAGGTCATCCTGAATTCTCGAAAGCTTATGTTCAAACCCTGATGAAAGATAGAGTAAATCGTATTGGAGCAGAGAAAGTAAAAAAAGGAATTGCTAGTTTAACTCTATCCATAGATTTGGAACTATTTAGAGATTGGGTGGAAGAATTTTTGAAAGATTAATTGATGTGTTTACCAAAACGCTCCCTTTTGGTTAGGTATGACGGTATTACAATATAGCTGAAGAGTTCAATAATTTGGCTTAAAAGGGCGACAATGGATGCTAAAAGCCACATTTGAAATATAAAAATTAACGCATGGAATCTTTAATAAATTCAAATATTACCAATCTAAACCCGTCTGCTACTTTGGTTATCAATGAACGAAGTAATGCTTTAGTTGCAGCGGGCAAAAAGGTTTATAAATTAGGTTTTGGACAATCTCCATTTCCCGTAATAGAAAAATGGGCGTTAAAACAACAAAAGCCGATTGACTTCCATCAATCGGCTTTTGTATTAGCCCGGTGAAATTTCGTTATACTTTTTATATCAGTTGTCAATAAAGATATTGGTCCTATCAAAATGGTACTTATACAAAAGATAAAGTTACTAAATCAATCAATTTTTCACATCTCTTATAAGTTTTACTATTTCAAATAAAGACACCTTTTGAACTGAATTTCTTTCATCCTAAGCTAATGCTCTCATGAGAATTGACGCAAAGTTTGAGAGCTTGTTACCTTTGCGCTCCGCTGATTTGGTTGACTCATAAAATAAAATTTAGTTAAGCAATCGTTTTACAAATTTTGATTAAATAGTTGTTTATGCCGCTTTTTTTAAGTATAAATGTAAGTTAAATATTGAATGCTATTTTCAAAAAACTAATAGGACAAAAAGCGATAGGTAACGTATGAAATTATACAATTTTCTGCTTAATGCCAAAGTATCAAGGTGAGCTTATTTCTAATTTAGCAAACCACTTAATTAGTAATAGAAACCAAATAAAGGTTAAAGCATTTATTTGCATAGAATAAATTAAAACCTATTACTTTTATAACTCCCAATAGAAAGCACTTCCCTGCATAAAAACTCAAAAACTAATCCAAGCCATTTAAATTTTTAAATCCCTTTTAGAAAAAGGGTGACTGGTCCAAGTGCTAATTTGAATCGAAAAAAAACGATAATAATTTAGCTTTGCTCGCCCGAGGAAACACTTCCTAAAACCCACTTACATTTTACTTTTCAAACAACTAAAATCAAATTGATAAAACGTCTTTTAATCCCATTTTTTATGGGAATATCGAACCATTAAAGTTCTTTAATTATCCACTTTGTTACGATACAAATATATGCACCTAATTCTGAATAAAATCTGAATAAATTAGGATTTATAAAATAATTTTTGACAATTATTTCAATATTCCAAAGTGCAAAATCCGCCCCCCAGTCTGATTTATCGGACTTGTACTTTTTCCAATCACAATCCCATCTTCTGGCGCTAAATATTCTTGGATTAAATCGCCAAAAATATTTCGCATGGTAGCTATAACATCGCCCTTTTTGACTAATTCCGCTACTTTAGAATGAACCGTTAAAATTCCGCCAGTATCCGTATATATCCAATAAGATTTTTTACATAAAACCGTATCATCGTCCCCTTCATCAATCTCACAATCTATCATCCCTAAGTAACCCAAAACATTGTGAATACCCGTCAAACCCTCTCGAATCATCCCTTTTTGAAAGGTATTAGGATTCCCCACTTCTAAGGTAATTGCAGGAATATTCATTTCATTGGCGGTACCTCGCAAAGTTCCATCACTCGGAGGATTATGAACAATGATTTGCGCATACTGTAAGCGTGCCATTTTATTAACTATCGGGTCGCTCATGTCCGCCCGAATATAGTAGGAATTAATTCGACCAACACTAGCCGTATGCAAATCCATCAAATAATCAAACTGCCTAATAATCCTAGTGACGACTCGATGGGCATAGATTTGACTGACTGTGCCATTAGATTTACCGGGCATAATATGATTCAAATCTGTTCCATCAATGAAACGGCGTTTTTTTCGCTGAAAAGAAGGAACATTAACCACAGGGACACCAACGATTGTACCTTTTAATTCATTAATATTAATTTCCTTAAAAATACGCTGAATAACAGGAATTCCATTTAATTCATTGCCGTGAACTGCAGCTGTTAACCCTAGCACTTTCCCATCTTGATGCCCTCTGGCAACAATAATTGGAACTTGTACAGGTTGTCCCATTCCATCAGTTACTAAGTTTAACCAAAATCGGCTTATTGTTCCTTTCGGCACTTTTTGCACATCTAACGCTTTGATAATCTCTACTTCTTGGTCAATTTGTAACGGCATTCTTTTCTTTAATTTTTAGGTTGATATAATCCCACATCAAATTAGTGGCTTTTTCTACTAATGGCTTACCTTCCATTTGGGCGATTTGTGGCAAACCTCCAATACTTGTTGTATTTATTTCTGATAAAACTCGTTTTCCATTATCATCCACTAGCGTATCAATACCATACATCACGATACCCATATCGGATAATACTGGATTAATTTGGTTGACAATTTCTATTTCTTCTACGGTGACTTGAGATAGGTTGGAGCTACCACCTTGAGACACATTACATATCCATGAACCTTTGGCTGGTAGGCGCAAAGATGCCCCCATAATTTGCCCATCAACTACGATAATTCGTTTATCTCCTTGTCCCACATTTTTTAAGAATTTGACGCCTAAATAAGGAATAGACTTTTCTTTATACTGTTGAGCAAACTCCTTAAAAGTCTTTTGTATCCCACCATCCCAAACGGTATTTCCATCTATTCTGATTATGCCTTTTCCACCATAATTTCTAAAGGGTTTTAGCACAATAGGAAATTGACTTTTGAAATCCTTAATTGCGGCAATAGTCGTACAAATGGACATTGGAGGACAGGAATCTTTGAATGTTAGCAAAAAAGCTTTACTTCCAGTCTCATATATTCTCGCAGGATTATTGATGATGAGTTGATTAGGACAAGCTTGAATTAAAAATTCTAGAAAGTCACTAGATAAAGGAGGTGGCATTCTTAACCAAATCACATCATACTCCTGCACAGATGACCTTCGTAAATTCTTTTTAAAAGCATCGCCATTTGTAGAAAAAGCGAAATCCTCAGCTACTTTAGTAACGAATATATTTTTAGGAACTAGCCTATTAAAAAAAAATCCATTTAACTTATCTCCTCTACTTGCTACATCTACCTGTTCGCAGCTTGGATGCAACCGCATAGCTTGAACTAAAGTGTACAAAGAATTTTCGGAACTATGATTGCTGTGGTCGGTTAAAACCAACATTTTTAATTTCCTCATGTTTTAAAGCATAATTTCATTTAATAAACTAGCATCATCATTTAAGCTTTTGAATAAGCGCATTTTGAATTTTCCTTGCTTGCTCATTAATGTTTGCGCCATTTTATCAATCGCCACCATTGAAAGTACGGTTTGAATATAAGCCTCAATCATATCATCTAATCCAACACCTAATTTATTAAAATCTCTTCTATCCATCATTACCAAACGCTTGGTATCACTATTCCAACTACCATCTGGGTTTTTATAGGAAAGGTTTGTGCCTAACATTTTCCAACTATCGGTGCCATCTTCTATATGGTCAACTAAAGGTTTCTCCGAACGACGAGCATAGGTACATAGTGGTTTTATCCCATCTTCAGTAGAACTAACCATCATCCGAATATCTGCGACATAAGTGTTCCCTTTGGCGTTTGGAATAGTGCCTACATGGTATAATTTTCCTGCTGCAGTTGTACTACTCCAATGAAAGTTCCCTATCAAACTTTGTACGATAAAACGGTCATACTCAAATTCCATGTCCATGAATTTCTCCAATTCTTGCTCATTTACTATCGTAAAAACGCCTTGACCAGCATTACTATAAGGAACTTTGACAACTGCCTGTCCACCCATTTTTTTAACCCAAAGTGGTACTTCATTTTTACTGACATCCCATATAGTTTCGGGCATATTTATTTTTAAACCAGAGGATTGTAATTCGGCATTAAAAATATCGTACGCCTTAGCCGCCACCATTTTATTACGTCCTCCAGCCAAACAAGCTAAAGTGGGGTTTAAAATTTTTGTTTTACTATGTAAGGGTAACCGATTCCATGGTTTTTGAGTTACATATCTAAATGCCGCTCGAATGGGTATCCACTCCCCTACTTCATTACGTACTTGCATAATACCGTCCACAAAACGAACAGCAGGGTCTTCTTCCTCTTTATGGAAAGTGGCATAATAAACGGGTTCGTTCATGACATCCGAAATAACCTTGGCATAACCAGAAGTTTCCATTGGATTTTTATCATAAATAACTGCTAAGCCGCCTTTTATCTTATTTCTTAAATTTTTAAGATACGGTTTGAACGTTCGCTCAATTAACAAGCGATAACTACCTTGTTCCTGATTGTCATCAACTAAAGGCATAGATTTTTGACCAGATGGACAAGAATTGTTTTCAATAACCACCATCTGTCTTTTACCTCCTGCTGAGGTTACATTCAGCAAATCTGCTCCTGCCCAAAGGAAATATTTAGCTTTATAGTTTAACATTTCTCGTAATTTGCCTGAATCTACCGTTGGACGCATGTGGCAATAACGGGTAATAATCCGCTCTCTACTAAGATTTAAAAAGAAATGGACCATTGGATGAATGGTCGCATTCAACGCTTTGGGATACCAATGCTCATGCGCCTCAAATTCCCCTGGTTGAATAATAGTCGCTGTTTTTAAAGAGTTAGTTACGGACACGAAATTTTCGTTTTTTAGGTTTGGAAATTTATTAAAGTTAGGGAAAGACCGAAAAGGTATATTTTGGTCACTCCTTTTTTTAAGACGGCGCAAATAACAGGGATGATTCTGAAGATAAACTGAATTTTGGGTTAGAAAATCAGCTTTTTTAAAATTAATTAGTCTGTAAAAAATTAGCCATCAGTTAGAAAATATCTAGCTGATGGCTAATAGCAAACAATACCTCTTTAAAACAAGAAATTGATTAAGCTCTTTGTGCCAATCCCAATGCATTAGTCGTCATTGTATCTTCAAATAAATCTAAAATATCTGGTGTATTATACGTCTCTACAAGTAATTGACAGGCAGTTTTTATTTTTATAAATAAAGATTCAAATAGTTCAATATCCCAAAAGTAGGGGTCAGGCATATCCACATTATCGCCCAAGCCAATTAAGAAATCAGGCAATAAACCTACTTTATCTGCTTGAGTTAAATTGACGGCTTTTGCTCTCAATCGGTTCGCCAATTCGTCATCCATTGTGATAATTCTATCATATTGGTCAAAATCACTAACTTGAAATTTTCGAGCGATGTGTTGAGATAAATCAACGCTATGTCTTTTAGCAACGGTTAGTACTCTTGGGTCAGCGGTGCAGCCTACATATTTATTAGCTAAACCAGCTGAGGCTATCTGCCAAGTTAAATTTAGCTTATCCACTTGCTTTTGTAGCACACCTACCGCAAGAGGTGAACGGCAAATATTGCCTAAACAAACAAATAGTATTTTCATGATTGAATTGATAAATCAGGTAAGAATTGTAGTTTAAAATTATTGCATTAAGCAAATGTGCTTACTTTGGGGAGATAGCTAAAGCATAAGTATATCGCTATCTCCCTAAAGTAGCTATTGCTATTGCGTGAGTTTGAATTTTGCCACAAAATTCATTGGTACTAACTAATACTGCCTTTCTTTTTCCATCCATCCTAAATAGGGGCTTGAGTCGAATTCTGTAATTTCGTCTTCGTCGGCTATATCCTCCATAAGGACTATTTGTCTAGATTTCGCCCATTTCCAGTTCATTAATCGGAAATATGCTTTTACTTTAATCATTTTTTAAATGTTCTTGTCTTTTCTCCTTGTCATAAATTTTATTAAAAGAGAAAAAGGGATTTTGTGATTTAGATTTATGGAGCAAAAGTAGCGGCAGATTCTGAATAAAATTTGAATTTTTGAGTGACCTAAATAAAATTATTTGACTTTGCTAGAATTCAATTTATTGGATTAAATTTTAGTAAGAAACTATTCAGTTTTAATTCAGAATTGGCAGGTAATATTGCGCTTATTCTGAAAAAATAATGATTGATAAGGGTCTGGGAATTTATTTTCAGGCTACTTTTTATTGTGTCCGACAATAAACACCTGATATATTAAAAAATGCAGGGAGGTTATTTTAAATGACTTAATTTAAAGTACCCGTTTTCTACTTGATTTTTAATTTAAAAAATACTGAAAAATGAATGAAGTTGTGGCTGTAGAACTCCGAAATCTGCGATTAGAAGATTATTTGGATTTAAGAACTTCTATGCAAAAATCTTATCCTCAATGGCTCAATTCTATATGGGAAGAACACCACATTAGAAAACTGCTTGAAGTTTTTCCAGAGGGACAACTTTGCGTATTGCATGATGGAAAAATGGTAGGTACTGCTTTATCACTTATCGTTGATTATAAGGACTATGGGGATAAACATACCTATGCTCAAATTACAGGTAATTACAACTTTGAAACACATAATCCTGATGGGGATATTCTATATGGTATAGATGTATTTATCCACCCAGAACACCGAGGGTTAAGATTGGGTAGACGATTGTATGATGCTAGAAAAGAGCTTTGTGAGAGCTTAAATTTAAGAGCCATTATGTTTGGGGGAAGAATCCCTAATTATAGAAAATATGCGGACGAATTGAAACCGAAAGAATATATCGGAAAGGTGAGACAGCGAGAGATTCATGATCCTGTACTTAACTTTCAATTGTCGAATGACTTTCACGTTCGAAAAGTATTGACAGATTACCTGCCAGGGGATAAGGAGTCTATGGATTATGCCACCTTGATGGAATGGAATAATATCTATTACCAAGAGAAGGAATTATTGGTGAATGCCAAAAAAACGGTAATTAGATTAGGTTTGGTACAATGGCAGATGCGGCATTTTAAGGACTTTAATGCTTTTTGTGAACAAGCAGAGTATTTTATAGATGCAGTAAGTGATTATCAAAGTGATTTTGCCCTTTTTCCAGAATTTTTTAATGCGCCTTTGATGGCACCTTACAATCATTTATCAGCAGCAGACGCCATTCGGAAACTAGCAGAATTTACAGAACCGTTAAAAGAAAAATTAGCTGAGTTTGCCATTGCTTATAATGTCAATATCATCACAGGGTCGATGCCAGAAATTCAAGCCGATGGTAGCTTATTAAATGTTGGATTTCTGTGTCGAAGAGATGGAACAACTGAAAAATATGAGAAGATTCACATTACCCCTTCTGAAAAAAGTAGTTGGGGGATGGTTGGTGGTAATCAAGTAAAAGTCTTTGATACGGATTGTGGGAAGATTGGCATATTGATTTGCTATGATGTCGAATTCCCTGAGTTATCTAGAATTTTGGCGGACCAAGGGATGCAAATCCTCTTTGTTCCATTCTTAACAGACACTCAAAATGGGTATATGCGGGTACGTAGCTGTGCGCAAGCTAGAGCGATTGAGAATGAGTGTTATGTAGCTATTGCTGGTTGTGTAGGTAATTTACCCAAGGTGAATAATATGGACATTCAATTTGCGCAAGCTGCCATATTTACACCAAGTGATTTTGCTTTTCCAACCAATGGTATCAAAGCAGAGGCTACTCCTAATACAGAAATGACGCTGATAGGAGATGTAGATTTAAATCCATTATTAGAATTACATTCTTTTGGAAGTGTTCGGAATCTAAAGGATAGAAGAAAAGATGTCTATGAATTAACTTTGAAGGTAAAGTAGAAAATACAGCAAATATCCTATAAAACTGAAAAATCCCAATTCTTTTCTACAAGAATTGGGATTTTCTGTTCACAACATTAACTTTTACTATTCTTCTTCATCAGTATATTTATATAAATCAAAATCTTCTTCTTCCTCCTCTTCAATCAGAGAGTAGATAGATTTTTTACCATATTTACTGCCATATTTATTACTAGTTAGTTTCTTTTTTTCTCGAATTCGAATTTCCTCTTGGTCTATTCGATTATTGACATTTTTCTTTTTGAAGATTTTCTTGCTTTCCATAATAATGAAAATTATTAAAATTTTTAAGAGGTTATAAATAAATAATAGAACAAAGAAAAGGGGCAATTCTGAATTAATTCTGAATTTTTAAGATTTTTAAAAAGTTTTTTGAATTTATCTTTTTTTACAGATTTTATTCAGAATTGGTAAGTAAACTTGCACCAAAATTGCTCATCAAACTTAATCGACAGTTTTTTTATTAATCTTGAAAACCTTTTTAATTAGAAAGTAATGACCAATCAAACTAGTAACAGATATTCGGAAGTAGATTTGAATGAGTTCAAAGCCCATATCGACAAGAAAATAGAAAAAACAGAAAGGCAACTAAACTCTTTAGAAGAACGATTGACCCATGCAGCCGAATCCAAAGATAACGAAGGGGACTGGATGGATGATTCTTCTAATAGTTCAGATATTGAAATGTTAGAAGTAATGGCTAATAGACAGAGAAAACACCTTATGGATTTACAAAATGCATTACAACGTGTGTATAACAAATCCTACGGAATCTGCGTCATTACTGGGGAATTAATCGATAAAAGACGACTATTGGCGGTGCCTACAACAACTAAAAGTTTAGTGGCAAAAATGGATAATAGTCGCAAGCCAATAAAGAAGGCTTATAAGCCAGAGGTCAGGACTACTGCTAGTGGTCCAAAAATCATTTCTAAAATTATCCGTAAGCCCGAAATAAAACCTGCTGTCTCTAAAAATTGGGAAGACGAAGACGACTTAGATATAGAAATGGAGGATGATTTAGGTATGGGCACCGCATTGGATTTAGATAATTTCTCTGAAGAAGATTTAGATTAAAACTTAATAAAACATTAGACTTAGGAACTTCCGTAAGCCCTTAATAGGCACTAGTTACCTAAGCCCCACACCTCCATCATGCATTAGACATATTTTTCTTTTCATGAGTTGGCGTTATTTTTTTTACTATAATTATATCTTAACCTTTTCTGCCGAGTTTAGCTATTTTAGCTACTCGGCAATCTTTTTTCAGGAAGATAGGAAAGTGCTTAATAGAGATTTTTTATCTTTGACCTTATGAAAGTATTAATCGTAGAAGATGAACAAGAATTGCTTGATTTAATGTTGCGATACATGAAACGAGAGGGCTATGTCTGTGAACATGCAACCACCTTTAGAGAAGGCTATAAAAAAATCAATAATTATAAATACGATTGCGCAATTGTTGATTTAAATTTACCTGGAGGAGATGGACTGAAATTGATTGATATATTGAGAAAAGAAATGCCCAATACAGCTACGATTATTATTTCTGCTAGAAATACCTTGGATGACCGTATCAATGGATTGGAAGTAGGAGCAGATGATTATTTAACCAAGCCTTTTAATCTATCGGAATTAAATGCACGGATTAAAGCTATTTTGAGGAGGAAGACCAATCAAATGAGCAATGAGTTAGTCTTTGGAAGTTTACTGATAGATTTAGATAAACGGTCAGTAGTCGCTAATGAGACCACATTAAAACTCACTAAAAAGGAATTTGATATTTTGGTCTATTTGGCTAGAAATAAAAATCGAGTTGTTACCAAAGACAGTATTGCTGAATACCTTTGGGGTGACTATATGGATGATGCCTTTTCCTATGATTTCATCTATGCCCATGTCAAAAATCTACGAAAAAAGCTGGTGCAAAACGATTGTGGGGATTACTTAAAAACCGTCTATGGGGTAGGCTATAAATTTATTAGCAATTGAACAAAATAAATGGATTTTATATCGCCATTACCGCTACGGCTATATTTGCAGGGCTAGGCATGGCTCGCTATTTCTTTCCGCAACAATTTTTTACCGTTGCCCTAATTAGTCTAATTCCTTTAAGTATTCTAGGCATCGGTTTTCGCATCATTACCAATCGACGTATCCAAGGCGTGCAGAATCAATTAATACAAATTATTGGCACTTTGGAGGAATTTGATGTGGATGAACCAAAGAAGGTCATCTTTGAAAAGTCTACCTATCAACTATTCAATGAACTAAACGAAAGTATCTTAGAATTAATCGAACGCATTCGTAGTAATTATCAAGCAAATAGACAATTTACTCAAAATGCCTCTCACGAATTACAAACCCCTTTAGCCATCATAAAAGGACATGTAGAGATATTACTCAATTCTCCTCATTTAAAAGAAAAAGAAATCACCTCTTTAGGCGTTATTTTACAAAATACTAACCGTTTAGCTAAATTGAATCATGCTTTAATTTTATTATCAAAAATTGAAAATAATCGCTATTCTGATGTCGAAACTGTAATCATACAACGGGTCATTAGCGAGATGCTTGGTAATTTTAAAGATTTAATCAACTTGCAAGAAATCAAAGTAACAGAAGATTTTGGGGAGGAATTAACGGTAGAAATGAGCGAAACTTTAGCAGAGATTTTATTCGCTAACTTGTTTCAAAATGCGATTCGGTATAATGTGGAAGATGGCTTTATTCGGATTCAAATTAAAGAAAGAACGGTCACTATTTCTAATTCAGGAGAAGTTTTGGAAGTTGCTCCAGAAAGCCTTTTTAAAAGATTTAAACGGGAATCGACCGTAGAAGAAAGTTTAGGATTGGGGCTATCTATTATCCAACGGATTTGTGATTTATATGACATCAAGATTACTTACCTTCATCAACATGGTTTGCATCAGTTAATCTTAGTTTTTCCTTGATGCTGATGCACTAGTCTTTGAGAGATAGCTAAAAATGAGAAACGCTATCTCTTAAAGACTACCACTTCTGATTATTTATTAAAAAATGCTAGGCATTTTTTCCAGAAAACTAAGTAAATAGGAACGATTGAACCAACCTTGAGTGCTAATTGATTCGTTAGTTCATCATGTGCCTCATTAGGAGGCTTGTTAGCAAATCGAGCGGCAGTACTTGTGCCCACAATTTCTAGATGCCTTCTCTTAGATACTCTTGTTATTGGCATTGTTATTTTTTGTTAAAAAAGCATTCATTAAATGCTTTGGTGCATTAATTCTTCTTCCATCCATCCAAGATACGGCTGAAGGTCGAAATCCACAATTTCCTGGTCATCATCATATTCAGCATAGATGAATTGGGTGTTTGGATTATTTTTATTCCATTTCCACTTCATTAACCGATAGTAGGCTTGTATCCGTTTCCTATTCAAAGTGCTTTAATTTTCCTGCCTGCACTTTCTTATAACGCTTGTAGGGAAAGTGCAGGCTTAATCTATTTTATATTTAATGAAAAAAATTAAGTATTACAACACAAAATTACTCCCTGATTATGAAGAAATTCTGAGTTTTTTCAAAGAATGAAAAACTATCCAAAGCCTTTGTTTAGAAGGCTCCGGATACAAGAATGGGAGAACTTTCTCTTTGTATTAAATATGGTCTTGATGTAATTAATTCCTCCCGCTTTTCTAAAAAAAATTATGCCCTCTTTGACAATTCTAATGCATTGATATTTACAGTATGTTCAAATAATTCTAATATATTTGGCGTATTATAAGTTGCTATGATTAAGCGACACGCCTCCTCCATTTTGACAAATAATGACTCAAAAAGGGATATGTCCCAAAAATAGGGGTCAGGCATATCTATATTTTCTGCTAAGCCCTCTAAAAAATCAGTTAGTAGAAATAACTTATCAGTTTGAGCTAAAGTTAAAGCTTTAGCACGTAGCCGTTTTTCTAACTCATCATCCATCGTAATAATCATGTCATATTGGTCGAAATCAACTATTTTAAATTTCCTAGCAATATGATAGGATAAATCAACTCCATGTCTATTAGCGACTTCAATCACTCTAGAGTCGGCGGGACAACCGATGTATTTATTCGCCAAACCAGCAGCGTCTATTTGCCAATTCAATCCTAGTTTTTGCGCTTGTTGGTTTAAAGTGCCCATTGCTAAAGGGGAGCGACAGATATTTCCCAAGCATACAAATAAAATTTTCATAATTCACTAGTTTAAATGTAAGTGATATTCGACTTCTCTGATAAAAAATAGACTGCAAATAGTAAGATTATTCTGAAGAAATTCTGAAGAAAGCAGCTTTTGAAAAAAAAAATATTTATACGGTCATTTTATTCAATATTTATTCAGAATTAGTTATCAATTTTGTCTGATTAATTATAAGGTGCATAGGTATAATCTAGCAATCAAAGTGGCAAACCTATGTAATTTCTAAGCAAATATTCTGGATGCTCCATTGAGGGGTATCCATCTTTTTTTGATGACTAAAAAATTAAAACATGATTCATCCGCACACTCGTCTTCAACACATTAGCGACATCATTGGATACGGTGTTTTTGCAACGCAGTTTATTCCTGCAGGAACGATTATTTATGCCAAAGATGTATTGGACGTTGAAGTCCTTACCGAAGATTATCTACTACATGATTTGGCGATGCAACAAATCATTGAAAAATATTCCTACATGGACGAGCGAGGCATTCGTATCATCAGTTGGGATTTGGCAAAATATGTCAATCATTGTTGTGATAGCAATACGTTGAGCGCCAGTTTCGGCTTTGATATTGCCGTCAGAGACATTCACCTAGGAGAAGAAATTACTTGTGATTATGGTTTGCTCAATGCTGCAGATGAAATGCCTTTATATTGTAGTAAGCTCAGTTGCCGAGGTGTATTAAGACCTACTGATTTTGATACTTGTGTTCCTTTGTGGGATAAAAAATTAAAGGCAGTCTTACCGCAATTTTCAACAGTCGAACAACCTTTATTATCTCTGATAGAACCAGAAATAATAGAGCTACTGCTAGCTTATGGTTTAGGAGAAATACCTTATGAATCTGTGAGTCGCTTGAAATTTCAACAGTCGCTAGTTGTTTAATTTTGAGAGATACCAAAAAAAATGCCGAGCGGAATTGGGCATCGCTCGGCAAGGTGTGGAAGTTATTTTTAGGAACCAAGTTAGTTCCTTATATTTTTTATCCTTCTTTTTTACGATGCAAAACTAGTGATAGATTCTGAATAAAAACTGAATTTATTTACGATATATAAATTTATTTTTTAATGATAAAATAGTTCAGAATTTGTACAGAATTGGGTTTTAAATTTGTGATTTTTAAAAAGCCTTCAAAAGATAGATGACCAATTTAATCATAAGAACTTATGAAAAAAATACTTTTTCCTACGGAATTTGCTAATCATGCTCCAGAAGTCTTCAAATATGCGGTAGAATTAGCGTACGTTTTTAAAGCTTCTATCATTCTATTACATGCCTATGGTAAACCTGAATATGATTTAACCTCAGATGAGCTGTTGGAGAGCCGAAAGAATAGAGTGATGGAGAATATGATAAAATTCGTGCAAACGCATCTTCCAGAAGAACACCGAACACAAATCGAAATGGATTATGTGGCAAAAATTGGCTATCCTAATAAGGTTATCTTAGAAGTGGCAGCTGAAGAAGAGGTAGATTTGATAGTTATGGGAATGACTAGTCAGGTAAATACTTTAGAAACGATTTTTGGTACCACTAGCAAGGATATTTTGAACAAAGCAAAATGCCCTGTCTTAGCGATTCCATCATCTGCTAAATTTAAAGGTATCAATAACATCGTTTATCCTACTAATTTTGGATTCGGAGATTTGGATGCTATGAACTATTTAAAATTATGGTCTTCCACTTTTGACGTAGCTATTCATCTAACGACACCCCACATCTTTTTAAAAAGCATAGTTCTTTGACATAAATACATCAAAAGCAAGGAGGAGAATTTTAAATTTTTCGGATGCACGGGTCAATATTTTTAACCCAGGCAAAGGCTGACT
>Ga0208544_10000112_pt1 | contig 64128 bp, 53 predicted proteins | sample DEB08_DNA_9_FD_184526 | JGI IMG/M metagenome (GOLD analysis project Ga0208544, IMG submission 184526) | Aqueous microbial communities from the Delaware River and Bay under freshwater to marine salinity gradient to study organic matter... | ecosystem: Environmental > Aquatic > Marine > Coastal ...
AGTGGCAGGAAAAATACTGACTCGTGATTTTCGATTACAACCTTCACCGGCCCGCTATCGGTAGCAAGCCAGAATACCAAGTCTTGACCGTCAGGTTTTTCCAGCCATTGCCGGGTTAATACAAAGCCTTCCGGCATTGCTAGTCCTTGTGGATTTTCGAGAATTATGGCCGATTTATTCTCAGCCGTCGCATACATTCACATCCATCCATTCACATCCATCCATTCACATCCATCAAAGGCTCGACGCTGCAAGTTAACCCCTGGGCCAACGATCGAACCACGAAAAAATCATTCGACAAACAGCCACTGTCGACTGCCATCGGCCAGCTGCACGACCTGAGGAGTCACCCCAAAGGCTGCTTTAACGCGCTCATTCGTCAACACTTCCGCAGGAGCGCCCATGCCCATGACCTCACCGTCTTTAAGCAACAGAAGCCGGTCGGCATAACGGGCCGCAAGATTAATATCATGCATCACCATCAACACCCCGGCACCTTTTTCGGCCAGTTGCCGGGCCAGACTCATAAAGGCCAGTTGATGCGCGATATCCAAGGCCGCAGTGGGCTCATCAAACAAAAAATAACTGCCTGGCATACCATCCCATAACTGACAAAGCACCCGAGCAAGCTGCGTTCTCTGCTTCTCGCCCCCAGACAAGGTGGTGTAAACCCGTTCGCGCAACGCCTCGAGCCCTAACCACTCGGCGATCTCGGCACGCATGGGCGCGTGCATTCGAGCATTGCCACCATGGGGTATCCTGCCCATTTCAACAATCTCATCAACGGTAAACGGGAAATCCAGGCTAGTGTGTTGTGGCAGAACGGCCAATTGGGTGGCTCTTGCAGCCAGGGAGAGATCAGTATAATGCTGATTGTCGAGCGTGACAGACCCAAGCGTAGGTTGACTGGTACCCGCCAACAGTCCCACGAGAGAGGACTTACCCGCACCATTAGGGCCCACGACGGCGAGAATCTCGCCCGGCTTCAGCTCGAGACTGACATCACGCAATATCGCTTTACCTGCATAGCTCAGACCACAATGTTCAGCGCGAAGTGTCATATACCCAGCCTGCCTTTTTGCTGCACAACCAGGTAAATAAAGAACGGTCCGCCCAACAGCGCCGTCAGTATCCCCACGGGCAATTCTGCGGGTGCGATAATCACGCGCCCGAGAGTATCCGCCATTAGCAGCAACAACGCGCCCAGCAATGCTGATCCTGGTATGACTGTATGGTGATTGGAACCCAGCGTTAAGCGTATCAAGTGCGGCACAACCAGGCCGATAAACGCGATGATACCCACCAGCGCTACGCTCGCGCCCGTTATGACCGCGGTATACAGCACAATTCGAGTCCGCAACTTGGGTACGTTAATACCCAGGTGCGTGGCCTCAAGATCACCCAGAGTGACGGCATTGAGCTTCTGACTATCTTGGTACAGCAACAGCACAGCTAGCGGAATAACCAATGCGACTTGAACGCTGCCCCAATCAGCGCCATTGAAACTGCCGAGCGCCCAAAACGCCACGGACCTTAACTGCAAATCTGAGGAGAGATAAGAAAATAAACCTACGCCGGCTAATGCAATCGCGTTAATCGCGATTCCCGCTAGCAACATGCTGGAAATGGTTCCGCTGCGCTGACCCACTTTTAGCACCAGCAGTGTCGTGATGCAGCCGCCCGTGAACGCGCTGCCCGCCAGACCCAGAAACCCCCACGCCGAATTGTGTAGGTTCAAGACCATATAACCCGCCGCAAACAGCGCGGCGCCACTGGAAACGCCAATCAACGCTGGGTCAGCGAGCGGATTTCGAAACATACCTTGAATCGCTGCGCCCGTAGCAGCGGTACCCGCACCGACAATCAGCGCCAACAGAACTCTTGGCAGCCTGATTTGGAGAACAATCGTATCCACCAGCGGGGCCGTCGATTCACCGTTGAGCAGGCTCCATCCCTGCGCCAGAGAGATCGTCGCGCTACCCAGAAACATCGCCACGATTGCACTAACCACCACCGCTGCCATCAACAATATCCAAACGACAGGCCTCCTCATTCGAGCTCTACCAGCGACACAGGGATGGATTCAACCAGACGAACACCGGTGGCACTCAAGTCCGCTCGATAAGCCATGACCTCAACGCCAGCGGCCATTGCCAACGTCAGCGTTGCCGTATAGATCGGATCTATATGCAGCGCCGGGCGAACGGCTTCAATAGCCGAATGCTGGACGCAAAACACCAGAACCCCACGGTCACCTTGATCGACAACTTGCATCAATTCACGCAAGTGCTTGGTGCCGCGGGCGCTCACGGAATCTGGAAAATAGCCAATATTGCTATTATTTCGAGGTTCACACAAAGTCACACTCTTGACCTCTACGTAGCAGGATGGCAGCTGCTGGTGATGCGTCAGCAGCAAATCGATTCGACTGTTTTCCTGCCCATATTTGACCTCCGGCGTGATGGTGCCGTAACCCTGAAGCTCTGCTATTACACCATTGTCAATCGCCGCATGAACCAACGTATTCGCGCGATGGGTATTCACGCCGATAAAATGGCCTGCCTGTGTCTCGTTGAGCTCCCAGGTGTGAGCATACTTGCGTTTTGGATTCTCTGACGTGGAATACCAGACTCGATCACCGGCTGCGGCGCAGTTTTTCATCGATCCGGTATTGGGACAATGAATGGTTTTAACCGAGCCGTCCGACAAAGTGATATCCGCAAGAAATCGCTTATAGCGCTTAATCAAAACCGCGGAAGCAAGCGGCGGTGAGAAGTTCAAGATAATCCATCAGCGGCAACAGCACGACGTAATCGATCAACGCCCAACTCAAGCATGTCTAGACGCTGTGCGTAACTGAAGCGCAGGTGTTCATCCGCCCGATAGAAGCCGAAATCTGTACCTGGCGTTACCGCAACATAGTGGTTTTCGAGCAATCGATCACTGAAGGCCTCACTGCTGACAGCAAGACCCGCCGGCATCGTCGCATAGACATAAAAAGCCCCTTCAGGCATGCGTTCGATACCAAACCCAATTTCCCGCAGCGCCGGCACCAGAAAGTCACGACGAGCCTGAAACGCTTCCCGCTGGCGCTCCATAATATCTCGCGCCTCCACACTGAATGCTGCTAGCGCGGCCTCTTGGGCAATGCTGGAGGGGCAAATAAAGAGGTTTTGTGCGAGTTTTTCTACCTCTGATACAGCAGATTCCGGAACAATCAACCAACCCAGGCGCCAGCCCGTCATACCAAAATATTTCGAGAAACTGTTAATCACAAACGCTTCAGGATCAAAGGCGAGCACGCTGGTTGGCTTATGGTTGGTATAGGTCAGACCGTGGTAAATTTCATCCACCACTAGATGCCCACCGCGTTGCCGAACACCCGCGGCGACCGCCTTAAGCACATCTTCGTCGATAATCGCTCCCGTCGGGTTAGCTGGTGACGCCAATAACACGCCGCGAGTCGAAGACTGCCAGTGTCGGTCGACCAAGGTCGTGTTTAACTGATAGCCGTCGGCCGCCGTCACTGGCACCAGTTGACCCTCACCACTGAAGGCCTTGAGGAAATGCCGATTACAGGGATACCCCGGATCTGTCATTAACAAGCCTTCACCGGGATTCAGGAGCAGTGCAGAAACCAGCAACAGCGCACCCGAACTACCCGCGGTAATGAAAATCCTTGAGGGCGCCACATCAACACCATGTTCGTCTGCGTAATGTCGACTCAACAGCTCTCTGAGTTCAGGAATGCCTTGCGCAGCGGTGTATTTGGTTTTCCCCGCGCGCAAAGCCGCAATACCCGCCTCGACAATGGCGCCCGGTGTCTCGAAATCTGGCTCCCCCACCTCCATATGAACCACCTGATGCCCCTCAGATTGGAGCTGATTGGCCCTTGCCAGTAGCTTCATGACCTTGAACGATTGGATATCTTTGAGTCGATGGGCATAACCCGAATTTTCAACAACTAGCATTATTCACCACCCATCCCTGGCTTGAGCTAAGGCTCTGCACCTTGTTTGATATAACAGTATCGCCTAAATTCACTGTCGGGTCAGAAGTTGACCCAATATTTTTCAGGATCTCGGCATCGACGACACGAATCAAAGCTACAGTATGAGGGCGAAATTCTCGCTTGGAGATTCCTCCGTCTTCTGGTAACGTTCGCGCTCGATTTTGTTTAGGTTTTACGTGACATAGCATACTGGATCAAACTATGGCAACCAAAACTAAAAATAGCGCAAAAGCCAAACCCGCTGACAAAGTAAAAGTTGCAGCGCCGGCGGCAAAAGCCAAAAAAACGACGACAGCTCAGCCGGCGAAGAAGTCAGCGCCGGTAAGCAAAGCCGCAGCCAAGGTCGCGAAAAAAACGCCACCAGGCCAAGCTGCTGCCGCAACAAAGAAGCCAAAGTCAAAGGTATCGGTTAAGCCGAAGACTGCGACTCCGGCTAAGCAAGCTGTTGCCACCAAAAAAATTACCAAGAGCGTCGCGAAGCCGGTTAAAGCCGCGCTAGCCCCCGCCAAATCAAAGGCTAGCGCTAAACCTAAGGCCGGCACCGTTCAAGCGAAATCGAGCGCCAAAAAGATCACTAAGCCAACGCCAAAAGCGCCAGCTAAGACTGCCGCGACTAAAGCGACGGCAAAAGCAAAAGTAGCACAGAAACTCGAATCGCTGCCCAGTGCTAAGGCCGCTGCGCCCGCCAAGAAAGCGGTAAAACTCAAGAAGATCGCGAAGGCCGCTGCAGCACCAGAGTTGCCGACGGTTGCTCCGATAAAATCATCATCTAAAGGCTCTCCAAAGGCAGCCCAACGAGAACCTACCGTGACCATGACAGACCCCATCACAAATGTTAAAACCGTCGCCACCAAGAAAGTAGCGGCCAAGAAACCGGTGAAAACCACTAAGAAAACCGGCGTGCGTCGCATAGACGCACAACCCGCTGACTTCACGCCATATGCTCGTAAAAAGAACGAAGACTATATGAACGAGGAACAGCGCGGGCACTTCAAAGAAATCCTGCTTGCCTGGAAATTGCAGCTAATGGAAGAAGTGGATCGAACTGTCAACCATATGAAAGATGTCGCGGCTAACGATCCGGATCCGGCAGATCGCGCGACCCAGGAAGAAGAATTCAGTCTTGAACTGCGCACCCGCGACAGAGAGCGTAAGCTCATCAGAAAGATTGATGTCACGATCGACCTGATCGACCAAGATGACTATGGCTACTGTGACTCTTGCGGTATCGAGATAGGTATCCAACGGCTCGAAGCCAGACCAACGGCGACCCAATGTATCGACTGCAAAACCCTCGATGAAATCAAGGAACGACAACTTCACGGCTAACCAGCCTTTAGCGCCCGACCCATGAGTCAGACACAGCGTTATATCGGTCGTTTCGCGCCATCACCGACGGGACCATTGCACTTTGGTTCCATTGTCGTGGCCCTCGCTGGCTGGCTCGAAGCCCGCCAAAACCAGGGCCTTTGGTTACTGCGCATCGAAGATTTAGACCCTCCTCGAGAGCGACCTGATGCAACGGCTCAAATTATGAGCCAGCTAGAGTCCCTAGGACTGCATTGGAACGGTACGCCCCTGTTTCAAAGCCAACGTCTCGACGCCTACCAAACGGCGCTCGATACTCTCAAAGATCAACTCGAGGTCTACCCTTGCACCTGCAGTCGTCGAGATCTGCCACCGATTTACCCTGGCACCTGTCGATCTCGCCCTTTCGCCCCTTCGATACCCGCACATTCGATTCGCTTTCGAGTGCCACCCGCTGTTGTCGCCATCGATGATCGTATCCAGGGGCGCTTGATCGCAAAGCTACCACTGGATGTCGGAGATTTCATCATCAAGCGCAAAGACGGCTACATCGCCTATCAGCTCGCCGTCACGGTGGATGATGCCTACCAAAACATCAGCCACGTTATTCGCGGCAGTGACCTGCTTGACTCTAGCCCGAAGCAAGCCTGTCTAGGCGCCGCGTTAAGGTACCCACCCGTCAACTACGCCCACATTCCACTTTTGGTAGATCGACAGGGACTCAAGCTCAGCAAGTCTAGTCAGGCCGCGGCAATACCCGGCGGTGAACCCATCGCCTGCATCCGGCAAGCTCTGAGCGCGCTCGGCCAACCGCTATTCGCCGAGATCGATGACCTAGAAAGCCTGCTTCAGGCCGCAAGTCAGGCCTGGTCAATAGATCTCGTACCGCAGCGCCTAACCCTTGCGGCACCTGCAGACCAATATTAACTTTATTCATTCGCCGTTAATGAGGTTTACCATGCCGGCGTGACGCTCGATCATCTAATCGCTTTCCTGATTTTGACTTCATCGTCTTTATCACTAAAGTTGATAGCTGGCGGACCAGCGACAGTATCGTCGCCTGGCATGCCAATTATTTAGCCAGGCTCGGCCTGATAGCCCCATGTCTCTGAGACCCAATTGTCCGTCAGCGAAAAACCGGCGACTGATGGTGTTTTTCCGGAACCACCGAGTCTTCGTCAAGCTCTATCACCTGATCATCTTGTTCGGCGCCGCCTATGCCGTAGAAAAAGCCAGTTGGATGATCTGCGGCGCTACTGCCGATAGATTCTGCAAGATCTACCCCTCGAGGCTTACGCCATCGACCAGAATCAAAGCGTGCAAATTTGGCACCTGGCGATGGAAAACCTGACAGGTATACCAGCCAATTAGATGATTGGCTCAGCCTTGTACATTATGTCCAGTATCTGGTTCGATCTACTGACTGACTTTGCTACAACTCAAGAGGTCCATTATTTCGGGGCAAAGACGGCCGATGACCAAGGCGTATCCTCCGCGCGTTGAAACCGATGCTTGAGCCTTTTTTTACCGCCGAGGATCCTGGTCAAGACACCGACCTCAGGCTGGCCATCGTCCCGAGCATCACGCGCTATCCGCGCAAGCTCACCCGGCTTCGACTTGGGCACCAGTATCACGATGACTCGCCGCACCACCCTTACGAAAAATTCGTTTGACATCAGCCAACCTTACCTGTTTAGTAACTGATCAGATCTCAGGTTCTACAGTGTAATCCATGAGCCGAAAAAAGATTCTTATCGTCGAAGACGAAGTCGTCGCACGCACATCTTTAAAGACGTTTCTAGAAAAAAAATCATACAACGTCGTAGAAGCTGGATCCTTGGCAGAGGCCTTGCAAAATAATTTGCAGGACTTCGCGCTAATTATCACTGACTTGCGGCTGCCCGGCTCTGCTGGCACCGATATCATTAGCCACGCGATCAACGTCCCGGTGCTGGTCATGACCAGCCACGCCAGCGTCAGATCTGCAGTGGATACTATGAAACTAGGCGCAGCAGATTATATTGCCAAGCCCTTCGTCCATGAAGATCTGTTCGAAAGTATCACGGCGCTCATTGAGCCCCACTCGACGATTTCTCCGTTATTCCCAGAGATGCTCGGGACTTGTGACGCCATGAGAAAACTCTTCGATCGCATCCACAAAGTCGCGCCCACTCAGACCAACGTACTTATTTTGGGTGAATCAGGCACGGGCAAAGAGCTGGTAGCCCAAGCTATTCACGCCGCCGGACCCAGAAAACAACGGAGAATCGTATCGCTCAATTGTGCGGCGATCCCTGAGACGCTGATAGAGTCGGAATTGTTCGGCCATGAAAAAGGCGCTTTTACCGGTGCGACCAGCAGCCGAACCGGGCTTGTTGAGGCGGCTGACGGCGGAACATTATTCCTTGATGAAATCGGTGAATTGCCGCTGGAAGCCCAGGCGCGATTACTACGAGTTCTGCAGGAAGGTGAAATCCGCAAAGTCGGATCGACAGAAACTCGCAAGGTCGACGTTCGGCTCATCGCCGCAACCCACAGGAACCTCGAGCTTTTGACCCAAAGTGGCCTGTTTCGTGAAGACCTTTATTATCGATTAAACGTCGTCAAGCTCAGCTTGCCGCCATTGCGAGAACGACCCGGCGACCTGCTGAATTTAGCCAAACACTTCCTGCAAACCAATAGCAAAAACTTAGGCAAAACCGGCTTAAGGTTTTCCCAGTGCGCCCTCGACGTCATTCAGACTTATTCCTGGCCAGGCAATATTAGAGAATTAATGAATGCTGTCGAACGCGGCGTTATCCTGTGTGAGGGCCGGGTGATTGATGCCGAGTTGCTCGCTATTGATAGCGATGCTGGCCACTCGAGTAACGCCAGCAAAGTTAAAGGCTCAGTTTCTCTGGAAGACTATTTCACGCGCTTTGTTATCGACAATCAAGATCACATGACTGAAACCGAGCTAGCGCAGAAGCTCGGCATCAGCCGAAAAGCCTTGTGGCAGCGCCGTCAAAAACTCAGTATGCCGCGCGAGCGCTTCCGCAGGTTCTAACGGCTCATGATACGAGACACTCGAAGGACAAGCTCTCGGGGCTGAATCGCTGCAGCGCCGGTGTTACCAATGCACTCAATCCTTGCGCGATAACGTAACTAATCGCCCCGCTGCCACATTACGCCACAATCCTAACACCTTGCTTTTAAACACTATATTGGCCTGGCACAAATCGTGCTGTAGATCGTACAGGTGTGAAGCAAATGTGTCGATATAACATCAATAGCAAACAAACCTCGGCGTGATCGACATTAGAATAAAAACAATAAAAGCCTAATAATAATAATAATAATAATAATAATAACAACCAACACCATGCGGACCTGACGGGGGGAATCTCTTTCCCCCTAGTTTTTTCACCCGTTACCAAAATGCTCTTCACCCATACTTTCCGACGACACTCTCTGCTAGTATTAGATCCTTCTGTTACCAGCCTCGGCGGATATAGCCATCTTTCAAATAGCTCACCCGAATGACTAACGCCCCTATCGATTTATCTCCTGACTATATCAACGTCAGTGCCCTGAAGGTCGTCAAACGCCTGACCAGTGCTGGTTACCAGGCGTATCTGGTAGGTGGCTGTGTGCGCGACTTACTCCTTGGCAATCATCCCAAGGACTTTGACGTGGCCACTGATGCCCATCCCGAAGAGGTTCACGAATTATTTCGTAACTCGCGCTTAATTGGTCGTCGCTTCAAAATTGTCCACGTCCGGTTCGGTCGAGAAATCATTGAGGTTGCCACATTCCGAGCGCCCCACAGCGAGACCCAGACAGAACAGAATTTTTCCGATGGCGGTATGATCCTGTCTGACAATATTTACGGCAGCTTTCACGAAGACGCCGAGCGCCGTGACTTCACGATGAACGCGCTTTACTACGACCCTGAAAATGACACCATTATTGATGAGGTGCAAGGTCTCGAAGACCTCGGCAGCCGCCAAATTCGATTGATCGGCAATCCTGATAGCCGCTATAGAGAAGACCCTGTACGCATGTTGAGGGCAGTCCGCTTCAAGGCTAAACTCGGTTTTGAAATCGAACAGACCACGGCCGAACCGCTCTACCGCTTGGGTCTGCTGCTGCGAGACATACCACCCGCGCGCCTGTTCGAGGAAGTGTTAAAACTTTTCATGAGCGGCCATGGCGAGCAATCTTTCGCCGTACTGCGGGAATATGATTTGTTCGGCTGGCTATTTCCAGACACGAACCGCCTACTTGAGACAGGCAACGGCGCCGAGTTAATTCGCCTGGCATTAGCCAGCACCGATCGGCGAATTGCACAGGATATGCCGGTCACTCCTGCGTTCATCTTCGCCGCATTGCTCTGGCAACCCTACTTAGAACAACGTGAACAGCTTGAAGCAGACGGCGAGACTAGCTATGTCGCTAGTTTCGAAGGCGCTAATCAAGCCGTGTCCAGGCAGCTGTCAGTCACTTCGATTCCGAAAAGATTTTCGGGACCGATGCGAGATATCTGGAGCCTGCAGTATCGACTGCCCATCAAGTCCGGCAAAAAGCCAGAGACACTCCTGCTGCACAAGCGCTTTCGCGCGGCCTATGATTTTTTGTTATTGCGCGAGGAGTCCGGCGAACAACTCGATGAACTCGGCGCCTGGTGGACCCAATTTCAAGAAACGGCAGAAGAAGATCGCAGCGAACTGTTGGAACAACCGACAGCGCCCGCTAAACGCCCACGTAAGCGTCGACGAAAGCCATCAAATCAAGTCGCCACCGACTGACATCGATGTACAATCAGTCATCCAACTCGCTGACACACTCTGGGGAGAAAGGCTTGCAGTTCGACACAAACCACCCGGACTTCCCCCGCTACATTGCTATCGAAGGCCCCATTGGGGTCGGCAAGACCTCGTTTACTAAACGACTTGCCGCCACTTTTAACTACGAAACGGTTCTGGAAAAACCTGAGACCAACCCCTTTCTTGAACGCTTCTATCAGAACCGCCGCCAAGCGGCATTGCCCACGCAGCTGTTTTTTCTATTTGAACGCAGCCGGCAAATCCAGGAAATGCGCCAGGGCGACATGTTTGAGCCGGTCCGTATCGCTGATTTCCTGCTAGAGAAAGATCGTTTATTCGCCGAGATCAACCTCGATCGTGACGAACTGGAACTCTACGATAACGTTTACCAGCACCTTGCCATCGACGCCCCAAAACCTGATCTGGTGATCTATCTGCAAGCACCCGTGCCAGTGTTAATGGACCGTATTCAGCTACGGGGTGTCGCCGCGGAACAGCAGATTGAAAAAGCCTATCTTGCCCAGCTGGTGGATGCATACACACGCTTCTTTCATTACTACGATGACGCACCGCTGCTCATCGTTAATGCCGCCGAGATTGATCTGGTTAATAGCGACGCTGATTACGACGCACTAGTCACCTATCTCAGTACTGTGAAACGCGCCAGACACTATTACAATCCGACGCCCTCTATGGTGTGACACTATGACTTACGCTCTTCCGCGCTCCTGGCAAGCGCTCACTAACCACGCGCAGAAGATGCGCCAGTCGTCCATGATGTCGATGTTTGCCGCGGACCCCACTCGTGCGACGCGATATAGCATGACCGCAGCTGGCCTGACCCTGGATTATTCAAAAAACCTGATCAACGCTGAGACGCTGACCCTGTTCCAACAATTGTTCGATGACGTCAAGCTTCGCACCAGCATTGACGCCATGTTTGGCGGCGATAGGATCAACCGAACCGAACACCGCGCCGCGCTGCACACCCTGCTCAGAACGAGCCCACAACAGGTCAGCCCACAATTGGCCGATCAGTATGGCGCGGTCCAGGCATCTTTGGCCAGCGTCAAACGCATCAGCGACGCAGTACGCTCCGGCCGCTGGCTAGGTGCCACCGGCAAAACTATCACTAATATTTTGCATATAGGTATTGGTGGCTCGTACCTTGGCCCACGCATGGTGGATGAAGCGCTGTCACCCTACGACGATGGCCAAATCCGCTGTGATTATGTGGCTAATGTTGATGGTCTGCATATCGACCAAGTGCTGGCCAGACTCGACCCGACCCGGACGCTGGTCATTATTGTCTCAAAATCCTTCGCGACCGTAGAAACTCGAGTGAATGCCGAGTCAACTCAGCGCTGGTTGCGGCAAACGATTCCGGCAGCCCAATTACACCTGCACGCCGTTGCAGTCACCAGCAATGTACCTGCCGCCCAAGCGTTTGGCATTGCCGATGAAAATATCCTACCGATGTGGGACTGGGTCGGTGGGCGCTATAGCCTCTGGTCCGCAGTGAGCCTGCCCATCGCCATCAAATTTGGCTTTATCCACTTCGAGTCGCTTTTACGGGGCGCTGAATCCATGGACACGCACTTTCGCACCGCCAGCTGGCCCAATAATATGCCCATGATGCTGGCGGCCCTGGGGGTATTCTATCGAAACTTCATGGACGTGGGCTCGCATGCCATTTTGCCCTACGATCACTCACTGAGATTATTGCCGGCCCACCTGCAGCAACTCGACATGGAATCCAACGGCAAATCTGTTTCCGTCGAGGGTGATCTCGTCCCGATCCAGACCGGTCCGACAATTTGGGGCGGTGAAGGGACCAATGGCCAACATGCCTTCCACCAGCTTCTGCATCAGGGCACACAATTCACCAGCCTTGATTTTATACTGCCCTTAACCCCTCACCATGATAGACAGCTGCATCATGACTGGTTGGTGGCAAATTGCCTGAGCCAGAGTCAGGCACTTTTACAAGGCCAAAACATTGATCAGCTAAAATTTGAGGGCGCTGCATCAGAAAAAATGCCGCGAGTTATGCCGGGCAATCGACCCTCCAATACTATTGTCATGGATCAGTTAACACCCGAGACACTGGGCGCTACTATCGCCTTATATGAACACAAGGTATTTTGTCAGGCGCAAATATGGCAGATTAACCCCTTCGATCAATGGGGCGTCGAGCTTGGCAAAAAGCTCAGCGAAACTATTTTTGAAGCAATCGACCAGGGCGCCGAACCGACACTGGATCCGTCTACCCGCGAACTACTCAGTCGATACCAACAAAAGCGCAAGGTCAGGAGTCACTAACCCATGTCAGAACACAAGATCTACCCAGTATCCAAGGCGACTCAACAACACGCATTTATTGATAGCGAGCGCTACGCGCAGATGTACGATGAGTCAATCAATCAACCAGAATCCTTTTGGCCAGCGCAGGCTAATGAGTTCCTCAGCTGGAGCAAACCCTGGGATACGCTGACAGAGTCTGATTTACAACAAGGTCAGACTGCTTGGTTTATTGGTGGCCAGCTCAACGCCTGCTACAACTGCCTGGACCGGCACTTAGCGACCCGCGGCGATCAGGTGGCGATTATCTGGGAAGGCGATGATCCTACTGTCGATGCCAGCCTGACCTACGCTCAGGTTCACGACAAGGTCTGCCGGCTAGCGAATGTCTTGAAAGACCGTGGCGTAGTTAAGGGCGACCGAGTCTGCATCTATATGCCCATGGTGCCCGAGGCTGCCTATGCGATGTTGGCGTGCGCCCGTATCGGTGCCGTGCACTCAGTGGTCTTCGGCGGCTTCTCGCCGCAGGCGCTGCAGGACAGGATTCTCGATTCCGACTGCCGCACGGTCATCACCGCAGATGAGGGTGTTCGCGGCGGCAAACCCATTCCACTCAAAGCCAACACTGATCAGGCGCTCTTGGGTTGCCCGAATGTCGAGACCGTCATTGTCGTCCAACGCACTGGCGCTGATGTGCCCTGGGATAGCACACGAGATATTCATTACGAAGCAGCCATTCAGGCGGTGTCAGCGAGCTGTGAAGCGGTCCCTATGGATAGTGAGGACCCACTTTTTATATTGTACACGTCAGGCTCCACCGGCAAACCGAAGGGCGTGCTACACACCACTGGCGGTTATATGCTCCAGGCTGCCATGACCCACAAGTACATCTTCGACTATCACGATGGCGATATTTATTGGTGTACCGCGGATGTCGGCTGGGTCACTGGCCACACTTATATTATCTATGGCCCCCTCGCCAACGGTGCGACCACATTGATGTTCGAGGGCATACCCACTTACCCGGATGCTGGCCGCTGCTGGCAGGTAGTCGACAAACACAAGGTTAATATTTTCTATACAGCACCCACTGCATTGCGAGCTCTGATGGGACAAGGCAATGAGTTTGTCACCGCCACGTCTCGCGCATCCCTGCGCCTGCTGGGCAGTGTTGGCGAACCCATCAATCCAGAAGCCTGGGAGTGGTATTACCATATCGTTGGCGCCGAACGCTGCCCGATTGTTGATACTTGGTGGCAAACTGAAACTGGCGGCATCATGATTTCACCTTTACCGGGCGCGACGCCCCTCAAACCTGGGTCTGCCACCAAACCCTTCTTCGGCGTCGAGCTGGGACTGATGGACACCAATGGCGTGCTGATCGAAGGCGCTGGCGAGGGTAACTTGGTGATCACGCGGTCATGGCCTGGTCAAATTCGAACGGTCTATGGCGATCATGAACGTTGCATCAGCACCTATTATTCAACCTACCCCGGTTACTATTTTGCTGGCGATGGTGCCCGACGCGACGCTGATGGTTATTATTGGATTACTGGACGGGTCGATGATGTCTTGAATGTCTCAGGTCACAGAATGGGCACCGCTGAAGTAGAAAGCGCCCTGGTGCTCCACGAGGCCGTCGCCGAGGCTGCCGTAGTGGGTTTCCCCCACCCGATCAAAGGCCAGGGAATCTATGCCTATGTCACGCTAATGCATGATATTGAAGGTACCGAAGCCCTGCGACAAGCACTGATGAACCAGTGCCGAACAGAAATCGGTGCTATCGCCAAACCAGATGTTATCCAGTGGGCACCCGGTTTGCCTAAAACCCGCTCGGGTAAAATCATGCGCAGAATACTCCGCAAGATCGCCGCTAACGAACTGGACAATCTTGGCGACACCAGCACATTGGCTGATCCGGCCGTGGTCGAAAACTTGATTGCCCACCGACCCGAGAGCTAAACCAAAAAAAGGTTAAAAAAAAGCCGGTCAATGACCGGCTTTTTTTATACTGCCTAACAGCACTTATTCAGTGGCTGCAGCAGGAGCCTCTGCATCAGCTTGACCGGGCATTTCTTTCATCGAAAGTTTGATTCGACCGCGATCAACATCCAATACTATCACGTCAATTTCCTGACCTTCGGAGAGGAAGTCCGTTACCTTCTCGACTCTTTCCTGGGAAATTTGCGAGATGTGCAGCAAACCGTCTTTACCGGGCAGAATATTAACAAATGCGCCGAAGTCGGCGATTTTGACAACCTTACCCTTGTAGATTTGACCCACCTCAGCCTCAGCCGTGATTGACAGAATCATTGCGACAGCAGCATCTCTAGATTCAGAACCTTCGCCAAAAATAGTGATCGTGCCATTGTCATCGATGTCCACTGATGCGCCTGTTTGCTCAGTGATGCCACGGATTGTTGCGCCGCCTTTACCAATAACGTCGCGAATCTTGTCAGAGTCGACCTTCATCGTCACCATCGCTGGCGCATTGGAAGATACAGACTCGCGAGATTTATTGATGACTTTATTCATCTCTATCAGGATGAACAGACGCGCGTCTTTAGCCTGAGCCAACGCGACTTCCATGATCTCTTCGGTAATACCTTGAATCTTGATGTCCATCTGCAACGCAGTCACACCAGTATCGGTACCGGCAACCTTGAAATCCATGTCACCAAGATGATCTTCGTCGCCGAGGATGTCTGTCAGGATGGCAAAACCATTTTCGTCTTTAACCAGACCCATGGCCACACCGGCAACGGGTGCCTTCAGAGGTACACCCGCATCCATCAATGCCAAGCTAGCACCACAAACACTGGCCATTGACGATGAACCGTTAGACTCTGTAATTTCAGACACTACACGCGTGGTGTAAGGCCAGTCAGCCGCTGCTGGCAGTACCGCTGTCAGACCACGACGAGCCAGTCGACCATGACCGATCTCACGCCGCTTGGGTCCACCGGAAAAACCAGTCTCGCCAACACTGTAATGAGGAAAGTTATAGTGCAACAGGAAATTGTCACGAAAGCTGCCATGCAGGGCATCGATGATCGCAGCATCGCGCATTGAGCCTAACGTAGTTGTAACGATAGCTTGAGTTTCACCACGAGTGAACAAAGCAGAACCGTGAGCCTTCGGCAAAATGCCAACTTCTACGCTGATCGGCCTGACAGTGGTGGTGTCGCGACCGTCGATTCGAGGCTCACCAGCGATAATGCGCTGACGAACAATTTTCTTTTCAAGCTTGGCAAAAACACCGCCGACATCACCGGCAGCAATACCATTAGCCGCGTCAGCCAGTTCGGCAATAGCCTGATCACGCAACGCGCTAATCTGGTCTTGACGAGCCATCTTGTCGACTACCTGGTAAGCCGCACCGACGCCTGCCGCAAACTTATCACTAACAGCAGCAGTCAGTGACTCATTGACAGCTTCTGGCTGCCAGTCCCAAGACGCTTTACCGGCCTCGGCTTTTAATTCGTTAATCGCATGGATAACGACCTGCATTTCCTGGTGCGCGAATAGCACGCCACCCAGCATTTGGTCTTCGGTTAACTCTTTAGCTTGTGATTCAACCATCAGTACTGCATCTGCAGTACCGGCAACCACCATATCAAGATCGGACGTCGCGAGGGCTGCATAGCCAGGGTTCAAAATGTAGCCGTCTTCGGTAAAACCGACGCGCGCAGCACCAATTGGTCCGCTGAAAGGAATGCCAGACAATGCCAATGCGGCAGAGGTCCCGATCATCGCGATAATATCGGGATCAACATCTTTCGCAGCTGAAATCACCTGACAGGTGACCTGCACTTCATTCATGAAGCCCTTAGGAAACAACGGCCGGATGGGCCGGTCGATCAGGCGAGATGTCAGCGTTTCTTTCTCAGAAGGACGACCTTCACGCTTGAAAAAGCCACCGGGGATTTTACCGGCTGCATAAGTTTTTTCTTCGTAGTTGACCGTCAGGGGGAAAAAGTCCTGATTCGGTTTCGCTTCCCTGCGGCCAACAACGGCCACAAGTACGGTAGTTTCTGCCATGGTGACGACGACTGCAGCCGTGGCTTGTCTGGCAATCTTGCCAGTCTCGATGACGACATCATGGCCGCCATACTTAAATTGCTTTCTTATAGGATTCACACTTTTCTCCAATCGGGTTCTAGTGGCTGCCGCCCATAACGATGCACTGTCTACTTTCCGGTGTTCTGCACCAGACGTATCGTGCCCAACTCGTCAGAGCGTACAGCTGGGGACAGGTCGTTACTTACGTAGACCCAGTCGACTGATAAGCGAAGCATATCGATCTACGCTCTTGCTTTTCAAGTAATTCAACAACTTGCGACGCTGACTCACCATCCGCAACAAACCTACGCGAGAATGGTGATCATGAATGTGCTCTTTGAAATGTGACTGAAGCGCTTCAATATTCGCGGTCAGCAATGCAACCTGTACTTCTGGCGATCCAGAGTCATTTTCTCCAGTGCCGAAGTCTTTGACGATTTCAGCTTTCTTTTCTGCTGTTAATGCCATTTTAGTTCTCTCCAATATGCCATGATTAAGTTAAACAACGATCCGCGCATATTTGCAGATAGCCGTACGTTAGCTTGCTGATGACGCCACTAATCTTTTCGGCGCCACTTTCCCATCTTCCAGAATCTCGCCGACACCCAGGAATTCTGCTGCCTGGCTATCGGTTGCCTCTGAAAAAATTCTTACCCAACCGGCGGTGGGCGCCTTGGCAATTTGTACTGCCTGGCCTTGTTTAAAAAATATCGCCGTAAAATCTGGCACTTCAAGTGCCGGCCAGTCGCTGACAATGTCCGCGACGGGCAACAGCCTCTGATCAAGCCCATCAAAGCTGTCGGCTTGCAATAAGGCTTCCAGTTCTTCCAAAGTCATCGCCTGGTCCAGATTAAACGGACCAGATGCCAGACGTCGCAGACCAACTACATGCGCGCCGCAGCCTAACACTTTACCCAGGTCCTCTGCCAGCGTTCTGACATAGGTGCCTTTGCTGCAAGTGATGTTCAACACCAACTCGTCGGCACTAAACTCTTCCACCTCAAGCTTAAAAATAGTCACAGGACGAGACTTACGCTCAATTTCGATCCCTTGCCGAGCAAGTTTATAAAGGGGTTGACCATTGACCTTCAAGGCACTGTACATGGGAGGAATCTGTTCGATTTCACCCCTGAACTGCGATGCCGCTGCTTCAAGCATCACCTCATCTAGCGCCGGCACTGGGGCTTCATCGATGACATTGCCGTCAGCATCACCGCTGTCCGTCGTCACCCCAAGTTTAATCCGGGCACGGTATTGTTTATTCGCATCCAACAAAAACTGCGAGAATTTTGTTGCTTCACCAAAACACAAAGGCAGAAGGCCTGTCGCCAATGGATCAAGACTGCCGGTATGCCCCGCCTTGTTCGCATCAAACAATCGCTTCGCCATCTGCAAGGCGCCGTTGGAGGTAACGCCGGCGGGTTTATCGAGAATAAGGATGCCATCGACTTGACGACCACGCGCTCGCCGATTGTTTCTACCACCGGGTCTAGCCATCTGTCGGTTTAGCCTCATCGGTCTCTGCCGACTCAGGGGGCAACAGAGCATCGCGGGCGCGCGCCGCATGAATAACACGATCCATGTGGGCACCATTTTCAATGGTAATGTCGAAGTGAAACCGCAACCGCGGAGTAATGCGCGTCGTCAAGGACTTGGCTAGCTGACTGCGCAAAAACCCGGCAGCGCTATTCAGCACGTCCTCGCCTTCTTTGACATTGGTCTCAGACATATCCTGAGCAATCAGCGTAAAGTAAACATCCGCGTAAGCCAGATCGCGACTGACCTTGACCTCACTGATGGTGACCATACCGACCCGCGGGTCTTTGACTTCGCGCTGGATCAGCGTCGCCAGCTCACGCTGGATATGATCACCGACCCTGCGCCCACGACTAAATTCTTTAGGCACTGATTACTCGCATGTTACGTGGTTGAAATGACATCTATTATAGTTTCCGTGCAACTTCGCGGGTATCAAACACTTCAATTTGATCTCCCACTTTGACGTCATTGTAGTTGCGCACACCAATACCACACTCAGTACCGCGCTTAACCTGTGCAACTTCTTCTTTGTAGTGTCGCAAAGATTCCAGCTCGCCTTCGTAGATAACAACGCTATCGCGTAAGACCCTGATCTTCTTATCTTTAAAGACAGTACCTTCAATCACCATACAACCAGCAACATTACCAAATTTCTTCGAATCAAAGACGTCCTTAACCTCTGCGATGCCGACGATATCTTCCCGGACTTCCGGTGACAACATACCAGACAACGCCGCCTTTACATCATCTACAAGGTCATAAATCACTTTGTAATACCGCAGATCTAACGCTTCAGCATCTACCAAACGGCGGGCCGAATTATCAGCCCGTACGTTAAAGCCAAAGATCACTGCGCCAGATGTCTGCGCGTAGCTCACATCAGATTCGGTAATACCGCCGACACCGGAATGCACGACATTCACCTTGACCTCATCGTTACCCATTTCCTTCAAGGCCGAAACAATCGCCTCGAGTGAGCCACGAACGTCTGCTTTCACAACCACATTCAGGTAGTTGACTTCATTGGCACTAAAACTCAACAACAAATTATCGAGCGTAATCGCTGGCGTGGCCAACCGCTCTTCTTTAGCTCGATGCATTCTGAAGTCAGCCACTTCTCGGGCCGTACGCTCGTCCCTGGCCACTTGGAATGTATCTCCGGCGGCCGGCGTGCCATTCAGTCCGAGTATCGCGACGGGCGTTGCGGGTCCAGCTGTCTTCAGGGTCTTACCATGTTCGTCGATCAAGGCTCTGGCTCGTCCGAAATGTTCGCCCGCAACGATGATATCGCCTTGTTTCAGGGTACCATTTTGAACCAACAGTGTAGCAACAGGGCCTCGACCTTTATCTAATTCTGATTCGATGATGATGCCACGAGCAGGACCTTCGAATACCGCCTTGAGTTCAAGCAGTTCTGCCTGAAGCAACACTGCTTCGAGCAGGTTATCAATGCCATCACCGGTCAGTGCCGAGACCTCAACAAACTGTGTATCACCGCCCCATTCTTCTGGGATAACGCCTTTAGCCACCAATTCATTTTTTACACGATCTGGCTCGGCGCCTTCCTTGTCCATCTTATTCAGCGCAACCACAATCGGCGCATTAGCGGCCCGTGCATGTTTGATGGCTTCTTCAGTCTGAGGCATGACGCCATCATCGGCAGCAACAACCAATATTACGATGTCAGTTGCAGTCGCGCCGCGCGCGCGCATGGCACTGAATGCAGCATGGCCCGGAGTATCGATAAAGCATATTTCGCCGTGTTCGGTCGTCACTCGATAAGCGCCGATGTGCTGAGTGATACCGCCAGCCTCACCTTTCGCCACTCGTGAGCTTCGAATATAGTCCAGCAACGAGGTCTTGCCGTGGTCAACATGGCCCATCACTGTCACTACCGGAGAACGGACCTTCTGTTCGCCTTCATGCAGCATGTCTTCGTGTAAGTTCTTTTCAATTTCGTTGTCTGCCACAGTCCTTACGGCGTGACCAAACTCTTCAGCGACCATCATCGCCGTTTCCTGATCGATAGTCTGATTGATTGTCGCCATCACGCCCAAGCTCATCAACGCTTTGATAACCTGCGTTGCCTTGACAGACATTTTCTGTGCCAGCTGTGCTACCGTAATCGTCTCGCCGATTTCCACTTCGCGCTTTATCTCTTCTGTAGGGGCCTTGAATTGGTGCCTTGGGCCAGCAGGCTTTGCCTTTGAACGCTTGCCACGGGAAGCCGAAAGACCCAGGGTAGACGTTTCGGGCGTGCCACCAACGATGAGGTCATCGCCTTCATCTTCGATCAAGGCTTCAACCCGACGTTTTCTACCACCTTGACGGACACGCTTCTCTTTCGTATCAGCATCATCTAAATCGCTGCGGTCCCGCTTATCTTTTCTGGCGCTGACCCTAAGCTCTTCAAGTTCCTTCTCTGTGGCAGGTCTGCCTTCAGTTTTCGCGCCGTCCTTGGAAGCCCCAGCCTTGAGGGCCTCTTCCCTAGCAGTCTGCGCTAACAGCTCAGCCGCAAGGGCTTGCGCCTCGTCTCGCCGCCGCTCGGCGTCGGCGGCCGCTTCGGCCTGGGCAGCTCGGCGCATCGCCTGTGCTGCCACCGCCGGATCGATTACCTCAGGAATAACTGGCTCAACCGGTACACTGACCAATTCTGCAACTTCAGCTAACGGAGCGCTTTCGACCGCCGCGACCTCAGGGGCCTCGGCGCCAGCAGCCACAGCCGACACGTCTTCAGCGTCATCTCGAACGTACGTGCGCTTCTTTCGAACTTCGACATTGACGGTTCGTCCGCGCCCCGCAGAACCCGCAGTCTTTAGCGTGCTCAACGTTCGGCGTTTCAAGGTGATTTTAGCAGGCGCCTCATCGGATTCACCGTGAGTTTTCTTGATATGCGCCAATAAAGACTGCTTTTCGTCTTCGCTGACAAGGGCCGTCTCACTTTTTTGAGGCAGACCCGCTTCTTGCATTTGCTGCAATAACCGATCAACCGGCGTACCAACAGATTCCGCCAGTTGCGATACAGTTACATCTGCCATCTACAATATCCCCGTAGTGTTAAAACCGACCACATTTACAGCCTAAGTGCCTATTCTGTCAGCGTCTTTCAGGACCTGCGATCCGCGATCCTGACCCACCTTCTCTTCGCTTTTTCTAAGACTATTCTTCTAGAAACCAGGGCGCACGTGCAGTCATGATCAGCTCGCCGGCTTTGGCTTCATCCAGTCCGTCAACATCCACCAGGTCATCAACCGCCTGTTCCGCGAGATCTTCCATGGTAATGATACCTATCTTCGCCAATTGATAGGCCAAGCGTGTATCCATACCTTCCATCTCAAGCAGATCCTGCGCAGGTTCTACGCTATCCAGTTTTTCTTCTTTGGCGAGTTCGATCATTGTCAGCGCGCTCTTGGCCCGACTACGCAACTCCTCGACAATCGCTTCATCGAAGCCTTCGATCGCCAGCATTTCCTCGATCGGCACGTAGGCAATTTCTTCGAGACTGCTGAAGCCTTCTTCAACTAGCACGACCGCCACGTCTTCATCCACGTCGAGTTGCGCCATGAACGACTCCATGACAGACCCAGCCTCTTGCTCATGTTTTTCAGCGGCATCTTCAACGGTCATGACATTGAGCTCCCAGCCGACTAACTCACTCGCAAGCTTGACGTTCTGACCGCCGCGGCCAATAGCCTGGGCTAGATTATCTGCGCTTACAGCAATATCCATGCTTCGCGTTTCTTCATCCACAACGATAGAGACCACCTCCGCCGGGGACATCGCATTGATCGCGAGTTGCGCGACGTTATCTGCCCATAGGACGATATCAATTCGCTCATTGCCAAGCTCGCCGGAGACTGCTTGCACGCGCGAGCCGCGCATACCGACACAGGCGCCGATCGGATCTATTCTGCCATCGTTGGTCTTAACCGCGATTTTTGCGCGCGAACCTGCGTCCCGGGCTGCGCCTAAGATCTCGATCACACCATCAGAAATTTCAGGCACTTCAATTTTGAAGAGCTCGATAAGCATAGCAGGGGAGGTTCTTGATAAGGCAAGCTGTGGCCCCCGTGACTCGGGACGAATTTCTTTGAGCAATGCTCTGAGTCGATCGCCGACTCGGAATGTTTCTCGAGGAATCCAGTCTTCTCGGGGCAACACTGCCTCGGCGTTATTACCAAGATCAACGATCACCGCATCGCGGGTGACTTTTTTAACCTGCCCATTAACCAGCTCACCTACTCGTGTCCGGTAAGCTTCGACAACCTGGGCGCGTTCGGCTTCTCGAACCTTTTGAACGATAACCTGTTTTGCGGTCTGCGCTGCAATCCGTCCAAATTCGACCGACTCTACAGGCTCCTCGTAATAGTCACCCACTTGCAACGCAGGATCTTTCTCTTCCGCATCAGTGATGTGCAGTAACGCCCCCGGAAATTCCATCTCGTCGTTGTCACCGATCACCCGCCATCGACGGAAGGTTTCATACTCGCCGGTTACTTTGTCTATCGAGACGCGCAAATCGACATCATCGCCGTAACGCTTCTTGGTCGCGGTTGCCAACGCAACTTCGAGCGCGTCAATAATGACGGCCTCGGGAACGCCCTTTTCATTCGAAACTGACTCGACAACCAATAAGATTTCTTTACCCATTATACTGCCCCAATCTGACAATTTTGCTGGAGCTGCGCCAGCCCACATCAGCCTTACTTATATTCAGGAACCACATTCGCCCGATCTATTTGCTCAATAGGGAACAAGGTTTCTTCATCACCTGTTCGAATGACGACTTCGTCCCCTTCTATACCGCATAACAGGCCAGTGAAACGTCGCTTGCCATTAAATGGCTTGCTCAAACTGAGCTTTACCTTCGCGCCTTTAAATGCCTCATATTGCGCCAACGTATACAGTCGTCGATCGAGCCCCGGCGATGAAACCTCAAGGGTATAATTACCTCGAATCGGATCTTCAACCTCCAAGACACCGCTTAACTGGCGACTGACCTTCGCGCAATCGTCCACCTCAATACCCGCAGGCGCATCGATGTAAATCTTCAATAGGGAATGTCTGCCCTGGGTTTGATGCTCAAAACCCCACAGTTCATATCCAAGCCCGATAACAACCGGTTCGATCAGCGCTTTTAAATCTTTATTCAACAATTCGCCCTAGATTGGTCACTTACCAATAAATTACGCCAAATGACGCAATGCCCAGCAAAATCTCTATCCCTGAAACACAAAATGGGCCAACAGCCCATTCCAATAACCGGACATACGGGCCAGTTTTACAGCGCATATTCCTTTCGCAATTTCGCAGAATGACGATTCTCGAACTTACGTTAACAAAAAGCCCCTAATGAGGGGCTTTTTTGGTCTAAATTATTGGTAGCGGGGGCAGGATTTGAACCTACGACCTACGGGTTATGAGCCCGTCGAGCTACCAGACTGCTCCACCCCGCATCAACAAGGAGCGGAATTATAGGGGTCATTGCAGCCGTGGTCAACTAGAACCATGCACTTATTGTTAAATAGATGGTAAAGGAGAACAGGAGGCAGCCGAACAACAAGCGGGGACCGGCAGAAGCCGGGATCTTGACAAAAATAATCAAATAATGGTGCCGAAGAGAGGACTTGAACCTCCACGAGCGTAAGCTCACTACCCCCTCAAGGTAGCGTGTCTACCAATTTCACCACTTCGGCATGTTTTCTAAACAACTTCTAAACAACTTCTAAACCGACGCCAAACACTTTTCACAACATTGAGGCATCATCAGAACTGCGGCGTGCTTTGCAGGCCTAATTTGCCGCCAATCTATCGTTTGTTGCGCATTATTCCCAGCGTTTTTTTAATTTTGCGACTCAGACTCAGCCGCTGGCACGTCGACGGTGGGCAATTCCGAGTCTTGGCTCTGCGCCGCAGGCTTCAGACCAGGCAGCTCTCGAGCAGCCCCATCGATCAACTGCTCGATGACAGGCATGCCGACGATATTGGAGGATTCAGACTTAGCCTTGGCAAAGAAGGCTAGGCCGAAACTGGTCAGGAAGAACAAAATCGCGAGACCTGTAGTCGCACGAGTCAAAAAACTACCGGCGCCGCCACTACCAAACACCGTCGCAGAAGCGCCGCTGCCGAAACCAGAACCCATGTCAGCGCCCTTACCTTGCTGAATCAACACGAGGCCAATAATGGCCAGTGCCGCCAAGACATGAATCACTAATACAATTGTTTCAAGAACTTGAAGTTCCATAATAATACCAAATCCAAATTTATACGGCTGCCCGACATATGCGCAGGAAGTCGTCTACCTTCAGCGATGCTCCGCCTACCAGCGCTCCATCAATATTTTCCTGAGCAAACAAATCAGCGGCGTTTTCGCCATTTACACTACCGCCGTAGAGCAACTGAATATTTTGCGAAAGACTCTCATCTTGCTTTGCCAGGTACTGTCGTATTTGAGCATGCACCCGTTCTGCCTGCTCTGGTGTTGCACTTTCACCCGTCCCTATTGCCCACACTGGCTCGTAGGCGATAATACTGTGACGAAGAGCAGTCACACCCACCTGACGGATCACGGCATCTAATTGCCGCTGAACCACTGCAAAGGTCTCATCAGCCTGGCGCTGCGCCAACGACTCGCCGATACAAATCACCGGCGTCAGACCACTACTCAAACACTTTTCAACCTTTAACCCGACCTGCGCATCGGTTTCACCAAACAAACTGCGGCGCTCCGAATGCCCTACCAGCACATGACTACAGCCAAACTCAAGCACCATGGCGGCAGACACTTCACCTGTGTAGGCGCCGCTGTCGTGCCAATCAAGGTTTTGAGCGCCCAAGCCTATGCTCGAGCCCGCCAACTGCCGCTGCAGCTGATCAAAAAATATCACGGGTGGGCAAATCAGTGTTTGGCACGGCATTGTACCCTGTTCAAGCAAACCCTCAACCAGCGCTGCAACGCTTGCTCGACTGCCATGCATTTTCCAGTTACCCGCAACCAGAAATTTTCTCACAAGTCACGCTCGCGAGCGCGGCGGCACAGCTTAACGACTTTATTTTCAAGTTTCAACATAGGCCTGATTTAAGTTGCCCCCGCAGTCGCGACGATGCCAGCCAACTCTTCCGCCAGCCCGTCAACCAGCGCTAGATCTTCACCCTCGATCATGACGCGCACTAACGGCTCAGTGCCGGAGGCACGCAATAATACTCGACCCCGACCTTGCAGTCGCGTTTCGATATGCTTCACACCCGCCAAAACCGCAGGCGCAGACAGCACCGTTGCGGGGCAGGGAACATTTATCATCCGCTGCGGTAACTTCGTCATTTTCTGCTTCAGCTCACGTAATGATTTGCCGGATTCAACCATGGCGGCAACGACTTGCAGCGCCGCCACAATGCCATCACCGGTACTGGTCACATTCAGACACAACAGATGCCCCGAAGACTCGCCACCCACTTGCCAACCTCGCCGCTCAAGCTCTGCCAAGACATATCGATCGCCGACAGCAGCACGCACAAAGGGTATACCTTGCGCCAGTAATGCCTGCTCCAACCCAAGGTTGCTCATCAGCGTACCGACGACCCCACCACCAAGATGGCCTTGTTGCTGCAGATAAGAGGCAACGATATATAACAGCTCATCACCGTCAACAATCTCACCGAGCTCATCAACCATGATGAGACGGTCTCCATCACCGTCCAGGCCAATACCAAAGTCCGCGCCAACCTCAAGCACCTTGGCCTGCAGCCCTTGCGGATGAGTAGAGCCTACATTGTCATTAATATTCAGACCATTGGGAGAAACGCCAATCTCAATCACATCAGCACCTAACTCTCGAAAGACACTGGGCGCGATATGATAGGTCGCACCATGCGCGCAATCGACGACAAGCTTCAAACCTTTCAGATTATGGCTTGAGCTGAAGCAACTCTTACAGAATTCGATATAGCGACCTGCGGCGTCGTTAATTCTCGAAACCTTACCGATTCGGTCAGACTCGACCGTGGCCATGGTCTTCCCTAGCTTAGCCTCAATGGCATACTCAACGGCGTCGTCGAGTTTGCGCCCCTGCCCACAGAAAAATTTAATGCCATTATCATAGTAGGGATTATGGGAGGCGCTAATCACAATACCCGCCTGGGCGTTGAAGGTGCGGGTCAGGTAGGCAATGGCGGGGGTCGGCATCGGGCCGAGCAAAGACACATCAACACCGGCTGAAGACAAACCAGCCTCCAGAGCCGATTCGAACATATAACCGGAAATGCGGGTATCTTTACCAATGAGTATGCGGCCTCGGCCCATCTCAGAAAAAACTTTGCCGGCAGCCCAGCCCAACTTCAGCATGAATTCCGCCGTAATGGGCGATTCACCCACCCGACCGCGGATGCCATCTGTACCAAAATACTGTTTAGTCACTCACACTACCCTTCGTCAACATGAATTATTGGTCGCCGAGACCTTCGCCCTGAATAGCTTTAACGATTCGCAGAGCTTGCACTGTCTCGGCAACGTCATGGACCCGCAACAGACTAGCTCCCTTCATATACGCCATCAGCGCACCTGCAACGCTGCCCTGAAGTCGATCCACGGTCAGGTCGCCAAGAACCTGGCCAATAGTACTCTTTCGTGACAAGCCGACCAAGATGGGACAGTCAAACATCATAAACTCATCTAAACGATTGATCAGCTGTAGATTATGCTCCATGGTTTTCCCAAAACCAAAGCCCGGATCGAGAATGATCTTTGCCCTAGGGATGCCTGCGGCTTCACAAGCCAGAATTCGAGCTTCGAAAAATCCGCAAATTTCCACCAACAGATTGCTATAGGTCGGGGCGAGCTGCATGGTCTGCGGGTCACCCTGCATGTGCATGAGACAGACGGGCAAGCCCGTCGCCGCGGCTGCCGCCAGCGCACCTGGCCGACGTAGGGCTCTGACATCATTAATCATATCGACACCAATCATTGCCGCCTGGCGCATAACCTCGGGCGTTGAGGTGTCGATAGAGATCGGAATGCTGGATTCGGCCCGCAGGGCCTCAATGACGGGAATGATTCGGCGCAATTCATCGTCAACGCTGACGACCGCGGCCCCAGGCCGAGTTGACTCACCACCGATATCGATGATATCGACACCGTCGCGGATCATCTGCCGCGCATGCTCAAGCGCCTGTGCGGACGCCAAGTACCTGCCACCATCAACGAACGAGTCCGGCGTGACATTCAAAATGCCCATCACCATGGGACGTTTAATCGGTTGCATAAAGGATCACAAAGAATCGATAGTTAAAAAAAAGGGCCGGCATTCAACCAACCCTTCTTTATCTGTAGACCCAACCATGAGATCAGCCTTTCGGTGCCCGGCTCGGCGCCCTCTACTCGGCCAGTCATTCCCAGCTAGTGCTCGCCAGCGGGACCACCGATAACATCCCCCGGGCGAGGCTCTGAGCCTTTCGCGGGATCGTCTTCCGTCTTCTGCTGACCTTGACCTGGCTTGCTTCTCGGACCATCCCAATCCTTAGGCGGACTCGGCTTACGCCCGCTCATAATCTCGTCTATCTGATGGCGATCGATGGTTTCATACTCCATCAACGCTTCTGCCATCATATCAAGCTTGTCGCGGTTCTCTTCAAGTAGGAGCTTGGCTCGACCGTAGCAATCATCAATGATCGAGCGAACTTCTTCATCGATCAACTTCGACGTCTCACCGGATATCTGCGACCCTGAATTTCCCGCCGACATACCCAAGTAAGCGTTACCTTCTTCCTGATCATACAGCAGGGGACCAAGCTTCTCCGACAGCCCCCATTTGGTGACCATTGACCGTGCCATCTTGGTCGCACGCTCAATATCGTTTGATGCACCGGTGGTAATGCCGTCTCGCCCGAGCGTCAATTCTTCGGCAATCCGACCGCCGAACAAGGAACAGATTTGACTCAGGATCATCCGTCGGTTCATCGAATAACGATCTTCCTCTGGCAAAAACATGGTCACGCCTAATGCTCGCCCGCGAGGAATAATAGTGACCTTATACGTAGGGTCGTGCTCTGGCACCAGGCAACTAACGACACAGTGACCCGCTTCATGGTACGCCGTGTTGAGTTTCTCCTTCTCAGACATCACCATGCTCTTGCGCTCAGCGCCCATCATGATTTTATCTTTAGCCTGCTCGAATTCTTCCATATTCACGGTGCGCTTGTTCTGGCGAGCGGCAAACAGCGCGGCTTCATTGACCAGATTAGCCAAATCGGCGCCAGAAAAACCCGGCGTCCCTCGAGCGATATAGGAAGGCTCAACATCGGCACCCAGTGGCACCTTGCGCATATGTACCTTAAGAATTTGCTCTCGCCCACGGATATCTGGCAACCCCACCACTACCTGGCGGTCAAACCGTCCAGGTCTCAACAGCGCCGGATCCAGTACGTCAGGTCGGTTGGTAGCGGCGATGATAATCACCCCCTCATTACCGTCAAAACCGTCCATCTCCACCAATAATTGGTTCAATGTCTGCTCGCGCTCGTCATGTCCACCACCCATGCCGCCGCCACGATGTCGACCGACAGCGTCGATTTCATCGATAAAGATAATGCAGGGCGACTGTTTTTTGGCTTGCTCGAACATATCTCGCACTCGAGACGCCCCAACACCCACAAACATCTCAACAAAGTCTGAACCCGAGATGGAAAAGAACGGGACCTTCGCTTCACCGGCAATCGCCTTAGCTAACAACGTCTTGCCCGTACCGGGCTGACCTACCATTAGAATGCCTCGAGGAATACGTCCACCGAGTTTTTGGAATTTCGTGGGATCCTGCAGAAACTCCACCAGCTCTTGCACATCCTCTTTCGCCTCATCAACACCCGCCACATCGGCGAACGTCGTCTTGATCTGGTCTTCACCAAGCAATTTGGCTTTGCTCTTGCCAAAGGTCAGAGGACCACCACGGCCGCCCGCTCCACCTTGCATTTGACGCATAAAGAACATAAATACCGCAATAATGACCAGGATCGGAAAGCTAGCCACGAGCAATTGGGTCCAAATACTTTGGGTTTCTGGTCGAGCACCACTGAAATCAACGCGGTGATTCACCATGTCGTCGATTAATGCCTTGTCAGTGACCTGCGGCTGCACCGTTTCGAAGCGCCGACCATCGTTCATCTCGCCGCGAATAATGAGACCATCGACCTCAACCTTACTCACCTGGTCTTGAGATATCGACTCAAGAAACTCTGAATATTCAACTTCTGTTAGATTTTTGCTCACATTGAAGCTGTTAAACACCGTTAACAACACAGCTGCAATCACCAACCAGAGCAGTAAATTTTTACCCATATCATTCAAAGGAATATCCCCTCTCTACACGGCCAGTACCACGGGCGGGCCCTAACCTTACACCAGTTTAATTTATACGCCAAACGCCCTTTAACGCTGCATTTTGGCGATCTTCAACGGTTCTCGATCCGACTGACACTCTTGCCTGAAAAACTCTGCCCAACCAGATATAGCTCTCTGGATTTATCTCGCGACGCCTTCGGCTTAAAATTGACCACGGCGCCATAGCGAGCCCGGTATTGCTGCCTGATTTCCTGAATACCGTCGCCTTCAAAACACTTGCAGACTAAACCGCCACCCGGCCTGAGTACTTGATCAGCAAAGTCGATAGACAGCTCAACCAGATGCGCGGCCCTCGGCTGGTCAATATTCTTTACTCCACTTAAATTGGGGGCCATGTCAGAAAATACAAGGTCTACTGGTCGACCATCCAAACTTGCCAGCAGCTGTTCGAAGGGTTCAGCTTCGGTAAAGTCACCCTGAATGAAGGTCACACCAGGAATGGGCTCCATCTCCAACAGGTCAATGCCGATGAGCGTGCCCTGCGAACCAATTTTTTCGATGACGACCTGGCACCAGCCCCCAGGCGCGGCACCGAGATCAATGACCGTCGCTCCCGGCTTGAGAAGATTGAAACGCGCATCAATTTCCAGCAGCTTGTAGCTCGCTCGCGACCGATACCCTTCCGCCCGGGCGCGTTTTACATACTCGTCATCTTCATGGTTTTTTAACCATTGATGGCTCGATTTAGATTTTTTCATGTTTGTCGATGCACCACTTCGCTGCCGTTCTTTCATCTCGCATTGTTGAATTGAGTCGGGTAAACTCGCCGCCCTCACTATTTACACACGTTTTACGGTCGGATCTTGCCAACCGACCTGTGTATTATGCCATTTCTTACTGAAGATGACTTAAACCTTATGATAAGCCAAAAAGACAAGAAACGGTTTCGCGCCATCGGCCATCATCTCAAACCGGTTGTCACCATTGCCGGCAATGGCCTGAGCGAGACTGTTCTCAGCGAACTCAGCCGCGCCCTGCAAGATCACGAACTGATCAAGGTGAAGATCTTAGCCGGCGATAAAGACGAGCGAGACGCGCTAGTAGAGACCATTGTCGCCAGCCAACACGTCACGGTGGTACAAAAAATTGGTCACATCGCTCTGCTTTACAAGGCCGCAGCCAAGCCTAATCCCGCACTGTCAAACATTCTGCGCGCCACCATCAGCTGACCATCGCCTGCTACTGGGCGTTCTTGATGTCAAAATTTGTAGATCAGCTCCAGCGAGTCCGCAGTGCCCGACTGGGCCTGCAATGACAAGCGCTCGGACAACTGATAATTCACCAGCAATCCCCCTATCCTGGAAAACAACCCGTAATTGTATTCTAGGTACAAGTCCCGCGTGACGCGCTTACCGGCCACTACCGACGCGGTATCCAGATCTTTACCAGTCACTGACAACTCATCAAGACCTAACTTAGCCTGAATTTCAGCTGTGATCGGCACCGCCTTCTTCAACCCGAAGGAGAGCGCAGCACCCGCAAGCAGGGTCCCGTCGGATCCGGTCGAGCCACTCAAAGGTCGGCCCAGTATCAAGTAGCTCAGCGCATCGGCCTCACTCATGGCGGGCGATGCCATCAGCCGAGACTGTAAGTTGCTGGCGGTGCCGCTCATGAGCAGTTGCACCGTGATTTTCCCTTCGGTGGAATCAATTTCGCGACGCGCCACCACGTCAACAACCGGGTTTGTGACAGAGCCGCTATAAATCAGACGGCCGCGTTCCAATTGAAATTCCACCCCATATCGAGAGAAAACCCCTTCGTTGAGATTCAAGATACCCTCTACCTGCCGGGGCCTTGAGGCCGACTGCCGGATTCTGAGCGCCCCAGAGACCTTGGCATTGAGGCCATACAAAATAATGCGAACCTGCTCACCCACCGTCAGCGCAAGGTCTAGCTCGTAGATTGGGCCACTAGCCTGGACCGGTTCGGCGTTAACAATCACAACATCTGCAGAGCGCCCACGCGCTGAAATTTGCAGCGCCTTGTCCTGAACCTGACCACTGTCGAGTCGCAGCGTACCGGTGACTCGAACCTGGCGACCCACCACCGTGAATTCCAGGTCAGGACTGACGGTCATTTGTAACTCCGGTCGATTGATCACCGTAAATTGCTCACCCAGCAGTCTTGCCTGCACCTGTCGATCAGCGGCCAACAGGTCGAAGGAATTGCCTGCCAGGGCAACTTTCCCGACACCTGAGCGGGCTTGACCGCGGAACTCGATCTTGCGCTCACTGCTCGCCTCCGCAGAGAATTCGATGTCGGAAAACTCAAGATTCAATGCAGGAATCATCGCCTCGACACCAGGACCCAGAGTCAGCTGACCCTTGATGCGGCGTAACGGCACTACGTCCTGAGCCAGCATCGCTGAGGCGCCTGAGCGCTCTTTCGCCTGACCTGTTGATGTGATTTTACCGGCCACCGCCTGTGCAAACTCAACCACAGCGCGCGCCTTTCCGTGACCGTTAGCAACAAACGGCATAACCGCGGTGAGCAGACCGATATCCTGCGAATCCAGTGTCGCGGATGCTGCGAAAGTCAAAGGCTCGCGAACATCGTTGACCTGCAGCTTCGCCTCAATCTGGTGCTCAACGCCCGACTGCGCTTTCAATCCACCACGAACACTATAGGTGTCGATTTCACCCTGACCGGTAATATCCAGCAGCACCTGATCCACCTCAAAATCTGACCAGGTCAGCAGGGTTTGTGGCAGCGAAAAACCAAACTCCCCTTGCCATTTGTCCAGACTGCCTGCCAAGCGCAAGGTGGCACCTAGATCGCCCACCAGCTTCATCGCTGCGATACCCGGCAGTTGCGCAATGTTTAGGGGCAAATGATCTAAACGGGCGCCGATGTTAAATCGTCCCCCGGCCCAGGACAGCTGCTCAACACAAACTGCACCTCGCTGTTCCGCACGCCAGCAACTCGGGGCGCCGAGGGCGATCTGGCGCGCGGCATACTGCAGAGAGATAGAGTCTGCCGATCGCCAGGTACCCGAGGGCAACGTTAGGCTACTACCCGCAAAATTGAGGTCGCCAGCTAGCGGCAACCCTTGGTCAAACCCGGTACCGGCGGGCACTGTATTACTGACCTGGGTTTCAAACGCCTGGTCATCCAGGCGCCAACTTAGGGTACCTGCCTGACGCTGTTTGGAACCCTGGATGTCAGCTTGCAGAGATCCCAGGCGCTTATCTCCGACCCGCAATGCCTCGACCGCCAATTGCAGTTTATGGGTGTCGCTGTCAGCCGAACTGAGGGTTGCCGTAAGCGCGCGCAGATGGATCTCATTGAACTTGAAATTCTTCGCCGAGACACTGCCCTGTAGTATTGGATTTCCCAGCAGGTAATGAACCACGCCGTGAACCTCCATCTGACCCTGCAACTGCGGTGCGATTAAACTCAGTTGTGTGCCACTGAAATCTAATTGGGCTTTTTGGGATGCCATATCCAGTTGGGTCGCTAGCCGATTGTCGCCCAGTTGCATCGTCACGTTCAGGATCATGTCCGACAGATCCTTTGCTGACAATCGAGCACTGCCCCTTAAGGCTCGCTGGTTCACAACGCCAGAGATGTTCGGCAGATCAAGGGCAAGGTGCCCATCGAGGATGCTTATCGCGGCTCGAGTCGAGACCTGTCCCAGCAGCGTAACCGAATTAGTGATCGCGGGCGGCAGCAGCGGCTTGAGCAGCGGCAATGGCAACTGCTCAAGCACGAGGGCACCTTGGAACGCCTGACTTTCCAGTCGATACCGACCTGACAACGCGGCCCTGCCTTGGCCCACGGCTATCTCCAAGTTACTGAGCGCCAACTCACCATTTGAAAACTGGCCCGTTGCAACGACGGGCAACGCGGGCAGCGACGAGGCGACCAGCACGCCACTACCACTGAGCCTATAGGTCTCAAAGTCAGTAACGATGCGCACGTCCAGGTCACGCAGACTCGGGTCCAGAAGCGCAGAAGACGCCCCGATATAGGGTCCCAGGTCGATCGCCGGCGCTGAGATAGTCACAATCAACGGGTCTTGAACGGCGTCCAGATTCAAATTGGCAACCACTGCCAGAGACTGAAACATCCCGCGCAGACTGATGCTTTGCCGCGACCCCTTGATGCCAGCGGCAAACTCTCCATAGGGCGTCTGCAGCCGGTAGGTGCTCGTAAACGGCCAAGGGTCGCTGAGGCGCAGCTGCAGCTCACCTGCCAGTTTGTAGTCCTGGTAGTCGAAAGACAATTGAGTCAGATTGACATCCAGGCCAAACAGCGCGCCTGCAGCCTTGACGCGGTCTATCACATAAGCTTGATCGTGCCGTTGATAGCTGATCTGCCGAATACTGATCTGGGGAAGGTCGATAGAAAGCGGAAAGCCCGAGAAATTTTCTCCACCTGCGCTGGCGTCCTGCGGGTGGTGCGTCACCGTCAGCGCACCGATCTCCAGGTTCTCAACACTGAAGCGATATAGGAGCAAAGGCAGCAGATTAATTTTCAGCTCCAGGTCGCGGATGCTGACATCCACATTCGGGGTCGAGACATCGAAAAGTTCGACCTGCAGCTTGTCGAGTAGGCTTCCCCGCACGCCTTGCACTTTGATGTTTTCCGTATTGAGCATGGAAACCAGCCAAAGACTGCCGGATTCAGTGGCGAGCAACAGCCAACTAAATCCCAGCAGCAATAGCAGCAAGCCCACGGCGCCATAGAGTAGCCCGCGCAAAATCAAAGTTCCGGCCCAAGGCTGATATGCAGGCGGACCTCGTTGTTATCCAGCGGCGACGCGAGGTCGACTTGGACTGGGCCAATGGGCGAATACCAACGCACACCGAACCCCACTGATGTCGAGAATGTCGTTGCAAATTGATTCAACGAGGCACTCCCTGCATCGGAGAACAAGGCAATCGCCCAATTCTCGGCGATCTTCTGATCGACCTCAACACTCAGTTCCAGCAGTCGATTTCCGCCGATGACGGCGCCAGCTGAATCAACCGGGCCCAGTGACTGGAAATCGAACCCCCGGACCTTATTATCACCGCCGGTAAAATATCGATTACCTGGCGGTAGCGCCTCGAAGTTATTACTCACCACGGCCGCCACCTGCCCGCGAGTGATGAGTCGACCCGTCGGCCACAGTGGCCAGATGACCTTTGCGTTAGCAAACATATTCACAAAATCAGACTCGGAACCGATGGCGCGGGAGGTTCCCGACAAGCCCAAACCGAGTCGATAGCCGGATCGAGGCCGACGACTGAGTTCCGTGTGGGTTCGATTAAAACTCACCCCAGGCACCAGATTGGTTGTCGCGTTTTCAGTAGCCGCGATCAAAAAATTATCGTTCACGACCTCGATGAAACGCGTCATGATCCAGTTGGACCTGACCAGGACGAGTTGTCGGACCCCCAATTTCGATGTCGTCACTTCACTAGTATCTGTATTGGTTTTCTTCAGGCCCGCGTAAAAACTGCTCCAACCTTCGGCATAATCAGCGTCAGGTATTCGATAGAATCCGCCGACTTCCGATTCCCGCTCTGCCACCGCCAGTGTCCCCTCAATACGGTGACCCTTTTGATTAACGCGCTTGTTAATATGGCTGATGGAAGCCCTGGCACCGATGTCCGTTGAGTAACCCACACCCAGGCGCGTTTCTATGGGATCGATTGGCGTCAGATTCACCACAACGGGTATTTGCCGGTCGATCGCGGTATCCACTGCGGCGTCAATGCTGACGTCTGTAAAATAGTCACTGCTGAGCAGCGCTTGATAAAATTCACCCAGCATTTTTGCATCAAAAGGATCGCCTGCCTTGAAGGGCAGGTAGCGGTTGAGGATATCCTCCTCCAGATCAGAGCCCACGTAACTTACCGCGCCAAGGCTGTAGCGTTGACCCACGTGCCATTCTAGGTGAATGTCTGCCGCCAGCTGCACCGGATCAACAGCGACTTCATGGGTCGCTAGGAAAGCATCAAAGAAACCCTTTTCGGTGGCGATTTGTTCCAGGCTGGCCTTGAAGTTTTCATAGCGCTGGTGATCGAACTGCTCTCCAGGCGCAATACCCAACAACGGCAATGCGCTGAAGAAATTATTTTCCGGAAGCACTTTGAACTGACTTTCGCGGATGACAACCGGCGGGCCTGGATCGAGCTCGATTGTCGCCCGCCAGCAGTCGACTTGGGGCACCCCCCATTCAAGCTTGCTATTTATCACTGGCGAGTAATAGCCGAAGGACACCAGCGCGTCACGCACCTCAGGCTCAACTCGGGAAAACTGATACCGGACGGCCCAACGGTTCAGCTCACAGGGTTGCGTCCAGAGGCTCAACTGCGCTTCCACCACCGCAGTCATTTCGGCATTTAGCCCAGAGAGCTGCACTTCAGCCTGCAGCGGCAGTCCGCCCATCAAAACCAACAACCCGACAAATAACCATTGGCGTTTTACAGCAAAGATGCCGCTAAAGATGCTCGACCAAACAAATTTCGTACTCAATCGTACCATTCGGCGCGTGCACCAGCGCGACATCACCGACTCGTTTGCCAACTAAGGCCCGGGCAATCGGTGAATAGACTGAGATCTTGGAGATCTTCAGGTCAGCTTCGTCGTCACCCACAATCTGATAGATGATTTCTTCGTCGGTATCGAGATTCACCAGGTGTACTGTCGTACCAAAGATAACCCGGCCCGTATGCTCAATCAGCGTGACATCAATGACATGCGCATGGTTCAGCTTGCCCTCAATATCTGCGATTCGACCCTCTATAAAGCCCTGCTCCTCTTTGGCATACTGATATTCGGCGTTTTCGCGAAGATCACCTTGAGCCCTAGCAGTGGCAATTTCTTTAATAATTCTGGGGCGTTCGGTTTGTTTGAGGCGATCCACCTCAACCCGCAGCGTTTTCTCGCCTGCGGCTGTCATAGGAACCTTGTCCATAGATTCTGTCCGGTAGTGTTCTAGCGATTATATAAAGACACTGCCTAGTGTTGAAAAGTTCGGCCAGAATGTCTAGTAGGGACCACAAAAATAATTGCCGGCGGGTCTTGAACCCGCCGCGCTGACCGATAATTCAATATTACCCTAGTAAGCGTTTATGCAGGTCCTGAAGGCGATGCACCGAGAGCTGATCGCCGTGGCGGACCGCGTCAATACAGGCCCTGGCACCCGCCATCGTCGTCGCATTATAAACCTTGTGCTGCAGTGCGGTGCGTCGAATGGCGTAGGAGTCTGCAATCGCCTGTTTGCCTTCTGTGGTATTAACGATGAAATTCACCTCATGGTTCTTCAGCATGTCCACCACGTGGGGCCGACCTTCTTGAACCTTGTTAACAATATCCACATGCAAACCGGCTTCGCGCAAAACCACCGCCGTTCCACGAGTCGCCACGAGCGTAAAGCCGATGGCGAGCAAATCAGTCGCCACCTGCACCAACTCGGGTTTATCCGCATCCCGGACACTCAGGAATGCTCGCCCGGCCGCGGGAATTAGTTCACCCGCTGCCAGCTGCGCTTTACGGTATGCCTCACCAAAAGTCTCCGCGACGCCCATGACCTCACCGGTGGACTTCATTTCCGGGCCGAGGATCGGGTCCACGCCCGGAAACTTACCAAATGGGAATACCGCTTCTTTGACACTGAAATAATCCGGCACGATCTCTTTAGTAAAACCTTGCGCTTCAAGACTAATGCCCGCCATACAGCGAGCCGCCACTTTGGCCAAGGAGACGCCGATGCATTTGGAGACGAACGGCACTGTTCGTGAGGCTCGTGGATTCACTTCGAGAATATAAATATCACCATTTTGAATGGCGAACTGAACATTCATTAGACCGATAACACCGAGCTCGAGCGCCATCTCAACAACCTGCTTGCGCATCTCATCAAGGGCCTCATCGCTCAGGCTATATGGCGGTAGGGAACATGCAGAATCACCAGAGTGCACTCCAGCTTGTTCGATATGTTGCATGACAGCGCCAATCACGACCTGCTTTCCATCACATACGGCATCGACATCAATTTCGATCGCCTGGTCGAGAAATCGATCCAACAAGACGGGTGAACGATCCGACAACTGCACTGCTTCACGCAAATAGCGGGTGAGTTCATCTTCGTCGTAAACGATTTCCATCGCCCGACCACCCAGCACATAGGAGGGCCGTACGACCAATGGAAAGCCGATGTTGCGCGCCGCAGTGAGGCCTTCCTCCAATGTCTTAACTGTCTTATTAGGCGGTTGTCGCAGACCCAACTTGGTGATCATTTGCTGGAATCTTTCCCGGTCCTCAGCCATATCGATGGAATCAGGGCTGGTGCCAATGATCGGCACACCGGCATTCATTAGTGCTTCAGCAAGCTTCAGCGGCGTCTGCCCACCAAATTGAACAATCACCCCTTTAGGTTTTTCAATGTCAACGATCGCCAACACATCCTCGAAGGTCAGGGGCTCGAAGTACAGGCGATCTGCCGTGTCGAAATCTGTCGAGACGGTTTCCGGATTACAGTTGACCATAATGGTCTCGTAACCATCTTCGCGCATGGCAAGCACGGCGTGGACACAGCAGTAGTCAAACTCGATGCCCTGCCCAATCCGGTTCGGACCACCACCCAGCACCATGATCTTATCTCGATTCGTCGGCCGCGCCTCACACTCAGACTCGTACGTTGAATACATATAGGCAGTGGCGGACGCAAATTCGGCCGCGCAGGTGTCCACGCGCCGATACACGGGCTTGACGCCTAACGCCAACCGATGCTCACGAAAATTATTTTCTTCGACGCCGAGCAACTCGGCCAGTCGGGCGTCAGCAAACCCGCGCTGCTTCAGATCAAACATCCAATCCCGATCAATGGTCGCCAAAACCACACCTTTGAGCTTTTGCTCACGTCGAATCAGGTCTTCAATCTGGATTAGAAACCAAGGGTCGATACGTGTCAGCTCGTGGATCTCTTCCATGCCAAAACCCAGCCGAATAGCATCAGCCAGATAACGAATACGCTCGGCACCGGCAACTTGCAGCTCTCGCCGGATTCGCGTTTTCCAGTCCCTGGATGAATCATCCATGATGGGCGACAAGCCGTTAATGTCCACTTCAAGACCACGCAGCGCTTTCTGCAGCGATTCCTGGAAGGTCCGGCCAATGGCCATGACTTCGCCCACAGACTTCATTTGGGTCGTCAGAAAGTTTTCCGCCTGCGGAAATTTTTCAAAGGTGAAGCGCGGAATTTTGGTTACGACGTAATCTAAGGCGGGCTCAAAGGATATCGGCGTCGCTCCACCGGTAATTTCATTCGAAAGCTCATCCAGGGTGTAGCCGATGGCGAGCTTCGCCGCGACTCTAGCGATGGGGAAGCCCGTGGCCTTGGAGGCCAATGCAGAGGACCGCGAGACTCTTGGATTCATTTCAATAATGACCATTCGCCCCGTCGCGGGATCGATGCCGAACTGCACGTTCGAGCCGCCGGTTTCAACGCCGATAACTCGCAAGACCGCGATCGCGGCGTTGCGCATAATCTGGTATTCCTTGTCTGTCAGGGTCTGGGCTGGCGCAACGGTGATCGAGTCGCCAGTATGTATGCCCATAGGATCAAAGTTTTCAATCGTGCAGACGATGATGCAGTTGTCATTCTTGTCGCGCACCACCTCCATCTCATATTCTTTCCAGCCCAGCAGCGATTCGTCGATCAACAGCTCGTTGGTCGGCGACAGATCCAGACCGCGGGTGCATATTTCAATAAAGTCATCTTGGTTATAGGCGATACCCCCGCCAGAGCCACCCATAGTGAAAGAGGGTCTGATTACACAGGGATAGCCGAGCCTGACCTGAACTTGCTTGGCCTCTTCCAGGGAATGGGCGAAGGCCGATACGGGGGTCGCCAGACCGATAGATTTCATGGCCACATCAAATTTTTGACGATCTTCCGCCATGTCGATCGCATCGCGACTCGCGCCAATCATTTCTACATTGAAGCGTTCAAGTACGCCTTCGCGAGCAAGATCCAGGGCGCAGTTCAACGCCGTTTGGCCGCCCATGGTCGGTAGTAACGCATCAGGGCGCTCTATTTCGATAATGTTCGCCAACACTTCCCAAGTAATGGGCTCAATGTAGGTCGAGTCGGCCATCGCCGGATCAGTCATGATCGTCGCAGGGTTAGAGTTCACCAGAATCACCCGGTAACCTTCCTCACGAAGGGCTTTACAGGCTTGCGCACCGGAGTAATCAAACTCACAGGCCTGACCAATGATAATCGGCCCAGCGCCGATGATCAGAATACTATTTATATCGGTTCTTTTAGGCATGAGATTTCTTGGTTGCCGTGTAGTGATCCATCAGTTCAATGAAATGGTCAAACAAAGGAGCTGCATCGTGAGGACCCGGGCTTGCTTCAGGGTGCCCCTGGAACCCGAACGCGGGACGATCAATGAGTTCGATACCTTGCAGCGAATTATCAAATAAGGACCTATGGCTGACCCTGACATTTTTTGGCAAGGTCGTATCGTCGATACAAAATCCGTGATTTTGACTGGAGATCAGGACGACGCCGCTATCCATGTCTTTCACCGGATGGTTAGCGCCATGGTGCCCGTGGTTCATCTTGATGGTTTTCATCCCCGCGGCGATACCGAGCAATTGCAATCCAAGACAAATACCGAACACGGGAATGCCTGACTCAAGCAGAGTCTGGATCGCGGTGATGGCATAGTCACAGGGTTCAGGATCTCCGGGACCGTTGGACAGAAAGATGCCATCTGGCTGCATCGCCAAAACGTCAGCCGCTGAAGTCTTCGCCGGCACTACGATCAGCTCGCAACCACGGTCAGCGAGCATCCTCAGGATGTTGCGTTTAACGCCGAAGTCGTAAGCAACAATCTTATATCTAAATTCCGTCAGCGTCGGATACCCACTATCGAGGGACCAACTACCTTGCTGCCAGGTATAGGTCGATGGGGTTGTCACGACTTGTGCCAGATCGAGCCCTGCCAGCCCGCCAAACGCCTGTGCAGCCTTGACGGCGTCTGCGATGTCAGCGTCAGAGAGGTTAGGGCCCGCGATGATGCAACCCTTCAAAGAGCCTTCTTCACGGAGGATACGGGTCAGCATACGCGTGTCGATACCGGCTATCGCGACGACCTTGCGCTGAACGAGGTAGTCCTGCAGTGAGCCTTGCTGCCGCCAGTTGCTGATAGCCAAAGGCAGGTCGCGAATCACTAACCCCGCAGCCCAGATATTGTCGGATTCTTCATCCTCATCATTCACGCCGGTGTTGCCGATATGCGGATGGGTTAAAGTGATGATCTGCTGGGCATAGGACGGGTCGGTTAGGATTTCCTGGTAACCCGTCATGGATGTGTTAAAAACCACTTCGCCGACAGATTGACCGTCTATACCAATAGCTACACCCTCGAACAAGACGCCGTTCTCAAGTGCAAGTACCGCTCTACTAGTCAACTATCAGCCTCCATTGTTTCGCTATTGATGGTCGATGGTCGAAAAAAAGCGAGAGGGAATCGCTTCCATCTCGCTCGATTTGACTCTAAACCGGGATACTACATTGACGCAGGATTCTATGCCAACTGGCCGGTTTATTCCAGATAATTCCGTACTTTAATCCGACTTGCGATCTCGCAACCCCAAGACATCCTGCATATCAAAAACCCCAGCAGCCTTATCCGCCAGCCAACGCGCGGCTCGCACCGCCCCTTCGGCGAAGTTCAGACGACTGTGCGCTCTGTGAGTAATTTCTAATCGCTCGCCCGCACCCGCGAAAATAATCGTGTGCTCGCCGACGATATCACCACCACGCACCGTGCTGAAGCCAATCGTCTGGCGTGCCCGCTCGCCCGTAATACCTTCGCGGCCATAAATGGCTACCTCGCTCAGGTCTCGACCGAGACGATTGGCCATGACCTCACCCATCCGTAGCGCCGTCCCTGAGGGCGCATCGACCTTGTGGCGATGGTGCGCCTCGATAATCTCGATATCCACATCATCACCAAAGATACCCGCCGCCATCTCCAGCAACTTAAATGTCGCATTGACCCCAACGCTGTAGTTTGGGGCAACAACGACGGCGACCTCAGCCGACAATTCGGCTACCCGCCCCTGTTCACGCTCAGTAAAACCGGTTGTTCCAATCACCATGCGCTTGCCGTGGGCGGCGCAGACTTCCAGATTGGCCAATGTTGCCGCAGCAATCGTGAAGTCGATCAAGACATCAAACTCGGACAAAACTGCCGCCAAGTCATCCACCACTGCCACCCCAATGCGCCCCATCCCTGCCATTTCGCCCGCATCTGAGCCGATGGCGCTATGACCGGGCTGCTCAATAGCGGCACTGAGTGTCACACCGTCGGCCTCAATGATAGCTTGGATCAGCGTTTTACCCATCCGCCCCGCGGCGCCAGTGACAGCAATATTTATCATGTTCAAGCATCCCGCGTGTTGAGCGTCTCGGTTTAAGTCAAGGAATCGATAAAGTGCTTAACACCCTCGAACCAGGTCGAGCGCTTTGGCGACTGCTTAGAGTCGGATTCACCGTCAAACTCACGGAGCAACTCCTTCTGCCTCTTGCTAAGTTTGACCGGCGTTTCAACCACGACTCGGCAATATAGATCGCCAATCCCGCCGCCTCGAACCTGGGTAACATTAACGCCTTTGCCCCGCAGCCGGAACATTTTTCCCGTCTGAGTTTCCTCAGGTATTTTCAGGCTCACGCGACCATCCAGGGTCGGCACTTCAAGCTCGCCGCCAAGCGCCGCATCAACAAAGCTAATCGGCACCTCACAATAGAGATTCTCACCTTCGCGAGTGAAGATAGCATGAGCACGAACATTGACCTGCACATACAGATCACCAGCCGGCCCGCCATTAGCACCCGCTTCACCTTGACCCGCTAACCGGATTCGGTCGCCGGTATCAACACCAGGCGGCACCTTGACTGATAGGGTTTTCTGCTCCTCTATACGGCCATGACCACGACACTTCTGACAAGGATCACTTATCATCTTGCCTGCCCCACGACACCGCGGACAGGTCTGCTGAATGGAGAAAAAGCCCTGCCGAACGGTGACCTGACCCATACCTGCACATTGCACACAATCCACCGCAGACGTGCCTTTTTTGGCACCCGAGCCGATGCACTCATGACATTCCACCAGCGCTGGAATTTTGATCTTAGGGTTTGTGCCGCGCACCGCCTCTTCCAGGTCAAGATCGAGTATGTACTTCAGATCCGACCCACGCTGGACTTGGCTGCGACCGCGGCCACCACCGCTGAAGATATCACCGAATACGTCCTCAAAAATGGAACCGAAACCGCCACCACCACCGCCAAACCCAGCGCCTTGACTTTCCAACCCTGCATGACCGAACTGGTCATATGCGCCGCGTTTCTGGCTATCCATTAACACGTCAGCCGCTTCGCTGGCCTCTTTGAACTTATCTTCAGCCCCCGCATCGTCAGGATTACGATCAGGATGATGCTTCATCGCCATGCGTCGATAAGCTTTCTTGATTTCTTGCTCCGAAGCATCACGGGCGACGCCCAGCACTTCGTAGTAGTCTCTCTTAGTCGCCATATTACGTTTCGATTCTTCTGATACGCGAACGCAGAATCCCGGATTAATGCCTGGATTCTGCGTTGTTGTTCATCACCTATGTTGGTAAGTTTAAGCAGCCACCCTATCCCACTTCACGGTCGCCCAACAGGGCAGACCCTTAGAGACAGCTTACTTCTCGTCGTCCTTCACCTCTTCAAATTCAGCATCTACCGCATCAGGATCGACATTGCTCGCTCCCGGCGCTTCACCTGCACCAGCAGCTTGTGCTTGCTCGGCACTCATACGCTGGGCCAAACCGGAAGACACTTCCGTCAGCTTTGCAGTTTTCGCTTCGATCGCTTCCTTGTCTGTTTCTTTTAGTGACGCCTCAAGCTCACTAATTGCCGTCTCAATGGCTGTCTTTTCGTCTTCTGTCGCCTTGTCGCCCGCTTCTTCAAGCATCTTGCGAGTCGCATGTACCATGCCATCTGCTTGGTTACGCACTGTGACCAACTCTTCGAATCGACGATCGTCCTCAGCGTGAGACTCCGCATCACGAACCATCTGTTCGACTTCTTCGTCGCTCAAACCTGACGATGCCTTAATCACGATAGACTGCTCTTTGCCCGTTGCTTTGTCTTTCGCCGAGACGTTCAATATACCGTTAGCATCGAGGTCAAAGCTCACTTCAATTTGCGGTGAACCCCGTGGCGATGGCGGAATATCAGCCAGATCAAACTGACCCAATGACTTGTTGTGACTGGCCTGCTTACGCTCACCCTGTAACACATGGATGGTCACCGCTGGCTGGTTGTCTTCAGCTGTCGAGAACACCTGGCTCTTTTTAGTCGGAATCGTTGTGTTCTTCTCAATCAAAGCACTCATCACACCGCCCATGGTCTCGATACCCAGAGACAACGGGGTGACGTCTAGCAACAGGACGTCTTTAACATCACCTGACAGAACGGCAGCCTGGATCGCGGCACCCATAGCAACGGCTTCATCCGGGTTCACATCTTTACGTGCGTCTTTGCCAAAAAATTCTTTGACCTTCCGCTGAACCATTGGCATCCGAGTCTGACCACCAACGAGGATGATATCGTCGATTTCAGACACTCCCAGCCCGGCATCCTTCAGCGCGGTGCGCAAAGGCTCAATCGTGCGATTCACTAACTCTTCAACCAAAGACTCTAATTTCGCCTGAGTCACCTTGATAACCAAGTGCTTCGGGCCGGTCGCGTCAGCGGTGATGTAAGGTAGATTCACTTCCGTTTGCTGACTACTAGACAGTTCGATTTTGGCTTTCTCTGCCGCTTCCTTCAGACGCTGCAGGGCTAACGGATCATTATGCAGATCCATGCTGTGCTGCTTCTTGAATTCGTCCGCAAGGTAGTCGATCAGACGCAAATCAAAGTCTTCGCCGCCGAGGAACGTGTCGCCATTGGTCGACAAAACCTCAAATTGCTTCTCTCCATCAACGTCAGCGATTTCGATGATCGAGATGTCGAAGGTACCACCACCCAGGTCATAGACTGCGATCGTTGAGTCACCAACCGATTTGTCCATGCCGTAGGCCAAGGCCGCGGCGGTAGGTTCGTTAATGATCCGCTTGACCTCGAGGCCCGCGATTCGGCCAGCATCTTTCGTCGCTTGCCGCTGTGAGTCATTAAAATAGGCTGGCACTGTGATCACCGCCTCGGTGACCGCCTCGCCAAGATAATCTTCAGCGGTTTTCTTCATCTTCTTCAGCACTTGAGCCGAAATCTGCGGTGGCGCCATCTTCTGGCCGTTCACTTCAACCCATGCATCACCGTTATCAGCCTTGGCAATCTTGTACGGCACCATCTTAATATCACGCTGCACGACTTCGTCGTCGAACTGCCGACCGATCAGGCGCTTCACAGCAAACAACGTATTGTGCGGATTGGTCACCGCCTGACGTTTAGCAGACTGGCCGACCAGCACTTCGTCATCACCGGCATAACCAACAACCGACGGCGTCGTACGATCGCCTTCAGCATTCTCAATAATTTTAGCTCGATTGCCTTCCATGACCGCGACGCAAGAGTTGGTAGTCCCAAGATCTATGCCGATTATTTTTCCCATAATGCTTCTCCGCTGAACAATCTGACTTACTTCAGATTGGAATTAACTAATGATAACTCAATGTGTGTTTTTATTTTTCGTCTCGCCTGGCTTCTAAACCGCCTGGTGGCGCGCTGCCGGCCAGTCAAATGCTTGAACGTCTATATTGGCACCGAGCAAAATTATTCAAGTCCTAATATTAGGTTTACATTTTGCTCATTCGTGCCTGACCCGCCCTAACTCGAAGAGGCGGGCGTATTTTTAGCGACAACCACCATGGCCGGCCGAACCAATCGACCGTTCAGTTGATAACCTTTCTGGACCACAGCGATCACTGAATTGGGCTCAACTTCAGGACTTTCAATCATCGAAATGGCTTGGTGTAAATTAGGGTCGAAGGGCTCTCCGTGTGGATCGATCACCGCCACCCCTTCTTTAGCCATAACATCGACGAATAAACGCTGACACAATCCCATGCCTTCAATAATCGCCAGAGTCGCTTCGCTGTCAGCTTCGGATTGCTCGGCCGACTCAATAGCTTTCTCTAGACTGTCGACCACTGGCAGCAGGCTCTGAATCAACTTTTCGACGCCGTACTTAACCGCATGCTCGACTTCACGCTCGGTACGACGCCGGAGATTTTGCATCTCCGCCTCCGCACGCAAGGCTGCGTCTCTGAACTTTTCTGCTTCTTCCTGGGCGCCGTATGCTGTCGCGCGCAACTCGCTGGGCGACATCGTATCGATATTCCCATCCTCTGGCTCGAGAATCTCAGCTTCGATCGCAGCCTCTAAGTCATTTACAACCAGCTCATCATGTCGCTCGCTGGCATCAGTCTGTGTCGTTTGTTGTTCGTCGAAATTCGCCATGCACCCTGACTCCAGATCAGTAATTTTGAAGTCAAAGGTATATGGGGCTTACCCCTGCAAGATTCAAGGGTATAAGACATGAGATTACACAGAAGCAGGAAACTATCGCCTGACAGCGATAATTAGTGGCGGGACAACGAACTGCCAAGGGCCGCGCTGAGCAGCCTGGCGGTGGCATCAACCACTGGAATAACGCGGTTATAGGCCATGCGTGTCGGTCCGATGACACCCAAAACACCAACCAATTGACCATCGACCCGATACGGCGAGATCACGACACTACACTCGTCGAGTAACTCGTACCCAGACTCTTCACCAATAAACAGCTGCACCCCCTCGCCCGCTAGACAGCGGTCTAACAGATGCAAAATATCACCCTTTAGCGAAAACGCCTGAAACAGGTTGCGGATATCGTCACGAGCCATATCTGGAGATATCTCGACGAGGTTTTCCTGACCCGCCAAGACGTAGCCATCCGCCTCATCTTGCTCGAACGCTTTTTCAGCAACTTCCAGAGTCGCCTTCATCAAACCGTTAAGATTTTCCTGGTCAGACTTCATTGCCGTGATCAATTGTTCGCGGATGTGCCGCAAGGATCGGCCCGAAAAAGATTGGTTGATATAATTAGACGCCTCCTTGAGCTGAATTTCCGTATAAGCGGCGTCAGTGTAGATAATCCTATTTTGCACTTCATGATCAGCCAGCACCAAAATGACCAGCACCCGCTTTTCACTCAAGCTAAGGAATTCCACATGCCGCAGGGTCACCTGTTCGCGCCGCGGAATGGTCACCAGACCGGCCATTCGCGTGACGTCTGACAAGATGCCTGAAGTCGATTGAACCAATTGATGAGCCGACCAGTCAGGATCCAGCTGACGCTGCATCTGCCGCAGATCCTGACTCCCCAGCGGCGCCATGTCCAACAAGCTGTCAACGAAGAACCGATAACCCATGGCTGTCGGCACACGTCCGGCGGAGGTATGGGGCGAGGTGACGTAACCTTTATCTTCCAGATCAGCCATGATATTGCGCACGGTCGCAGAGCTGACGGTCACTTGAGGCTGCGCCGCCAAGGTTTTAGAACCCACCGGCTGGCCGTCGGCGATGTAACGCTCGATAAGTGTTTTCAACACTATCTGGGCTTTTTCACTGATCTGGCGTTTATCTATCATTGACGCTGCTGCCAACATATTACTTGAACGATCCCTCAATATACCCGCCCGATGAAGCTGACAGCAATACAGCAGAACAAATTCAAGGTAAAATTTGTCTGCGCCGGCTTGCAGACTGGGTAAGCCGTGGCGTTTAATTGAACTGCCACCGACTTAGGTAAATTCATGCTCACCCATTTAACGGTTCAAAATTTTGCGCTGGTTGACCATCTCGAACTCGAGTTCGAATCGGGTATGACCGTGGTTACCGGCGAAACCGGGGCCGGCAAGTCCATCATTCTCGATGCGCTGGGGCTCACCCTTGGCGACCGCGCCGATACAGGTCTGATTGCCGACGCTGCGAACCGGGCCGAGATTCACGCCACCTTTGACATCAGCGACAACCTGCCGGCTAAACACTGGCTCGCCGCACACGAACTACCGATTGATAACGCCGGAGAATGTATCTTACGCCGCACTCTCAGTGCTGACGGTCGTTCCCGCGGCTTTATCAACGGCTCGCCCAGCACCGTGGCAGACCTGAAAACCCTGGGAGAGATGCTCATCGATATCCACTCCCAGCATGAACATCAATCGCTACTCAAAAAAGACAATCACCGCCGCATGCTCGACGAGTTTGGCGACGTGTTGCCCTTAGCTAGCCAAGTCCATGAACTGTGGGAGCAATTTAACAAGGCCCGGAAACGTCTCGAATCTTTGCGGGCTAACAATGCCGAGCAAACAGCCCGCGTACAGTTACTGGCCTATCAAGCTGAGGAACTCGAGCAATTGGCGATTGAAGCCGATGAACACATCAGCCTTGAACAGGAACAACAGCAGCTCAGCCACGTTGATGAAATTTTGCGTAACTGTGACGCGGCCCTGCAAGCCTGCGAACTCAACGAAGAAGGCAATATTTTAAGCCAGCTGAGCCAAGCCCTGCATCTTTTGCAGGCAATAGAACTCGACGCCCTGGCGCCTGTAACCGAATTGTTCATCAGCAGCAAAATCCAGCTAGAAGAAGCCGTCTCAGACCTACAGCGGTTTGCCGACACCATCGAAGCTGACCCCAAACGCTTGCTCGAAGTAGAAGCGCGTTTGACCAGCATCTATGATATTGCGCGCAAGCACCGAATTAAACCCGGCGACATTCAGGCCTTTACTCTCGACATTCAGGCAGAGATCAAAAGCCTCGATAATGTTGACGCAGAAATCGATAGCCTGACCGCCAGCACCCAAACCCTGTCATCAAGCTATCGCGATGTCGCCACTCGCCTAAGCCACGCCCGCATCAAAGCAGCAACAACCCTGGAATGCCAAGTCACCGAGCAATTGGTCAAGCTTGGCATGCACGGCGCGATTTTTAAGGCTAACCTGACCCCGATCGAAACCAGCCTCATCGCACCAGGCGGGCTCGAAGAAGTAGAGTTCCTGATCAGTACGAATCCAGGCCAGGCGCCCCGGTCATTGAACAAAATCGCATCTGGTGGCGAGCTGTCCCGAATCAGCCTGGCCATTCAGGTCGTCACCGCCGACACATCAAAAGTCCCCAGCCTGGTATTTGATGAAGTCGACGTTGGCATCGGCGGCGCGGTGGCCGAAGTCGTCGGCAGTTTGCTACGAAATCTTGGCGGCAAAGCCCAAATTGTCTGCGTCACCCACCTGCCTCAGGTTGCAGCCCAGGGACATCAGCACTATCTTGTGACCAAGTCCACTGGCGCGGGCAAAGGCAAGAACCAAACAAAAGCTAGAACCGAGATCGCCACCTTGGGGGCCGAGGGAAAAATCGAAGAAATTGCCCGCATGCTCGGCGGCGTCGAGCTGACTCAACAATCACTCGATCACGCCAAAGCCATGTATAACAATGCCCAGGCGAATTAAGGCACAGAGCCCTCAGCCAATATCGACCATACTCGAAGCGAAAATCAACGACACTGGGGACACAACCCATACAGATTAAGGTTGTGATCCGTGAGCTCAAAGCCCCGCTCGAGCGCTATATTTTCCTGCCGCCGTTCGATTTCCTCATCATGAAACTCTTCAACCAGCCCGCATTTAACACAGACCAGGTGATCGTGATGATCATTGGTAGAGAGCTCGAACACCGAGTGGCCACCCTCAAAATGATGACGGATTACCAGCCCAGCAGATTCGAATTGGGTCAGAACTCTATAGACAGTGGCCAAACCGATTTCTTCATCATTTTGAAGCAGGTGCTTATAGACATCTTCAGCGCTCAGGTGATGAACCTTCGAACTTTCGAGGATTTGGAGGATCTTAATCCGCGGCAATGTTATTTTCAGACCCGCGTCTTTAAGATCTTGAGATTCTGCAGCCATGGTGAAGAGACTCATTGCGCGATACACTAGGCACCCAGTATCGCGACTTTAGCATTACATTGGAAGGACCAGGACTACATTGATCAGACATCGCCTCAGCACAGCCATTTCCATTCTTGTTCTCTGCAGCTTCGCCAGCGGCTGCTCTTCATTGCGCTTTCCGGGCGTACATCGCATTTCGATCCAGCAGGGCAATGTGATCACCCAGACCATGATCGACAAGCTCAAGCCTGGCATGAGCAAAAGCCAGGTCAGATTTGTGCTTGGCAACGCGGTGATTAACGATTCACTAAACCAGAATCGCTGGGACTATATCTATTCGATCCAGGTTGCGGGTGGCGATCGCATTATTAACGAACTGCACCTGCACTTTATAGAAGAACGACTCAGTCATTTCGAGGGCGACTTCAGCCCCACGCCGGAAGCCACCTAGACCTCGGTGACGACTAAAATACGGCTCGGCTAGCCGTTATCCAAATTGTTGAGCGCGGCATTCCGGGCTTGTCTCGCGCGCCGACCAGGGCGCTGTTGCACGGTCGATTGAGCCCGCTGCCGACGCGCAGCCATGGGGTCAAGCACCAACGGCCGATAGATCTCGACTCGCTCCTCGGCCTCAAGCTTGGTTGAGAGGCTGACCAGACGCCCGTAAATTCCAACTTGTAATGTTTCTAGATCCAGCTCTGGCGCAGCCTGTAAGATGCCACAAGCGACTATGGCATCCTCCACTACAGCATCAGCGGCCAGCTCAACACTGACCACCCGTTCAGCGTCAGGGGTGATATAGACGACCTCAATGACCAGGCGATCAGTCATACAGCTGATCCGCTCGTTGACAGAACGCCTCAACCATCTTGTCCACCGCGCCCGTAAAAACCTGCCCCAGGGCGGCATTCATCACTCGACTATTAAATTCAAACTGCAATTGCATGCTGATTTTACAGCCTTCCTCGCCGAGCGCCTGCAACGCCCAGGCACCTGATAGCGCGGTAAACGGACCATCAACCAGCTCAAGGGTCACACCATCCGGCGGCGACAGACGATTCCGGGTAGTGAAGCTCTGGGACAGACCGCCTCTGGCCAAATCCAGACGGGCAACCAACTCAGACTCTGAAGCAACCAAGACTTCACTGCCCACGCACCAAGGCAGAAAGTCCGGATAGCGGCTTATATCATTGATGATGTGGTACATCTGTGCCGTTGTATAAGGGACCAGAGCAGACCGTTTAACAGTACGCATAAGCCTTAGAAAAACGCCAATAAGAACACCAGGAATACCGCCGTGGGCGCTATAAAACGCGTCACGAAGCGCCAGGTTTGATACACCATGGGGCTGACGGCGAGTTGATCCCGAGTGATTTGTTGGTCAATGCCCCAACCGGCGAACAAGGCGATCAGCACGCCGCCCAGCGGCAGCAAAATATTATTCGACACATAATCCATCAGGTCAAAAAACGTCATGCCATTGATGAAGTGCAGGTCTGCCCAGATATTGAATGAAAAGGCACTACCCAGACCCATCAACCAGGCCAGGCCGCCAACGACCAGAGCCGCCTTGGTTCGAGAGGTCTTCAGGCGCTCAATCAACCAGGCGATGGCCGGCTCAACCAGAGATATCGACGAGGTAATTGCCGCGAAGGTCACTAACAAGAAAAACACGGCCCCAAAAAATGCCCCGCCAGTCATTTGTCCAAAGGCCAGTGGTAGCGTCACAAACATCAAGCCTGGACCAGCCGAGCTTTCCAGGCCGTTGGCGAATACCAAAGGAAAGATCACCATACCTGACATCAAGGCAACAACCGTATCCAGTAATGCGATGGTGGCTGCGGTACCAATGATGGAGACATCTTTCGGCATATAGGCGCCATAGGCCATGATCGCGCCCATGCCCAGGCTCAAGGTGAAGAACGCCTGACCCATAGCGATCAGCACGCCATTCCAGGTGAGCTTTTCGACGTTAAAGGAAAACAGGAAGGACAAACCCTCTGTAAATTTGCCGGAGGTCACGCCCGAGTAAATGACCAATACGACCAGCAGGAAGAACAAGGCCGGCATCAAAATTTTGACCGTGCTTTCAAGCCCGGCACCAACGCCCCGAGCAGCAATGGCAATGGTCATCATCATAAACACCGTATGCCAGCCCACCACCGCCCCCACATCGTGAGTCAAGGCGTCAAATGCCGCCTTTGCTTGAACCGCATCGGTACCTGTAAACGCCCCGGAACCCATTTGAAACAAATAGGACATCGCCCAGCCCGCGATCACAGCGTAGAACGACAGAATCATAAAACCTGCCAAGGCGCCCATCCAGCCAATTGCCTGCCATAGGGGGTTCGCATTCGAATGGGCCACCAAATCACGCATGGCATTGATCGGACTCTGCCGACCAGCTCGCCCCAACAAAATCTCAGACGCCATAATCGGCACCCCGATCAGAAAAATGCAGCCCAGATAAACCAGCACAAAGGCGCCGCCACCGTTCTCACCCGCAACATAGGGAAACCGCCAGATATTCCCCAGGCCGACGGCTGAACCGGCTGCCGCCATGATAAACATCAACCGGGAAGACCACATGCCATGTACTGACTCTGAACCTAACGCCATACCAACAACCCGCTAATTTATCCTCAAGCCCGCATTGTCAGTGATTTACGCCCACGCCTCAACAGCGGCGTGCTACCAATCCTGTACTTTCCGACACTCCCGCCTATAATAACGCCCCCACAAGAGAGTAATTATGGCCGCCACTAAAGCCAAAACCTCACCTGGCACTATCGCCTTAAACAAACGCGCTAAATTCGATTACCAGCTACACGAGCGGTTCGAGGCGGGTCTGGTGCTAACCGGGTGGGAAATGAAATCAATCCGAGCTGGCAAAGTGCAGCTCACGGACACCTATGTGTTTTTGAAAAATGGCGAAGCTTTTCTGCTGGCCTGTAATATCACACCGTTGCTCGCCGCCTCGACGCATGTGGTGCCTGAACCCATGCGTAGCCGAAAATTACTGATGCACAAACGGGAGCTCGCGCGCCTGGCCACAGCTACCCAACAAAAGGGCCAGACTTGTGTCGCCGTCGCCATGTATTGGAAAGGCCATCGCGTCAAACTCGAAGTCGCCCTAGCTACCGGCAAAAAAGAGTTCGACAAGCGCGCCACCCTCAAAGACCGGGACTGGAACCGCGACAAGGGCAGAATCATGAAGGCCCACAATAAATAAATAAATTTGGGTTGAACAAGTCGCGGGCAACCCCATCTAAAGTCCTGTAAGATGAATAATCGGCCACGGCTGGCCGAAGATAGAAAGACATTGTAAGTTTCAAACTGGGGGCGATCTGGATTCGACGCTGGTTACGAAACCCAAGGTGCATGCCGAGAGGGTAGTGACTCTCGTAAATCAATCGCTGTAACTTTTATAGTTGCCAACGACGAAAACTACGCATTAGCCGCTTAAACTAAAAAATTCGTTTTTTAGAATAAGTTAAGCTTGACTCGGGGCGGATGTGCCCATGTATTCAAACCGAGTGCGCGTCTCATGGGACCGCTGCCAGGCCCCGCTTGTGGCTAAAGCAGCTAAAACTAAAGCAAGCTCGCCTTTTAATCCCTGTTCGCTGGGCCAGTGAAAGGTTAAACAATAAACGAACTAAGCATGTAGAGCCGAAGGCAGAGGACTGACGGACGCGGGTTCAATTCCCGCCGCCTCCACCAAATTCGTGGCTTTGCGCCTCTGGCGCAAAACAGGAATGCTGACAGGTGTATCGCGCAGCGAAACACCGAGAAGCGATTACAATAAATAGACATAACTCACTAACTACGACCAATGACCTAAAACTAGGCTAACCGTAGAAGCACCACCTACATCCCCTGTAAAAGTTATTCAACGAAAGATAAAGGAACAGTTACAAGTAGAAGTCGGCGGGCTCTAGAGGAACCAAAGAGCAGAACAAAGATTTCTTACACTTCGGTTTCACCGCCACCAATTTTTTTCAAAGCCATGCCCGTCAAAATATTCGCTGCAACGCTAAGCGGCTGCCTCGTTGCGGTGCCGATATGGCAACGATGAATCACAACGGGTGTTGCCGATGCGAAACCGGCATCCTGTCGATTGCTGGCTAAAGCAAACCTTCCACAACCGCCGACATATAACGGTCAAACTGCTCACGGCGCGTGTTATGGCCAGCGTCTTCGATATGGCGCAGGGTGAAATGGTTGTTCATCGCCGCGACTTGCTGAGCAATGTCATGTTTCACAATGCCATCACGCTCGCCATCGGCATAGATCAGCCAGGCCGGGCACTGAATCTGCGCCACGGTCTCTGACCAGTTGCCCAGTGTCAGACCTTCCATCGCCAGCTCACTCACCTGCTTTTTGGAAGCTGCCCAGGCGGGCAGTTCATCAGCATGCCAGGTGGGGTTCTGTTGTTTGCCAAAGGCGATAATCTGCGCTTCGGTTTTATTGTTTAGCGACGTCAGATACTGACGAAAGCCTTCACGACGTTGCGCCACATCTTTGTCTCTCACCGCGCCTTGATGCTTAGTCCAGGGCGGGTCTTCCAGCAAAATACGTGACACTCGGGCTGGATAGCGCGCCGCAAAATCGGCCACCATGCTCGCGCCCATAGAGTGGCCTAGTACGGCAGGTTGGTTTAGATTCAAGGCCTGAATAACCGTAGCCAGGTCGTCAGACATGCCTTGCAAATTGGCGCTGCCGTGACCAGAAAGACCATGGTTGCGAGCATCCATCATGATGATATCGAACTGGCTTGCCAGCGCTTCGGCCACTCGGGTCCAGCACAAGCCGTTGTCGCTGAAACCGTGACATAGCACCAAAGGGGGAAGGTCGCCGTGGCCAGTCCGGTAGTAGTGAATATTGATCTCACCAGTATCAATATCGCCTTGGGCCCAGTTACTCATATTCCCTCCACGTTACCCGACAAGCTCAAGGAGATAGCTAGGTACTCTTGTCCGCCCTGGACAGCTTCCGAGCTATCACAGGTTAACTATCCCAGCTGACCTTTCAACCACTGCACCAGGTCTACCCACATATTGTTGATCTCAATCCGGGACGGCATGATGCCAGCCGATTCCAGTTCAACGGTAACAACGGGGATTTTCATGTCCAGACCCGCATAGTTCCCCAGCGAGCCGGGGAAAACCCCGAGCCTTCTCAAGCGTAAACTACCAAAATTACTAGGTGCCGATGGCGGCCCGTCGTAATCCACCAGGTCATAGGGCGCGTGTATAGAGATAATCACATCAGGGCGGAAGGACGCTATTTGCTCCAGTAACCATTGAATTTCCAGCTCACTGCCCGGGGCATCGCCAGGCTCACGGCGCGGGTTACGGCCGGTCCTCTCGATCCAATAGCGACGGGCATCATCTCCCCAGTTAGCGGTGGGGAAATTCCTGTTAAGGTCCACCCCACGACTATTTTGGCGTTGAGATGTCTCCTGCAGCAAGCCATCCGGGTTAGCGACGGGGACAAATCGCCAGTGGAACAACCCCGTGTGGTGATCCTGCAGCGCGGCCATCCACTTGAACACTATCGACACTGACGAAAATTCGTCGCCATGAATTCCGCCGATAACAAGTACTCGACCCAACGGCGCGTGATCAGCAAACGCCGGGAACTCGCGATAGGCCAATGAATTACCTGTATAGCTCACGGATGAATGAATCAATTGTTGGCGCAGGCAGTCCGGGGTGCTCACGCTGCCCAACTTGGCACCCAGTTTCTCACACAAGGCGGTCACCGCCATCATTCCAGCCACTGATGTATCGATCGTTGTATCGATCGTTGTATCGATCGGCTCAACGATGACATCGCGCCGAAGCACCTCTTCCTGATCAACCACCACAGGCGCCACAAATGAAGGCGCAACCGGTGCAGGGATCACAACTGAATCAACTACGGGTAACGCGACCGGTACCAAGATCTCTTGCGTGGCTGACTCCCGCGTCGCGCACGCACACAGGCCCGACAACATGACGATTGTCAGCAGCAATTGAACCGTATTTTTTACCCTAACCGTTTCCTTCATAAAAAATTCGCCACTGCCCCTCATCATTTCGACGCCACAGAAGATTCTTCCAACCCACCCAGTTGAAGTTATTACTGGTATAGCGCTGGTAAAAACGCACCGCGACCATGTTCTCTTCCCCGGGATAGCTAATCACACTCATCTTTGTCAAATTCACCGCCACCTGCCGCTTACGGTTATTAATCTGCGTTTTGTAGGCCCGCCATTCAGTCAGATTGCGCCGAGTGTCAGAAAAATCAACCGCGTAATGCCCCAGGTAAGCATTGTTATCCAGGCTTTCCCAATCCTGCCGCCATTGCTCTATGGCCGGTAAAATATCGTCTTCGGTTTGTACTGTGTTCGGCTCAAGCCACTGCATCGAGCGGCCGAGGACCAACTGACTTTCGCCAACCGTAATGAAGGATGCTAGTTTTTCTAATGTCGCGTTCTCAATCACGACGCAGCCATCGCTATCAAACCGCGGTCGTTGCGCCAGGTTCCGGTCAAGCCCATGAAGCCAAATGCCATGACCGGTTCTGGATGAAATCCGGTCCCAGATATTAGGATAGTTCAATGGGTAAGCGCCCAGCCCATATCGCTCATCCAGCTGTTGGTCGGTCAAAAACGACATGAATTTATAAATGCCAACTGGCGTTTTAAGATCGCCCTCTTTCCGCTTACCGAAACCTTCCTTGCCGATGGAGACCCGCACGATATCTCGCTGCAGATAATGATCATTAGCCGTTCGCTCTAATCGAAAAAGCAGACCTCGATCAAGATCCACCCACAACAAATGCGTAGCGCTCTGAGATCCTACGATTAAGCCTGCCGGCTTACCCTCACGGCTGTCCAGCTCGAATAGCTGTTCAACCTCTGGCTGCCTGGCGTTGCTCATAGTCGCAGCGGTTAGTGTCGCTGAGGTCAGTGTCACAGGGGTCAGCGCAATTGGCGCCAACAAAGGTGACGGCTCGCCCTCGGCTTGAACAAAAACGCTCGACAGACTACAAACAAACAACAGGGCTCTGATCCAGCGACGAGAAACTCGCGCCTGCGTTGCTTTAACTAGCGATTTTTTTAACACCTGTCACAACTCAAATGCATGGAAGCACGCGAAGTATACAAAATATAACGCCAGATTCCTCCCGCTATCCTCGACTTATCCCACCAAAATGCCGGTTGAAGCGGATTAAATCGCTTCCACCGGCAAAAATTCACCGACAAGCATTACCAGGCATAGGCCTCTGGCGCCGCACCACAAGCGGGAAAAATAACATCCAGCCGTGCCAGGGTCGGCGCGTCAAGGCGAATATCCGGCACATGCAGCAGGTTAACCAGCTGTTCTACGCTACCAGGGCCGATGATCGTCGCGGCAACACCGGGTTGATGCAGTAGCCAGGCCAACGCGATAGCGCTTGGCGCCTCACCCAGCTCGTTGCAGAGCTGCTGAAATTGATCCAGTGGTGCGGCGTACCTGGCCCGAGCTGCCTGCATATCCTGTGATTGCCGCCGGCCCTGTCCGGCTGGTGACTGACCCGCTAGCAAGCCCCCCGCGAGGGGACTCCAGGGAATCAACCCGAGACCATACTCGCGACAGGCAGGCAAGACCTCAAGTTCGATCCGGCGCTCGATCAGGTTATAGAGGCTCTGCTCCGAGATTAAACCCAACTGATGCCGGGCGCTGGCTTTTTCATTCGCTCGAGCAATACCCCAACCCGGGAAATTACTCGAACCTACATAAGTAATTTTACCTTGCGCAATGAGCCGCTCCATCGCCTGCCAGATCTCCTCCATCGGTGCAGAGCGGTCAAAGTGGTGCATTTGATAGAGGTCGATATGATCGATGCCTAAACGCTGCAGGCTCGCATCACACGCCATTTGAATATGTCGCGCTGATAGACCACGATCGTTGATATCCGCTGACATGGGCTCATGTACTTTAGTCGCGACGACGAGCCGTTGACGTCGGGTTTTATCTTTTGCGAACCACTTACCCAAGATGCTTTCCGTCGCCCCTACGCCAAGGCTGCCACCATACTGATCAGCAGTATCAATAAAGTTAATCCCGGCTGCCACCCCTTGATCTAAGATTTCAAAGACCACCTTTTCCGGCGTTCGAGGTCCAAAATTCATGGTGCCAAGGCACAACTCGCTGACCCTCAGCGCTGAGCGGCCTAATTGACGATATTGCATATTTAGATGTCCGTTAGCATACGTTAGGGAGCCCGTAAATCAAGGCGCTCGCAGGGTGGCGCCAGTCACAAGGCCTTCACTGGAATCGGCAACACAGTGTTGCACCAGGCGCTGCGCTTCTACCGACAACCCCTTGTAATCTTGATAGGTAATCCCCGGCACTATGGGTTCTCTAAACCAAGGCGCATAGATTTCCAGGTTCGGTATGGCCCGCATTGTCTCTGACACATTGGGTGTACCGCCGTGCCAGGCGCGCACATCACGTATCATGATGCTACCGGCAGGCACGGAGCAGACGGTGCTAAGCCGCATCCACTCTGGCTCATCTTGAAGACTGGGAATCGGCATGCGCGAGTGTTGAGTGCCTGGAATTTGGCGAGTCGGACCATTGAGCTGAGTGACATCTTGGGGCAGGAAGTTCACACACACATAAGGACAAGGAAGATCCCTGATGCTCATGTGCCCCAGTGGGTCATGGAAGGCACTAAAGGGGCTCCGCTTATCATCAACCCAGTCGCGAATGTCGGAATGCAGCGGCTGGTAGTCGACGGCTCCGGGCAAGCAAAAATCGCCGCTAGCCGACCTGAGCGTATAGTGGCTCGAGCCAAATATCGCGTTCAGAATTCGAGTCACTGGCGGAATATCCAGCAGCATTTGCCAGGCCGGATGATGAAGCTGACTGCGAGTCAGGCTGGACCCGCCGAAGGAGTATCGATGGGAACCACGGTTGCCCTTGTGGTCATGGTCAACGGCCAAGATCTCTTTGACAACCTCGTCACAGCCCGACGCTAATATCGCAACTTGCTCGGCATTCAGGATATCGCTGACGGCCACAAAGCCATCTCGATGAAAAAGTGCGACCGCGCGCTCGACATCACCGGGCTTAAGTACCTCAAGTCCCTTTATGCCGTTGTTAGCTGTCAAATGTTGGCGCAACTGAACAACCCGCGGATCGTCTTTTGGCGTGCCAAACCAGCCAGCGTTTGTGGTGATGTCGTTCATCTTACTAACCTGCCTTGAGGTTCATGGGTTCGAATGTTGATCTATTCTCATTGCGCAGTTGCCGAAATCGCTCTTCCAGCCGAATGCGCGATTACCTTATTACAGCATCAGAAAGATGTGAAGCGACCAACTCGAGAGACTGACCAGCGACCACTTCCACTGCGACTGAATAGCAGGTCGCATCATCCATTGAATACACACCCGTCGCGACGTGAGGATACTGATCGCTGACATGATGGATCTCCGCCCGATGCCGGCCCGGCGTCGGGCCGTGATCAAGGTCTATCTCAAATCGTCCCTCAGCAGATCGATTCGCCATGATGCGAGCAATCGGCGCGTTAGTATCCTGTGGGATCAATGTCACCCAGAATAGACCCAGGGCTTTGCCATCGAGGATCGCTCGACCTTGCACTGCGACGCGTTTTTTATCGGTTAAAAAACCACTTCGGCGCAACCAGGTCATCAGCTGTCCAGGCCATTGGCCGAAGTCAGGATCACCCGTACCCATGCCGGCGCCGTGGTCGCCAAAGCTAAAAATATGTAACTCGGCTGGCACGCCATGGGTTGCCAGCGCTCGATAGAACAAGATCGATTGATCTGCCGGCACAATGCTATCTTCATGAGAATGCACTAGGAACGATGGTGGCGTTTTGGCATTAACCAGCTCGTCGGTCGCGAAATATTCATCTGCCTTTCGGCCTCGTTTGGCGCCACTGGTAACCGCATAAACAGGCACGAGAAAATCAGGCCGACTGCTCACGCGCTCTATGGGGTCCATGGATTTTTCTAGTCCCAGATCATAACGGGTACCCACGGCGGTCACTAGATGACCGCCGGCTGAGAATCCCAGCATGCCCAAGCGGGTCGGGCTAATGTTGAATTCGCCCGCGCGCGCGCGTACTAACCGCATCGCGCGCAGACCATCTAATAAAGAAATTTCAGTGGTGTACTTGGGGCCAATTCGATACTTCAACACAAAAGCGGCAATGCCCTGACGATTGAACCAGCGAGCCACCTGCAGGCCTTCATGATCAGAGGCCAGCGTTCGGTAACCTCCGCCCGGGTTGATAACAATACCCGTACCAATTGCCTTCGCTGGCTCAGGCAGATGCACTGAGATGGACGGCATGTCTGTGGATTCTCGACCCTCAGCGCCTGGTGCGCCAGCCGGCCACAACAGGAACTCCTCGCCATTACGATTTGCCGTCTCTAGATTTGGTGCCTCAGGCATTGTCGGTTTCTCCGTGACCTTGCGAACCCATAACTTGTTAGCCACGGTCCACCTAAAAAAATACCTCGCCGCGTTTAGAACATCGGGTCAATCGGCGTGATGGAACCCACCCGCGCCTCAATCAATCCGGCTGCCGAAAGGCACAAGTCTTCCCGCCAACGATCTGCATAAATCTGAACGCCCGTCGGCAAACCATCGACGACCCCCATCGGTAAGGCGACAGCGGGCAAGCCCAACAAGTTGCCCGGCGTAATAAATTGCAGACGTCGCAGGGTGGTCTCGGCACCAGTATCTGGGTCGATGTCGGCATCGTGCAGAAAGGGCAGATCGGCCCAAGTCGGCCCGATCACTAGCGGATACTGCTGAAAAAAACCTGACCAGGCAACTGCCAGTCGATCTCGCTCAGTGTACACAAGGGTGCCGTTCATGGCGGCTGGATCGAATTGTTGAAGCAATTGCTGCAGCATGCCCACCGCGCTTTCGCTCATGATCGGCGTGAGCAACGGCAGCATATTCTGAACATCCGAGAGTAGCACTCGAGCCCAAATTTCATTCACACGAGCCAATTCCGGCGGCACCACCTCTTCAACCTGCCAGCCTTCGGCCTTCAGCTGTTCACCCGCCAGGTGAATCGCCGCAACTGTCGCTGCAGGCAATGTTGAGTTCGGCATTTGAGTAACCAACGCCACCTTCTTCGCTACTGGCGGGCCCTCCAGTGCCGCTGGCACAGAGTAGGGGTCTTGCGGGTGCCAGCCAGACAGCACGCGATAGGCGATATTCAAGTCAGCCACAGATCTTGCCAGCGCGCCCTCCACCGCCATCAGTCGAAATGCATTGGACTGAGGTGCGCCGGGTATCGACATCACCAATGGGATTCTGCCCGTCGTGGGCTTCAATGAGGTGATACCGCAACAATAAGCCGGGTTTCTTACCGAGCCACCAATATCGTTGCCAAGGCCAATGGGACTCATGCCTGTGGCTAGCGAAACCCCTTCGCCACCGCTTGAGCCACCAGCGGTTCGGGTGATATCCCAGGGATTGTTGGTTCGGCCGCGAAGCGGGTTATCCGTCGTAATCCGCAGGCCCATCTCCGGCAAATTCGTTCTTGCCAGCGGAATACCGCCAGCCGCTTTCATTCGCGCCACCACCGGCGCATCGGCGCCCGGCATGGCATTGGCAAACACGGGCAAACCGTTAGTCGTCGCTGAACCGGTACAATCAATGTTTTCTTTGATAGTAAAAGGCACCCCGTGAAACGCACCCTGCGACTGACTAGCCTCTGCCTTATCGGCTCTGTCTGCTGCAGCCAGGGCCGATTCGGCCAATGTTACCGTAATCGCATTCACTCGAGGATTGACCGCATCGATACGCTCAAGATGGCTCGTGACTACTTCACGACTAGATACTTGTTTACCGCGGATCAAGGCCGCCAGTTCATGGGCTGATTTGCGCCAAAGTTCGTTCGCCATCGTGTCGCCTCGACAGGGGTTATTAAGGGTTGGTTGTGCTCTTGAAATACAATACTTTGTGCTGACTACCCGAGTCCATGCGGTTTGTTAATGTCGCGCGCAGCGCCTTTGAGCAACGGCAGGATCCGGACTTTTAACTGGAACTGACTCATTCGCTCGCCTGGCCGACCACACCATCTCGCAATAACCCCTCGATGTCTTCGGCTAATCCTGCTTCAGCTAATATATCTCGCGTGTCTTGCCCAATCGCAGGACCAAAGCCACCAGTCACAGTGGGCGTACCCGAAAATATCGGCGCCGGGCGGACTTCCCGCACCAGACCGGCGATGGGGTGCACTCGCTCATAGAACAGGGCATTGGCTTGAATTTGCGCATCACTGGGTAACTCGTCGAGGCTGCGAGCGTGGGCAAATGGCACATGCTCAGCATCCAACTTCTCGGTGAGCTCGGCCAGGGTCATACCTTTAGTGGCATCAGCCACAGCATTTTTCACCACCTCAACATACACCTGACGATTCTGCTGTCGACCTTTGAGGCTGTTGAAACGTGAGTCTGCGGCCATATCCGTTAATGCCAGTGCTCGGCACAACCCCGCGAACTCATGATCTGACAGTGTCATAATGGCGCCCCAACCATCGACTAATTCAACCACTGTGCCCGCGGCGCGAATGGGCGGATGATGATCGATATCTTCACCGAGCAAGATATTATCGGCACCGGCATCAGGCCACAAAAACGCCACCGCGGTATCGAGCATCGACAGCTCAATATGTTGGCCGACGCCGGATTTTTCGCGCGCATACAGGGCCGCTGTGATGGCTTGAAATCCCGTATAAGCCGTCAACTTGTCCATGAGCAGCTGATTCACCTGTTCCGGCCCCTCGCCTCGCTTCTGGCCCTGAACATCGGCGATACCAGAGTACATCTGGATAATGGGATCGTAAGCACGCTTGCCAGCTTTCGGACCAGATTGGCCGAAACCGCTAATGGACAGGAATATGATGCGAGGATTCGTCACGGCTAACGCAGCGTAGCCCAGGCCCAGCCTGTCGATCACGCCCGGCCGGAAATTTTGTACCACGACGTCTACAGAGTCAGCCAGCTGTTGAACCAACTTGACACCCCGCGCGGACGACAGGTCAACGGCGATGGAGCGCTTACCGCGATTCAACACATGAAATGAGCCAGAGTAGCCGTTGCGCTTGCTGCCGACATTGCGCTGTATGTCGCCGGTCAACCGCTCAACCTTGATCACTTGCGCACCTTGGTCGGCGAGCATAGCACCGGTCAACGGGCCTGAGACCACCGCCGACAAATCCAATACTTTGACACCCTCTAACGGCCCCATACGGCCCTCCTTCACTTCGGGTTTGCCAGCACGCTGTGCTGAAATCATTATTCCTAGCCTGAGATAAGAACAACAACTCAGCAATATTACAACTGTCGCGCTCTCTGTTATCTGAAGCAGAGCACCTTGGACCCAAGTGCAAGGGATCTTTCAGGCTACAACCACTAGGCGCTGTGCTGCTCATCTGTGACGTCTCAGGTCACACCTATTCGCCACATCAAGCGTGCACCAGGTTAGCCAAGGCGCTTGTGCTAATGACAGGATCGAGTAAGGTCCATAACTAACAATGCTGGGGTGGAAACCTCGACACCCATCGGATTCAAACCCGAGGCCTCACAAAACCCTACAGAACAGCCCCAGCTTGAATGCAATATGCTGCTGCCCGCCTTCACGGCAGACAGGGACCAGCCCAACGGAAGATGACCATGGAATTGGAACTCACCGCCGCACAACTCGCCGAACTGGACGCTGATCTGGCACAACTCAAGGCGCGCCTGACGGCACTGCTGACAGACACCGAACTGCAGGCAAAACCGGTCAAGCTCAAGGACAACGCCAGCCGCTTAAGCCGAATGGATGAAATGCATAACCAGAGTATCTTGCGCGCTAACCGTAATCTCACCAGCAATCGCCTGACCCTGATCGACCGTGCGAAAGATCGACTGGATCAGCGCACCTATGGCCGGTGCAGCAGTTGCGATGAAACTATCACGTTTCTGCGCTTGAAAGCTTATCCTGAAGCCAGCAGGTGTCTTACCTGTCAATCAGACAACGAACACGGATAGGCCTGGCGCGACTGCAACCTAGCGCCAACGCTAAGCAGCCAATCTAAACACCAAATCTAAGCGCTAGCCTCAGGCCCAGACGCCAGCAGCTCAGCGACTGACAGCGCCAGATCGTAACGTTCCTTGGCAACCCCCAGCATGCTCTCGGCGAACTGCGGATGATCCAGCAGTATTCGACTGAAGTCTCTTTTGCTCAAAACAAATAGGTCGCATAGTGTCTTGGCCCTGACATCAGCAGTTCGCGCCGTCGAAAGCAGCAGGCCAACTTCCCCGAAGAAGTTACCATCCTTAAGCTGGTTGACAACGTTGCCGGCGACGTCCAACACCTCAACCTCACCGCGACAGATGAAATACATTTCGGTAGTGACATCCCCACGCTGGAGAATAATCTCACCGGGAGCGGCAGTCGCTGGGCGTAAGGCCAGAATGACGGCATTCAGCAGCAGCGGGTCTGCACCCTTAAACATGGGCGACTCCTCCAGCACATCAGGCGTAACAACCTCAAACCAACGCCGCCCGTCACGTTCCAACAACTCGTAGGCCGACTTGGGCCCCCAAGAATTTCGTGAGTAGTTCGGAAATTCAGCCGCCGGCGTGGCCTCCCAGTGATCCAGCAATGGCTGGGCGATGCGCCAGGCGGCCTCAACCAAGTCACCACGGGAGAAAAGCGTCGCATCGCCGCGCGAGCAGGCATACAGCATCACCTCATAGCCCGTATAGCG
>Ga0208544_10000113_pt1 | contig 64040 bp, 55 predicted proteins | sample DEB08_DNA_9_FD_184526 | JGI IMG/M metagenome (GOLD analysis project Ga0208544, IMG submission 184526) | Aqueous microbial communities from the Delaware River and Bay under freshwater to marine salinity gradient to study organic matter... | ecosystem: Environmental > Aquatic > Marine > Coastal ...
TAGCAAATCGAACGGCTGACGAATGTGATTTCAGCACGGCGATTGGATAAGAGTTAAAACAAGGCTATTTGCCAAACTATTTCAATGAAAAGGAGTTTTGGGTGAAAATTATTCTTTTAGGTGCACCAGGTGTTGGTAAGGGTACTCAGGCGCAATTTATTATGGAGAAATGCGGTATACCTCAAATTTCTACCGGCGATATGCTGCGCGAAGCCATTAATGCAGGATCTGAGCTTGGTAAGAAGGTCAAGGGTGTGATGGATCAAGGCGCGTTAGTGACCGATGAAATTATTATCGAGTTAGTTAAGGAACGCATCCAGCAGCCTGATTGCGCCAATGGTTTCTTGTTCGATGGTTTTCCGCGGACGATTCCTCAGGCGCAGGCCTTGCTTGATCAAAATATTGATATTGATAGCGTGATTGAAATCAAGGTGCCTGATGCCGATATCGTTAAGCGACTGAGTGGTCGACGAATTCATCCCGAGTCAGGTCGTGTTTATCATACAATCTTTAATCCACCGATAGTGGCCGGTAAAGACGATGAAACTGGCGAGGATCTGGTCCAACGGGATGATGATTCCGAAGATACTATCAAAGAACGGTTAAAGGTTTATCGAGAACAAACGGAACCGTTAGTTGGATTCTATCGTGCCCTTGCTGAAAAATCGGCTGGTCAATTGCGCTATGCTGAGGTCGATGGGTTGGGCGAAACAAATCAAATCAAGACGAAAATATTTACAATAATTGGTTAACACTGGTGGTCGTTTTTATATTTTTTTAGATAGATAGAGCAAAAACGTTAGGAAAACTTGAACAGAAGTTGCTAAAACACTGAATATTTACGTTTTTCCTCAAAAAAAGTGTGCAAGTTCAAGGTATTTTTTCTAAACTTTGTGTCGTTAAACAGTTGCTGGCGTAATTTTGACTAGGTGTCAACAAGATTGACAGGTTGTTCGGTTAAAATAGGAATAATTACGCCGAGTGGCGATAGGCTGTTGTAACAAAGTGATTGATCTTTCAATAGTAAGAAAAGGAGTGTAAACGTGGTTGCGAAAAAGACAACAGGTACAACTAAAAAGGTCGCAGCGAAGGTAAAGCTCGTTGCTAAGAAAGCTGTTGCTAAGAAAGCTGTCGTCAAAAAAGCTGTCGTCAAAAAAGCTGTTCCTAAAAAGAAAGTAGCGGCGAAAAAGCCTGTTGCTAAGAAAGCCGTAGCTAAGAAGGCTGTTGCTAAGAAGGCTGTTGCTAAGAAAGCCGTAGCTAAGAAAGCTGTTGCTAAGAAGGCTGTTGCTAAGAAAGCCGTAGCTAAGAAGGCTGTTGCTAAGAAAGCCGTAGCTAAGAAAGCCGTAGCTAAGAAGGCTGTTGCTAAGAAAGCCGTAGCTAAGAAAGCTGTAGCTAAGAAAGCCGTAGCTAAGAAAGCCGTTGCTAAGAAGGCAGTTGCTAAGAAAAAAGTAGCGGTTAAGAAAGTCGTTGCGAAGAAAGTCGCCGCTAAGAAGGCTGTTGTTAAAAAAGCTGTCATCAAGAAGCCAGCTGCGAAAAAGAGAGCGGTTAAGAAGTAAGGCATAGCCGTTGTTGTGAAAAACCCTCTGTAAGGAGGGTTTTTTTTGCCTGTTGTTAATCAACCATCTGGTTGGCGGCGGTCGCCAGCTGATCAAAATCATTAATGTTGTTAAAGTCTGCCGTATTGTCGAAGTCAACTTTCACGGTATCGAGCATGCGCAGCCAACCCTTCACGGACCGGCGACCGCTAATCAGATATGGATCAATCTGCGAGATGACATGCGGTTTGAGCAATAAGACCAAGGGTTGGGTCTGCCCGGCGGCAACCACATAGGCTGCGTCATGATCCTGCAGTCCAACGTGCAGGCGTTGAACCACGTCCAAGGGTAATCGGGGCATGTCGCAAGGCACAACGAAGCACAAGTCTTCGCCGAGGGATGCTCTGGCGCTGAGTATGCCTCGCAACGGACCGCTAAAATCCATAATGTTATCTTCAATCAGGGGATAGCCAAACTGCTGGTAGGCCAGTGAGTGCCGATTGCAATTGATCAACAGACGATCAACCTGTGGCTTGATTCGATCGATCACATGACCGATCAAGGCGCGTCCCAAGAGTAATGCCAAGCCCTTTTCCTGGTGGGCCATCCGGGTCCCTTGACCACCAGCCAGGATGAGGGCGCAGATAGTGGGGTTTGATTTTGACGTGTGATTCAAGTTCATTCTCTTTAGAAACGTTTGCTCAAGATGTCGGCGGTGAAACCCTGTAAGATTATGTGACGAACACGTCATTCGAAGATTCTGTACGATTGAAATCGACTAAATCCCAGCGACTATACCAACACCTGCTCGGTCAGGCAGGCCCGATCGCACAAAAAATAGCCGGCTTCACGCCACGTGTCCAGCAGATCGAAATGGCGGCACTAATCGGTGACGCGATCAAGAAAAAGCAAAATGTATTGATTGAAGCCGGTACTGGTACGGGTAAGACATTTGCCTACTTGTTGCCGGTGCTACATGCCCGAAAACGTGCGATTGTTTCCACGGGAAGTAAAACACTTCAGGACCAGTTGTACTATCACGATATCCCGTTGATTGTTGCGACGTTAGATTGGCCGGTAAAAGTCGCGTTATTGAAAGGTCGTAATAATTATTTGTGTCCCCAGCGCTTGGAAAATAGCATATCAATGCTTCGCAAAGATACCGACTCGCGGTTGTTGCCTGACTTAATCGCTGTGCGGGAGTGGTGGCAGCAAACGACCACAGGCGATTTAACAGAGCTTACTGACATGCAGGGTGCCTCAATCGGGTCACTGATTACGGCTACCGCGGATAATTGCCTGGGTAGTGAATGTCCCAAGGTGGACGAATGTCCATTGTATCGAGCGCGAGCTCGGGCCCAGGAAGCCGATCTGGTCGTGGTTAATCATCACTTGCTGTTTGCGGATATGGCCTTGAAGGAAGAAGGTTTTGGCTCGCTGTTGCCCGAAGTCGGTACGATAGTGGTTGATGAAGCACACCAGATTATCGATGTTGCGCGACGTTTTTTTGGCGAGCGTCTAAGTAGTCAGCAACTGGTGGCGCTCTGCCGGGATGTGCGAATTGAGTTGTCGAATTTCGGTAATGATGACATGGCGCTGCAGTTAGCGACTGAAAACCTCGATATTGTCGTTCGCCAGTTGATCGCTGAATTTGATAAGGCCCCGAATGAGTTGGAGCTCGATCAATTACTGGGTGAGCCGGCGATCGCGCTACAGATCGACGAGGTGGACCTTGCCCTGGGCCAATTAATAGCATCTTTAGCGCCCGCTGCCGTGCGTAGCGGTTCGTTTGCGCACTATTACTCCAGAGCGTTACGCTTGGCAGATTACCTGGCGTTACTGACAGAGGCAGGAACCGACGATGATAATATTCATTGGCTAGAGCGTCAGCCTCAAGGCTTCACATTACACCTATCGCCGATTTCTATAGCAACCGTGTTGGAGGCCGAGTTTGCCAGTCGCAGAAGCTGGGTGCTAACCTCAGCGACCTTATCAGTTGCGAATGAGTTTACTCACTTTAAACGTTACTTAGGGTTGGTGGATATCCAAGAACGAATTTTCGAAAGCCCTTTTTGTTTCTTGGCGCAGGTCAAGGCTCACATTCCACAGGATTTGCCTTTGCCGGGGACTGATCGTCATACCCGTCTGCTGGTCCACTATTGTATGCCGCTTATTCGTAGTCATAATGGGCGTACATTTTTCTTGTTTACGAGCTACAGGGCCTTGCGAATTGCCAGGGATATTTTTGAGGCGCACGTTGACTTACCGATTCTCGTTCAAGGTAGTATGGCGAAGCCGAAACTGTTGGCCCAGTTTCGAGAAACGCCAGGCTGCACTTTGCTGGCGACCAACAGTTTCTGGGAGGGCGTGGACGTCAGAGGCGCCGACCTGAGGTGCCTGATTATTGACAAACTACCCTTCTCCAGTCCAGAAGACCCAATGACTGCTGCCCAGTTTAAGGCTGTCATTGCTGCAGGCGGAAATGCCTTTTTTGATCATGCTGTTCCTGAGGCGGCAATAGCGCTTAAGCAAGGCTTTGGTCGTCTGATTCGGCAGGAATCTGATAAGGGTCTGTTCGTGCTTGGCGATCATCGGGTCAATAGTCGCAGCTACGGCAAGCTGTTTTTAAACAGTTTGCCGGAAATGGAATGGCTGGAGAGTTCCGCGCAAGCCGTTAATTATTTGGAAAACTTACACGAATGAAAGTATTGGCAATAGAAACTTCAACCACAGCCTGCAGTCTAGGACTACGGATTGATGGAGAAACAATTGAACAGTCGACTCAACTGGGTCGTAATCATAGTCGAGAAATACTACCGCTGATCTCGAGTTTATTAGCAGACTCAGGTGTAGATCTGCGCGCGCTGGACTTGATTGTCTATGGCAAAGGGCCTGGATCATTCACGGGACTGCGGATTGCTCTGGGCGTAGTCCAGGGCTTGGCATATGGCGTTGGGGTTCCTGTGGTGGGTATATCGACCCTGGCCTGTTGTGCCCAAGGTCGGTATAGATTGTTCGGCGATGAGCAGATCGTTGTTGCCCAGACAGCGCGTCTAACTGAGGTATTTTTCGGTGCCTATGTTGTCAAGCAGGGCTTGGTTGAACCGATCGTGGCAGATGGTCTTTTTGAAGCGGCAGAAGTGCCGCTGTTACCCGCTGGCAGGTGGGTGGGAATTGGGGGAGCGTGGCAATTTCGAGAGACGATGGAAGTCGCCTTGGGCGGTAAGATGGTGGATACCCAGCTTGAGGTTTTCCCCTATGCCCATGACCTGCTCGACCTTGGGGTTCAGGGCTATGCATCAGGTGATGCCATCAACCCCATGTTGGCGACACCCGAGTACTTGCGCGAGCAAGTGGCTAATAAGCCGGGGGCTGGGTCTTAATAGCCCCTGGGTTCTGCCGTCGTTGGCGATAACTGAATAGGTTGGGTTGAGTTTTATACGGCGATTTTTGCCAGCAGAGGCAAAACAATTTTCATTAAGGTTTTTAAGCGATCATGATAATGACCACTATTGATGTCTGGTTAGCCGCGCCATGTCCCGATTTCAACTAATTGACGGGCCGACCGGCTATCAGCTGCAAGATCGGGCGAGTCAGCAAAAGCCGCTATTGATTGATTTTAATGCCGGCGCTCTCCAGTACCGGCGCAATCATGGCGGTAAGAAAGAATTACTACTCAAGGCGATATCGGCCAAGCCAGGGCGGCAAGTGATTGACTGTACCGCGGGCTTAGGGGTTGACGCGTTCTTGATGGCGGCCAGTGGCTGCACCGTGACGTTGCTCGAACGTTCTCCAGTATTGGCACTTTTGCTGGCTGAAGGCCTCTCCAGGGGTCGCGAGGAGCCGCAGACGCAGCCGATTGTCGACAGGATGTCTTTGGTCCAGACTGATGCTATCGAGTGGCTAGGGCGTTTAGAGCAGCCTGCTGATACGATCTATATCGACCAAATGTTTCCTCATCGGCAAAAGTCGGCGGCGGTCAAAGGGGGTATGCAGCTACTGCAAAAATTCCTGGGTGACGATGGCCATGTTGCCGATCTGCTGGCTGCAGCGCTGGCGACTTGCAGTCGACGGATTGTGGTCAAACGGCCGCTGGTAGGGGGCGATAGCGTAGGCATGGCGCCAGACTATCAACTCAAGGCTAAGGCCAGTCGGTTTGATATCTATCTGCAAAACCCAGTGGCCAATTAACGTCGCTCGTCAGACAGCGACTTCTGCTTCACCCATGACTAGAGCTTGAGCCTGACTCAGGTGTCGGTGAACGAGCTGGCGAACATTCATTTTAATGTCCTCTCCAAGACTTGCCTGTACTGTTAGTCTGAACACGGGAAAATCGGGGTTCAGACGCAATTGCTGCTGTTGGTGACCGATAATCTGGTTCGCCTTCATTGTCGTGATCAGGGTTGAAAATAATGACTTGTCGAAAAACTCAGGTGCATTAATACCATAAAATACCGACAGTTGGTGCCCAATAGTGCCAGCGGTAGATTCCACTTCCCGCAATGATAAATGACTACCTTGCTCTAGTAGCTCGCCGACGATAAAGAAGCGTTGCAGGGTAGGTTCGATGATACTGCCGAGTTCCACGAGGTTTGCATAGGCGTCGCTGGTCACCTCTGGGCACCCCAGTTGATCGCCTTCTCTATGTGCTAGCTGAATGCTCACTAGAACGTCGACGATGCGAGCAATAACATTGGGCAGCTCGGCTTCATCCCAGGGCAAGAAAAATTCGGCTCTTAAATAAGGATAGAGAGTCCGGCAAGTGGTATTCAAATCCTCAAGGTTGGAACCCTTTTGGATCAGGCGAGCGACGAGTGCGGGCAATGCGAATACATGAATCGTGTTGTTTCGGTAGTAGCTCAGCAGTATTGGCAAGGGTGACGGTGCGCTCAAGACGTTGCCAAAAGATTCTTGAGTCCGCAGAATACCGGTGACCGCAATGGCCTCATCGATTATTGCCTCAACAGACAAGTCGGTGATCGAGAGGTAGGGGCCGGGCATCATGCCTTGGGCAACCTTGATTAGTGTGTTGATATGTTTGGCGAGCCGAGTTTCCTCAATATTTTGTCGAGGAGTAGACAGCAAAATGGTCGCCACTAGGCTGACAGGGTTGATAGCGGCCGCGGCGTTGATGCCTTGAGACAGTCGGGTCGCCAGTAAACTGCAGGTCCTCGCGAAATCAGCCGGGTCGACGCTCTCGACCTGCTGCCAGTTATCGAGATGTTGGTCAAAAAAGGCCCGGAGATGAACGGGTTCACCGAAATTCACGGTGACTTTGCCAAAGGCATTCTTAAGCGAGCCTAGGACGCGAAAAATATCCATGATTGATTCGTCGTTTTTTGCAGCGCCGGATAATTCGTCCAGATAAGTCGTATCTTCAAGAATTTTCTCGTATCCGAAGTAGACTGGCATAAAACAGATCGGCTTGGAGGCATCACGTTGAAAGCTACGCATGGTCATACTTAACATCCCCGTCCGGGGCTGCAGAGAGCGTCCGGTCCGACTCCGACCGCCTTCTATAAAATATTCAACAGAGTAGCCGCGGGTAAACATTAAATGCAGGTACTCGTCGAACACGGCCTTGTAAAGGGCATCGCCCTGGAACGTGCGTCTCATGAAGAACGCACCGGCTCGCCGCAGTAAAGGTCCCACGACGGGCATATTAAGGTTTTTGCCCGCAGCAATATGTGGCGGGCTCAGGCCATTATGATAAAGCACATAGGACAGCAGTAGATAATCGATGTGGCTTCGATGGCAGGGCACGTAGACAATTTCATTGTTTCTTGCCAGCTCTTTGACCTGATTGATGTTGTTGATCTCGACTCCGTCATATAGCTTGTTCCAAAGCCAGGTCAGGATGGCGTGGAAGAATCTGATCACGCGGTAGGACTGGTGGGACGCAATTTCATTAGCATAGTCCAGCGCTTTCTTTTCGATCTTGTTAATAGCGCTTGGCTTGTGGCGAGCCTCCTTTTCGATTGCGGCGCGAACGGCGTCACTGCTCATCATCGACTGAATTAAAGTACGACGATGAGAAATGTCTGGGCCCAGGATCGCCTGTTTCTGCTGATTAAAATGGACTCGCAGGATGCGCATGAGCTTGCGTTCGTACTTTTCCTCGGCGCTAGAGTCCGTCTTCATCTCGCTGAGATCGATCGCGTGGCTGAACTCCACCAGAATATGATTCGATTGAAAGATGATGGCCAAGAGTTTTTTTAGACGGCTGGTGGCCGTCCAATTGTCAGAGAACAGACGCTTGACCCAAGATCCCTCACGGTCGGGCTGATGCCCCCAGAAGAGTGATACAGGAATCAGTTTGATGGGCCGCGATTGGTCTGCTTGTTGCTCTAACAGTTTTGTCAGTCGACCAGTATGCTGCCGCTGAGTTTTTCGACCTAGAGCACCTTCAGACTGGCCTAGAAAAAAGAAAGCGCCACTCTGTAGGGCTTGGCCGAGGGGGTCTGAGGGTCTTGGCAAACCGGCGGCTTCGCAGGCCTTGTCGATGACCAGCAGGTCGGCGGTAGAGCGGTATGGCAGGACGTAACAAACGTCATCAAGGGCATGGATCCCGAGACTAGCGCTATCGCAGCCGAGAATAGTTGGCTTGATCCAGCTGAATAAAATTTTTCGTAAAAATTGAAACTGCCCAGCCTTGAGCCGAGTGATTAGTGGTGCGCGGGGAGCTTCGTGATTAACGCTTGCCATCAAACAGATCCGAAATTGCATCTAATGGATCTCTTCCCTCGATTTGTACTTCCCAGACGCCAGAGTACTTACGTTTGCTCATGTCCTTGACGTCTTCTTTGGTGGCAAGCACGGTGGGTCGCAGAAATACCAGTAGGTTCTGCTTCTCCCGGATCTTATTGGTGCTCTTGAACAGGCGGCCCAGAATCGGGATATCGCTGAGCAATGGGACCCCAGATCTGACGTCAGTGATTTTGTCTCGAATGAGCCCGCCTAAGATGATGACTTCACGGTCGTCGGCCAACACTGTCGTGTCGATGGTTCGCTTGTTCGTGATTAAGTCGGCGCTGCCATCGCTGCCAATGGAACCCAGACTAGTCTTGTCGACTTCTGAAACCTCCTGATGGATTTCGAGGCGAATGAGGTTGCCATCATGGATATGGGGCGTTACCTCGAGGGTCAAGCCCACATCCTCCCGTTGAATCGTTGTAAAGGGGTTGCTGGCGCCATTGCTACCACTCGTCGTTGAGCCGGTGCGAAAAGGCACGTTCTGACCGACGACAATTTTAGCCTGTTCATTGTCCATGGTGGTGATACTGGGCGTGGATAACAGATTGACGTCAGAGTTGGCCGACAGTGCGCGAACGATGATGCCGAAGTTGACACCGCTGCTGCTGCTTTTCGCTGCGGCGATCAGTGGTGAACTGCCCAGATCAGGGACGCTGGTCAACTGGCCGTTGCCAGCGGCAAGGTTTGCCAAAACGCTTGCCAGCGTGCCTGATGGTGCGGTCAAGCCAATGGGTAAGGCGCTGCCGGAAGCATCTCCTACCGCCAGTTCTGTACCAAGGGTGCGGGTGAAATCAGAGGTGACCTCAACGATAGCCGCCTCTATGAGTACTTGCAGGCGGCGAATATCTAAACGCGCGATGATCTCTTTCAGCTCTGCCATGGTCGATGGGTCGGCACGGATAACCAGGGCGTTGAGGGCTTCGTCTGCTTGAATGCTGGTCGCAATAGCCTGGCTTGCCGAGTCTTTCTGATTTTTATCAGCTACCAGGTTTTTGAGAATTTCGGCAAGTTGTACCGCATCAGAGTGAGCCAGTCGGACCACCTGAATGGTACCGCCACGATTTGCGGGGACATCGAGTTCGCGGACCAGGCTGGCGATTTTATCCAAGGTCTCGGGTTCGCCCTTGATGATCAAGCTGTTGGTCCGTTCGCTGGCGACCACCGTCACACGGTTGGGTCCCTTGGCGCCTTTGCCCATTTGTTCGGGTGCCAGTTGTTCGAGCAGGCTGACGACGTCTTCGATCCAGGCATCCTGAAGTTGGATAATGCGCGTAGTTGAGTTATCGGCGATATCGATTCGATCGATAATTTCCATCAGGCGCGCAATGTTCTCTGCATGGTCGCTGATGATCAGCGCGTTTGGCTGGGACAGTCCGGCAATGTGGCCATACTGGGGAATCAAGGGTCGGAGAATTTTAACCAGCTCATTCGAATCGGTATTCTTAACGCTGAGTACCTGTGTGATCAATTCTTCGCCTGGATTTTCAGTGGAAAAATCCTGTGGATTGCTGCTCTGCTTGGCTAGGACCTGTTGAACGATACGAACCACATTGCCAGAGGGGACCGCCGCAAAGCCATGAACTCGCAGCACCGCCAGAAATAGCTCATAGACGGCCGGTGTATCCATGGAGGTATTGGAAATGACGGTAACGTTACCTTTAACTCGGGGATCAATAATAAAGCTCTTGCCCGTGATGGCGGATACCTGAGTGACAAATTCACGGATATCGGCATTTTTCAGATTGATTTTCCAGTTGTCCTGGCTTGAGGCAGGTAGTGACAGGGTCAGCAAGATGCTGACGAACGTTAGTCTGAAGATGAGCCGCTGTCCCATTAACAACATAGTGTTATGAAATCCCATAAAAAAACGAATGTTACTGTAATTCCTCGAATAACCCAACGGCCATCAGAGGCATGCGTACTTGCGATTAAAACGACCGATGCAAACCAACGATTCAGATTTACTGTTCTGGGATGGGTACCGTCAGGAAAAATCGGCGGTCATTGCGCTGAATTTCGACCCTAACTCGACGTTCAGCCATGGCTTGGTCGATAAGTGCCGCATCGCTGCTAACATCGCCCACGGGTGTGCCGTTGACAGACAGGATCAAGTCACCTTCTTGAAGCCCGGCTTGCATCATTTGTTGGGACGGCAATTCGTCGCCGATGCGATAGCCACTGGCTTGGCCTTCACTCACGGCGCTGACCCCTAATTCGCTCAACAGCCCGGCCGGATCTGATTCAATTCTTTCCCGGTAGTCATTAACGAAATTTCTCAAGTTGGCGCCGGGTTGGGGGACGGGCCGGCGGTCAGTACGCTGTCGATCAGTAATGCGTTGCCGGATTTGGCTGACTCTAGACGTTGTATTATCCGGGGTGCTCTCGGACTCTAAAGACGTTGCGTCGTCGGCGCTGAGTTGTTGCAGTAGGTTGCTGTCGGAGAACATCAATTTCTCGATCTGGCCACCTCGTTTCAGGAGGATATGGTCGTTGAACACCGCCTCAAGCACGGCATTTCCGGGGAGCCGATCACCAATGGCGAAAAGTTCACCATCTTTGCCCCGCTCCGCGACGATGGCGCTGGATTCAGCCGCATCCGTGGCGATAAAGATGCCTTGTAACTCTAAATTCAACCGAGTTTCCGGAGCCTCTGCGGCGGTCACAGGGTTAGATTGTTGAACGTTGCCGAATAAATTCAAGCCGGCAATACTGCTGGCAGGCTTGTTGGGGCTTGGCGCAACAGTCCCGGCGGTGACTGTTATGCTGGCAGTGGCGTTATCGTCCCAGTGCTCAAGGGCGAACAAAATACCATTGGCCAGGCTCAGACCGATGGCAATAGCCATCAGAATACCGATGGTCGTGGCCAGATGTCGTCGGTACTGCTGATATAAAGCAACGATTGAATCCAAGTCAGGGCTCCAGTAGGCGCTGTCGACAAAGGCTTAAAATAACTTTTCTTCCAGTGCCAGGGCGGTGTCGTCGAGGCTGTCGCTGGGCGGCCAGGATAGTTCGGCAAGCTTAAACAATCTGGCCTTTATAGCAACCTTCACCCAGCCGTTTGGTTTGAGCCGCAGGCTGACTAACTGGGCGTCTAGGTCATTATCTCGATGAGTCACGTCGAGATTAAAATCATTGGCTTGCAGGCTGATTTGGCCCCGTAGCGGTGGTAAATTAATGTGTCCCAGGCCTCGAGGATCGGGAAAATTGAACCGTCCGCCGGTCCAATTCAGTTGACCTGCGGCAGCGGTAAACCAAGTCTGATTAACGCTCAATTGAATATCATCAAGGCTTACGTCGCCGCTGACAGCCAGCCCGAAGGGCGCGCCCAGCTGATTCAAGTAGTCGGGTTGCAAATTGCCGCGGAGATGTTCAAACCTCAGACTACCGGGCGTCAAGGTCAGTTGTACCGCCAGGTTGTGCCCCGTCCCGGTCGCGGTGATCTGCAACGGCAGGCCACCTGCGAACAACCGGCGGCCCGCCAGTTGCCAAGTTACCCGGCTGGGAAAGACATCGCCAACGCGCACGTCTGCTCGGCCATCCCATAGGCTACCTTCGATCTTCAGGATCTTCAGCGCCGGTAAAACTACCGTGGCCTTATCCTTGAACTGTGCCCAGACAAGGCTAGCGGGTAGGTAAGTGACCAAGAATCCGAGGAATGCGATGAGACCGATGCTGGTATAGAGTAGGCTTCGGCGCATTAAACGAACCAGTTAACGATGGTTTCGCCGGCAGCCGTAAATCGACGCCAGCCCTGTTCATCGTTACCGTCCCAGCCGCCATTGCTGCAGCGAGTCTCCAAGCCTAAGGCTTCCCAGGCTGCGAGGGCACAATCTCGATCAGTTGCCCAAGGAGTTTGGTCAGATTTGAACCAGACAGATGTATATCCGCCTTTAACGACATTCTCAACGATCACGCAAACTTGACCATTCGCCATTGTGATACTTGTGGTGGCGCCATTAGTCATGCTGGTGATGGGCCCCATGAGACCGTTCAGCCAGTCTTGCAGGGCAGATAAGTCGGGTCGCTTAATATAAATTTCGATATCGGGGAAGGCTTGAGTGGCATCGCTCATCGTGTACCTTCACCCAAAAGTCGGTCGAGGATGTCGCTGTAAATATGCGATAGCTCAATAAGGTCGGCGGTAGCCACACACTCGTTGATCTTGTGGATCGTGTCGTTCCGTGGCCCGAGTTCGACTACCTGTGTCCCGGTGGGCGCGATGAAGCGCCCGTCAGAAGTGCCGCCGGAAGTCGAGAGTTCCGTTTCTATCCCAAGGCGGGCCGCGAGCACTTGTTGCACTGCAGGGATCAGTTCGCCCCCGCTCGTCAAGAAGGGTAGCCCAGATAAAGACCAGCTGATCTCATAGTCAACGCCATGGAGCTTTAACAGCGTCTCCGTGCGCTGTCGCAGAGATGCTTCAGTAGAGGCCGTTGAAAACCGAAAATTCAGTAGCAGGTTCATCTCTCCAGGAATCACATTGTTGGCACCGGTGCCGCTGTGAATATTCGAAATCTGCAAAGACGTAGGGGGAAAGGCGTCATTTCCGGCATCCCATTCGATAGCGACCAGCTCTGCCAAGGCAGGCAAGGCGGCGTGAATGGGATTCAGCGCCTCAGTGGGATAGGCCACATGACCCTGTATCCCCTTGATCGACAACTGCGCGTTGAGTGATCCTCGTCTGCCACTGCGAACCACATCACCGAGCGCGAGATTGCTGGATGGCTCGCCCACCAGACACCAGTCGATATGAGTGCCGCGGTTTTGCAGCTCCTCGATCACTCGGCGCGTACCATTCAGCGCTGTCGCTTCTTCATCACTGGTGATTAAGAACCCGATAGTGCCGAGATGATCAGGCTGGGCGGTCAAAAATCGTCGGCTGGCGGTGAGCATGGCGGCTAATGAGCCTTTCATGTCTGCTGCGCCGCGGCCGAATAGTAAGCCGTCTTTGATGGTTGGCTCGAAGGGTGGGGTGTGCCATGCCTCGAGGGGCCCGGGTGGCACCACATCAGTGTGGCCCGCGAAGACAAACAGGGGGGCGCCATCGCCGTGCAGTGCCCACAAATTATCCACGTCGCCGAAGGGCATGGATTCAATGCGAAAGCCGAGCTCGCTGAGATATTCAGCCATCAGAATCTGACAGCCGGCGTCGTCAGGGGAGACCGACTCGGCACGGATGAGTTGCTGTGCCAGAGCCAGGGTCTCGGCGTCGAGGCTGGCGGGATTATATTCAGTGCTCATCAGTACGATCTACCTGATTTAGTTATGGGCATGCAGGGCCGGATTCAATTCAATCGCCTTGCTGTTAGTTCGACATTCCACCGCGCCGGTAAGGGAATTGCGGATAAACAGCATGTCTGACTGTCCCGCCAGATCTCTGGCCTTGACCGTTTGAACCGTCTTTTTGTTTTCGTCCAAGACGTGGACCCGCGTGCCGGCAGTAATGTACAGGCCAGCCTCGATAATGCAGCGATCGCCGAGGGGTATGCCGGTACCGGCATTGGCGCCGATCAAGCAATCTCGACCGATAGACAGAATCAGTTTGCCGCCGCCTGAAAGTGTGCCCATCGTGCTGGCGCCGCCACCCAGGTCGCTACCGGCATGCATCACCACACCCTGTGACAGCCGACCCTCGACCATATTGGGACCTTCTGTGCCGGCATTGAAGTTAATAAAACCCTCATGCATAACGGTTGTGCCTTCACCCAGATAAGCGCCCAGTCTAACTCGCGCTGAATGGGATATGCGCACACCACTGGGTACCACATAATTGGTCATCTTCGGGAACTTGTCGACTGCAGAAACCTCTAGCTGTTCGCCCCGAACCCTAGCTTGGGTCTGGGCCTCGGCAAGCTCCTCGGGATCGATGGCGCCGAGATTGGTCCAGGCAACATTCGGCAATTGAGCAAATATACCCGTGAGGTTGATTTCGTTCGGCTGAACGTGACGATGGGATAGTAGATGTAACTTCAAGTAGGCCTCTGGTGTCGAGGCTAAGGCAGTATCTTGCTCGATCAGCGTGATGACCAGGGGGCGCACCGCATTCGTTAAGCTGTCGACAACGGCCTGCTGCTCGGCAGTCAGCAGTGGCCTTAATTTTGGCAGAAGAGCTGCTGGCAGTTCAATGGTGGTATTACCACCGGCATAACCCAGTATGCCAGCCAGCGCCTCAATCTCTGTCTGGGCAGGTTTGAAAACCGGCTTCGGATAGTAAACCTCTAACCATTCGCCTTTGCGGTTCTGAGTGCCGATGCCGATGGCATAACTGAAAAAATCTGTGCTCATAGTAGTATCCTGTGACGCTTATGTTGAGTTCGATGGTGCGTACGGGAGCTTCGTCGCCGTACGCCATTTGATGTAAATACTGTCGATCTGTTCACGGTCGTTTCTAGTGAGATGAACTCATAATTTGTCTGTTGATATTGCTATAGGTATTTTCGGTGTTGCATGAAGCTCCGCAGTCGACCGGCAGCCTCCACGCACTCATCCAACGTCGCCACCAGGGCCAATCTAACTCGGTCCTGACCAGGGTTAGCGCCGTCTACGACCCTTGATAGATAACTGCCCGGCAACACCTTGATGTTGGCATGGGTCATTAACCGTTGGGCGAACTGCTCATCGTTGACCGGGGTCTGTGGCCACAAATAAAAACTGGCAGTCGGCTGCGTCATGGGCCAGACGTCTTTCAGTATCGCCTCCACAGCCGCATATTTTTGCCGATAGCTAGCTCGGTTGTTGATCACATGTTGCTCGTCATCCCACGCGGCGATACTCACCCACTGATGATGAACTGACATGGCCGAGCCATGGTAGGTGCGGTATAACAAGAATGCGCGAATCAGTTCCGCATCACCGCAGGCGTAGCCTGACCGTAGGCCAGGCAGATTGGATCGTTTCGACAGACTGTTGAAGGCAATGCAGTTTTTATAGTCATGCCGACCCATAGCGCAGGCAGCCTCGAGCAACCCAGGTGGTGGTGCCAGTTCGTCTGCATAAATTTCCGAGTAGCATTCGTCTGACGCTATCACGAAATCATATTGATCAGAGAGCCGAATCAAGGATTGCATATCCTCAATAGAGGCGACAGCGCCCGTTGGATTCCCCGGCGTACACAAATAGAGTAAGGAACATTTTTGCCATTGCGCTTCAGTGACAACGGAGAAGTCCGGTAAATAGTCAGTCGCGGCAGTACAGGGTACATATACCGGTGTGCTGCCAGCGAGCAGAGCGGCGCCTTCGTAGATTTGATAGAAGGGATTGGGCATCAGCGTGCAGCTCTCTGCTCGACTGTCGATCACGGTTTGCGCAATGGCGAATAAAGCTTCACGGCTACCGGTAACGGGCAAGACCTGGGTTTCCGGGTCAATCGGGCTAGCAGCCAGATTGAAGCGCCGATTAACGAAGTTTGCTATGGATGTTCGCAGTTCAGGTATGCCTCGGGTCGGCGGGTAGGTTCCAAGGCCTTGGACAACACCGGCCTGCTCGAGGTATTTGGCGATAATGAAGTCGGGCGCTGGATGTTTGGGTTCTCCCAGCGACAAAGCGATAAACGCATGCTCCGGCGCAGGCGTAATGTCAGCTAGTAAGTGGTTGAGTCGCTCAAAGGGGTAGGGCTTGAGTCGTTCGAGCTGTTTGTTCATGGTGTCGCCTGCCGGATATGGAGATCCAGTTCTTCACAGATTCGTTGTTGTAGTATGGCGCATGCTGCTGGGTCAATAATGGCCTGATTTTCCCTGTCGGCAATAAAGAATATATCTTCGACTCGCTCGCCCAGGGTGGTAATTTTGGCGCTGTTGAGGGTGATGTTCAGCTCGACAAAAATGTTGGCGATAATGGATAGCAGGCCTGGTCGATCTGGCGCGACGACTTCGAGAATCGTTTGATTGTTACCTTCGTCGTGACTGATGCTCACCTGGGTTTTCAAGGAGAATTGCTTCAGCAGTCGCGGTGTGCGGCGATGGGTGTTTGGCTTGAATTGTCCCTGCTGCAAGAGATGGTCGCGCAGTGTTTTCTTGATTTTTTCGAGTTGGTTTTTCTGCTCGCTGATGGCCTTGCCGTGTTCGTCAAGCACCACGAAGGTGTCGAAAATTTGCCCCTCTTTTGAGGCCGCTATGCGCGCATCGACGATATTCAGTCCGAGTTGATCGAAGGCTGTGACCGAGGCAACGAACAAAGACTGGTGTGCTGGCCCATGAATAAAGATGTGAGTTGCGCCTTCATCCTGGTGATCGTTGTCATCATTACGAATCAATATCAGTGGGCCGCGAGCTGGATCATGCTCGTTAATGGCGATAGTGTGCCAAACAATATCACTGACTGACTCGCGCACAAAATAGTCATCGTCAACGCCGCCCCAGATGGCCAGAATTTGTTCCCGGCTCAGGCCATGTTCCTGTAGGCGTTCGATGGCGTGATTCTGCGTTTCACTAATGTACTCGCCACGATCTACCTGGTTTTCGGGGCCGAGTCTCAGGGTCCGTTTGGTATCGTTGTAGAGTTGGCGCATCAAGGATGCTCGCCAGCTGTTCCACAAGGTTGTGTTGGTGGCATTAATGTCAGCTACCGTCAGCGCATAGAGGTAGTCGAGTCTCACTTGATCCTGCACCAGTAGCGCAAATTCCTGAATGACTTCAGGGTCAGAGATGTCCTTGCGCTGCGCAGTGGTGGACATGGTCAGGTGATTTTTAACGAGCCAACAAACAAGATTTGTGTCCCAAGTGCCTAAATCATGGCGCTCACAGAAGTCTGCGGCAACCTGAACGCCAAGCTCAGAGTGATCCCCGCCGCGACCCTTGGCAATGTCGTGATACAGACCGGCGATGTACAACAGTTCAATTTTTGGTAGGCGCGGATGAATGTGCGCAGCGATTGGAAACATCTGTTCTTGATTCTTGTAGCGGAAGCGGCGCATATTTCTCACCACTTGCAACGTATGGGCATCAACGGTGTAAACATGGAATAGATCAAATTGCATTTGGCCAATCACGCGGCCGAACTCTGGCAAATAGGCCCCTAGAATGCCGTACCGCTCCATGCGTCTTAGTTGTGTGAACAGATGCTCGGAGGACCGCAGCAAATCAAGAAACAGGCGAGTGACTTTGGGGTCATTGCGAAAGGCGTCATCAATACGAAACAGATTGCTGGTGAGCAGGCGTATTGTTGAGGCTCGCACGCCCTTGATGCTCCGGTCGTTGGCGGTGATGACGAACATTTCCATTAGCGCGGCGGGTTCTTCGGCGAATACGGCCTCATGGGTGACTTCGATATGATTGTTGAAAATCTGGAAACGCTCATTGACGGGAGTGATTTTCGCGCGTTCTTTCGAGCGAACGATCTCTTCGTCAAAGTGTTGCAGTAAAAGCTCGTTGGTGGCTCTGATCTCCATCGCAGCCCGATAGTAGGTCTGCATGAATTGTTCGACGGCGAGTTGGTCTTGGTCCTGATAGCCGAGAATCTCGGCGAGTTGACGTTGATAGTCAAACAGCAATCTGTCATCCATGCGGCCGGCAATCAGGTGCAGACCATAGCGGATTTTCCAGAGTAGCCGGCGGCCGCGGGTGAGAATCTCGCTCTCGGCTTGCGTCAGGAATTGACGCTCGACCAGGTCGGTAAATGTCACGGCACCGTATTTACGTTTGGCTATCCACATAACGGTATGAATGTCGCGAAGGCCGCCGGGGGAGGTTTTTACATTCGGCTCAAGGCTGTACTCCGTATGTTCAGACTTGCGATGCCGCTCTTCTTGCTCGGCAAGCTTAGCCGCAAAGAATTTTTTTGGCGGCCAAATCTTTTCGGGGCGGATGGCCTGGGACATCTTTGCCCGCAGGGAGTCATCACCGACGATGGTTCTGGCTTCCATCAGTGCCGTGATCACGGTGACGTCTCGGGCTGCCTGGATTCGACATTCACTGATGGAGCGCACGCTGTGGCCGACTTCCAGACCGATGTCCCAGAGAAGTGTCAGAAAGCTTTGAATATTGCTTGAATGTTTCTCATAGTTGCTACGTTCCAGCAGGACCAAGAGATCGACATCTGAATGTGGGTGAAGCTCGCCACGACCGTAGCCACCCACGGCAACTAAGGAAACCCGGTGTTTACGCCAGCTGGCAAGGTTCTCATGCCACTCAAAGCGTCGCCAGGCGAGTTGTAATAGGTGGTCCATGAAACGCGCGCGATCGTGAACGAGTTGCTCGATATCCTCGTTCGCGTAGAAGCGTTTAGCAAGATCGGCGTTGCAGTCCTGCAGCGCCTGTTTGATCAGGGGTATAGAGCGCTTAGTGCTTTCCAGGTCAGTGCCAAGCTGTTCAATCAATGCATCGACGGCGGGCACTAGCTCGATGGACCCAGCCGCTCGATGGTCTCGTCGCCGCGGTAAGTTAATATTTCATAGCCCGTGTCGGTCACCAGAATGGTATGTTCGAACTGGGCGGTCAGTTTGTGATCCTTAGTGACGACAGTCCAGTCATCGGGGAGCAGTTTAACCGCCGCCTTGCCAGCATTGATCATGGGTTCGATCGTAAATGTCATGCCGGCCTCGAGCACAATGCCGGTGCCGGCTCGTCCATAGTGTAATACTTGAGGCTCATCATGAAAAATTGTGCCGATACCGTGGCCGCAATACTCGCGAACTACCGAAAAGCGATTTCGTTCTGCGTGGACCTGGATCACATGGCCGATATCGCCCAGATGCGCTCCTGGCTTGACTTGGGCGATACCTTTATAAAGACACTCCTGGGTGACCTGTATGAGTCTTTCCGCGAGAACACTGCCCTTGCCAACGATATAGGTTTTGCTGGTGTCGCCGTGATACCCATCTTTCAGGAGCGTCACGTCGATATTAATGATATCGCCGTTCTTGAGGATTTTTTCATCGGAGGGAATGCCATGGCAGACCACATGATTAACTGACGTGCAGATTGACTTGGGGAAACCCCGATAATTCAGCGGCGCCGGTATTGCCTGTTGCTGGTTGACGGTGTATTCATGGCAGATACGGTCTAGGTCGCCAGTGGAGACCCCCGGCTTGATATAGGCCTCGATCATGTCAAGTTGTTCGGCCGCAAGCGCGCCGACAGTGCGCATCTTGGTGATTTCTTCGGGCGTTTTTAGATTAATAGGCATAAAACGTAGCGTGTCCGAGTCAGTATTTGGGTTCGTGGTCTTGGTGGCTGTCAGAAGTTGTGAATCGTCATGCCGTCAGCCTCCACGAAAATCAGGGCTTACTATAGCAGATTCGCGAACCTCTGATTAAGGGCTATTTCGACCATTACTGGCTCAGCGGCTATTTCGCTCCGCGAAGATTTGCAGCAGATCAGCGACAACGGAAGCTTGAGCTGTATTGCGCTGATCTTTAAGGCGCGACCAACGCCCGCATCAGTGGAAGATTTTAGCGCTAAATAATTGACTAAAACCGGCTCCTGATTGGCTTTGTAGCGGAAATATGGTATAAAGCGCGCCGGCCCGGGTAACGGGTCGAAATGTGAATTAAACAATAACTTAAACCAAAATTCTCACATGTACCGTCACATAGTTCGGGTGCTTGACATACGGATGAATCATCCGGATCGATAAGTTGGACTATGGGGTATGTGGAGGCTTAACCCGAACTACAATGAGGTAATTATGTCAAACGTATCCATGCGTGAACTGCTGGAGGCCGGCGCTCACTTCGGTCACCAAACCCGTTACTGGAACCCCAAGATGCGCGAGTATATCTTTGGTGCCCGGAACAATATCCACATCATCAACCTGGAGCAAACCGTTCCCGCGTTGAACCAAGCCATGACCTATGTACGCAACACAACCGCGAAGCGCAATAAAGTGCTGTTTGTTGGCACCAAGCGTAGCGCCAGCAAGATTATCAAAGAGCAGGCCGAGCGGTGTGGTATGCCATACGTCGATAAGCGCTGGTTAGGTGGCATGTTGACTAACTTCAAGACGATTCGACAGTCAATCAAACGCCTCCATGACCTCGAAATTCAGGCCGGCGACGGCACCTTCGAGAAGCTGACGAAGAAAGAGGCGCTGTCTCGCAAGCGTGACCTGGACAAGCTTGAAATCAGTCTGGGTGGTATCAAGGATATGGGCGGATTACCGGATATCATCTTTGTGGTCGATGTTGACCATGAGCGGATTGCCATTACCGAAGCCAACAAGCTAGGTATCCCGGTTGTCGGTATCGTGGACACCAACAGCAACCCTGATGGGGTTGATTATGTGATTCCAGGTAACGATGATGCGATTCGTTCGGTGCGCATGTTCGTTCAAGCGATTGCCGATGCAGCAATCGAGGGCGTTGAGCAGTTTCAAGGTCCAACTAAGGTTGAGGAATTTGCCGAAGTCAGCGAGCCAGTTGTGGCTGAAGCTGAAGCGGTCGAGCCAGTCGCGGCAGAACCCGCAGCTGTTGAAGCCGCTAGTGAAGAAGCACCAAAGGCCTAGTTGATGAGTCGATCGGCGCTCGCGCCGATCGATGTTGGGTCAACCTTTTGCGTGATCATGAGAGTAAACGTCTTGCGAGCAGTTATTTCGGGCATTCCGAAACGTTCGCGCAGATCGAATTAAGACATTCAAGAATGAGGTGAAAAGATGGCTGCAATCACAGCATCGATGGTCAAAGATTTAAGAGAGCGTACCGGTCTTGGTATGATGGATTGTAAGAAAGCCTTGGTTGAAGCCGACGGCGACGCTGAATTGGCAATTGAAAACCTACGCAAGTCCAGTGGCATGAAAGCGGCGAAAAAAGCCGGTCGAACAGCTGCTGACGGCACCGTGGGTTTCAAAGTTGAGGGTGGCCTGGGTGTCATGGTTGAAGTCAACTGCGAGACTGATTTTGCGGCCAAGGATGACAACTTTAAAAACTTTGTGCAGACCGTCACAGATCAAATTTTTGCCGCCAAATCCGCTGATCTCCAAGCCCTGAATGATGCTGGTTTGGAAAAAATCCGCGAAGAGTTGGTGCAGAAAATCGGTGAAAATGTGGCGATTCGCCGCGCGGCTGTGCTGGAAGGCAATGTTACTCATTATGTTCATGGCACCGGCAAAATTGGCGTCATGGTCATTCTTGAAGGTGGAGATGAGGAGCTCGGTAAGGATATCGCCATGCATATTGCTGCCGCTGATCCCCAGCCACTCTATACCAACACCAGTGAAGTGCCTGCCGACCTGATTGCTAAGGAACGCGAGATCTATGTTGCTCAAGCCGCCGAAAGTGGTAAGCCTGCAGAGATTGTTGAGAAGATGGTTGAAGGTCGGGTGCGCAAGTTTCTGGCGGAAATCAGCCTGGTGGAGCAGCCCTTCATTAAGAATCCGGATATGAAGATCGGTGCCCTGTTGAAGCAAGCCGGTGCAACCGTTGTTCAGTTCGTCCGTTACCAGGTGGGCGAAGGTATTGAAGTAGAGCACGTTGATTTTGCGGCGGAAGTCGCGAGTACAATGGGCCAGTAGATAGCCTTTGAGGTGGAACCGTCGAGCGATCGGCGGTGTAAGCCTAAGCCTCGCTGCAACATCTAGGTCAAAATGGAGCTGTAATGCCAAATAAAGCGACACCGAAATACCAACGGATACTGCTTAAACTCAGCGGCGAAGCGCTTGGTCTCGAGGGTGTTGGTATTGATCCCAAGGTACTGGATCGTATGGCCCTGGAAATTGGTCAGTTGATCGGTATTGGTGTTCAAGTGGGTCTGGTGGTGGGTGGCGGCAATCTGTTTCGCGGTGCGCAATTGAGTGCGGCAGGCCTGGACCGGGTCACCGGCGATCATATGGGTATGTTGGCAACGGTGATGAATGCGCTGGCCATGCGAGATGCCCTGGAGCGCTCGAATATTAAAACGGTGGTCATGTCCGCCATTCCTATGAGCGGTATTGTTGCTCACTACGACCGGCGCCTAGCGATCCGCCACCTAGTGCAGGGTGACGTCGTGATATTCGCTGCTGGCACTGGCAACCCTTTCTTCACTACAGATACCGCAGCTTGCTTGCGCGGGATTGAAATCGATGCGGATATTGTTCTGAAAGCCACCAAAGTCGACGGTGTCTACAGTGCTGATCCGATGAAGGACCCGACGGCGACTCGCTATGATAGGCTTACCTACGACGAAGTGTTAGAAAAGCAGTTGGGGGTGATGGACCTCACGGCGATCTGTCTCGCGCGGGATCAAAATATGCCGCTTCGAGTGTTTGCCATGGAGCAAAGCGGGGCGTTACGGAATGCCATCGTCGGCGAAGGGGAAGGCACTCTGATCGATAACGGCTGATCGATAACGGCTGATCGATAACGGCTGATCGAAGACCGGTACTTGAGAAGTCACTGGGGCAAATTCAAGAAAATTTAGCAGACTTAGAAGAGGAATCGACGTGCTGGAAGAAGTGAAGCAAGACGCGCAGCAACGAATGGATAAATCCCTAGCAGCGCTGAGCAACGCGTTTACCCGTTTGCGTACTGGGCGTGCTCATCCAGGGTTGCTTGATGGTATTACCATCGATTATTACGGCACGCCCACGCCACTCAATCAGATCGCCAATATCAGCGTCGAAGATAATCGCACCCTGGCTGTAACGCCTTGGGAGAAGCCTATGATCCCGGTGGTGGAGAAGGCTATCCTGAAATCTGACCTGGGTCTAAACCCGACCACCAATGGCGACAAAATTCGTTTGCCTATGCCGCCGCTGACAGAAGAGAATCGACGGGATTTGACTAAGGTCGCGAAGAACGAGGCAGAAAATTCACGAATCTCCATTCGAAACATTCGCCGTGATGCGAATGCGCAGCTCAAAGAGTTGCTGAAAGATAAGGACATCACTGAGGATGACGCCCGCCGCGGTGAAGAATTGATTCAGAAGCTGACCGACGAGAAAATCAAGGAAGTCGACTCGGCTGTGGAAGCCAAAGAAAAAGATCTAATGGCGATCTAGGTTAAGGTCTTTGAGGTCTCTTTTGAGCCTAGCTCTAATGAGCTTCGGTTCAGTTTAATCGGCTGACGGTGAGTCATTCTGTGCGGTTAGTGCGAAACAACAAGGCTCACTCATGCTGAAGCAGCGAATAATCACCGCACTCGTTCTGGCTCCAATCGTTATCGCTTGTGTGTTTTTTCTGCCCCCCGCGGGTTTCTCCGTGTTTCTCATTGGCACCCTAACTATTGGTGGTTGGGAGTGGGCGAACTTGGCCCATTATGCTGGCTGGCAACGGTACCTCTATGCATTGGCCATCGCGCTGTTGCTGATTGCCGTGTCATTTCTTCTCGAAGCTTCTTCATTTTGGGCTCTGGCCATCCTCGTGATCGCTGCGATCTGGTGGATGCTGGCATTGTTTCTGGTGGTCAACTACCCGCTTAGTCAGCGCTATTGGTCGTCGAACTGGGTGCTGACGTTATTAGGCCCGGTCATGTTGGTGCCAGGCTACGTCGGTCTGATGCAGCTCAAAGGGACGACGGATAGTCAATTTTTGATCTTGCTGTTGTTTTTCCTGATTTGGGGTGCTGATATCGGCGCCTACTTTTCCGGTCGGCGTTGGGGTGCGAAAAAACTCGCGCCAGAGGTGAGTCCGGGCAAGTCTTGGGCCGGTTTCTACGGTGGGGTTACGCTGGCGACCCTGATCGCGATGGCGATGTGCGTTTGGCTGGGCAAACCTCTGATCTTGTCGACGTCAGGTCTTGTGTTCCTCTTGGGGTGTATCCTAGTCGTTCTATTCTCCGTGCTGGGCGACCTCACTGAGAGCATGTTCAAACGTCAGCGAGGCATCAAAGATTCCAGCCAACTGTTGCCCGGCCACGGTGGTGTGCTTGATCGGCTTGACAGTTTGCTGGCCGGGGCACCGATTTTTGCTTTATTTGTCCTGCTGTTCGATTGGCAATCAGTGTGAGCGCTGCGATGACGGGTAACAGTAACGAGCCAGTGCGCAAACGCGTCACGATACTCGGCTCGACCGGTAGCGTCGGGCTCAGCACGCTGGACGTCATAGGCCGAAATTCAGGTCAGTACCAGGTGTTCGCCCTGACAGCGAACACGAATGCAACCTTACTGGCCGAACAGTGTCGGCAATATCGCCCTCGCTTCGCCGTGCTGTGTGATGAAGCTGCGGCGCGGCAGCTACGGGCACTCTTGGCTGGGAGTGAACTGGCGACTGAAATATTGGTTGGACCGGCGGGGCTCAATCAAGTGGCTGCTCATGCGGACACAGATTACGTGATGGCGGCGATTGTCGGCGCAGCCGGCTTGGCCTCAGCCTTGGCGGCAGTCGAGGCTGGCAAACGGTTGTTACTCGCGAATAAAGAAGCGCTCGTTATGTCGGGCTCGTTGTTTATGCAGGCGGTGAGAACGCGCCAATCGACGTTACTACCAATCGACAGTGAACATAATGCCATTTTCCAAAGCATGGCGAATGGTGCGGCAACCCACGCCACCGGAATTCGTAAGATTTTGTTAACGGGGTCTGGCGGTCCGTTGCGACAACTGCCGCTTGCGCAGATGTCACAGGTGACCCCTGATCAAGCCTGTGCCCACCCCAATTGGAGCATGGGACGAAAGATTTCGGTGGATTCGGCGACGATGATGAACAAAGGCCTGGAAATTATTGAGGCTAAATGGTTGTTTGATCTAGACGTGAACCAAATTGAGGTGGTGGTGCATCCCCAAAGCATTATCCATTCGATGGTGGACTATATAGACGGCTCGATTGTCGCGCAATTGGGTAATCCGGATATGCGTACGCCCATTGCCCATGGCCTGGCCTGGCCGAACCGAATCGATTCGGGAGTCTCAATGCTCGATATGACAACGATCGGGCGGCTCGATTTCGAGCCCCCTGACCTACAACGGTTTCCCTGCTTGCGCCTAGCACAGGAGGTGGCGAGAGGTGCCCAAAGTCTTGCGATCGCGATGAATGCCGCCAATGAAGTAGTGGTCCAGGCGTTTTTAGATGAACTTATCCTCTTCACCGACATCCCACTTATCATCGAATCGGTCCTCGAGCAGACAGACCCGGACGACGCCCTTACCATGGCGTCAATTTTGGCAATCGATAATCACGCCCGGCAACGGGCGGTCAAGGCAATGCAGCGTAAGGGAGTATCGGTGAAATCATCAAGAGCGGGAGACGTGAATGCTTGAAGTGCTGCAAAGTGTCATAGCGCTGATCGTCACATTGTCGATCCTCGTGACAATTCATGAATACGGTCATTATGCTGCAGCGCGGCTTTGTGGTGTTCATGTGCTGCGATTTAGCGTCGGCTTCGGCAAAGCCTTGTACACGCGACGTGGTCGTCCACCTGAGCCAGTGACGATACCGGCTGAGCAAACCATTGCGACCCGTAGCAATGAGCCATTGAATGGGACCGAATTCACGATCGCGGCGCTACCCTTAGGGGGTTACGTCAAAATGTTAGATGAGCGTGAAGGGTTTGTGCCAGACGATCAATTGCATCTGACCTTTAATCGCAAGCCAGTTTTGCAGCGTATTTTTATCGTTGCCGCCGGTCCCGCTGCGAATTTTTTATTGGCGATTGTGGCTTATTGGGCGCTATTTACCCTGGGGGTCACGGGCATCGTGCCGGTATTGGGCGATATCGACCCAGAATCCAGTGCGGCCCGCGCTGGGCTGCATGTGAATCAAGAGATTGTGGCCGTTGACGGTGTGCCGACCAGCACTTGGTCGGAGGTCAATCTGCGGTTATTTGGTCGGATTGGTGATTCTGGTGAAATCCAGCTGACCACCCGGGATGCGCAACTTTCGCGGGACGAGACATTTGACTCGGAGTTTTCCTCGATGGGTTCTCCTGCAGGGTTAGCGCCGAGCAATCACTATTTTATCGCTGTTGATCAATGGCTGTCAGACGTCGAAGAGCCAAATCCAGCGCAAGCGTTAGGTTTAGTTTTAAAATACCCGGTGATTCCTGCGGTTATCGGTTCGGTGATCGACAATGAGCCTGCTATTGCGGCCGGGCTTGCCAGCGGCGACAAAGTTGTTGAGGCCAATGGACAGTCTATCGATAGCTGGCGGCAATGGGTCGAGCTCATCCAGGGGAGTGCCGATAAACCGGTTAGCCTGGTGGTTCAACGACGCACGGAAGTCCTCTACCTGACGGTCACCCCGCGCGCAATGGAGCGGGAGGGCAAAAGCGTAGGCTATGTAGGCGCGTCAAGACAATCCATCGATTTGCCCGCTGACATGCAGAGAGTGGTATCATATCCGCTTTATAGTGCGTGGTTGCCCGCTGTACAGAAAACCTGGGCAGTCACGGTATTTACCCTCGACTCAATCCAGAAAATGATCGTGGGGGCTATTTCGCCCAAGAATCTCAGTGGGCCGATCACTATAGCCCAGATCGCGAGCGCTACAGCTCAGTCTGGGCCAGAGAGTTTCGTGGGTTTTATTGCACTTTTGAGTATTAGCTTGGGAGTGTTGAATTTATTGCCGATTCCGGTACTTGATGGTGGTCACTTACTATACTATCTCGTTGAGTTAGTCACGCGTCGACCCGTGCCTGAAAAGATCCAGTTGTGGGGTTTGCAACTGGGTATGTTTATTCTCGTCAGCATAATGCTGTTGGCATTTTACAATGATCTAACAAGACTTTAATGTCTTCTCGGTTTCTGTTGAATATGGGTAACTTTCGTCTAATTACGTCAGGGCTGTTCTTACTGGCGATGGTGCTAACTGCGTCTCCAGTATTCGCGTTTACTATTTCTGATATACGTATCGAGGGCCTCCAGCGGATGTCGGCGGGTAGCGTGTTTGCTGAGATTCCCTATAACGTCGGCGATGAGATGGATGATGCGGCCTTGAGGGTCATCGTCAAAGACGTTTTCAACACGGGGTCGTTCAACGATGTTCAGGTTGGACGTGATGGTAACGTTCTGGTGGTCGTTGTGGAGGAAAGACCGGCTATCGATTCTATTGAGATTGATGGTAATAAGGCGATCAAGACTGAAGCTTTGCTTGAGGGATTGGAAAAATCCGGATTGTCGCAAGGTGAAATTTTCAAAAAAGTCACGTTAGAACATATTCGGACTGACCTTGAGCGACAGTATGTTTCTCAGGGGCGCTATGGCGCGAGCATTGAAACGGAGGTTGAGGAGTTACCGCGCAATCGAGTCAAACTGATAATCAATGTGACTGAAGGCGATGTCTCTGGCATCCGTCATATCAATATTGTTGGTAACAAGGTCTTTGATAATAAAGTCCTGATGGAGATTTTGGAACTAAAACAGCCGACGCTGTTGTCGTTTTACACCAAAGATGATCAGTACTCGAAGGAGAAGCTGACCGGCGATCTTGAAAAGCTTGAGTCCTACTACCTTGATCGAGGTTATCTAAATTTTGTGGTGGATTCGACTCAGGTTTCGATTTCCCCCAATCGTGAAAATGTCTATATCACGATTAATATTATCGAGGGCGAAAAATATACTGTTCGAGACGTCGATATAGCCGGTGAACTTCATGATGTGCCAGAAGCGGGTATTCGATCGCTACTGAGTGTCTATGCTGGGCAGGTATTCTCTCGACAGTTGATCACAGACTCAGAGGAGCGGATCGAAGCTGCGCTGGGTAACTCGGGTTACACGTTTGCCAGTGCCACCGGCCAACCGGTGCCCACCGAAGCCGACGATGAAGTCACCGTCAAGTTTTTCATTGATGCAGGCCGTCGGGCCTATGTGCGGCGGATTAATTTTCAAGGCAATACGCTAACTCAGGACAAGGTGCTGCGTCGTGAGATGCGCCAGATGGAAGGTGGCTGGGCCTCAACGGCTTCGATTGAACATTCGAAGCTGCGCCTTGAGCGCTTGGGTTTCTTTAAAGAGGTTAACGTTGAAACACCGGCGGTGCCGGGCGTAGATGATCAAATTGATGTGGATTATACCGTTGAAGAGCAGCCTACTGGCTCTATATCCGCGACATTGGGTTACGCCGAGGCTGCCGGCCTGATTCTGGGCGCCAGCTACCAACAAAATAACGTATTCGGTACGGGTAATAGTGTCAACCTGGGCATTAACTATAGCGCTTTCCAGACTTCTTATAACTTTTCCTATTTTGACCCTTACTATACGGTGGATGGCGTCAGTCGTGGTTACTCAGTGTTTTTTCGAAGTACTAACTTTGACGAGCGTAATATCGCGCGATTCTCAACAGACTCCTATGGCGGTTCCGTCAACTTTGGCTATCCCATTAGCGAGATCGCCAGAATTGGCTTCAATGTAGGCTACGAAAGTACCAATATCAAAGAGGGGATCTATCCGGCGCAGGAAATCTCGCAGTTCCTTGCTACTGAAGGTAACAAGTTCAACCTGGTGAGTCTGTCGGCAAGTTATAGTATGTCGGCCCTGAATCGTGGTCTGCTGCCAACGGCCGGCAAGTCGCAATCGCTGTCCTACGAGATGACTGTGCCAGGCAGTCAATTAGAATTTTTTCGGGTAAATTATGAGGGTCAGATATTTTATCCCCTGCCAAGTGTATTCACCCTTCGATTGAAGACATCATTGGGTTATGGCGATGGTTACGGTAAAACTAACTCTTTCCCATTTTATAAGAATTTTTATGCGGGCGGTTTTGGTTCCGTTCGTGGTTACGAGGCCAACACGCTCGGGCCACGCTCGACACCCTCGCCGAACTCGACATTTACACGCCCTGAGCCTATTGGCGGTAACATCCTGATCAGCGGCACGGCTGAAGTGCTATTTCCGTTGCCATTCGTTAAGGATCAACGCCAGCTTAAGTCGGCGGTGTTCTTTGATGCGGGTAACGTTTTTAATTCGAACTGTCCTCCTGTCAGCCAAATTTGTCGCGATGTTAGTGATGGTGAATTACGTTATTCTGCGGGACTCGCCGTAACCTGGGTCACGGGTTTTGCACCCATCAGTTTCAGTTTCAGCACGCCGTTTAACAGAAAGCCAGGAGATAATGGTGAGTCGTTCCAGTTTGAATTAGGTCGTACTTTCTAGGGTTTACAGCAAGAGGTAAGTAAGGCTGAACAAAAAATAGGTGTCGATATCGTCAAATCATTATGTGACGCTGTCAGCTGGAGAGGATCGATCGAACTTTTTAGAGTATATCGGGTCAGACCGATGTCGGTTGTTTGCTTAATCGGTCATTGAATCAATTTCACGAATGTGTAAACATCCGCCCGGTAAAAAACTGTTCGTGACGTCAGCGAGGTCAGCTCTATTACTGAGTTAACAACGACTACTGAGTAGACAGCGACGAGATAGTAACGGTGCAACATTAATTGCAACATTAATTGCAACATGAGTTGCAACATGAGTTGCAACAATTTTTGTAACAATTTTCGCGATAACTTGCAGCAACAATGCCGCAAACAAGGAGAACACTAGTGAAGATCAAACAACGTATTCTGGCAACTATTCTGACTGCTACTGCTGCAGTTTTGGGGTTCGTCGCGCCCAATGTCTTCGCCGAAGTCAAAATTGCTGTTGTCGATGTCCAGTCCGCTATTCTGAACTCAGAAGAAGCCAAGCGTCTGATGGCGCAAATTCAGGAAGAGTTTAAGGCAGAAGAAGAGCAAATTCGATCAATTCAGTCTGAAGCCGCAGTGTTGTATGAGCGTTTGCAGAAAGATGGCGAAGTCATGAGCGAAGCGGAAAAACGCAAAGTTCAGCAGCAAATCGAATCAAAAAATAATGACTTTGTTTACAATCGGAAGAAGCTCCAGAGCCTGATCGAGCAACGGCAGCAGGAATTGTTTGCGGGTATCGATGCTAAAGTTCAAAAAGCAATTGAAGATCTAGTGAAAACTGAAGACTTTGATTTGATCTTGCCACGACAAGCCGCACTTTATGCCGGTGAGCTTTATAATATCACTCGTAAAGTCACTGAAAGACTCAATGAATTAGGTGCGAAGAACCCCTAAATCAACCGCGAAAGTTGATTTTAACGGTTAATCGAAATGACTTTTTCAATCAGTCTCGGGGACCTGGCCCAAAGGTATCATTTGGAGTTCGTGGGTGACCCGACTATTGAAGTGAGCGGTATCGCGAACCTGCGAGATGCTCATTCGGCGCAACTGGCTTTCTTGTTCAGCTCGGTCTACCGGCCAATGCTAAATGAGACAGCCGCTGCCGCCGTTGTGATGCGCAAGGCAGATTCAGCAGGCAGTGACAAACCCGCTTTAATCAGTGACCAACCTAGAATGGTTTGGGCGTTGATTGCCGAATTATTTGATCCGACGCCAGTGCCGGATAGAGTCATTCATCCATCCGCGATGGTTCACCCCAGCGTTGTTGTTGGTAGGAACGTCACGATCGGTGCCAATGTAGTGATCGAAGCCGGTTGCCACATTGGCGATGCCGTTAGTATCGGCGCAGGATCGGTCATTGGCGAAGGCGTCAGTCTCGGTGATCAAACTCGGTTGTTTGCCAATGTTACCCTCTACCATGGGGTGCATGTGGGTCGCTACTGCATTGTTCATAGCGGTGCAGTGATAGGGGCTGACGGTTTCGGGTTCGAGTTTGATAAGGCGACGGCAACCTTAAAAAAAATCCCTCAGGTCTATGGTGTGCGTATTGGGGACAGGGTGGAGATTGGAGCGGGCACTACCATCGATCGTGGTGCGCTCAATGATACATTGATCTCTGACGGCGTGAAGCTCGATAACCAGATTCAGGTGGGGCACGGCACTCGGATTGGTGCTAACACTGCGATATCGGGCTGCACTGCTATTGCTGGTAGTACCCGTATTGGCGCCTATTGTTTGATCGGTGGCGGGGTGGGTATTGTCGATAATATTGAGATTGTTGATCAAGTTGAGATTACTGCTATGTCGCTGGTGAGCCAGTCGATCATGAAGAAAGGAAGATATTCATCCGGTACGAGTTTGTTGCCGGGTAGAGATTGGAAGCGCAGTATTGTTGGATTCAAACGGCTAGATGAAATCCTCAAGCGGCTTCGCAGATTAGAGTCGGGGCGAAGTAGCTAGTAGCCGCCCGTCCTGTCAGTGCGCTACAGCTAACCTATGACCTAAGGGAAACAAGATGGAAGTCACTGAAATTTGGAAGTATTTGCCCCACCGGTATCCCTTTTTGTTGGTCGATCGGGTAATCGAGTTTGAAGCCAACAAGCGTATCGTTGCCATCAAAAATGTGACGATTAATGAGCCGCAATTCACCGGCCACTTCCCGATGACGCCGGTATTTCCAGGCGTTATGATCGTCGAAGCCTTGGCTCAGGCTTCTGGCATATTGGCGTTTAAGAGTCGTAACCGCACCCTCGAAGATGGCTATATCTATTACCTCGCTGGCACCGACAAGACCAAATTTAAGCGTTCTGTAGTTCCAGGTGACCAACTGCGTCTAGAAGTTGAAATTGTCAATCTGCGCAATCATTGGATGAAAGCGGTTGGTCGGGCCTATGTTGGTGATCAATTGGCATGCTCGACTTTCCTTACCTGCGCCGAACAAAAAGTCACCTAGCGGCCGCGGCGATAATCAAGGTGTAGTGATGGTAAGCCCCGTACCTCAAGCTAAACCATTAACGATTGCTCTACTTGCCGGAGAGCTCTCGGGCGACAATCTGGGTGCGCCGTTGATGCGGGCTATTCGGCGATTGCATCCCGATGTGCGGTTTGTTGGTGTCGGCGGGCCGGCGATGATCGCAGCTGGATTGGTGTGCTGGACAGATATCGAGGCGCTGTCGGTCAATGGGTTTGTTGAGCCGTTGAAGCGCCTACCGTCGCTTCTGAAAATACTGTTGTCGACCACAGATGCCATCGTTAAATTACAGGTGGACTGTTTCGTCGGGATTGATTTCAATTTCTTCAATGGCTTGCTAGAAGGTCGGTTGAAGAAACGTGGCATCAAGACGGTGCATTATGTCTCGCCTTCGGTTTGGGCATGGCGCAAGGGTCGAATCAACAACATCAAAAAAAATGTTGATCTAATGCTGACCCTGTACCCGTTTGAAAATGAGATTTACGCTCAACATCAAATCAATTCCGTATTCGTTGGTCATCCTAGGGCCGACGAGATAGCGCCCATTCAGGATGAGCGAAGCAGAATATCTGCCCGTGCGCAGTTGCAGATCGACGTTGATCGGCCAGTGGTCGCGCTCCTGCCAGGTAGTCGCGCCAGTGAAGTGAACTTCAGTGGTCCAGATTTTCTGCAAGCGGCGCAGTTGATCCAAGCGGAGCTGAGCGCCGTCATTTTTGTAATACCCGCAGCCAACGAACGTCGGGCTCGGCAGCTACGACAGCTCATTGCGCGCTATGGCCAGGGACTCGATACGGTGTTGATCGACAGTCAGGCAGAACTCGCCATGTTGGCGGCGGATGTGGTGGTCGTCAATGCGGGCACGGCAACCCTTGAGGCGATGCTGTTGCAGCGCCCGATGGTGATGTCCTATCGGCTCGGTGCTATGACCTATGCTCTTGTTTCACGAATGGTGTCGACGCCGTATTTTGCGCTGCCGAATATACTCTCTGGGCGACAACTGGTGCGTGAACTCATTCAGGATCAAGCAACCCCTGCTGCTTTATGTCGGGAAACCCTCAGTTTATTCGACGATGCCAATCGAAACAGTCTGTTGGCCGAATATGCCGTGATCCACCAGCAGTTGCGTCGAAACGCTGGCGAGCAGGCCGCTAGGGCCGTGCTGGGGCTATGCCAGCGACCGGTGTTGACCTAGTGTATTGGCAGGAATATTGTGCGGGCGTCGATGAGGTGGGGCGAGGGCCGCTTGCTGGTGCGGTTTATGCGGCGGCGGTCATTCTGGATCCTTTTATACCTATAGTCGGATTACGCGACTCCAAGGCGTTGACCCAGAAAAAACGCGAAGCCCTAGATCCACTCATTAAATCTCGAGCGGTAGCCTATTGTATTGCCTCGGCCAGCGTGGTTGAAATCGATCAGATTAATATTCTTCAGGCCAGTATGCTGGCTATGCAGCGAGCTGTGGCCGGTTTAGACTCGGTAGTGGATTTCGTGCTTGTAGATGGTAATCGCAGCCCCGGGTTTGCCTGCCCCTCGGAATGGCTGGTTAAGGGTGATACTAAATTTGATGCGATTAAGGCCGCGTCAATTATTGCCAAGGTGGCCCGTGATAGAGAGATGTTGCGGCTCGATGCTCTCTATCCAGCTTATGGTTTCAGCCAGCATAAGGGCTATCCGACACCTTTTCATCTGGCTGCGCTGAAAAAACATGGACCCTCAGCGGTCCATCGGCTGTCTTTCGGGCCCTGCAAATTGGAGGCTTTGCGGCAGTCTCAGGATCAACAAAGCGGTTCTTAGCGTGGTCGTTAGTGTGTATCTTAACCGGCAGAACCGCCAGTTCGGCCCGACTCGAGACCTTGGCAAAGCATGACGGCCTATGTGAACATATAGCATGGGTGGAACTTTCATTAATCTAACTTATTAATTTAACGGACGGGTGAGTCAATGGACCAGCAACGAGAGTTTGATGTGGTGCTATTTGGGGCGACGGGTTTTACTGGCAAGTTAGTCGCTGAGTACCTCTGTAAAACCTATGGCGTTGCAGGTGAGCTAAAATGGGCGCTGGCCGGCCGTAACCAAGCCAAGCTCGAGGCCGTGCGCACAGACCTGCTCGGTGCCGGCGAAACTTCCGTGGCGCTCATCGTCGTGGAGAGTCTGGATCAGGCTGCCATGAACGCCATGGCGGCTAGAACGGCCGTGGTCTGCACAACCGTTGGTCCCTACGCCCTTTATGGGACGCCCCTGGTGGCGGCCTGTGTCGCCCACGGCACCCATTACTGCGACTTGACCGGCGAGGTACAGTGGATGCATCGGGTGATTAACGAGTATCAGACCCCTGCGGAGGCCTCCGGTGCCCGCATTGTTCATACCTGCGGATTTGACAGCATCCCGTCAGATTTAGGTGCCTTCTACGTTCAGGAACAGATGCATGCCCGGCATGGTGTTTATGCTCAACAGGTCAAATATCGGGTCGTTAAAGCCGAGGGTGGTATGAGTGGCGGAACGGTCGCCAGCATGATGAACATGATGGAGGAAGTGAAAGCTGATCCCAGCATCGGTGAAATTATCAATGATCCTTATGCCCTCGATCCGGTGAACATGCCGCGGGGTCCAGATGGAGCTGATCAGGTTGCCCCCCTGTATGACGCGCACTTTAAGCAGTGGACGGCCCCTTTTGTCATGGCGGCGATCAACACTCGGGTCGTGCGCCGCAGCAACGCTTTGTTGGGCTATCGTTACGGGCCGCAGTTTCGGTATGACGAGGCGATCTTAACCGGCGCCGGTCCTGTGGGTTATATGAAAGCGGTCGCCGTCGCCTCAGGCACCTTCTTGATGATGATCGCCTCTGCGATTGCGCCTGTACGTAACTTGTTAAAGTCGGTCTTGCCCGCGCAAGGTGAGGGCCCAAGCCCTGAGACCATCGAAAAGGGTTCGTTTGTGATTGAACTGTTGGCGCTGCATCCGACTGACGCCACTAAAAATCTGCGGGCGCGAGTCACGGCAGATCGCGATCCCGGTTACGGTGCGACCTCCAAGATGTTGGGCGAAAGTGCTGTGTGTCTGGCGCTTGACGAGCTTGATGTGAGCGGTGGATGCTTGACGCCGTCCGCGGCTATGGGCATGACGCTGATCGATCGGCTGGTAGAGAAGGCGGGCATGACCTTTGAGATCCTTGATCGGCCCTGATCAGCCCTGCTCAAGAGCACAGTCTGTTCGACTCAAGAAGCGACTGCGGCAGCGATGATTTAACCAGCGGTGATGACCGCGAGATGGAAGGCGCAGATGAATATTTGGGTTGATGCAGATGCCTGCCCGGTTGTGATAAAGGAAATACTATTCCGAGCGGCAGAACGAACCGGCGTGACAGTGACCCTGGTGGCAAATCAATGGCTACGAACGCCGCCGTTGGCAAATATAAGGGCCGTTCAGGTGATGGCGGGATTTGATGTGGCTGACGCTGAGATCGTAAAGCGCCTGGTTGCCGGCGATCTGGTGATCACCAGTGATATCCCGCTGGCGGCCGAAGTTGTGGAAAAACAGGGTCTGGCCTTGAGTCCGCGCGGGGAACTATTCTCTGCGGAGAATATCAAGGCGCGGCTGAATATGCGCGATTTTCTCGATACTTTGCGTGCCAGTGGCGTTAATACCGGGGGGCCGCCGACCCTGAATCAACAGGATCGACAGCTATTTGCTAATCAGCTGGATCGGCTGTTGAGCCAATGTAGCTGATGCTACGGACAGAGGCTCTACACAACAGTGACGTTTATCGCCTGGGGCCCTTTCTGCCCCTGCTCAATCTCAAACTCCACTACCTGACCATCCATTAGGGTTTTAAAACCGGGGGATTGAATCGCGCGAAAGTGAACGAAAACATCGGGCCCACTTTCCTGTTCAATAAAGCCAAAGCCCTTCTTTTCGTCAAACCACTTCACTTTTCCAGTCGTCTTAGCCATCACTGTTCTCCCATAGTAGATTGATCATCAGTCCCTGGGTTTGTCCCTTTGGATGAAGCCGTGACACAGGCCAAAGAAAAAAACCCACTCGCTGACTAGCGGCACGATGCAGACAATACTTTGGATCGGACAGTAACAGTGACGGGCGCACTATCGACATGACCTAGACCTCAATAGTCGCTGTAATCTGTACCAGCGAGAAAATATTAACGCCAGGCGTGAATTTTTGTAAAGCCTCTATAACGAGATCCTTGATCCCGATGCTCACGAGCAATGGTTTTGTCCCTCTCGGGCATTCAGGGAGGGTGACAGAATCCGCAGCGTTCTGCGGCATCGAGTCGCAGAATTAGGCTGTTTAACGCTGTCGGCGATGGCGGACATCGTTTACTATATTAGCTCTTAAACCTTGCCGAAAGCCCACCAACGGAGTCAGATACCTTCTGATGCGCCCAAATTTTGTCCATCTACGCTTACATTCTGAATACTCACTCAGCGATGGTATGGTGCGAATCAAACCCCTGATTGCCGCAGTGGCCGGTAACGGCATGCCTGCGGTGGCGATCTCTGATAATAATAACTTATTCGGATTGGTGAAATTCTATAATGCGGCCAGCAATGGCGGCGTCAAGCCTATCATCGGCTGCGATGTCTCGGTGCAAACCAGTTTTGATATCAACGGCGATGAAGGAATAGCCCCATTGGTGTTACTGGCTTGTAGCGAGAAAGGCTATCGTAATCTGTCGGAACTATTATCCCGGGCCTATCTTGAGGGTCAAACGCTCGGCAAGGTGAGCCTTCGGCGAGAATGGATCGCGGCGCAAAGTGAGGGACTTATCGCGCTGTCAGCAGCCCAGCAGGGCGACGTCGGCCAAGCGCTGCTGGCGGGCAAGTTTGATGAAGCAAAAGCGCGAGCGCAAGCCTGGATGGCCATATTTCCGAATAGCTTTTATCTGGAGTTGCAGCGAACCGGTCGCGACCGAGAAGAAGAGCACGTTTTTAAGGCGGTGACCCTCGCCATGGAGCTGGACCTGCCCGTCGTCGCTACCAATGATGTCAGATTTATTCACCAAGAAGAGTTCGATGCTCATGAGGTCAGGGTCTGTATTCATGACAGCCGCACCCTTGATGACCCTCGCCGCGAGCGTCGCTACTCAGAGGAGCAATACCTCAAAACCAGCGAACAGATGTGCGAGTTGTTTGCTGATATTCCAGAGGCCATTGAAAATACCCTGGAGATCGCTCGGCGCTGTAATGTGGATGTGGACCTGGGGAACTACTATTTGCCCGAATACCCGATTCCTTCAGGCTACACCACGGAGGAATACTTTAGTGAAGTTTCCCGCGACGGCCTGAATCTGCGCCTAAAAAAAATATTTGATGTGGATTCGGTGGAATTTTCCGAGCTGCGTAAGCCCTATGATGAGCGCCTCGAATTTGAGCTAAAAGTGATTAACGACATGGGCTTTCCGGGCTACTTCCTGATCGTGATGGAGTTTATTAAGTGGTCCAAGGAAAATGGTATTCCCGTGGGCCCGGGACGGGGTTCAGGTGCCGGCTCGTTGGTCGCCTTTGTCTTGTTGATTACAGATATCGATCCGCTGGAATACGATTTGCTGTTTGAGCGTTTCCTGAATCCGGAACGGGTTTCACTGCCCGACTTTGATATCGACTTCTGCATGGATGGCCGTGACCGAGTGATCCAACATGTGACCGAGCGCTATGGCCGTAACGCGGTCTCGCAGATTATTACCTTTGGTACCATGGCCGCCAAGGCCGTGGTTCGAGACGTGGCGCGGGTGCAGGGCAAGGCCTATGGTCTTGCCGATAAGCTCTCGAAACTCATTCCCTTTGATCCGGGTATGACCTTGCAAAAAGCCTTGGATGATGAGCCCTTATTGGTTGAATTTATCCGAACCAGCGAGGAGGCCCAAGAGATCATGGATATGGCCTTCAAGCTCGAGGGCCTGACGCGGAATGTCGGTCGGCACGCCGGTGGTGTGGTCATAGCGCCCACCAAGATCAGCGACTTTTCGCCAATCTATTGCGACGAGACTGGTGGCAATTTCATGACCCAGTTTGACAAGGATGATGTCGAGCAAGCCGGTCTAGTGAAATTTGACTTCCTCGGTCTGCGAACCCTGACTATTCTGGATAACGCGTTGAAGAGCATCAACATCAAGCGTCAAGACCGCGGACAGGAACCCCTTGATATTGACGTGTTGAGCCTGGAAGACCCGGCGATATATGACAACCTGAAACAAGCGAAAACGACCGCGGTATTCCAGCTGGAATCCCGTGGCATGAAGGACTTGATGAAGAAGGTCAAGCCCAGCCGATTCGATGATATCGTCGCTCTAGTGGCACTATTTCGTCCCGGTCCCATGCAGTTGGCCGATGACTTTATTCGCCGAAAGCACGGTATTGATGAAGTCGATTATCTTCACCCGAGTTTGAAAAAAGTTCTTGAGGGAACTTACGGTGTGATGTTGTACCAGGAACAGGTAATGCAGATTGCCCAGATCCTGGCTGGCTATTCCCTTGCCGATGCCGACCTGTTGCGTCGGGCCATGGGCAAGAAGAAGCCCGAGGAAATGGCCAAGCAGCGAGAAATTTTCGTTGCTGGTGCCGGTCGCAATGACGTGGAAGAAAAGCAGGCCGCCTATATTTTTGACATGATGGAAATGTTTGCCGGTTATGGTTTCAACAAACCCCACTCGGTGGCCTACGCCAAAATTGCCTACCAGACCGCCTGGCTTAAACACTATTACCCTTCGGATTTTATGGCAGCAGTGCTGTCTGCCGATATGCAGACCACCGACAAGGTGGTGATTAATATCGAGGAATGTCGGGAAATGGGCATCGCCATGTCGCCGCCGGACGTAAATCGGGGCGACTTTCGCTTCGTTGCCGACGCACCACAGTCCATCGTCTATGGCCTTGGTGCTATCAAGGGCCTGGGCGAAGGTCCGATTGAGGCGCTGGTGGCTGGCCGGGATATTGCGGGATTTAAAGACTTGTATGACCTATGTGAGCGGGTGGACTCCAGAAAGATGAACAAGCGCGCGATCGAGGCGCTGGTGGGCAGTGGTGCGTTGGATCAATTGGTTGATGACGACCTGGTACCAGAAGGTGTCGTTGCTATCGATTTCAAGCGCAGTCTGTTATTTGCCAACAAGGAAGACGCGGTGAAACTCGCCGAGCAAAAATCACGAAACCATGACAGTGGCTCGACGGATTTGTTTGGTGACGAGATGTTAGTGGGCGATGCGGGCGACAGCCGTTACCAGAGCTTGAAGAATATTCGGTGCATGAATCTCAAGGAACGCTTGAATCGAGAACGGGATACCTTGGGTCTGTATTTGACCGGTCATCCGATCGATATGTATCGTGGCGAATTGAAACATCTGGCCAAGACCCGAATCGTAGATTTACGCCCCGGTAAGGATGCGCAAACGGTCGCGGGATTGATTGTTGGTATGCGTACCATGAAGAGCCGCAAGGGCGATACGATCGCCTTCGTCACCTTGGATGACCGAACCGGACGCATTGAAGTGTCGGTGTTCGCCGATTTATACGATGCTAACCACAGTAAACTGCGTAAAGATGCGGTGATCATCGTCAAGGGCGCAGCGATGGCCGATGAATTCACGGGTGGTTTACGCATGCGGGCGAGCGAGGTGCTGGATCTGGTGGATGCCCGTGAGCGAAGTATCAGACGCCTGCACTTGAGTCTCAGTGGGGGCGCGCTGGAAGGCGATTTCACGACCCGACTGGCCAGTCTGTTGATGCCTTATCGCGGCAAGCCGGGGCAGGGTTGTCAGGTTTCGGTGGCCTACATTCGTCAAGATGTGCAGGCCGAAGTGACCCTCGGAGATGACTGGCGAGTCTTGCCTGCAGATGAATTGATCCAAAACTTGCGAGACTGCTATGGCGCAGATCAGGTTTCACTGGATTACTGAGGCTCGCCTGGATTCAGGCGAATGTGCCTCGTGGCGGTTAGCGGTATGTTAGAGCCTGTCTGGCTTGATGCTGCGCTGCTGGCGCAATTAGCCGACCCCGATCAGTCAAGATTGGTGGTTGGCTACAGCGGCGGGGTTGATTCTCATGTGCTGCTGGCCCACTTGTGTGAGCTCGGTCTGCGTCACAAACTGTTGGCATTTCATGTCAACCATAGTCTCAGTCCCCATGCGAACGCCTGGCAAGCCCATTGCAGGCAGACCTGCGAAGACCTTGGCGTCGCGTTTGCTACAGTGACGTTACAGGTGGAACCTGTGGGTAATCTGGAAGCTAATGCTCGGGATGCGCGATACCAAGCCTTCGCTCAGCTGCTTGAAAAAGGCGATCTGTTGCTGCTCGGTCAACATCAGGATGACCAGGTTGAAACAGCGCTATTCCAGCTGTTTCGAGGCAGCGGCCGGTTCGGGCTGCAAGGCATGCCGTTGAGTCGCTCGATCGGTACCGCCAGACTGCTCCGCCCGCTGCTGCAAGTCAGTCGCGCCGGCATTACCGCCTATGCCCGGCAGCATCAATTGAGCTGGATTGAAGACGAGAGCAATCTAGATCAGAAGATGACTCGCAACTATCTGCGCCAGCATGTCATTCCTGAATTGGAGAATCGCTGGCCGGATCTTAAAACGACGCTGATGGCGAGTTTACAGCGCGATGCTGAGGTCGGCAGGTTGCTCGATGACGTGGCTAAGTCGGACCAGCAAGAACTTCGCGATGGCTTCGGTGGTATCCGTGTGGATAGTTTTGCGAGGCTGGCCTTGGCTCGGCAAAAAAATCTGCTATTGGCGTGGCTGGGCCAGCATCAATTGCCTTATCCTTCGGCCGGCGTGCTGGCTGCAGCGTTGCCCATGTTGTTAGCGGAAGGTCCGATAGCGGCCCCGGAAATGCGTTGGCAGGGTGGTCTTATCAAGCGTTTTCGTAATGGTTTATACCTACTCCACGAGTTGCCAGCGATTGACCCGCGGCCGATGAAATTGGCCGGCGTTGAGCCGCAGGCGCATCAGGGTGGCGCTTTGGTCGGGTTGCAAGCGCTGGGCCGAGGTTTGCGAGTGAGTGATCCGAGCCATCTGGAAATACGTTGTCGTCAGGGTGGTGAGTCATTCAGTCTGGGGCAGACGCGATCCTTGAAAAAGTGGCTGCAAGAGCGTCATGTGCCACCCTGGCTTCGGGATCGACTGCCATTGATCTTCCTCGACGATGAGTTGGTGGCGGTGGCGGGTTTGCCGGGTTGGCAGATCCCTGGCTTGACCAGCAGCGACTTTGAGGTCTCGGGTGATCAGTTGGGCTGGTTATTCGACTTTGAGGTCGATGATCGATATATCTGATGAATATCAGCATCTAGGGGCTATTTCCGTCTTCGATTCAACTTTCACATTGAGCGAGAAGGCAGTCAGTGGTACTCTACAAACCCATCTTGGTTGAGCCCTTTCAGCCATTAATTATCCAGATGGAAGGCTAATGTCTCGCTATATATTCGTTACCGGTGGTGTCGTCTCCTCCTTGGGGAAGGGCATTGCCGCCGCCTCTCTTGGTGCTATTCTTGAAGCCCGTGGGCTGAAAATCACCATGCTCAAGCTCGACCCCTATATCAACGTCGACCCGGGCACCATGAGTCCGCTGCAACACGGTGAAGTGTTTGTGACCGCCGACGGCACCGAAACTGACTTGGATCTGGGTCACTACGAACGTTTCATTAGTACCACCATGGGCCGGAAAAACAACTTCACCACTGGTCAGGTCTATGCTGATGTTATCGCCAGAGAGCGCCGAGGTGATTATTTAGGTGCGACGATTCAGGTGATTCCGCACATTACCGATGAGATTAAGCAGCGGGTTATTGCCGGTGCTGAAGGCAGCGATGTCGCGATCGTTGAAATCGGCGGTACCGTCGGTGACATCGAATCTCAGCCATTTTTAGAGGCGGCTCGGCAGCTCCGATTCCAGGTCGGGTCAGATCACGCCATGTTTATTCATCTGACGTTGGTGCCCTACATTGCCACCGCTGGTGAGACTAAGACCAAACCTACCCAACACTCCGTTAAGGAAATGCGTTCGATTGGCCTGCAGCCCGACGTTCTTATTGTCCGCTCAGATCATGAAATAGCAGAATCGGCCCGAGAAAAAATCGCGCTGTTTACCAACGTTGAAACCCGGGCGGTGATTCCGCTGATTGACCTGCCGTCGATCTATCAGATCCCGGCTCTGCTGCATGCACAGAAACTCGACGAGATTGTGGTCAACAAGTTTAATTTGGTCTGCCCACCAGCAGATTTGAGCGAGTGGGATAAGGTCGTGCAAGCCGAGTTAAGTCCAAGCCATACGATTAAGTTGTGTATGGTGGGTAAATATATGGATTTGCTAGACGCCTACAAATCACTGAATGAAGCCCTGACTCATGCGGGTATCCATACCCATACACGAGTTGAAGTGGCCTTTGTAGATTCCGAAGAAATCATCAGCAAAGGCGTCGGTATTCTTGCTGATGCCGATGCAATCCTGGTTCCCGGCGGTTTTGGCTCACGTGGCTTCGAGGGTAAAATTGCCGCGGCAAGATACGCGCGAGAACAAAAAATCCCTTACCTGGGTATTTGTTATGGCCTGCACGCCGCAGTGATCGATTTTGCACGTAATGTTGTGGGTCTTGAAAATGCGAACACAACCGAAAACGATACCGCTACGCCGCATCCTGTCATCGCCCTGATTACCGATTGGACCACGGCGACAGGCGCCCTTGAGACGCGCTCAGTTTCATCCGATCTCGGTGGCACCATGCGTATGGGTGAGCAGGAGTGTGTGCTGACGGAGGACTCTCTAACCTTTAAAATTTACGGTGAGAGAACCATTAGTGAACGCCATCGGCATCGATATGAGGTGAATGAAAGCTACGTCGCCCAGTTGGAAAGTGCGGGGTTGCGTATCGCCGGTCGTTCGGGAAAAGATGATCTGGTAGAAGTGATCGAGGTGATCGATCACCCTTGGTTCATTGCCTGTCAGTTCCATCCTGAATTTACCTCCAGCCCGCGGCGCGGTCATCCGTTGTTTATTGATTTTGTTCGTGCCGGTTTGACTCGGCGCAACTTGACCGCCGCAAGCCACAAGGCGAGCTAGTTAGACCGGCCGTCTAAAGCACACTCTTTGAGCGTTAAGAAAAAAAGGTAACGATAAAAATGAATCTATGTGGCTTTGAAGTGGGTGAAAAAACCCCATTTTTTTTGATTGCAGGCACCTGCGTCATCGAATCAGAACAAATGGCGATGGATACCGCAGCGCAATTGAAGGAGATTTGTGAGGGTCTCGGGATTCAACTGATCTATAAATCATCTTTTGATAAGGCGAACCGCTCATCCCATGCGAGCTATCGTGGTCCTGGCATTGATGTTGGATTGAAGATCCTGCAAAAAGTGAAGCAGGAGTTGAACATTCCAGTACTTACCGACGTCCATGATGGCACCCCGCTAGATGAGGTTGCCGAGGTAGTGTCTGTGTTGCAGACACCGGCTTTTCTGTGTCGTCAGACCGAATTCATACAACGGGTGGCTGCCACAGGTCTGCCCGTTAATATCAAGAAAGGCCAGTTCCTGGCGCCCTGGGATATGAAACATGTGGTCGAGAAAGCCAAGGCCACGGGTAACGAAAATATTATGGTGTGTGAACGGGGTGTGAGCTTCGGGTATAACAATTTGGTGTCCGACATGCGCTCGCTGGCGGTGATGAAGGCCGAGACAGGCTGCCCCGTAGTATTTGACGCGACGCATAGCGTTCAACTCCCTGGCGGCCAAGGCAGTACTTCCGGCGGTCAACGAGAAATGGTGCCGGTTTTGGCCCGGGCTGCAATCGCAGTAGGTATCCACGGCTTATTCATGGAAACTCACCCGGATCCAGACAAGGCCCTGAGCGATGGCCCGAATTCCTGGCCGCTGGGCCAAATGCAGGCGTTGCTGTCATTGCTGATGCAAATCGACCGCGTTGTAAAATCAGTTAATTTACCTGAGGTCGGCGCGAGCCAACCGGTTCAGAACGTTTAGGCAAAGGAAATCAGATCAAGATGACAGTAATTGTAGACATTCGTGCTAGAGAGATCCTGGACTCCCGGGGTAACCCTACTGTAGAAGCCGAGGTTGAACTTGCCACCGGTGTCATTGGCTCTGCCTGTGTCCCGTCGGGCGCATCCACCGGTTCCAGAGAAGCTTTGGAATTGCGTGATAAGGACCCTGCGCGCTATTTGGGCAAGGGGGTGCTCACCGCGGTGGCGAATGTGAATGCCGAGATCCGTCCGGCCTTACTGGGGCTGGATGTGGAAAATCAACGGGAGCTTGATGAGAAAATGATCGCGCTGGATGGCACGGAAAACAAGGCCAAGCTAGGTGCTAATGCGATTTTAGCGGTGTCTCTGGCGGTGGCCAGTGCTGCGGCTCAAGCCAAGAAGATGGCGCTCTATGAGTACCTGGCTGAGTTAGACGGCAGCCCCGGGCGCTACAGCATGCCTGTACCCATGATGAATATTATCAATGGCGGCGAGCATGCCGATAATAATGTCGATATTCAGGAATTTATGATCTTGCCCGTTGGCGTTGCAACCTTCTCTGAGGCGGTTCGCTGCGGAGCGGAGATTTTCCATACCCTCAAGGGGATTTTGGCAGCCCGTGGTCTGAGTACCGCGGTGGGTGATGAGGGTGGCTTTGCGCCAGATCTGCCGAGTAACGAGGCGGCCCTTGAAGTCATCATGGAAGCCATTCAGCAGGCCGGCTATACACCCGGCAAGGATGTGTATCTGGGTCTTGACTGCGCAGCGTCAGAGTTTTATGTCGACGGCAAATACAACCTGGCAGGTGAAGGTCGAGAATTCGATGCCGACGGCTTTAGCGATTATCTGGTCGGTTTAGCCGATCGCTACCCCATTATTTCTATCGAAGATGGTATGGATGAAAGTGACTGGGCAGGCTGGGCTCTGCTGACGAAAAAACTTGGCAAGCGTCTGCAGTTGGTGGGCGATGATTTATTCGTGACGAACTCAAAAATTCTGCGGCGCGGTATCGAGCAAGGCGTCGGCAATTCGATTTTGATTAAGTTGAATCAAATAGGGACCTTGACTGAAACGCTAGAGGCTATCCATATGGCTAAAGAAGCGGGCTATAGCGTGGTCATCTCCCATCGTTCCGGGGAAACCGAAGATACGACTATTGCCGACTTAGCGGTCGCAACGGCCGCGGGTCAGATCAAAACAGGGTCCTTGTGTCGGTCTGACAGGGTCGCGAAGTACAATCGTTTGCTGCGAATCGAAGATCAGTCCCATGCCTTGTTCAAAGGGCTGGCGGAGTTCCAGCGATAATGAAGCGCCCCGGCCGCTGGTTGATCGCTGGCCTTTTGTTGGTCATCATCGCGGTGCAGGGTCGGCTGTGGATTGGTGAGGGTAGTCTCGCGCAAGTCAATGATTTGCAGGCACGGGTCGCCCAGGTGCGGGTCGAAAATAGTGTGAGAGAACAGCGCAATCGCATCCTGCGCGCAGAAATTATTGAGCTCAAGAGCGGTCTTGAGTCGATTGAGGAAAAAGCCCGGAGCGAATTTGGTCTGATCAAGCAGGGAGAAACTTTTTTCCTGCTGGTAGACGAGACTAAAGCGCAGCGACCATGAGTAGCCTTGCACAGGTATCAGTCGTCATTCCCGCCGCTGGCAAGGGTGTTCGCATGAGCGCCGAGATCAGCAAACAATATCTTCCTTTAGCGGGTAAACCCTTATTAGCGCGAACCTTGAGTCGTGTGCTGGCGCTGTCACCGCGGCAGGTTGTGTTAGTGGTTGCGCCGGGTGACGAACACTGGCGCGCAGTGGAAGGGGTCGAGCATTGTCTGGTGGTGCGCGGCGGGGCCTGCCGTGCAGCTTCTGTGCTGAATGGCCTGGCGGCATTGCAAGCGGCGACTAATGACTGGGTGTTGGTTCATGACGGTGCCAGACCCTGCGTTCGAGGCGCGGATATACGCCGCCTTTTTCAATTGGTAGCCACCACTGAGGTGGGTGGGTTGTTGGGCGTCCCGGTGACCGACACGGTAAAAGAAGTCGCAGCTGGATTGATCACAGCGAGTCTCGATAGAACCCGACTGTGGCTTGCACAAACGCCTCAGATATTTCGTTTCGGCCTGCTGCAGGCAGCCTTGCAGGATGCCCTACGGCAGCAAATGTTAATAACCGATGAGGCTTCGGCCATTGAGATGATGGGTTTTCAGCCGCTCATGGTGGAAGGCCATCGTGACAACATCAAAGTGACTCATGCCGAGGACCTAGCCCTAGCTGAGTATTATCTGGCTCAGCAGGCCATGACCGAACGAGGTGCTGTATGAGAATAGGTTCCGGATTTGATGCCCATCGTTTCGGTGAGGAAAAAGCAGGTCACCAAATCATGCTTGGCGGTGTTGCTGTTCCCTGGCATCGAACTGTGCTGGCGCACTCTGATGGCGATGTGCTACTGCACGCGCTGTGTGATGCGGTATTGGGCGCGATGGCCTTGGGGGATATTGGCAAGCATTTTCCTGATACGGATCCTGAATATGCGGGTGCCGATAGTCGGCAGTTACTGCGCGCGTGCGTCGCTAAGATTCGACAGTTAGGCATGTATGTGGTGAACGTCGATATGACCTTGATTGCAGAGCGACCGAAGGTTGCCCTGTATGTGCAGGCCATGACTGAAACCATCGCAAGTGATCTGGACATCGCTGTTGACCGTGTCAGCGTCAAGGCGACCACGACCGAGAAAATGGGTTTTATTGGCCGAGAAGAAGGCCTGGCGGCGCAAGCCGTTGTGTTACTTGCTGAGCGCTCGCCGGCGAAGGTGGAGCCGTGAGTCAGGATTATGCCTTGGCGGTCGCTTATGCGCAGGGTCAGCCCTCAGGAAGTGCACGACTAAAGCAGCAAGCGGTTGATTTTGTGGTCAACGAACGGCTCGGTTTTGAACCCAGCGGTATCGGCGAGCATTGTTATGTTCGAATCAGAAAGACGGGTGCCAATACCGCGTGGGTGGCTGAGAACCTGGCGCGTTATCTGAATATCAAACCCTTTGATGTGAATTATGCAGGTCGAAAAGACCGCCACGCGGTAACGACGCAATGGCTGAGCTGCCATCTGCCGGGCAAACTGATGCCCGACTTTGCAGATATGGCGCTGACAGGCGTGGAGATTGTTGAGACTTGCCGTCATGATAAAAAGCTCCGTCGGGGCTCGCATGCGGGAAATGAATTTGAGATTCGCCTACGTGACATTCAGGCCGACAGTCAGGACCTCGAGCAGCGTTTGGCGCAGATTGCTGCCCAGGGATTTCCGAATTATTTTGGTGAGCAGCGATTTGGTCGGGGTGGCAGTAACTTACTAGCAGCTGACAAATTATTTGCAGGCGAGCCCATTAGGCCTCAACAACGGGACATGTGTTTGTCTGCTGTGCGTAGTTATATGTTCAATGCCGATCTGTCCCGCCAGGTAAGCTCTGGCGAGTTGAGTGCTATTAGTGTGCCAGAGCATTGTTGGACAGCAAATGAAGAGGCTGGCCGAGGGGCTGATTCTGGCGGCCGTACCCGAAGCAGCGGTGAATCGAATCATCGAGGCTGGCTCTATGGATTAGCCCGGAAAGAGACGCCAGCACTGAAAAGTCTTGAATCACGCTTTCCTCTTTGGTGCGAGGGCCTGCGCCGACTCGACTTGAAGGCGCAGCAGCGGGATCTGTGGGTGCGGCCAGCGGCGTTTAACTGGCGCTTTGAGGGCGCGGATTTGTTAATGTCATTTGGCTTACCCGTGGGCAGCTTTGCCACCAGTTTGATTAGAGAGATTGTGAGCTATGGGGAACAGTAATCTGCCTGATATGCGTGGTAGCGGTATGACGTCGCAACGGACGCGAAGTCGTTTGGTTCAACGGTTGCGAGAACGCCTCATTACCAATGAGGCGTTGTTGGAAGTCATCGAATCAACCCCGCGTCATGTTTTTGTTGATGAGGCGCTCTCGTCCAGAGCCTACGAGGACACGGCCCTGCCGATCGGGTTTAATCAGACGATTTCGCAACCTTATATCGTTGCGCGAATGACCCAGACCCTGCTGGCTGATGGGCCATTAGAGCGCGTGTTGGAAATCGGTACGGGTTCAGGTTATCAAACAGCGATTCTGGCGCAGTTGGTGTCGAAGGTTTATACCGTCGAGCGCATTCAGATGCTGAGTGAGCGCGCTCGAGAAACGCTCAAGTTGATTGGCGTCCGTAACGTCCAGTTTAAATATGATGATGGTAATATTGGCTGGGCCGACCGTGGCCCCTTTGATGGCATTATTGTGACGGCCTCGCCCCGGGTCATTCCGCCTAGTCTGATCGCCCAGTTGGCGATGGGTGGTCGATTGATCATTCCCGTGGGCACCAGTGACGCACAGCAATTGACGATCGTGCGCATGACGAAAGACGGTCCGCAGGTTGATGTGCTTGAAGATGTGAAATTCGTTCCCTTGCTCGGTGGCAAGGTCTGAAGTCCAGATTCGTGGGTAATCTGGGCTGTGTGCCCTATAGAGAATAGTTAACGGATGAAAGACAGTTTTAAAATTGCCCTAATCGGCCTGTTGATGGGCGCAGCGGAGGTGGTCCCGGGGGTATCTGGTGGCACCATCGCATTTATTTCCGGAATCTATGAACGATTATTGGAGGCTATTAAGCAGTTGACGCCCGCTTTGTTCCTGGTTGCTCGAAAGGATGGACTGGCCGCCCTGTGGCGCCAGATCGATGGGTGGTTTCTGTTGCTGTTATTCGCCGGAATGGGCGTCGCTATTGTCGCGTTTGCATCGGGTATCAGCTATCTGTTGCACTACGAGCCCGTCGCCTTATGGTCGTTCTTCTCGGGTCTGGTCGTGGCCTCAACATGGGTGATGAGTCGGCAATTAACGGGTTTTGGGCTGAAGCTGTTGTTGTTGGTTATTATCGGTGCTGTGACGGGCATCGTGATCACGAGTATTGTGCCCATTGAGTTGCCCCCGACGCCGCTGTTTCTGTTTGTCGGCGGTGCGTTAGCCGTTTGTGCATGGATCTTGCCTGGTATTTCCGGCAGCTTTATTCTGCTGATTCTGGGGCTTTATGGGATCGTGATCGAAGCAATCAAGACCCTGGATCTCGTGACGTTGGCCCTAGTGGCTAGCGGCTGCGCGCTAGGTCTGGTCAGCTTTGCGCAAGTCCTGACGCGCTTATTCAAGCATGCCAGAGACGGCATGCTCGCCATTTTAACGGGTTTTATGCTGGGCTCTCTGGTCAAACTTTGGCCCTGGAAAGAAACGTTGGCCTATCAACTGGGAGCCGATGGGCGCCAGATCCCGCTGGTTCAGGAGCCAGTTCTACCCGCGACTTATATGTCTTTGACCGGTGCGGATCCTCAAATCGAGTTGGCAATGTTGGCCATGATAGCAGGGTTTGTCGCTGTCATTTTGTTGGATTGGATGGCCGTTGCAGGGGTGGGTCGGGATGATCGGCATCGCCGCTGAGCCGCAGTCAATAAGAGTGAGCGCGCTGAGGCAGATAAGCCTGGCGGTGCTGTTGTTGGTCGCCCTGACGGGCTGCACTAACGCTGGCAACTATGCTCCAGTCTTTGGTTCTGGAAGTATTGATCGACAAACCACCAAGACGCACATTGTTCAGAGCGGTGAAACACTGTATGCCATCGCCTTCCGTTATGGCGTTGACTATCAAGGATTGGCGAAGGCCAATCGGATAGCGCCACCCTATGTCATCTTTGTGAATCAAAAAATCCGACTTACGGCCATTCCCGACCCGGTAAAAGCGGCGACCAAGCAACAAAAAGTGAGAAGTGCACCGGCGGCCAAACCCCAGCCGGTCACTGCGACCCGACCCCAGAATTCGACGATATCCTGGCGGTGGCCTATTAAAGGTGAGGTGATTAATGTTTTCTCGCTCAAGGATCGAGTCAACAAGGGGATCGATATCCGCGGTAAATTAGGTGACAAGGTTCGGGCTGCTGCAGATGGCGTCGTTGTCTACGCGGGTGGTGGATTGCGAGGCTATGGCAAGTTGGTGATCGTTAAACATAGCGACAGCTTCCTTAGTGCCTATGGCTATAACCGAGAAATTCAGGTCAAGGAAGGTGATAGAGTGAAAGGCGGCCAAGTTGTCGCTGAAGTCGGGTCGAGTAGTGCGAAACAGGAGATGTTGCACTTTGAGATTCGAAGAAACGGCAAGCCGGAGAATCCGTTGCTGTATTTGCCGCGATAGCAGCCGATCTGCTGAGGGCCCACGACGTATGGTGATGGTTGAGCCCAATTCATCTGCAGTTTAATACCCGTTATCTAGGTTTGGGCATGTTTCACTAGTCGCTGTTGACGCGTGTCAATGGGACGCTGTGAGAGCGATGTTAGATTGCATGTTCCTCGGACGCGGGGAGAAGTAAGCCTTGCAACGCTAGCAAGGACGCTAGGGCGAGGTGGTAAAGGCAAGGTGGTAAATGCCAGGTGGTAAACGCAAGGATGCGTGTCGTAGCGGTAAAGCAAGGGCGATCCTCGGGTCGCCCTTGCTCTTCGACGTTTGGCCCCCGTCAGGTGGCGACAGTTGTCTCGTCTATTTTCTCGTCTATTTTTAAGTCTGTCTTTAAGTCTGTTTGTTAGTGGATTCGTTAGGGTGCGTTCTAAAGGGTCGATTATAGATTGCGCCTACAGATTCAGCGGTCGTCGTCTAAAACAGCCCTAGCGGACGATTAGCAGAAATACTAGCAACAAGGGCGCGCTTAGATAAAAGGCGCTCTCAGATAGAAGGCGCGCTTAGTAAAAAGGGCTAGGGGCAGGGTAGCGGGTTGAGTGGCCGTCATGTGCTTGCCAAACATCGGCTAGGGGATTGAGTTCTAGCCAGCCCTCTCGGGCTGACTTCGATCGCTTTGCTGGTCGCGATCGCTTTAGCGATTGCGTTAACAGCTGCGTTAGCAGACAACTGTCCTAATCAAAAACGGGTAGCGAAAGGCTAACTTAGCGCTCGAGGTGCTCGAGTTTGTCTTTCACCTCGGCCCATTCTTCTGCATCGGGCAGGGGATCTTTGCGTTCAGTGATATTTGGCCAAATCATGGACAGTTCCGCATTGAGCTCTAAGAAAACTTGCTCTTTCTCGGGCAGCTCATCTTCAGAAAAAATAGCATCTACCGGACATTCTGGTTCGCACAACGCGCAGTCAATGCATTCGTCGGGATTGATGACCAAAAAATTCGGGCCTTCGTAGAAGCAGTCAACAGGACACACCTCTACACAGTCGGTATGTTTGCATTTGATGCAGGAGTCGCTCACTACAAATGTCATTGACTGGTTCCTTTCGTTAAATTAAGAGTTAATGAGAAGTAATGGCAAAGCGGTATTCTACCAGCTTTTAGGCGGTGAACAATAACTGCCAGCTGAAGAATCTCTGTCTTTTTCCTGATGTTCGCGAAAACCCTATTGAGTGCCATCAATCCTCAAGGCTATCTTTCAGTTCGAACAGTAAATTCAAGGCTTGCCGCGCCGTCAGTGCCTCCAGGTCTGTCTCCCGTAAGCGTGCTTCAAGTGCCGAGGGGGGTTGCGCTGCAGGGCTGACGAACAAGTCAGACTGGATTGGAGTCCCGCGAATGTCGTTTTCCTCCAGTTGGCGCAGTTTAATTCGTGCATCCTTAATGACCGTTGCCGGTACGCCCGCGAGTTTCGCTACCTGCAAGCCGTAACTCTGACTGGCTGGGCCGTCACTCACGGTATACATAAAGATAATATCTTCGCCAAATTCTTTAGCTGACAGGTGCACATTAGCCGTCGCCTCAAGGGTGTCAGCAAGGCTGGTTAATTCGAAATAGTGAGTTGCAAATAGAGTCAAAGCCTTGGACTGACGAGAGATATAGGCGGCGCAGGCCCAGGCCAATGACAGACCGTCAAAGGTGGATGTGCCTCTGCCAATTTCGTCTAACAAAACCAAGCTTTGCGATGTGGCGTTATTCAGGATCATTGCAGTTTCGGTCATTTCTACCATGAAAGTCGATCGACCACTGGCAAGATCGTCAGATGAACCGATACGGGTGAAGATGCGATCAATAGGGCCAATCTCCAAAGCGCGAGCGGGGACGTAACTGCCAACATGAGCCAGCAGAGCGATTAATGCCGTCTGGCGCATGAATGTGGACTTGCCGCCCATGTTGGGCCCGGTGATGATCAGCAGGCGCCGCTGCGTATTAAGTGCCAGGTCATTGGCAACAAAGGGGTCGTCCAGTACTTGCTCGACCACCAGATGTCGGCCTTCAGTAATATGGATGCCTGCCTGAGTCGAAAGAACCGGTCGGCTGAGAGATAATGTGAGTGCCCGTTCGGCGAAGCAAGCGAGCACATCAAGCTGGGCCAGTGCCGTTGCAGTGGTTTGCAATGGGCGTAGTTCTTCGAGCAGGCTGTCGAGCAACGCCTCATAGAGCATTTTTTCTCGAGTGAGCGCGCGACCTCTGCTGCTCAGCGCCTTGTCCTCAAAGGACTTGAGTTCAGGGGTGATAAACCGCTCAGCGTTTTTCAAGGTTTGGCGTCGAATATAGGTCGCCGGGGCTTTTTCTGACTGGGAGCGGCTGATCTCAATGTAATAACCGTGGACTCGATTAAAGCCCACCTTGAGGCTAGATAGCCCAGTGGCTAATCGCTCATCGGTTTCAAGCTTGATCAAGTAGTCGGCTGCATTTTCACTGAGGCTACGCAGATCATCGAGCTCGGCGTCGTATCCCGGCTTGATGACGCCACCTTCGCGAATGACCACTGGTGGGTTGTCGTTTATCGCACAAAGTAACCGTTCGGCAAGTGCAGGAAATGGCTCGCAGGCATCGCGTAATTGCTGTAGCAGTGGTACATCGAAAAGTGCAAGGGTCGTATTCAGTGCCGGCAACACCTGTAACGCATCTCTAAGGCGTGCCAGGTCACGGGGTCGCGCTGAGCGCAATGCCACGCGAGCCAAAATCCGTTCAATATCGCCGATGGGTTTCAGGTGATCCTGTAGCGCCTCAAAGCGATAGCTGTTGAGCAAAAATTCAACACAGTCGAGACGGGCATTGAGCATCTGTCGATCGCGGATAGGGCGTTGAATCCAGCGATTGAGCTGGCGACTACCCATGGCTGTGCTGGTTCGATCGAGGACCTGAAACAGGGTGTTGTCACGCCCTCCGCTGAGGTTAGTGTCGAGCTCGAGATTGCGTCGCGAGGCCCCGTCGATAATGACAGCATCATCTCGGCGCAACGTCGTCAAGCCTTGTATATGGGGCAGTGCAGTACGTTGGGTTTCTTGCACGTAAGCTAGCAGGCAGCCTGCTGCTGATACGGCGGCAGGCAAGTCCTCGCAACCAAACCCGGCCAAGTCACGGGTGCCGAATTGCCGAGTCAGACAGGTCGTCGCTGCCGCCAGGTCAAACTCCCACGCAGCCCGACGGCGTACGCCGACCCTTTGCTCCACGAGTCGCGGGTATGTTTGGTCGTCGCAAAGTATAAGCTCGGCAGGGTTGATGCGCTGAACCTCGCTCACCAACGCGTCGTTGTCCGGTAATTCAATGATTTCGAAGCGACCACTGGCAAGCTCTAGGCAAGCGAGGCCAAAGCAAGTGCCGAGCCGGTGTACGGCGGCGATAAAGTTATCCCGACTGGCGTCGAGCAAAGACTCCTCTGTCAGCGTGCCAGGGGTCACAATGCGCACGACCTTACGCTCTACGGGACCCTTGCTCTCGGCAGGGTTGCCAATTTGCTCGCAGACGGCAATGGAAACGCCGTGACGGACGAGTTTAGCGAGATAGTTATCGACCGCATGATAGGGGACGCCGCACATGGGTATGGGCTGGCCCCCTGAGGTTCCCCTAGCGGTCAGTGTAATATCGAGCAACTCGGCGGCACGCCGGGCATCGTCAAAGAACAGCTCGTAGAAGTCGCCCATGCGATAGAATAATAGTTCGTTGGGGTGCTCGGCTTTGATGCGCAGGAACTGCTGCATCATAGGCGTTTGGGTCGTGGCAGCGCTGCCCGTGGACTTTATTGATGATACTGTTAGCAAAATAGATATCCTTGGGCTCGAGATCTTCCCGAGTACTGGCAATGCGTAACGCCGATTCTACGGAAGAACCCCGCGCGCAGCAAAGCCGAAGGGATAAATACGCCTAAAGAATAGAAAATACTGGAATACTGGTTTTATATACAGTATAAAGTCGGCATAGAGTCGGGCAGAGCGTCCAGCATCGGAATCACGAATGGATCGTCGTCTTTGCGCTAAGCCATCGACTGGCCGGTAGCGCTGCTAAGCAGTTATCGTCTTCAAGGATAACGGATAATTGAAGTTTAGCCGGCAGTAAGATACCCACTAATTTTATCGACAGATCGTATGAGGAACTAATTATGGCAGCCACTGAATCAAGTAAAGACAAGGCCCTGAGCGCCGCCTTATCCCAGATTGAACGTCAATTTGGCAAGGGTACGATGATGCGCATGGGTGACTCGCCGCGGGAAAAAATCCCAGCGATATCAACGGGTTCGCTGGGGCTGGATATCGCCCTCGGTATCGGCGGATTGCCCCGCGGCCGAATAGTCGAGATCTATGGGCCAGAGTCTTCGGGTAAGACCACGCTAACGCTCCAAGTGATCGCAGAGGCGCAGCGTGCCGGTGGCACTTGTGCTTTTATCGATGCTGAGCATGCTTTGGATCCAGAATATGCCGAAAATTTGGGCGTCAATATTGACGACCTGCTGGTCTCCCAGCCAGATACCGGAGAGCAGGCCCTGGAAGTTTGCGACATGATCGTGCGCTCTGGCGCAGTGGACGTCGTCATCATCGACTCGGTCGCGGCGCTCACCCCAAAAGCCGAAATCGAAGGCGATATGGGCGATCATCATGTTGGTCTGCAGGCTCGTCTAATGAGCCAGGCCTTACGTAAGATGGCCGGTAATATTAAGAACTCGAATACGTTGGTGATCTTCATTAACCAGATTCGTATGAAAATTGGCGTGATGTTCGGTAGTCCGGAGACCACCACCGGTGGTAATGCCTTGAAGTTTTACTCTTCAGTTCGATTAGATATTCGCCGAATTGGTGCCATTAAGGACGGAGATGAAATTGTCGGTAATGAAACTCGAGTGAAGGTCATTAAGAACAAGGTGGCGCCGCCATTTAAGCAGGCAGAGTTCCAAATACTGTATGGCAAAGGTATTTATCGAATGGGCGAAGTGATCGACTTGGGTGTTCAGATCGGCCTGGTTGACAAGGCAGGCGCCTGGTACAGCTATAAAGGCGAAAGAATTGGCCAGGGTAAGAAAAACTCTGCAGATTACCTGCATGCCAACCAACATCTCGCCGATGAAATTGAAATGTTGATTCGGGCGAAGCTATTGAAGTCTGGAGAAGCTGCGGCAAAAGAGGCCGCGGCCGAGATACTGGATGATAATCTAGATGATAAAGTCACCCCGATCAGTGGTGGCTAAGTCTGAGGTTGAGGTGACCGCGGTTGATCTTCGCCGCGGTGCCATGGATCTGCTGGCACGGCGAGAGCATTCTCGCCAAGAACTGCAGCTCAAACTTGGCCGGCGTTTCGATGTGGAGCCTGAAATAATCTCTAGGGTCGTGGATCAGCTCGCCCGGGAAGGCTTGCAAAGCAATCAACGATTGGCCGAGGCCTATTTGCGTTACCGTTCGAATCGGGGCCAGGGACCGCTCAAAATCAAGGCGGAGCTGCGGGGGAAGGCAGTTGAAAACGATTTGATTGACGAGGCCTTCAATGCAGCGAACATCGATTGGTTCGCACAGGCAGTACTGGTGCTTCACAAACGCTTCGGCGAGAGTCCAGCGACCGATGCGACTCAACAGGCAAAGCGCGCCAGATTTCTCCAGCAACGCGGTTTTTCCTTCGATCAGATTTATGCGGTGACTTCGTGATCTCCATGAGTTTCGTCGCAGTAATTTAACGTCTGGTTTTCTAGGGTTTTTATTTAATATTTTTGATCTGAGGATCTGTCCAAAGGTTAACCAAGCAGCGTTATTGGTTGTTCATCCCCGTTCATGCCACATTACAATCCCGGCCTGTCGTGTATACTATTCGTCCAGTTGAGGGCGTGCACATGGACCTCGAGTTGCTATTTGAAGAAAGCTACGACCGCCTGGTTGGGCATGGCATCGGTATTACCGATCGAGGTCAGGTGTTCTTTCGACGCTTTTATGAGGCTTTCTCTGCCTCATCCGACGAGGTTGCCCTTAAATTTTCCGACACCGAAACCGACATCGATAAGCAAGTCCGGGTGTTACAAAAGGCCATGTTTCATCTCATCAGCTTCTATCTCCTTAAAAACACCAATGATTTTATGGAAGGCATCGCCCTGAGTCATGACCAGGACCATCTCGATATCAATCCTGAGCTCTATGATCTGTGGCTTGATTCTCTACTACAGACGGTCGCCGAGATGGATGTGGAGGCTCAGGCAGACACAGAACTCGCTTGGAAAATCGTCATGACGCCCGGCATCCTTTATCTAAAATCCCACCATTCCCCGCATTCGTAGACTTGAGTTGTGTTGGCGGCTGACCCAGATCAATAGCCTGTTGCCCTTAAATCCTTAGACTTCTTGAGTGCTGTGTTTCTGGCCTTGCAGGTCTGCCTGCCAATTTACTTAGGGTGCGCGGTTGCGTCAATTTGAGGTTGGTTTATGTTTTTTTTAGAGATCGTTTAGAGATTGTTTAGAGATTGTTTAGAGGGTATCTGTTGGTTGCTTTGGTGGTTCGCCTGGTCTTTATCTGAATGTGGCCTCCATGTGGTCGTCGCCCTATAAATAGGCAGACAGGTTGAATGCCCAGACTGGGTCGCCAGATGGCAATGTACCGTTTTCGTGGCGAAGGAGATGTCCATTTCCTGGGCCTCATGTGCTAATCGTTCGTTTAATGGAGTGTGATAGATGGACAATGAGAAGTTGGAAAATTTGTGGCAAGAGCTTAAGACCGAGCGCGACGAACTGCGCGTGCAGATGCATTTGGCGAAGGCTGAGTTGCGTGACGAATGGGAAGAGTTGGAAGAACGGTATGCGGTCGCGCAGAAAAAGTTCGACGAGCTTAAGAAGGGGACTGGCGAGATAGCGAGTGAGGCCAAAACCACATTGTCTATCATTGTTGATGAGATCAGTACGGCCTATCAAAGAGTCAAGCTACGTCTGCGACAGCAGTAAAGCAAACCGAGAAGTTACGGCATGGCCAAAAACTTTCCGCTTTTAGCGCTGGGCGTCAAAGATTGTCGCTGGCGCTGCGATCCGGAGGTTCTCGGATTTAATACGACCGCGGAATTGCATCCGGAACATCGTATTTTGGGTCAACCTGATGCCGTTGAGGCGCTCAGGTATGGTTTGGATAGCCGGGTGCCGGGCAACAATGTTTTCGTTCGTGGCCTGTCTGGTTTTGGTCGGATAGCGCTTATCCACGAGATCATTGCCGAAACCGCGAAGGGCGCGATCAAAGTGCCCGACCATTGCTATGTGCATAATTTCGCGCAGCCAGATCAGCCTAAATTGTTGGACCTGCCTACGGGTATGGGTCGACCTTTTACAGAAGCGATGGATGAGTTCGCGACGTTCGTCGAAGTGGAGTTGCCCGCCTATCTGAATTCCGATCTCGTTAAATCTAAACAAAAGCGTTTGGTATCAGCCACCCAGGAAGAAATTCAGCGAATTGGCAGTCCTTTTGATGAAGCGCTGCACCAAGCTGGGCTGGCGATGGTGCCTATAACCATGGGTCAAAATATGTTACCGGTGATTTTGCCAGTCATCGATAAGAAGCCTGTGCCCTACGACGAACTCGAGCAAATGCGCCGTGATGGACTTCTGACGGCTGACCAGATCAAAGCGTTGTCGAAGAAGGTCGCTGAGTTTGAATTGAAGTTTGCCGACCTGGGTCAGAGTATTGGAGAGGTCCAGCTACAGCATCAGCAGGCATGGCAGAACTTGATTGTTCAGGAGGCCCGTCAATTCGTCGGCGCCCGCATAGCGGCGCTGACTCGCACCTTCAATATCGCCAGTGTCCTGGGCTTTCTCGACGAGATCGTCACTGACTTGGTCACCCATCGGCTTCGAGAGCCCAGTGAAACGGTCGATTTTTCGCGGTTATACCGAGTAAATTTAGTGACAAGTCACACTACTGATGCGCCTTTCCCGGTGATTAGCCTAACTAACCCCACGTTGATCAACCTGGTTGGTCAAATCGATCGAGACGTTACCGTCAGTACACTGCTGACGCATTCAGATCACCTGATGATTAAACCGGGTGCGCTCCTCGAAGCCGATGGCGGCTATTTGATTATTGAAGCGCAAGAGATTCTTTCCGAGCCTGGTGCTTGGGCAATGCTTCTGCGGACACTTAAAACCGGGCTGTTAGAAGTCTACAACCCAGATCCGCTCGGTCTTTGGGGCGGGCCGCAGCTAAGGCCCCAACCCATCAAAATTGATGTCAAGGTGGTGCTGGTCGGTGATCCGACGGTATATTTTTTGTTGGATGAGTACGAGCCAAGGTTTGCGCAGTTATTCAAGGTGCTGGCAGATTTCAGTGATACATTAAGCCGTGATCCCGCAGGCTTTTCGGCGTATGCCAATGTTATCGCGCGGCTGGCGGAAAATGATCAGCTCCTGGCCTTTACGGCGGCGGCTGTAGCCAGTCTGATCGAACAGGGGGCGAGAATCTGTGCGCAGCAGAGTCGTCTGACTAGCCGTTTTAGTCGGATCGCGGATATTGCTCGAGAGGCTTCTTTTATCGCCCGCCGTGATGGTGACCCGATCGTCGATGCCAAACATATTGTGCTCAGTATTACGCAGGGCCGCCGCCGAGCTGAAATCCCTGCACGGCGATTCAAGCGTTTGTTGGCAGAAGGTAGCCTGCGCATAGATGTGGCAGGTAAGGTTGTCGGCCAGATGAATGGTTTAGCAGTGACGTCGGCTGGGCCACTGATTTATGGCTTTCCCACGCGAATTACTGCTTCTATCGGTCCCGGAAGCGCTGGCGCAGTGAATATCGAGCGCGAGTCAGAATTATCTGGCGCCGTCCACACCAAAGGTTTTCTCATCTTGTCCGGCTTGTTGCGATTCCTTCTACGATTACAACACCCCATGGCGTTCTCGGCGTCAATTGCCTTTGAGCAAACCTACGGCGGTATCGATGGCGATTCGGCATCTGGCGCAGAAATTTGCTGTTTGATCAGCGCGCTGACGGACTTGGCGATTCGACAGGACCTGGCCATGACGGGCGCCGTGGACCAAAAAGGCAATATTTTACCCATCGGTGCTGTTAGCGAGAAAATCGAAGGCTTTTTTGAGGCTTGCCAGACGGTGGGCGCAACAGGCACCCAAGGCGTGATTATCCCAGCTGCGAATGCGCAAGAAATGATGCTCCGAGATGACGTGCTTGAAGCCGTAGAAAGGGGCAAGTTTATGATTTATGCCGTATCGAATATCTATCAGGCGCTCGGGCTTTTGCTTGATCGAGCGCCTGGCGAGGCGCTCGATCACGAATATACTCAAGACAGTGTGCTTGCCATTGCCCAGCATCGCGCGCACGAATACTGGAAAATCGCCAAAAGTCATCGTGGTTCTGACTAAAATACCGAAAAACCTACCGAAATTACCGTGTTTAAGCATTCCGTGGTTTAGTCTTCGAGGCTTTTTCTGTATCTTTACCCGTCCTGAATTCGATACGAAGTAGACCCAATGAATAGCCGCGAATTGCGTAAGGCGTTTCTGGATTATTTTGCCAGCCAAGGCCACACGATTGTTGATAGCTCCTCTTTAGTGCCCGACAACGACCCGACGCTGTTATTTACGAATGCCGGTATGGTTCAGTTTAAGGAAGCGCTGGCGTTTCGTGAAAACCGCGGCTACACCCGGGCGACCACTTGTCAGCGTTGTATTCGGGCTGGTGGCAAGCACAATGATCTCGATAACGTCGGCTATACCGCTCGCCACCATACGTTCTTTGAGATGCTGGGCAACTTTAGTTTCGGTGATTACTTCAAGAAAGAAGCTATCGAGTTTGCCTGGGAGTTCCTGACCCAAGTGATCAAACTGCCGCCTGAACGTCTCTGGATTACGGTGCATACGGATGATGATGAGGCCGAGGCGATCTGGGTTAATCACATTGGCTTTGATCCTAAGCGCATCACGCGGCTGGGTGACGATGATAACTTTTGGACCATGGGTGATACAGGACCCTGTGGTCCCAGTTCAGAGATCTTTTGGGACCACGGCCCGTCAGTGCCGGGCGGACCGCCTGGCAGCCCTGACGGCGAATTAGATCGTTACATTGAGATTTGGAACCTGGTGTTCACCCAGTTTGACCGGTCTGCTGACGGCACCCTGACACCGTTACCGAAGCCCTGTGTTGATACAGGTATGGGTCTCGAGCGCCTGGCCGCTGTGTTGCAGGATGTGCATACCAACTATGATATCGATTTGTTCCAGGCGCTTATTCACAGAACCGCGAGTTTGCTGAACTGTACTGATCTGCAGAATCCCTCGCTGAAGGTCATTGCCGATCATATTCGAGCTGCCGCGTTCCTCGTTGCCGATGGTGTCTTGCCGTCCAATGAAGGACGGGGTTATGTCATGCGCAGGATCATTCGTCGCGCTTTACGGCATGGACATAAGCTGCAGTCAACGCAGCCCTTCTTTCATCAATTGGTGGGTTGTCTGGTAGAGCAAATGGGCGATGCCTATCCTCTGTTACGTGCGACTCAAGCTCAGATCGAGCGCGTTTTGCTGAAGGAGGAACAGCAATTCGAGCTGACGTTGGATCATGGTATGCGCATTCTCACCGAGGCGATCGGTACGCTCAAGGGGAATGAGATTCCAGGCGATGTGGTCTTTAAACTGTATGACACGTTTGGCTTCCCCACCGACCTGACCGCCGATATTGCCCGCGAACGCGATCTGCAATTGGATATGCTCGGGTTCGAACGCGCTATGGAAGCGCAGCGCCAGCGAGCCCGTGCAGCGAGTAAATTTGGTGCTGTGGATATCGCTCGTTATGAGGTGGACTCGACCACCGAGTTTGTTGGCTACAGTAGCTTGCACGGCGAAAGCAAAGTGGTGGCGTTGTTTCTTGGGGACAGCGCGGTAGATTCACTGACAGCTGATGATGAAGGGGTTGTCGTGCTTGATAGTACGCCTTTCTATGCGGAATCTGGTGGTCAGGTCGGTGACAGTGGTCGGCTGTTAGCAAATGGTTTGGTGTTTGATGTTGTAGATACCATCAAGGCTGGCAATGCCTTTTTGCACAAGGGTAAGTTGATCGAGGGGTCCCTGGCGATGGGTGATGTGTTGAGCGCAGAGGTTGATCGACTCCAACGCGATGCGACTCGACTGAACCATTCGGCGACGCACCTACTGCACGCTGCGCTCAAATTGGTGCTCGGCGAGCATGTCAACCAGCGTGGTTCATTGGTCGATGCGGAGCGGTTTCGATTTGATTTCTCGCACTTCGAACCGATGACCCAAGTAGAAATTCGCAAGATCGAACGTATTGTCAATGAGCAGATTCAGCGTAACTCTGAGATTGAGACCGAGATCATGGACCTTGAAGCCGCCCGTGAGAAAGGTGCCATGGCCTTATTTGGTGAGAAATACTCCGAACAGGTTCGAGTTTTGACCATGGGTGAAGGATTCTCCGTTGAATTGTGCGGCGGTACACATGCCAGTCGAACCGGAGATATTGGGATTTTTCGGATTGTTACAGAGCAAGGTATCGCGTCTGGGGTTCGTCGTATTGAAGGCGTCACTGGCTTACGCGCGCTAGAGCGCATCGAAGGCCTGGAAGCATCGCTGGCGGAGACCGCCGCGCTGTTACGCGCAGACCAGGGCAACATACTGGGTAAGGTGCGATCGCTGCTGGAGCAAAATAAGAAGCTCGAGAAAGAAGTGGCTCAGTTGTCGATGAAGCTGGCGAGTGGCGCCGGCAGTGATCTGGTCGAAGCGGTTATCGAGATCCACGGCGTCAAGGTGATCGTGAAGGACCTGGACGGCAGCGATCCGAAAGCGCTGCCCGACGTATTGGATCAGTTGAAGAACAAATTGCAATCAGGGGTTGTCGTCCTGGCCTGTGTCACTGACGGCAAGGTGGCCCTGATCGCAGGCGTCACCAAGGATCTAACGGCGCGTGTTAACGCCGGTACGCTAATTAATCATGTTGCCACTCAAGTCGGTGGAAAGGGCGGCGGTCGACCGGATATGGCCAGGGCTGGTGGTACTGAGCCCCAAGGGCTGGCTGCTGCGTTGGCTTCAGTGACGCCGTATTTGGATCAACTATTGGGCTAAAGCGATTGTTTCTGCTGGGTTTCAGCGGCTAGAATGGTTGCTCCGTCAACGGGTCAGGCAGCAAATGATGAATCGCTGATGGGAAGCAATAAAGGTCTTAAAATTGGATGTGACGCTTAGGAGTTGGTAGCCTTGGCCTCACTGTTAACGTTTTACGCTCGGCACTTTGTATGGCTTTAATCGTTCAAAAATATGGTGGGACTTCGGTCGCGACCGTCGCTCATCTCGACAACGTTGCTCGAAAAATTATCGCGACCCGTGAAAAAGGTCATGATGTGGTCGTGGTTGTGTCTGCCATGGGTCACGAGACCGATCGGTTGGATGATTTGGCGCGTCAGGTCGGCGTTACCCCGGAAACCCTTCGTGAAGTCGATGTGCTGCTGTCTACTGGTGAGCAGGTGACCACCGCATTGCTGTCAATGGTGCTGGTCAATCAGGGCTGCCGTGCGCGTTCCTACACCGGCGGTCAAGTCAAGATACTGACAGACTCGTCACACACCAAGGCGCGCATTCTCGATATCGAGTGCGAACGGCTTCAGGCAGGCCTGGACAGTGGCGTCGTTGCTATCGTTGCGGGTTTTCAGGGTGTTGATGAGCAAGGCCGTATCACGACCTTAGGGCGGGGTGGTTCAGACACAACAGCTGTGGCTTTGGCGGCGGCATTAGGTGCTGACGAATGTCAGATCTATACTGATGTGGACGGTGTCTACACCACAGACCCTCGAGTTGTCGACAGCGCTCGGTGTCTGGAACGACTGACCTTTGAGGAAATGCTGGAACTGGCGAGCCTCGGTTCCGGAGTTCTGCATACTCGTGCGGTGGAGTTTGCCAGCAAATACAAGGTGCCAATTCGCGTGCTCTCGAGCTTTAACGACTCAAAAGGCACACTAATTACGAGTGAGGATGATTCAGGTATGGAACAACCGATTATTTCCGGTATCGCATTCACCCGAGATGAGGCCAAGCTTACTGTCATGGGTGTCAAGGATATCCCGGGTATTGCCTCAAAGATCCTCGGGCCTATCAGTGATGCCAATATTGAAGTAGATATGATTGTTCAGAACGTCGCTGCTGACATGAGTACAGACTTTACCTTTACCGTCAGTCGAAACGACTACGATCAGGCGTTGTTAGTTCTGAAAAATGTGGCCACCCAGATCGATGCCAGAGAAATTAGTGGTGATAATAAAATTGCCAAGGTGTCCTTGGTCGGTGTTGGTATGCGTTCTCATGCGGGGGTCGCAACGAAAATGTTCCGCACGCTGGCCTCAGAATCCATCAATATACAAATGATATCGACTTCGGAAATCAAAATCTCTGTGGTGATTGACGAAAAATATCTAGAGTTGGCGGTGCGAGCATTGCATGCAGCATTCGAGCTTGAGTGAATTTCTAGACGAATATCTTCGTCGGGCTGGTAGCATAACGCGAGGCTAAAGAGCATGCTCAAGGACGGGCGGCATCAAAAAAGGCCAGTAAATAGTTTGTTTTTCGATTAAAGTAAAAAATAGTCGGCGATAGCTCCAATTCGCTCGATAGTTTAATGAATCGGCTTATTCAGTTCGCGTGATGCGAAAGCCAGAATGTGTAGAAGTAATTGTGGTGGTAGCGTGAACCGGAGGTTCCGATGTTAATATTAACGCGGCGAGTTGGCGAAATCCTGATGATCGGTGACGAAGTCACGGTAACCGTCTTGGGTGTAAAAGGTAATCAGGTGCGGATAGGTGTTGATGCGCCGAAACATGTTGCTGTTCACCGTGAAGAGATTTACCAGCGTATTCAGGCCGAAGGCGAAGATTCCGAAATAGAAGGCGAATCAGAAGCGTAATTTTGACGAGCGCCCTTTTGACGCGATTGGGGTAACGCAATCGGACTAATCGGACTAGCGGTCGATCAGTCGACAGGCTGAGCGCGTGTAAGTCCTGCCGGTAATGCCCTGTTTGACGTAACGCCAGTCGCGGTCAAGCTTGTCAACAGGGTCTGCGACAAACTACAAGCCCCCCGTCCCCAAACCCCCCGTCCCCAAACTAGGTTGCTATAGATCAGGGTCAGGCCCGTTGCTGTAAC
>Ga0208544_10000114_pt1 | contig 63940 bp, 52 predicted proteins | sample DEB08_DNA_9_FD_184526 | JGI IMG/M metagenome (GOLD analysis project Ga0208544, IMG submission 184526) | Aqueous microbial communities from the Delaware River and Bay under freshwater to marine salinity gradient to study organic matter... | ecosystem: Environmental > Aquatic > Marine > Coastal ...
AATCGAACTGGTGCGTACTGAACTAGGTCGCGCCCGCGAAGTCATGGATCGAGTCGACAACGGCCTTGAGATTGCCGAAGACATTCTGGAGAACACTGAGAAGGTTCTGGAAGCCAGCCGGCGTGTACTCCCTGTCGTCTTTGTAGTTGCGGGAGTTGTTGGTATTGGTATTGCGGTTGGTATCTATTTATCCCGCAGGTCTACACCTTCGAAAGAAGCTGACGAGTAATTAGTGCATCCCCATTGGGTGCCACACGGTTTTGATCTCCGTGAAGGCGCGGATTCGGGACAGACTCGGGGTCACTTGCCAGTTGGGGTTGATCGGAGCCTTGCGCACTCGCTTCACCGTTCCCGCGGCCTCGACCTCTAGTTGCGCGAGTAAGACTGGGTCTGTGATGCCAGTGAGGTCCAGTGCATTGACATCGGCGTGGGTTGCGAGATGAGGCATGATTTCCGCTGGGTCACCAGTGAGAATGTTGATATTGCCGGCGACAACATCACTGGTTGCCAGACATTCACTGAGTGTGATCGCTGGGATGGGTGAATTGGTGCTCGCAATCACAATCACCGAGTTGCCGCTGACCAGGATGGGCGCCATGACGCTGATAAGTCCCAGCAGACTGGAATCCTGCGGGGCAACGGCTGCAACGACACCGGTTGGTTCGGGAATACTGAAGTTGAAAAATGGTCCGGAGACAGGGTTGGTATTGCCGAGCACTTGGGAGTACTTGTCCGCCCAACCCGCGTACCAAACGACGCGATCAATTGCTTGATCGGTTTGCGCGGTGGCCTTTTTATTGCTGGTTCCCTCGGCATCCTGGATGTCGTTGATGAATTGATCTTTACGACCCTCCATAACTTCCGCGATCCGGTAGAGAACCTGCCCACGGTTGTAGGCGGAAGCCTTGGACCATGAGTTGAATCCGGTGCGGGCAGAAATAACTGCGTCGCGTGCATCTTTCTTGCTGGCCTTAGCAATATTGGCGAGGAACTCACCGCGGGTATTGACCACCTCGTAGGTGCGGCCGGACTCGCTGCGGGGGAATGCTCCGCCAATGAAAAGTTTATGGGTTTTACGAACTTCAACCCGGTCGGTGCCGATCATGAACTCTCCTCGCTCGTGAGATAAGCACCCAAACCTTGGATGCCGCCTTCGCGGCCAAAGCCGGATTCCTTGTATCCACCGAATGGGCTGGCCGGATCAAATCTGTTGAAGGTGTTCGCCCACACAACACCAGCGCGAACCTTGTTGGCCATGCCAAGTATTCGGCTGCCCTTCTCGGTCCAGATTCCAGCACTGAGGCCGTAAGGGGTGTTGTTTGCTTTTTCAATTGCTTCGTCGGGGGTTCTGAAAGTCAGGACGCTGAGTACGGGTCCGAATATTTCTTCGCGAGCAATCCGGTGCGCCTGGGTGACATTGGTGAATACCGTTGGGGCAAACCAAAACCCCTTCGCAGGGAGCACACAGTCAGGGCTCCACCGCTGCGCGCCTTCGTCCTCACCGCTTTGTGTGAGGTCAATGATTCGGTTGAGTTGCTCGCGTGAGTTGATAGCTCCAATGTCGGTGTTTTTGTCCAGTGGATCACCCAAGCGCAGTGTTTGGAGTCGGCGTTTGAGTGATTCAATTGTTTGCTCGGCAATACTCTCCTGCAAGAGCAGGCGACTTCCAGCGCAGCAGACGTGACCCTGATTGAAGTAGATCCCGTTGACAATCCCTTCGACCGCTTGATCAATTGGGGCGTCATCGAAAACAATATTTGCCGCTTTGCCACCTAATTCCAGTGTTAAACGTTTACTGCTTCCGGCTATCTGTCGTTGGATCGCTTGACCCACGGCGGTACTACCGGTGAAAGCGATCTTGTTGACATCGGGGTGCTCAACGAGCATGCGCCCCGTTTCACCGTCACCGGTAAGAATGTTGACCACACCTTGGGGTAGGTCAGCCTGCTGGCAAATCTCGGCAAAGAGCAGCGCGGTCAGGGGAGTGGTTTCCGCTGGTTTGAGAACCACGGTGTTTCCGGTGGCTAATGCTGGCGCGATCTTCCAGGCCAACATGAGGAGTGGGAAATTCCACGGAATGATCTGGGCTGCGACACCGAGCGACTGGGGGTTACTGCCAAACCCGGCGAACTCAAGTTTGTCGGCCCAACCTGCGTGGTAGAAAAAGTGTGCGGCAGCGATGGGAACGTCAACATCACGGCTTTCCCTAATTGGCTTGCCGTTGTCCATCGTTTCAAGAACAGCGAATTCACGTGCACGCTCTTGAATGAGGCGAGCAATGCGGAAAAGGTACTTGCCCCGATCTCGACCAGGCATTTTTGACCACGACTTGTCGTAGGCCCGGCGCGCTGCCCTCACCGCTGCATCAACGTCTTCTTGGTTGGCTTGCGCGATTTCGGCGAGGACTTCCTCGGTTGCCGGGTTGATTGTTTTAAACGGGGTGCCATGTCCGGGGGTGAACTCACCGTTGATGAATAGGCCGTTAGAACTTTTTATGTTGACAATTGAGGTGGACTCCGGTGCCGGAGCGTACTGGAAACTCATGGGTGTCTTCTTTCGCTCTCGTCGTCTAATCGATTGTGACGTAGTCGGGGCCGGAGTAGTGGCCGGTGATCATCTTTTGTCTTTGTAAAAGTAGGTCATTAAGCAAGGTGGAAGCACCGAAACGGAATAGGTCCGGGGTGAGCCATGCGTCCCCAACGCTTTCATTGACGAGCACGAGGTATTTGATTGCGTCCTTACTCGTTTTGATTCCACCGGCCGCTTTCACGCCGATTCTGATATTGGTTTCTTGGTAGTAATCCCGTACCGCTTCCAACATGACCAGCGTCACCGGGAGGGTAGCCGCGGGAGTCACTTTCCCGGTGCTGGTTTTGATGAAGTCGGCGCCGGCTTTCATGGCCAACCAACTTGCCTTGCGAACATTGTCGAGGGTCTTGAGTTCACCAGTTTCCAAGATCACCTTAAGGTGAGCCGTTCCACATGCTTGCTTGACCGCAACGATTTCGTCGAAGACTTTGCCGTAATTCCCGCAGAGAAACGCGCCGCGGTCAATCACCATGTCAATTTCGTCGGCGCCTGCATCAACCGCTTCCTTTGTGTCGGCGAGCTTGACGTTAAGGGAGGCCCGACCGCTAGGGAATGCCGTTGCAACCGCTGCGACGTGGAGCCGGTCACCTACCACTTCGCGAGCTGCGTACACGAGGTCGCCATAGACACACACGGCGGCAACACTGGGAGTGCTTGGATCGGTGGGATCGGGGTGCAGGGCTTTTGCGGACATCGCCGTGACTTTGCCGGGGGTGTCCGCGCCTTCCAGGGTGGTCAGATCCACCATGGATATGGCCATGTCAATTGCCCAGATCTTGGATTCTTTTTTAATTGAGCGGGTTCCCAACGCTGCTGCACGTGCCTCTGCGCCCACTTGATCGATACCGGGCAAACCTGCCAGAAATGAATGCAGCCCTTTATAGGATGCCGGTGTTTGCGGATTGAAAGAGGACACGCACCCACTCTAGACTGTAAGGAATTCGACTTCCTCTCTTAATGGATCTCACAGAGTCGGTGCAGCTATCGGTAAATTGCTCTGCGGTGACCTATACGAACAATGAGAACGAGGAAGACTTCGTCCTCGAAATGAGCAATCAACCGGAAATCACCCACCCGAAATCGCCATAAGCCAGCAAACGCTTCGCCAGCAAGTGGCTCGGCGAAAGACCTGGGATCAGTGCTGGGCTCGACTCTTTCAGAAAGAAAGCGGAGAATTCGCTCCCGCGCGGGACGCTCTAGTCGCTGGAATTCTTTGAGAGCTCGACTTTCGAACTCAATCCGCCAGACCATGTTCCGCCATAACTGTAGCTAGATCGACAGAACCAGAAAAACCGCGCCGAACATCGCTGAGTCTTATCTGAGCGAGATAGGCATCCTCGAGATCGTCTATTGTCTCATTCAATGCTTCTAATACGTAATATGACTTGGAGCGACCTGTCTGGTTGGCTAGTTCCTCTAATCGGGCGGCTAACTGATCGGGCAGCCGGACGGATAATGCGGTCATGGATACTCCTCGCGTTTAGTCAGGATCTCAGTGTATCACGTGTATTATGCGTAATACACGTGATGTAAACTTTCGCAAGATCAATTGAGCCAGGTTCGCGCAACCGAGGTCATGGCCGCGATCCGCTCACTGGCCTGGGCGCGGCTGCCGGCGAGTTGGTCAGGATTAGCAACGGGGATAACACTTTGCAGGTAAACCTTCACTTTGGGTTCAGTTCCACTGGGTCGCACGATCACCCGCCCGCCTCCTTCTAGGTTAAACAACAGGCCATCGGTTGGCGGGAGAGTTGAGGTACCAATTGCAAGGTCGACAAATTCGGTGACGGTGGCTCCAGCAATCTGCGTTGGGGGAGTCGCGCGCAGGCGTTGCATAATTTCCGGGATCACCGAGAGGTCGCTCACCCTGACGGAGACTTGGTCGGTTGCATAGACACCGACCTGCATTGCAATACGATCAAGTTCACTTTGCAGGGTTTGTCCCTGCGCTTTTAGGTGGGCTGCAAGTTCCATGACTTTTAGGGCAGCAGAGAGTCCGTCTTTGTCTTTGACGAATTGCGGATCAACGCAGTAGCCCAGGGCTTCTTCATAACCGAAGATCAAGTTAGGGATTGGGCCAATCCACTTAAAACCGGTCAAGGTTTGTTGGTAGTCAAAACCGGCATCTTCAGCAATTGCTTTGAGCACTGTTGAGGAAACAACCGACTGCGCCATGACTCCTGATGCATGTGGTTGCCGTTGCGCGATCCATGATGCGAGCAGGGCGCCGACTTCGTCACCGTGAAGCATGCGCCAACTGGATTTGTCTTCCTTGGTGGGGTTGGTGGGGATTGCGACCGCACAGCGATCAGCGTCGGGATCATTGGCGATCACCAGATCAGCACTATTGGCTATTGCCGTTTCAATGGATAGATCAATTGCCCCGGGTTCTTCAGGGTTGGGGAAAGCGACAGTGGGGAAAGCGGGATCGGGCTCAAATTGTTGGACAACTTTGATGGGTTCGGGAAAGCCAGCTTGTGCGACAAGTTCCATGAATAACTTTCCACCGACTCCGTGCATTGCCGTGTAAACGGTCTTTAGCTCTGTGTTGCTGCTGATTTCTTTGTCCACCAATTGCGCGGTGTGATCGAGATAGGCCGCTTCGGTGGTGGGATCAAGACTGGTCCAAGTGTCGCCGTGGGGTAGATCACGAACAGGGCCTTCGTTCGTGGCTTCGGTGATGAAGTGGGCAATTCGTGTGTCGGCTGGAGGAATTATCTGTGCGCCGTTACCCAAATAGACCTTGTAGCCGTTGTCCTGTGGTGGGTTGTGACTTGCGGTCACCATGACGCCGGCATCAGCGCCGAGGTGTCTAATGGCAAATGCCAGAACAGGGGTTGGGACCGTGTGGGGGAAGAGCAAGGGGTGAATACCTACACCGCTGAGGATTTGCGCGGTGATTTTTGCGAAGAGTTCCGAGTTGTGGCGGGCGTCAAAGCCGATCACAACGCTGATCTCCTTTTGGTTTGGATTGTCGTTGTTGAGGTACCTGGCAAGACCGGAGGCTGCGCGGGCAACAACCACCAGGTTCATGCGATTAGGTCCGGGTCCTAATTTTCCGCGCAGTCCCGCAGTGCCGAATTGCAGTGTTCCGTTGAAACAGTCATGGAGTTCGGCGATCGCAAGTGGATCCATCGCTCCGGCGCGTTCAATGAGTACGCGTAGTTCGTGTTGGGTTTCTTCATGGGGATCACTCGCTAGCCAATCCCGTGCCTGCGAAATAACATTCATGTTTCGTTGCGCCCTCTGATCTAAATCTTGGCAATTATTTTTGCGAGAAGGTCACCCATGCGCACGGCTGCGTCTTTGCCCGCTTGGAGGACTTCCTCGTGATTGAGGGGTTCGCCACTCATGCCGGCGGCAAGGTTAGTGACCAGCGAAATTCCAAGAATCTCCATGCCCAGTGATCGAGCAACGATCGCTTCCAGGGCGGTACTCATGCCGACCAGGGTGCCCCCCATGTTGCGAACCATGGTTATTTCCGCTGGAGTTTCATACATCGGGCCAGGAAATTGAACGTAGACACCTTCGTGCAGGGCTGGCTCAACCTCGTGGCACATTGCGCGCAAACGAGACGAGTACAAATCGGTGAGGTCAACGAAGTGGGCGCCGTGCAGCGGTGAGTTGCCGGTGAAGTTGATCTGGTCTTTGATCAGGACGGGTGTCCCGGGAGACCACTCGGGGTTGAGGCCGCCACAACCGTTCGTGAGAATCATGGTGCCACAACCGGCGGCAGCGGCGGTGCGAACAAGATGGGTAACCGCGTCTACGCCTTTTCCTTCGTAGAAATGTGTTCGCCCCAGAAAAACAAGCACACGCTTACCGTTGATCTCAACACTACGAATTTTCCCCGCATGGCCGGCAACGCCGGGTGCGCTGAAATGGGGCACTTCGGTGACACTGAACTCGGCGACGTGAGTGCCGATCATCTCGGCGGCAGGAACCCAACCTGAACCCAGCACAATCGCAATATCGTGTTTGTCGCTGCCACTGAGTATTGCGATGGCAGCAGCAGACTCACGTGCCGCAGTATTGAGGAGATCGGTCTCGGGATTAACCGGTGTGTTTATTGAGTTCACCAGATGAATCTAGTGCCTAGTGGCAAACCGCACGTGCGCGATCAGGCAATAATCTCGCAAAGAACAGTCCCCGTGGGAACAGTTGTTCCCACTTCGGCGCTGAGTTTGGTGATCGTGCCTGCTTTGTGCGCGGTGAGTGGCTGCTCCATCTTCATTGCCTCCAACACCACGATCAAATCTCCCGCTTCAACCACTTGACCCTCGGCGACATCGATCTTCACAATTGTTCCCTGCATGGGTGCAACGAGTGAATCACCGGAAGTGTTCGCTCCCGCTTTTTTGCGTTCACGCTTTTTAGCGGTGGGTGTTGGCTCACTTGTTTGGGTTCCAAAGCCATTGGGGAGGGTGACTTCAAGGCGTTTGCCATTGACTTCAACGACCACGGCTTGACGGGGAACACTGTCTTCGAGTTCTTGAGCATCCCCTGAGTAAGCAGGGATCTCGTTATTGAACTCAGTTTCAATCCAGCGAGTGTGGACGGTGAAAGGTGAATCGGGGTCAGCCGGTGCGAAAGCTGGATCCTCAACTACCACACGGTGGAAAGTCAGTGCCGTTGCAATTCCATCCACGTTGAATTCGGAGAGGGCGCGACGTGACCGCTGGAGAGCCTCTTGACGATCCTTGCCAGTCACAATCAACTTCGCCAGCAGTGAATCGAAGTTTCCACCGATTACGTCACCTGCTTCAAAGCCCGTGTCAACTCGAACTCCTGGGCCGCTGGGAAGTTCCCACAATGCGAGCTTGCCTGGTGCGGGAAGGAAACCACGGCCGGGATCTTCACCGTTGATTCTGAATTCAATGCTGTGACCGCGCAGAACGGGGTCCGGGTAGTCGATTGTCCCGCCGCGGGCAATACGGAATTGCTCGCGAACAAGGTCAATTCCGGCCACTTCTTCACTGACGGGGTGTTCTACCTGAAGCCGTGTGTTCACTTCAAGGAATGAAATGGTGCCGTCGGTGCCGATCAGGAACTCGCAGGTACCGGCGTTGTAGTAGCCGGCTTCTTTGATGATCGCTTTCGAGGACGCGTACAAGGCATCGAGTTGCTCTTGGGTGAGGAAGGGCGCTGGTGCTTCTTCTACCAACTTCTGGTGACGGCGCTGGAGTGAGCAGTCACGGGTTGAGACAACAACAACATTGCCTTCACGGTCAGCGAGTACTTGGGTTTCAACGTGTCGTGGATTGTCAAGGTAACGCTCAACGAAGCACTCACCGCGGCCGAATGCGGCTACCGCTTCACGTACCGCTGAGTCATACAACTCTGGGATTTCTTCGAGGTTACGGGCGACTTTAAGTCCGCGTCCGCCACCACCGAATGCCGCCTTGATCGCAACGGGAAGACCAAACTCTTTCGCAAAGGCAACAACTTCACTCGAATCCTTGACGGGATCGGGTGTTCCGGGTACCTGAGGTGCCCCTGCACGCTGGGCAATATGACGTGCGCTGACCTTGTCACCGAGTGAACGAATAGCGGAGGGGGGAGGGCCAATCCAAATCAAACCAGCGTCAATGACAGCTTGGGCGAAATCGGCATTTTCCGAAAGAAAACCGTAGCCTGGGTGAACCGAGTCAGCGCCAGATTCTTTCGCGGCGTTAATTACCTTGGGAATATCAAGGTAAGACTCGGCAGCGGTTGAACCACCCAATGCGAATGCGTGATCGGCGAGTCGGACGTGCAGGGCATCGCGGTCAGGATCGGCATAGACCGCAACGGACTCTATTCCCTCGTCCTTGCAGGCACGAATTACTCGAACTGCAATTTCACCACGGTTGGCGATCAAGACTCTTTTCACGTAACTTCCCTTCGATTGTTGGCTGATCTTATCTGGCTTGATTCCACAGGTTTGTCCACGTGATTCCAAGCTCGGTTAACAGTTTGCGGACGGTGGGAAGTGAGATTCCGACAACGTTTGACGGGTCCCCGGTTACCCCTTGCACGAAGGCCCCACCAAGACCATCGAGAGTGAAACCACCAGCAACGGCAAGTGGTTCACCACTTTTGACGTATGCGTCCATTTCATCCTCTGTGAGTTCGCCCAGATGAACTTGGGTGCTCGCGGTTGCTTCAGCGGTATTTTGTTCCCCATGTTCATTGGTGAACGTGATGTAGTGACCGGTGTGCAAAATCCCGGTTGCGTTCATCATCTCTTGCCAGCGGGATTTTGCCTGGGCTGCGTTTTCTGGCTTGCCATAGGGCTTGCCGTTGAGTTCAAAAACGGAATCACAACCAATGACTATCGTGTTGGGTGTTAGCTCATTACTGTCGGCGAGTTCCTGGGTGACTTTTTCACATTTGGCTTGAGCGAGTGCTTGTGCAATTTCACTCGGGGTCGAGGATCCCATGTTGGCTTCAATGGTCTCTTCATCGACGTTACTCACACGAACAATCGGGTTAATGCCAGCGTTGGTCAAGGTGGCCAGACGTGCGGGAGAGGCCGAAGCCAAAATGAGTTGCATGCGTTCCCTTATTGAGCCAGACCCGATGCGCGCCAGGCGCCGGGTCCAGGAGTGGGAAAACTGCGCATCACGGCAGCCCGGTCACTCCATACGTGGATCGCTGCGGGTTCGCTCGTTTGCGCATTGCCCTGTAGTGCGGCGAATACGGCGAGAAGTGTTGCAATGTCTTCTGGGCTTGCATCCCCTCGGATTACCTGAAGGTGTGGGGCGGTCACAGTGGGATATTTCCGTGCTTCTTGGGTGGCAATGTTGCGCGTTTGGTGCGCAATGCCCGCAATGCACGGGTGAGCTGCAAACGGGTTTCATGTGGGAAAATCACCCGATCCATGTAGCCCCGCTCTGCTGCAACATAGGGGTTAGCGAATTTCTCCGTGTATTCCTCGATGCGAGCTGCGCGCTCAGCAACAGGATCGGTGGCGCCAGCAAGTTCCTTGCGGTACAAGATGTTGACCGCGCCCTGGGCGCCCATAACCGCAATTTCTCCGGTTGGCCAAGCTAAGTTCAGATCAGCCCGCAGGTGCTTTGAACCCATAACCACGTAGGCGCCGCCGTAGGCCTTGCGGGTGACCACGGTGAGCTTGGGAACAGTTGCTTCGGCGTAGGCGTAAATCAGTTTTGCACCGCGGCGAATAATTCCATCCCACTCTTGATCGGTGCCTGGCAGGAAGCCGGGGACGTCGACGAAAGTGATGACGGGGATATTGAATGCATCGCAGGTGCGAACAAAACGAGCAGCCTTTTCGGAAGCCTCAATATTGAGGGTTCCCGCAAACTGCATGGGCTGGTTGGCCACAATGCCAACCGGGTGGCCTTCAACACGACCAAATCCGCACAAAATATTAGGAGCAAACAGTGGTTGGGTTTCTAGGAAATCACCGTCGTCGAGAACACAGGACAACACTTCGTGCATGTCATAAGGCTGGTTCGGCGAGTCGGGGATTATCGAGTCAAGGGCGTAGTCCTCTTCGGTGAATTCCATGGATACCTTGGTGGGAATGACAACGGGCTCACTCAAGTTATTGCTGGGGAGATACGACAATAATGCCCGCACATAATCAAGTGCATCGGTTTCATCTGTTGCCATGTAATGGGCAACACCACTTTTTGAATTGTGAGTGTGTGCTCCACCGAGTTCCTCGAAGGCAACGTCTTCACCGGTGACAGTCTTGATGACATCGGGTCCAGTAATAAACATGTGGGAGGTTTTATCCACCATCACAATAAAGTCGGTGATCGCGGGGGAGTAGACGGCTCCACCAGCACATGGACCCATGATCAGAGAAATTTGTGGGATCACACCGGATGCCATCACGTTGCGGTAAAAAATCTCGCCATAAAGTGCAAGTGAAACAACACCCTCTTGAATCCGCGCACCACCGGAGTCATTCAGGCCGATCATCGGGCAACCGGTCTTAAGCGCCAGATCCATGATCTTCACAATTTTTTCACCGAACACTTCACCCAAGGAACCACCGAACACCGTGAAATCTTGGGCAAAGACACACACTTGGCGGCCATCGACCGTTCCGTAACCGGTAATTACTCCGTCACCGTAGGGGCGCGTATTCTCTAGACCAAAGTTGTGTGAGCGGTGCCGGGTGAGGCCGTCAATTGCCTGAAATGAATCGGGGTCAAGGAAGGCTTCAATCCGCTCCATCGCGGTCATTTTGCCTCGGGCGTGCTGCTTGTCAACAGCATCTTGGCGCTTGCCAGCAGCTTCGGTGCGGCGAGAACGCAATACGTCGGCTCTACCCGCGGTGGTGTGAATATCGGGGGTGATTTCGGCGCTCATGAATCCTCCTGGGTGGGTCTTGCAACTCGCTCTTGGTCTACCTGCGTACCTTATCGGCGTGGATGAATTCGCTGAGCAGGATGACCCAAGTGATTTTGTGACGTTGATCCCATTGATCCCATTGCTCCCATTGAGCCCGGAGGTCATCTCGTTAAATACCGTCGATTCAACGAATAGTGAATTAATCCGACGATGTCACGTTGGGGCTGTTGCCCCTTGGACCGTGGTCGTTGCATCGGAGCAAAGCGCCGGCCGTGGCAGACTCGATCGCAATTGGCAAAGTGAACCCGGAAGTGGATTGTGGTGCTCGGTACTCGTGGACCTTTCCGGTTGTGAAGCACCGACGTGGCTGCCCCTAGTCGCCGGACTGGCAGTTTTTGACGCTTGTACAAGACTGGGCGCCAGCGTTGAACTGAAGTGGCCCAATGATGTAACCGCCAACGGCGCCAAACTTGGCGGGATACTGATCGAGTCAGCAGGAGCCCCTAGCCAATGGGTTGTGGGTATCGGGATCAATGTCACCCGCGCGCACTTCCCGAACTCGGTAGCACTGGCTGATGTATGTGGGGAAGCATTCGAAATCACATCAGTTCTGGCTGAAGTTGTTAATTCACTTCATGACCACATTGAGTCCTGGCGAGAGGCGAATTGGGACACTGCCAATCCGTCAGCTCGCTATCACAGCGTGTGCTCCAGCATCGGGGCTGAGCTGCACATCACCCGACCCAATGAGGAACCTTTCGAAGCACAGGGACTCGGTCTTGATGAATACGGCCACTTAATAATTGCTCGGTCAGGGGACAGGCGCGAGATTGTCATCGCAGCGGATGTGGTTCATGCCACAATTAAGCCATGTACCCCGAAAAACTCTTAGCCCCCGGCGAGACAATCGCATTTGAACTCAAGCCGCATTGGCGCGCCTTAATCTGGCCAGCATTCGTCTTGGTCATCGAGGTATTCATTGCAACGTGGGCCTTCTTCGCTTTTGATAGCACAATATTTCGTTGGATTGTTGTCATAGTCGGCGTAATTATTTTGACGTGGCAGGTGGCCCTTCCTTTCCTAACCTGGCTCACAACGCAGTACGTGTTTACCAGTCGTCGAATAATTGTTCGGCGTGGTTTGCTGACCAAGCAGGGCAGGGACATGCCGCTTTCGAAAGTCAATAACGTTTCCTTTGAAGTCAGTGTCCTGGGTCGAGTTTTGAACTACGGAACATTAGAGGTTGAGTCTGCAAGTGATGACGGTGATTTGGTGATTAACGATGTCCCCAATGTTGAGGACATCCAACGTCAGGTGTACGAACTCCATGAACTTGATGATTCCCGCCGTCGTGGTCGTGGCTCAGTTCCCGAGTAAGGAAAATCAGATTGGCGTGATCGCATCACGTTCGGCGAGGTCACGTTCGTCTTGGTGCTCGGCGTCATCGGGGATTGCAGGGAAAACGAATTTGCGGTACGACCAGAACCTAAACATGGTGCCTAGGCCAAGACCAACGACATTTGCGCTGATGTTGTCAGCCAGTGCACTGTCCCAGCCCATGACGTAGTGGCTAAACCAGAGACAGCTGATTGCGATCAGTAGTGCAACCGCATTTAACGCAAAAAACATTAAGTATTCGCGCCCCATGTTGGTGCGACCTCGTTGCCGAAAAGTCCAATATCTGTTTCCGAAGTAAGCGAATGTTGTTGCTACCGCGACACTAATGATTTTTGAGGAGATGGGTCGGTCAAACATGGGGCCTTCTCCACCGGCAAAGCGCAAAAAGTTGAACAATCCGATATCAATGACAAGGGCGGCCAGTCCAACAATTCCGAATTTAGCGAGTTCGCGCCAGATTCCGGCAACCCACGTGCGCACGGACCGCGTACCACTTTTGGAACCATGCATTCGCGGAGTCTAACTATGCACGGGGGCAGTCGGCGGTAAGTACTAAGTTTCTCCTGTGAATCAAAGTGGCGGGCATGAACTCGGTCCCACCGTCGGCATGATTGGAGCTGGGCAGTTAGCTCAAATGAGTGTCGCCCCTGCTACTGCATTGGGAATTCGTTTTAAGGTTTTAGCCAATAACTTGGAAGAACCAGCGGCACTCGTGGTCGCGGACACCACCATTGGTTCTAAAGATGACCCACAAACGGTGCTCGCATTTGCCCAGTCCTGTGACGTGGTGACATTTGATCACGAACTTCTCACCCCAGCCGTGATGGAAGTGTTGAAAAATTGCGGTAAGCCGGTGTATCCAAGTCCACAGGCGGTGATCTACGCCCAGGACAAACTTGCAATGCGTCAGGCGCTCACCGACCTGGGAATCCCGTGCCCGCGCTGGTCCCAAGTTGATTCCGAAACCGACGCCTCAATTTTTGCGCAAGAAGTGGGCTACCCGTTCATCTTAAAAACTTCCCGTGGAGGGTACGACGGCAAAGGTGTGTGGTTCGTCAATAGCGAGTCAGAGATCAGCGCCGTTTTCGCGAATGAACTTCCACCCGGGTCCCACTGGCTGGCCGAGGAAAAAGTGAATTTCACTCGAGAGTTGGCAGCCCAGGTGGCCCGTTCACCCAGTGATCAGTGCGTCGCCTACCCGGTGGTGCAGACAACTCAGCGCAATGGAATATGTTCACAAGTGATCGCTCCTGCCCCAGATCTCGACCCCCAGATCGCTGTTTTGGCTCAGGAAATTGCGCTGAGAATTGCGCGAGAGCTTGACGTTGTGGGAATGCTCGCTGTTGAATTATTTGACACCGGTGACGGGGTGCTGGTCAATGAACTCGCCATGCGTGCGCACAACTCTGGCCACTGGAGTATTGAGGGGGCCACCACGAGCCAGTTCGAAAACCATTTGCGGGCTGTTCTTGACCTACCTCTAGGCTCGCCGCGCGCGATTGCAACGTGGTCGGTGATGGGAAATATTTTGGGTGGCGATGTCCCTAATCTTTACAGTGCCTACCGCCATGTTTTTGCCCGCGATCAGGAGCTTCATGTGCATCTGTATGGAAAAGTGGTGAAACCGGGCCGCAAAGTGGGACATGTGACCGCGATTGGCTCTGACCTGACAGACTTATGCAATCGAGTGGATCACGCGGTTTCCTATTTCACAGGAGAAATAAATGAGTAGCGAAAAGATTCAAGTTGCCGTCTGCATGGGCAGTGATTCCGATTGGCCCGTAATGCGCGCAGCGACGCAGATTCTGACCGACCTGGGTATTAGTAACAAGCCCTACGTTCTCTCAGCCCACCGGATGCCGCTGGAGATGACCGAATTTGCCCAAAGTGCACGTGCGAATGGTTTCGACGTGATAATTGCTGGTGCAGGTGGCGCCGCACACCTACCCGGCATGATCGCCTCCCTGACAACACTTCCCGTGATCGGTGTTCCTGTTGCTGCGACCAAACTCGATGGCATGGACGCGCTACTCTCGATTGTGCAGATGCCGGCAGGGATACCTGTTGCAACAGTGGCAATTGACAACGCAAAGAACGCAGGACTTTTAGCCGCTCGCATGCTGGGAATTACCGACAGTGAGATCACACAAAAACTTGAGAATTATGCTCGCGAGCTCAATGCCCAAGCCGCAGCCAAGCAAAGCAAGCTCATCTAGTTCGGTGAACTGGGGAAATTTTTTCGCCACTCGATCGCTGGGCATTTATTCATAACAACTATGAGACCAGCAGCCTGAGCCCGTTCGGCGGCCGCCTCGTCGGTGACACCAAGTTGCATCCAGATCACTTTCGCTCCCGCTTCAACGCCTTGGTCACTTAATTGACCTACCCGAGAACTGTTCACAAATAGGTCAACAACATCGGGTGGACCCCACACTTCGCTCGCTTTCGAAATGGTGGCAAAACCCTGTTCGCCGTGCACCATCTCGGCGCGGGGGTAAATCGGAACAATCTGTTTGCCGTGGTCTTGAAGAAATTTTGCTACCCCAAAAGCCGGTCGATCAGGATTGTTGCCTAGGCCAACAACAAACCATAGGTGGGTATTCTCAAGAATCTCAGGAATCTCCATGCAAATGATTAGGCGGTAGGTCGACCCAGTGCTCGGATATTCCAGCCGGCCGCACGCCAAGCAGTGACATCTAACTTATTTCGAGCATCGATAATATTTTTTTGGGAAACAACTTTCGCAAGTTCAGTGGGATCAATTTCTCGGTACTGCATCCACTCGGTAGCGTGAATGATCAGATCCGCATGGGTGGCAGCCTTCATGGCATCAAGCGAGTAGGTCAAAGTTGGGTAAACACGTTCAGCGTTAATGGTGCCCTTGGGGTCGTGCACAACAACTGTTGCGCCGGCGTTGGCAAGTGCGACTGCAACATCAAGTGCGGGTGAGTCGCGAACGTCATCACTGTCGGGCTTAAACGTTGCACCAAACATGCAAATGGTTTTCCCGCGCAGTTCACCACCAAGTTCCTTGCGGGCGAGGTCAACCGTGTGACTGCGACGACGTAGGTTGATTTGGTCAACTTCGCGCAAAAATGTGAGGGCTTCTTCGGCGCCGAGTTCTCCGGCCCGCGCCATGAATGCACGAATATCTTTGGGAAGGCAGCCACCACCGAAGCCAAGGCCAGCTCCGAGGAACTTGTTTCCAATTCGAGTGTCGTAACCGATTGCTTCCGCAAGTTGTACAACGTCAGCACCGGCGGCTTCACACACCTCTGCCATCGCATTAATAAATGAAATTTTGGTGGCCAAAAATGAGTTAGCGGCAACTTTGACCAACTCGGCGGTAGGAAAATCGGTGACGAGGAAAGGAATTCCCTTCTCGATCATCGGGGCGTAGACCTCACGCATTCGTGCTACTGCATTCGGTGAGGTGACCCCAACGACTAAGCGATCTGGTTCCAAAGTGTCCTGAACCGCGAAACCCTCGCGTAGGAACTCGGGGTTCCAGGCAACCTCAACGCCGGGGGCTGACCTTTTCAGTATTTCGGCTATTTTTTCGGCCGTACCCACCGGCACGGTTGATTTGCCAACAACGAGATCGGTGGGGGATAGGTGTGGGGCGAGGGATTCAACGGCTCCGAAAACCTGGGACACGTCGGCGGCATAGGACCCTGATTGTTGCGGGGTTCCCACACAAATAAAGTGAATGTCAGCGAAGTCGGCGACCTCGGCAAATGAAGTCGTGAACTTCACCCGCCCAGCTGCGATATTGCGCTGGAGAACTTCCTCGAGTTCGGGCTCGTAGAAGGGGACTTGGCCAGAGTTGAGCAGGTCAACTTTTTCGGGAACAACGTCGAGCCCGATCACCTCAAATCCCAATTCGGCCATGCAGGCTGCGTGGGTCGCCCCGAGGTAGCCGGTGCCAATCACGGATAGTCGCAAGTTCTGCTGGATCGGCTGGGTCGAAGAGGTCATTGAGCAAGATTAGTGTGATTGGCCCTCCGTTTCTCACCGCTAGCCCCGTTGGGCGGGTCTTACCCTCTAAAGTGCTTACCGTGAAGGGCTCAAATCGCGTGGCGGCTCCCAAAGTGCGTCGAGGTCGTGATGGGAATGTGACGATCCGGGTTCATAACCGAGATTCACTGCGTGAATTGATAGTTGAAGTAGCCACATCCGGTGAGTTGACATTGTCGGTGAATCTGATCATTGATCACGCTAGGGCTCCGCGTTCGGGTTGGCTGGGAAACCCGGAACTTGCACTGTCTCAATTCTCGGGTCGGTGGACGGAAACAGGCTTTGAAGCCGAAGCAACCGTTGCCACGGAACTTCCACTTGCGGTCGTGCTGTCGGGGTTATTGCGCGCTTGCACGCCAACTGCAGGTGGGGTTTTCGCTCCGAAAGTGAGTTGGGACCCCGCGGCACTCCCACGCAATGGAAACCTCGCGGAAACTCTTCGACATTTAGTGAGTGCCAATCCGAGTGAAAATCCTCACCTTCGATCCACGGACCTCATCATCACAGGGGAGAGTGCCTGGTTAACGGCGACTGACACTGAGTTTGTGGTGAACCCACTCGTGCACCGCCCAATTGGCCGTCGCTCACTTGTGCAAGCCAATGTTCTTGCGGCTTCATCTTTTTCACTTCCTGCATCACTTGACGCATCCACTGTTCACCAACTTCGCGGGGTTACCGGGTTGACCGAAACAACCGTGCTTACCTCTACACAAAAAATTCAGTTACAGGCTTGTGGAGTCAATCTTGATGTCGCAACCGCGAATCCCAGAGAAAGTGAATTTGTATCGATTGCCCGGCGCAATATTGCACTGCGTAAGCACTCGCCTCATCCGCAGATTTTTGGTTGGCCAAGTGTTTCCATGCTGTTGGTAACGAATCGCGAAGATTATTTGCACGCAATAGTCGATTTACTCGCCCGGCAAACGTATCCGAATCTAGAACTTGTGCTCCTCACGCATGGCTTTGAACTCGACTCTCATATTGGCGCGCACCTTTCCGAGTTACCCTTCCCTGCTCTGACTCGGTCGGTACCGGACACCCTGAACTTGGGTGAAATTCTCACGGTCGCAAGCTCCCTCGCAAGTGGTGATCTCATTACGAAAATTGACGATGACGACTTTTATGGACCAGAGCATGTTTGGGATTTGGTCACAGCCCGCATGTTTTCTGGGGCTCAACTTGTGGGCAAGGCGCTTGACAATATTTATCTTGCGGGCGCTGATGTCACGGTGTTTCGACCAACGTACGCGGCCGAAAAATACGCGAAGTTTGTCGCTGGTGGAACTTTGCTGATTTCCCAATCAGACCTGCGCGAGGTGGGTGGTTGGCGACCCGTGCCGAAATCAGTGGACCTGGCTTTAATCGAACGGGTCACCGAACACGGGGGATTGATCTACCGAACCCACGGCCACGGTTACATCTACGTTCGACACGCTCAGGATTCCGCAGCGGTCAACACGTCACTTGTTTCTGACGCGCATTTTCGAAAAGATATTGCTGGTGAAGTAATTGGTGTAGACAGCAGTATTTTGCTCGGATACGCGGATTTGGACTTGGAGCACTAGGTAAATGAATTCTTTCCCAACTGTTGCAATCGTGATGCCGGTACTTAATGAAGAAGACCACCTCGAGTCAGCGATCCAACGTTTACTTGCCCAGGACTACCAAGGTGAAATGGTGATCGTTCTTGCCGTTGCCCCATCACGTGATCGCACCGAAGTGATCGCGGCCGAACTTGCACAACGTCATCCGAGCCTGAGAGTGGTAGCCAACCCCAGCGGAAGAACCCCTGCGGCGTTGAACGCGGCCATCAGGGCGTCACAATCCGAAGTGGTTGTTCGAGTGGACGGCCACGCGCTCATTCCAGTTGACTACATCCGCGTTGGTGTCGAGACTTTGAATCGAAGTGGAGCCGACAATGTCGGTGGAGTTATGGCAGCAAGTGGCTTGACGCCAATGCAAAAAGCGATCGCCGCCGCAATGACGTCAAAATTTGGTGTTGGCGGGGCAGCATTTCATGTTGGCGGTACCGAGGGTGAAGCACTTACCGTGTATTTGGGTTGCTTTCGTAGAAGTGCCCTGGAGCGGGTTGGCGGCTACGACGAATCGATGGTTCGAGCCCAGGACTGGGAGATGAATCACCGTATACGTGAAACCGGTGGCACAGTGTGGTTCACGCCCGAGATGGTCGTGACCTACCGCCCTCGCCCGAGTCTCAGTGCGCTTGCGCGTCAGTATTTCGGATACGGAACGTGGCGCCGAGAAGTTGCTCGTAGATACCGTGAAACGATCTCACTGCGATATCTAGCCGCGCCCGCACTTGTCCTCGCACTGTGTCTCGGACTTTTTCTGGTGCTCATTGGAGCATTTGCATCACAGCAATTATTAGTGTGGGTGGGTCTGGTTCCACTCATTGCATATTTATTGGGAGTAATTGGGGCAAGTGTGATTTCTAGGGCTGGTCGCACTGGACTTTTATTACCTTTCGTCTTTCCGGTTCTGCACATTTCATGGGGGCTCGGGTTTCTCATTGGTCGGGCTAAGTCATGAAACTTTTCAACCGCAAACCTCAGTGGTCCATAGTTACTTCGGCACCAAAGGGAGAGGCGGGCAAGCAGTGGGGCGATTACTGGTTCGCCACGGATCTTTCCCAAGCTCTTATCGCTGAGGGAGTGGATGCCAAAGTCGTTTCCCGGGCTGGCGCCAATAGCGAGAAACGCAATGCGGACGACGTTGTTCTGGTGCTGCGTGGACTGCGACGAGTCGTCCCGTCCAATACGAGTGCAACATGGATGCTTTGGGTGATCTCACACCCTGAACTTGTTGAGCCCGGCGAGGCCGCCCAGTATTCGCGCACATTTGCCGCAAGCAATAACTGGAGTCCTGATCCAGAGATCGGTGAATTCACCCCGCTGTTACAGGCCACCAATGCGAATCGATTTATGCCAACGACCTCAATGCAAAAATCTGGCGCGCTCTTCGTGGGATCAACCCGTGGGGAGTTTCGACCCGTTGTTCGTGATGCACTCGCGGCCGGAATTCCATTGCAGGTTTTCGGGGTCGGTTGGGAAGAGTTCCTTGCCCCTGATCAAATCGCCGGAGAGTTCTTGCCCAATAGCGAGTTGCCCAATGCATATGCAAACAGTGCCATAGTGCTCAATGATCACCACCGTGAAATGGCCGAACTTGGATTTCTTTCAAATCGCCTTTTTGACGCGGTAGCGGCGGGTGCTCGGGTAGTGAGTGACCCCGCATTGGGTATCAGTGATGTTTTTGGCTCGAGTGTTGTCACCTACCAAGGTCCTGAGGAGTTGGCAAAGATCTATCAAAATCCTGATGCATTTTTTCCTGCCGACTCAGTTGATGCGCAACGAATTCGAATCGATCATGATTTTCGATCACGCGCCCGAGTATTAATTACGGCAGCTGAATCAGTGCGCCATGACTAGTCCGCAGGTCTCGATTATCTTGATTGGGTACAACGACGCTGATCGTCTACCTGCGGCCTTGGAGTCCCTTACCGCCCAATCTTTTCGTAATATTGAAATTATCGCCGTCGACGATTGTTCAACGGACAACTCTGTTGAGTTTTTGCGCGCTGCGGCGCAACGTGATCCGCGGATTCGAATTGAAGTCCTGGCCAAGAACTCTGGTGGGTGCAGTGCCCCACGCAATCGCGGTATGCAGTTGGCTGAAGCGCCCTTTGTCATGTTCTGTGACTCAGATGACACCTACGACAGGCATGCAGTTCGCAATTTACACACGGCGATCAATGAAATGAAGACCGATTTGGTGGTAGGCGCAGCCCGACGCATCGTTTCAAGTACAGGTGAGAAGAAAATTTGGCGACCGGAATTGCACGTGAAGTCCCAGGTTTTCGAGGGTCTGATTGAAGAGCCGGGGTTATTGTTTGACACCATCTCGGTGAACAAAATTTACCGCACCCAGTTTCTGCTTGAGAACGGAATTGATTTCCCTGACGGGCTTCTTTTTGAAGATCAACTTTTTACTCTCAAGTGTTATCTCGCGTCTTCGCGCATTGGAGTGATCGCTGAGGTTGTGTACAACTGGAACGTGGAGCGAGATGCCCAGGAAGGTTCCATTACCCAATCCCGAAGTGAGTTGCGCAATGTGAATGACCGCATCGCAATCAATGAATTAATGGACCGAGAGCTCGATTCCCACCCGGTTTTGGCCCATTACAAAAACCAGAAGTTCCTCCAACATGAACTTTCACTCTACCTCTCGACTCTCTTTGAACTGAGGCAGACGCAATCAAGTGAACTAATTCAGATTCTTTCCGCGTACATTCGAACTATTCCGATTGAAGACTTTGAATGCTTGCGCCCTGGGCTACGGATTGCTACCTATTACCTCCTCCTCGGAGATCAAATGAAGATGCTCAGGGCGCTGTGGTGGGAGAAGGGTGGCGGATTTATAAACACGGAATTGATTAACACGGAATTAGTCGAAGGGGTAACCAGTTTGTGGTCGCGTGAGGCCACGGAACTATTGGGTCGCCCAGCGACATGGTGGCTTGATGCCAGCGATTTACGCCTCGCTTTGATCCCGTTTGATCAAAGACGCTATTTCGCGACCATGATCAAAGGGCAAGACTCTGCTGATTGGTTGATCACCTGTGTTGACTTCGCGGGTGACTTACCAGTTGATACAGCAGCGCAAGTTATTTTGCGTGAAGCCAGGACGGGGGCACTCATTGCATTTCGCACAACGCCAATTGAGGCTGGCGCCTTTGAAAAGAGTTTCCAAGTCAAGCTTGATGCAACGAGTGCTGAACTCATTCAGGATCGCGGGATCAACTCGGGTGAACATGGTGTTGTTCAGATTCAATTGACGTGCGCCTTGGGTGTGAACCGTTCAGATTTACACATTCAAGAAGGGGAGGACCTTCCTGAAGTGTCTTTGAGCAGGTTAGCTTCCCTTGACTGTGCTGATCGCATAGCGTTTGAAACGCAACCAGATCGCCGTATTTCCTGGAAGGCCACTGGATCAGCAAAGTCATTGATGGGAGCGGTGCGCAAACTCAGGCGCTCGCGCAATAACAAATCAACCCCCTCTCACTTACCGTTGATCAAAGTTGAGGATCGGCCCACGGTTGTGTTCGCGCCCGCGAATCTAAACCCATTTGACAGCAGACTTGAGCGCTTTGACACCCAGGCCTGGATTGACGAATTCGGCGCAGATACGTACCTGCTGATTCCCCGCGAAGTCTTTACGCCGGCTCCCAAACGTTCTCGATTTGCCTATCGGGGTTATTCCGCTTCCCAACTGAAGGCGGCACTTGCCATTGCAGACCTTGTGATCACGGATCGGCCGGAGTTGATCGGTGATCCAAGGGCAATCATCTTTCGGAAAGACTTAGGGGCTGCGCGCTACCTGCTACCTCCAATTGAGGTAACCCCGATTGCGGATCAAGGGTTGCTACATGAACTTATTCGAGCACGCCTTGAATCACAAGGGGTGCGCAAATGAAAACAGTCGTGATTGTGGCAAATAATGTCCAGGAACTTGGTGGAGCCCAAGTAGTTGTCCACACTCTCGCCAGAATTTTCGCATCACAGGATCATCCATGTTTGGTGGTGGGTGTTACCCCGCATTCGGATTCACATGATTTTGGTGACGTTGAAACTACCACGTTAATGCCACGAATGTGGCCGCTGGCAATCTCGCATGATCCGCAGAATGCCCAAGAGCGAAGGGAACTGCGAAGCATCGCGGTGAGAAACTTTTCCGATCTGTTGAATTCACTCGATCCCGGGTTTGTCATTGCCGCTCAACTGTGGTCACTTGAGGTTCTACTCGACGCAATGAAAGAAGTTGACCGAGCCGAAGAGTGGCGCATTATCGGTCAATACCACGGCGCATTCGCCGCTGCGGCCAGCGGACGAGACTTAAAACGAGCAATGAGACTTGCCCCCGCATGTGATGTGTTCGCGGTACTCACCAGCGAAGATGCTCAGGCTTTCGCCGATTGCGGATTGACAAATGTGATTGTGATTGAGAACCCGAACATGTGGAACCCCTCACCCAACTTCACTCGTACCCCGGCCAAATACATAGATTTCATTGGCAGATTCTCACCGGAAAAAGGACCAGATTTGGCTCTGGCTGGATTTGAACAGGCACGCGCGCAACTCGGGCTCGATACGAGACTGCGAATGATTGGTTCGGGACCAGTGGAAGCCGAATTACGTGAGCAAGCAGGACCCCAGGTGGAGTTCGTTGCACCTGTTGCAAATATTGAGTCAATTTTGAGTGAGAGCGCGGTACTGCTGCTCACTTCACGAACAGAGGGAGCCCCACTCGTTGTAGCTGAGGCTTTGGCCGCAGGTGTCCCGGTGATCGCTACTGATTGTTCTGCGGGAGTGCGTGAATTCCTGAGTACGAACCAAGCGGTGTACACGGATCTGGTTGCTCGTGAGAATCCGAGAGCGATCGCCGAAGCCTTAATCCGTTTTTCGCAGGCGCAACCAATTATTGTTCCGACACGGGATCAGGTTCCTAGCGCTGTCTACGAATGCTGGTCTGCGGTATTTGATTCGCTGTGATTGCAGTGGCTACAGGTGCGAGTTAGCGCGGGTGAGGTCTTCCTCGAAATCAACTTCCACGGCAAAGAGGTCTGAAATATCAACAGGGCGCACTCGGGTTCCGTGGGTTTCGATCATGATCTCAATTCCACGTTCAAAATAGTCGTCGTCGGCACAGGCTGCCAGCCCCTCGATCAAAAGTTGCTTGTCTTTGTCGGCCACGAAGTTGATTCCTACCGACTCGCCGAGGGCGTCAACCACCTGCTTGGAAAGTTCGTTCACAAATCCGTCGGAGTCAACCCGGTATTTGACCTCTTCGTCTCCCACGGCTGCGGTGTTAACACAGATAATTGATTCGTCTTTGTCGATATATTCTTTAATGCGGTCGAACACACGAGGATCAAAGACGACATCACCATTGAGCCAGATCACTCCACCGGGACCAGAAAGCCGAAGGGCCTTGAGCAGGCTGCGGTTGGTATTTGTTTGATCGTAAGCCTCGTTGTATACGTATAGGTTATTAGGGAATGACTCAATGATCAGCTCAAGCTTGAAGCCAATGACCGTCATGACTCGCAACTCTTCACCATAAGCTGCGCTGAGATTGTCCATCTGTTGCCGCATGATCGTGCGGCCGTCAGCAAGTGGAGTGAGGGGTTTAGGCCAGGGACGCCCAAGCCGCGTTCCCATTCCTGCGGCCAAAATCACAGCTGTTTGAGTCACCCCGGGAGCCTACTGTCCACACCAACTAAGACCGAACTTGCCGCACGCGTTGGATCAGGTTTAGAGCAGAGTCGTGTGCGGCGATCTCGGAAGTGATCGCAGACCAAAACGCCCGAGTACTGCTTCCCTTGGCATTGTCTCCGAAGTAATAGGTGCGCATCCGTGCGCGATCGTCGCCATGCGTATCCATTTCCAGTGCGGTGGTGATCAGTTCGCCAATGCGTGAAATGGAATTCTGATCAATAACAGCGCATGCTGCAGACATGGGTGAGTCAGCGAGTAATTGAGCGGGGTTAGACCGGCGGTCGGTGAGCAGAATAGGTGAATTCGGTGTCAAGTAAAGGTAGTCCAGGGTCACGCTTGACACGTCAGAGATGAGTAGGTCGGTTTCGGGCAAAATTCCCAAGATGTTTGCATTCGGCAGATAGACATGTGGAGCCCCTGCGCTGGAAATCAGGTTGACAATTTTCTTGTGGTTTTCCCGGACGAGTGGATCCGCTGACTCAAGTACGCGTGGGTGTGGCTTATAGACCAAACGTGCATGAGGAATTGCCAGCGCCGCTGTGACAATTTGTGGTCCGTAGAGGTCAACCGAGGTGTAATTGTTGACTTCGTCCTCACCTTCCCACGTGGGAGCATAGGTAATTGTTACCAATTCACTGTCAGCTATCGGGCTGGCGATATCAAGATCGAGTTGAGGTCTTCCCACGCTCACCAGGTGGCTCGGATCAAACCACGCAATTGCTGCAGCATGACGATCAATTGCGGCTTGTCCCGCGACGTAAACCTTGTCATAAGCCTTGGCCTGATTACTCACCATGCAAATTTTGTCGCTCTCACCATGGTTTACGTGAATGTGAACAGCCTGTTGAAATGAGAGCGACTGGAAATTGGTCCAACCGTTGTTGACATAAATCACTGCATGAAAATCAGCTCGGTCGTACAGGGCCATTAAAATTTCATAGCGGGGCACCAGAAGAACCTGTAGAGATGTTCGGGTGCGTAATTCGTTGTATGTCTCAAGGTTGCGAACCACAACAATAGTTCGCAGTTCGGTGTGATTTTCAAATACCGGAAGCCACTGGAGCAGTTGATAGAGCTTTGCGGGTTGATCAGCGAAGTACAGGGCGATATCGGCGTTCGGTACGTTACCCATGTCGAACCCGTCTGGTGCAACCTCCCCAAACTCGCGCAGGCGTCGGCTCAAACTTCGAGCCGCGCGTTTAGCAAACACGCTCACTTTGCCTGGTTTTTCGGACCCGGCCGCTTTGCTTTCCACGTGGTGCACGATACGCGAGCCGTCGTGATCTAATGTAAACGCCGTGCGCGCACTCTGGGAGCACCGCCAGGTACTCCGAATGTTGGTCCTTCGTGACCTGCAGAATCAGTACACCAAATTCCGGCTCGGTTACCTCTGGTCGCTGCTCGAGCCGTTGGGTATGTCTCTCGTCTTGTGGCTGGTTTTCTCAGTACTCCTGGGTGAACGAGCATTGGGGCTCTCGCCGTATCTGCTTTTCCTCTCCGTTGCGATCCTGCCCTGGTGGTGGTTCACCAAGAGCGTGAACGCGTCCACCAAGATTTTCCGCCGTGCTCGGGGTGAGTTGGCTTTCTCGGCGTTGCCCCCTCAAATTTGGGTGATGCGAACGGTGCTGTCGACTTCGGTTGAGTTTATTTTTTCACTTCCCGTGATAGTGCTCGCAATCGTGCTCACGAGGGATCTTCCTGGGATCTACATATTGTTTTTCCCGGTTGCAATTCTTTTGCAGTTCCTGCTTCTCTATGGAATCGGTTTACTTGTTTCTTCTTTGAGTGTTGTTATTCCCGATCTTGCCCGCGTTGTAAAAATCATTATGCGAGCAATGTTTTACCTTTCACCGATCCTTTACTCGATTTCTAACATTCCCCAGAACCTGCAAACAATCGCAGCCATCAACCCGCTTGTTGGAATCCTCGGCCTGTACCGAATCGGATGGTGGCCAGAGGAACACACCTCGGTCGTTGCACTCGTGATCTCATTAAGTGTGGCAGCCGCACTATTTATTGCGGGCATTTACACATTTCACCGACTTAAGCCGCGATTATTGAAGGAGGCGAAGTGAGCGTTATTGAATTTTCCCATGTGTCGCTTGCCATGCCTCGGACTAAACGCCGACAAGGTTCAGGTCGTAAGCATCGCCTTCGGCGCTTCGCAGGTGAAACATCAAGAACCATGGTGCCCGTTCTCGATGACGTGTCCTTTACGGTGAATAAAGGCGACTCGGTGGCAATCGTCAGTGGCAAGCCATTGCTGCGCACATCGGTGATTCGGCTCGCGGTGGGAACATTGATCCCTGATTCAGGTGCGGTGACGCGCACAGAACGCGTGGTCCCGATGATCGGTATTGCCCGAGCCATGGGTGCCTCTTTCACAATTCGACAAAATGCCTATCTGGTCGGTGGGCTGCTCGGAATGAGTCCGGCCGAACTCACCGAGAAACTGCCCTCGATCATTGAATTTGCGGACTTGGGCAACTACCTCGACCGGCACCTGCGGGGGACACCGACAAGTACTAGGCAACGGCTGGCATGGAGTATCGCCATGGCCGTAGACGCTGATGTTTATGCAATTGACCAGACTTTGGTGGTGGGCGAACTTGAATTTCGACAAAAATGCTGGAGCGCGGTGGACACACTGCGTGAAAATGGCGCGACTTTCCTAGTTTCCTCGGATGGGGCCAAGCAGTACCGCAGATTCTGTAATCGTGGCTTGTATTTCGAACAGGGCGCACTCATTGCCGACACCACGGTTCCCAAAGCACTTGCCCTCGCGCGTGAGGCTAGGCGGGAGCCCCGCGGGGAATAGGCTGGCCCACGTGTCGGTTTCTTCCACCCCAGCTAACTCCACGCCAGCGAACCCCATTGGGAAGAATGGCGTCTTGCTCCACGTGGGCGTTCACAAAACGGGCACGACAGCCATTCAGGCGGCTCTAGCCGACGCCCGAGAGGATCTAGCGGCCCACAATGTCCGGTACCCCGGCAAATTGCAGGCCCAGCACCGCGGCGCGCTCGCTCTGCTTGGCCGTCCTTGGGGCTGGAATAACCGTGGCGGCGGTGTCATGGACCGTGAGCATTTCGATCGATTGGCCAAGCGCACGGTCAAGGCTCCGGGCCGAGTTGTGATCAGTAGTGAGTTTTTCTGCGAGGCAAGTGCTGAACAGGCGCAGGAAGCGGTTGCAGCATTGGGTGACTCCGGTGCCCGACCTGTTCACGTTGTGGTGACCCTGCGCAATCTGGGCAAGCTTCTACCTTCCTCGTGGCAACAATATTTGAAGTACGGAATGACGACTTCCTATGACGCCTGGCTCACCGATGTCCTAGCTACGCCGGGAAGTTCAAAGATGACTCCCACATTTTGGAAACGGCATGATCATGGAGATGTGATCACTCGTTGGGGGCAAGCGGTAGGCCCCGAGAACCTCACCGTGATGGTGTTGGAAGACGTCCCTCGGAACTATATGTTTGAAACCTTCGCGCAGTTCCTCGACGTGCCACCGGAAATTTTGAATAGTCGAATGGAGCTCACCAGTAATCGCTCAATGACGGCTGCGGAAGCAGAGGTGCTCGTCCGGCTAAACAAAAAAGTCAAAAAAACCATGCAATGGACCGACTACGTCACGCTAGTGCGGCGCGGGGTAGCACTCGGCATGGTGGAAGGTCGGGAACCGGAATCAAGTGAACCAAAATTACGCACACCCGATTGGGCGCTGGATGCGGCTCAACAAGTAGGCATAGCGAGTGTCAATACAATCCAAAAGTCGGGTGTGCAGGTATTGGGTAACCTCGATGCACTGACTATTCGGATTGAGTCAACCCCAGATCCAGGCCCGGTTGATCAACTCCCCATTGATGCCGCCGTCACGGCGATCGAGTCTGTCATAAACGCATCCCGTGAAGATCCAACTTCACGCGCCTTGGCCGGTCGCCTTTACCGACAAACAAAAAAAGATGGAATACGTTCACTATTTCGTAAAGAGTCCGAGTGAGTCGAATAATTAATACGAATGCAGAAATGTCAGTGGTGCTGGCTGATTTACTTACCGCTTTGGAAAATCCTGATTCGGCAATCATTTTGATCGCCCCGGATTTACTGATTTCACCACTTGTCCTCGGTCCGATCACGGAGAACTCACTCGCAGGAACGTGTGCTGCTGTTCGACCACAACGCGACGGAAATCTTCGAATTGCCCACCATGCTGTTAGCGCGGTGGCGACCAGTTTTCATCACATCAACGCTGGCAACGCCCAAAGTGTAGGTGCAATTCGGATTCATCCTCGTGATTTTCCAGTGGCACTCAGCGCCGTCAGTGAATTAGCCCAGGTAATTGAGGCGGGTGCAATAACCCCAGGTGACTGCGAGGTTACCGAGTTGATTTTGGCGGCATTAACCAGATCTCAAATAAACGTTCGGGCAGTGGAGTTAATTGATGCACCGTGGTTCAGATCAACAGAAAATCTTGATGCCGCCAAAGCTAAAATACAAGTAATGTCGGAGTCCCGTATTCGGGCACTTCAAGCAAATCGAGTCGATGACGGTTTTTATTCAACTTTCGTTGTTCGCAAACTTTCCAAACCATTGAGTGTCTTAGCGATCAAACTCCGCATGTCACCCAACTTTGTCACGGTAATTTCATTTATTGTCGGTATTGCGGCCGCATTGAGTTTTGCCCAAGGGGACCGCTGGGCCTTGGTTCTCGGCGCAGTTCTCCTTCAACTGTCCTTGATTTTGGACTGTGTTGATGGGGAAGTCGCGCGCGCCACGCACCGTTTCTCGGTGATCGGTGCGTGGCTTGATGCATCAACTGACCGGGTGAAGGAATATGCCGTTTACGCAGGTCTGGCCGCCGGCGCGGTAGTTACCGGCGTTGAGTCTCAACTTGCTTGGGGACTCGCATTGATCCTGATGATTGTGCAAACAGCGCGGCACATGGGGGATTACAACTTTGCAGCTATCCAGAAGCTGCGGGAGGCTGCGCTCCCTCGAGTTTCCCTTCTTGATCCGCATGATCCATGGGGTGAGGGGTACGCCACTTTCTCGGTACGCGTTAATAGCCGATCAGGTCTGCGTTGGTTTAAGAAAGTGATTCACATGCCCATAGGTGAACGCTGGCTGGTTCTCAGCGCCGTGGCCGCGATTTTCACACCTTTGGCAGCCTTAATCGCCTTACTTGCCCTGACTTCCATAGCCTGGCTGTACACGCTCGTTGGTCGAGTAATACGAACTAGAAGGTGGGAAAAATCCCCGGTCGGTGTCGTATTGATTACCGCGCAACGAGACAACGGTCCCATTCTTGATTTACTTCCTCACGTATTTCGTCGTGAGCCAGCCTCACGTTGGAACTGGGCGAACCCCATGATCAACCGCCTTATCGAAATGGGCGTTGTGGCTCTCATTGCATTGATTTGGTTCCCGCAGTGGATTACGTTGGCGTTTGGCTACCTGTTCATCGTTGCATATCACCACTACGACAATTTGTATCGAGCGTTAGCGGGGTCAAGGGCTCCTCGTTGGATTACCTGGGGAGCATTGGGGCGTGAAGGGCGAACAATCATTGTGGTCATTGCTTCCTTGGTAGGAATCACGGCTTTTTACGACGCGCTTAACCTCGGAGTAGCGTGGTTGTTCATGTGGTGCGTAATTATTGCTTCGGCTCAATATCTGTCCGCGCGGAAAGTGACAATCCTGTGAAATCAGAAAAAAAGGTGCACCCGACTATTGAGCAAATCAAGGAAGTGTGCCAGCCGCCCTCTGTGCGTGATCGAAAGAATTCCGAGCATTGGGTCGCTGACGTATATCTACGAGACATTTCGCCGTATCTAACAAGTCTTCTATTGCGCACCTCGATCACGGCAAACGGTGTTACGTATCTAATGATCGCGACGGGCGCGCTTGCCGGTGTAGCGCTCCTCATTCCCGGAATGCCCGGAGCCAGCTTGGCCTTGCTGCTGGGACAAATGCAAATGCTGTGGGATTGCTCTGACGGTGAAATTGCTCGGTGGCGTGGAACTTCTTCACCCAAGGGTGTCTTTCTGGATCGAGTCGGCCACTATGTTGCTGAAGCATTCATTCCTCTTGCACTTGGACTGCGCGCCGCAGGCTTCCCAGACTCTGGCTGGCTGGATTCACCGTGGCCATTGATCGGGGCCTTATTGGCTTTAATCATTATGTTTAATAAAGCACTCAACGACATGGTTCACGTTTCGCGTGCGTACAACAACATGCCCAAATTGGAAGACAAGGAATCTGTTGGCGTGCCACGTGTTTCCGGGTTGCGTCGGATTCGTTCCATCGCTCGTTTCGTGCCATTTCACCGTGCCTACCATTCGGTTGAACTCACGATCTTGGCTTTTATCGCCGCAGTAGGCGACCTGTTCACGGGAGATTTGCAGGTCACCCGCATTTTGGTGGGAGGTCTTGCGATCCTTGGTGTAATAACAATTATTGGTCACTTCATGTCGATCATGACTTCCAGCAAGTTGAAGTGATGGCAACACCAAACACCCCACCGCAATTTGGTGTTGTCATTTTGACCATGGGGAAACGACCCATTGAATTGCGTACAGCAATTGAATCGGTGATCTGCCAAGTCAATGTTGACACCGAGATAGTCGTGGTAGGTAATGGCTGGAAACCAATTGATTTGCCCGCAGGAGTTAAAGCGTTAGCGCTTCCCGAGAATGTCGGTATTCCAGCGGGACGCAATGCGGGTGTGAGTCAGGTTCGTGGAGACATTCTGTTCTTTCTCGACGACGATGCTGAACTACCGGACCCGCATTTCTTGGAGCGAATGGCAGCCTTGCTAGCGTCTCGGCCCGAAATCGGACTCATTCAGCCGCGAGTTGTTGATCCAACAGGAGTTGCTGCGCCCGGGCGCTGGGTACCCCGACTGAGAGTGGGAGATCCGGCAACACCTGGTCCGGCTACTTCGCTGTGGGAAGGCGCAACGGTAATTCGACGTTCAGTCTTTGATGCATGTGCGGGTTGGCCCGAAGAGTTTTTCTACGCACACGAAGGAATCGACCTAGTGTGGCGAGTATGGGATTCAGGTTATATCCCCTGGTATGCCGGCGACATCGATGTGTACCACCCGGTAATTAATCCATTGCGACATGAAGAGTTCTACCGAATGAATGCGCGAAACAGGGTGTGGCTTGCCCGACGCAACCTTCCGGTGGTCCTCGAGCCGCTATATGTCGGTAGTTGGGCCGGATTAACCATGTTGCGGGTTCGTGACTCCTCGGCTCGCAAGGCGTGGCTTTCGGGAATGCGTGAAGGGATGTCTGTGCGACCGAGTGGACGAAAAGCGATGAAGTGGAAAACCGTCTGGGCGATGACCAAAGCGGGTCGACCGCCTGTTATTTGATCGACTACCTCACGAGCGATTGCGCATTAACTCGCGCAGTAACTTTCATCGGCGGTATTAATGTTTGCTGTCTTGTCCTTGAGTGCCTCACTGATTTGGACGGCCTTAGTGCCAGTGAAGTCAGGACCTATGACGAGTTGAAGTGTTGATCCGGTTCCTGCCACAGGCTCCTGAACTGTTGCACCCGCGGAGTACGCCAATGTTTTGGCTGAGTTGTCCCACTCGGGATCATAGATAAGTGTTGTGGCAGCAACGGGATCGCCATTTTTGACATTGACGACGATGAATCCTTGTTGGCGCAATGCTTTCTTAGCTTTTTTGCCCGCGCCCTTGACTCCGGTGCCATTGATCACTTCAACGCGAATATTTTCAGGAACCGTGCGCAGTAGCGGTTGATCGTTGGCTGCTTTGGGAGGCCACGGCGTGTCATTTTTGATCGCATTGAGAAGTGGCTTGGCCTTTTTCTTGTTCATCAAGACATTTGCGCCATCACCGGCGGGGTACCAAGGCATTGTGGTGAAGGTGATGTTGGAGGGACTCAGATCCTTCATGCTCACTACCAATTCGCGGAGGTTGTCAATATTGGCCAACTGCGGATCGGCGGTGAGTGACTCGGTCGCGGCATTGAGCACACCCAGCAGCGCGACAGGATTGAGTAGCGTCCCGCTGGAGAGCACCTTCTTGGCCATCGAGGAAAGGAAAGCTTGCTGGCGCCTAATGCGTGAGGTGTCCGAACCGTCGCCCAGCGTCTTACGAGCACGCACGAATGCGAGCGCCTCTTCGCCTGAGATCGTGTGCTTTCCGGCGCTGAGTTTGAGACCACTGAGTGGATCGTTGACCGGCTCGCTGAGGCAGATTTCGACACCACCCACGGACTCGGTGATTGCTTTAAACCCACCGAAGTCGACCACCATAAAATTGTCGATCTTCATCCCGGTCATATTTTCAACGGCTTTGAGGGTGCAACCGGGGCCGCCACGCGTCATTGCTTCGTTGAACTTGCCAGTTCCACCCTTGACACTCTCGCCATTGGCGTTCTTGCATGTTGGTAGGTCAATGAGCGTGTCACGGGGAATACTCACGGCGACCGCTTGGCTTCGATCAGCACTGACGTGCAACAGGATTGTTGTGTCTGAGCGCTCAGCTGTACCAAATTTGGCAGTGCTTCCGTATCCTCTATTGTCCTTGCCGGCGCGGGAGTCACTGCCCATGAGCAAGACGTTAAAAGGGGCGGTTTCCCCTGTTACCTCGTCAATAACGATTGATTCGCTGCTGGTCACAGCACTTCCAGTTTGATCAGAGACGTCAAGGGCAGTGATGTTGCCCTCCAGTTGACCAAGGACCGAGGTGACACCTGCTCCAACAGCCGTCACGGCCAAAATCGCACCCGATGCGACAGCAGCGACAACCTTTGGCCAACTTCGGTTACTCAAGGGGATCCTTAACTCTGGGAAGCATTATTTAGTAGTTCAGCACGCTGTGGTGCCAGCGTCACCCTCAATAGTAAGCCGGAAGCTTCCCACCAGCGGTTAAGACGCACCCAAACACCGGCTTGGTTCCCTCTGAGGGTGGGGCTTGAACAATATGGGGGCAATTCGGGCGGGGCGGTGTTTGGCGCAGGTGGTAGGTGTGTGTGACACTACTGAGACGTAAATTGTGAGGCCTGTGTGACAGGTGAGGTTTTTGATCGTGATGAGGAAGGTGTGGGCAGTTGTTGATCCCCAAGCCTGGCACCCCCAACACGCGGGGTGCGCTGACCGTGATCACGATAGTCGCCACCAGTTTGATTCTGCCAGTTTTCGGTTCATCCCAGTCCGGTTCACAATCACAACTGACACAACTGAATACCCGGATGAATACCCAGTCCAATGACCAAATAGAAGCATCAACCGCTGTGACATCACAAGCACCACCTCTGATCGAGCAGCACATAGACCTCTTTGGTGTGGATCCAATAATTGTTGCGGCATCCCAATCAGCCGTACAGGCTTCTTTCGCGCAGGAGACCACTGATGAAGACTCTGTGGAATTTTTGCCCTTAGCGCAGGCTTTGGATTCACACGATGCTGAATCACATGACGCTGAATCACATAGCGCGCACCAGGTTGACCAATTCACCGATCTTGAGCCGGTTCTGGCAACACGCAACATGGACACGAAACCATTTACTTTGGTGGGGGTTACATCGGCTGAGCCATTCGCTGCGGGTACCCGAGTTCTTGTCCGAGTGCAGGAAAACTCTGGTTGGAGTTCATGGACACCGCTCGAAATTTCGATGGACCAGCCCGACGGTGCCGAGGCCGAGAATATCCTCTACGGAACGCAGCCGTTGCTGACCAATTCAGCGACGGGTGTTGAAGTTCGCATTGACACGCCCGATGGTGTTGAAGTCACCGATCCATCCATGGTCCTGCTCGATTCACCAACGATCAGTACTGATTCAGCGATCCCCGAACCAGATCTGAATTCAATAAACACAGGACCATTAAGCACCGTGGCCGCAAGCACAATAAGTGCACCCATGCCAACGATTATTTCGCGATCCGAGTGGGGCGCCGATGAAAGTCTGCGTCGAGGTGGACCTAAATTCGCGCAAACAATTAAAGCCGCGTTCATTCATCACACTGCAAGTAAAAGCAATTACACGCCAGAGGAAGCACCCTCGCAAATGCGAAACTTGTACACGTATTTCACCAAGGGTTTGAAGTACTCCGACATGGCGTACAACTTCATTGTTGATCGCTTCGGTCGAGTTTACGAAGGCCGCGGTGGCGGTATGGATAAGGCGGTTGTTGGAGGGCATACGGCTGGTTTTAATGACCAAACTTTTGCAATATCCGCCCTAGGCAACTTCCAAACGTTTAAACCTAATGACCCTGAAATGGTTGCGATGGTTGACTCGGTGTCGTCCCTGATTGCATGGAAATTATCGATGAATCATAGGGATCCCAATGGGAAAACGACACTTGTTTCTGACTCTGGTGCAGGAACATCAAAATATAAGCCGGGACAAACGGCAACCGCGCTAGTCGTCGGTGGCCACGGTGATATTGGTTCAACCTCGTGCCCGGGCAAATATTTGGAAGCTCAACTTCCTGCGATCCGTACCGCTGCTGGGGCCAAGATGGGTGCCAGCATGATCAACCCGGCTGCTGTACCGGCCAATTGGGGAGAGGCAGAACCAGTACGCATTGCTGCAGTTACCAATGCGCCATTGCAATGGAATTTATCTGTTCGTTCGCAGTGCGGCGAGGTTGTTCGCAGCATCAGCGGCGGCCAAGGCGAGCCGGGAACACTCGGTATCGAGTGGGACAAAAATAATGATTCAGGTCAGCCGGTCCCACCCGGAAACTACACGATAACCATGAATTCAACGGGAAATGGCGAAGTCCTCTATCCATGGGTGGGCCAAGCGCGGGTATTAGCGACTGTAGATTCGCCGCCAGATCCGTGCGCCCCGCCTGAGAATTTCACGCTTACTGGTTCGGGATACGGGCACGGCGTTGGTCTCTCCCAATGGGGAGCGCGAGCAATGGCCAATGCAGGTATGGATGCCACCTCGATAGTTACCTACTACTACCCAGGAACCCAAGTCGTGCCAGTGCAGGACGACATGGAGATCTCGGTCAATATCGAGTACCAAAAGTCCCGGGTTGACATGCAAAGTGAATCGCTGGATCCAACCGGTGGCGCACTTGAAGTCAACGTCGGTGGAGTCACCACTACCGGTAGCCCAGCAGATATTTTTCAGTTCCAACGCGCAGGTGGGCAGGTTAAGGTTGTCCGAATCAGCGGGGGCTCATCGAGTGTTATTGGCCAAGGCCCATCGGCTACTGCTCGGCCGATAGGAGCCACTCTTGTTCATGTGACGAATAAGGCTCGCGCCCTATCAAAGCCTGGGAGTCGATTTCGTTACGGCTACATCGAGGTGACGCCAATCACCGTGGGTGGCAAAGTGCAGCTCAATGCGGTCAACAGATTGAGGCTCCATGACGAATACCTTTATGGCATCTCAGAGGTTTCTAACTCGTGGCCTGACGCTGCACTCCAGTCACAGGTCCTCGCGGCCCGAACGTACGCACTTTCCAAGATCGACGCGGGTCTTCGCAAGAGTTGTAATTGTCACCTCGACGACGGTTACGGGCCTTTCTCGGATCAAGCGTTTACCGGCTGGACGAAGCAAGCGAGTGCGCAGGGGGACCGCTGGCTTGCGGCAGTAAACGCGACCCACGCATCGCCTACGACCGGACTTGCCATTCTCCAAGATGGAAAAGCAATTAAAGCCTTTTACTCCTCATCCAATGGAGGTGCGTCGCAGGCCGTCTCTGAGGCATGGGGTGGGGAGACATTCCCATACTTAGTGTCAATTCCGGACCCTTATTCCTTAGATCCGTCCAATCCCGATGCCTCATGGACCAAGGTGATTACTCAAGCTCAAGCCGCGCAAGCGTTTGGTGTTCCAGGGGTGTGGCAACTGGCCGTGACCGAGCGAACCACCGCAGGTGCTGTTAAGACACTCGCGGCAACATTGGCCGACGGCAGTTCTGTTACTAGAACGGGTAATGAAATGCGCAGCCTGCTCGGACTCAAGTCAAACTACGTCACTTCGATTGACGGTAACGCGGGCATTCCGGTTGCCCAGCCGGTTGTACCGGATGCACCCGCACCCGTTGTTGAAGTTCCTCCCAGCGAACGGTCGGTCGCACTTCTTACTGGGGCAAAAGTGGATCACCCAGCAGGTAAGCCTTTTGCCATCAAGGCGAAAGTTGACCCAGCCAAAAAGGGGCTGCGCGTGTGGTTACAACAACGCGTTGGTGACGAGTGGAGAACACTGAAGAAAAAGAAGACGAAGGCCAAGGGCAAAGTCACTATGGTGGTTAAGGATCCATGGCCACCGTCAACAACCCAGGTCTACAGGGTCGTTACTTCCAAGAAAGGCGCAATTGTCGGGGTGAGCGCCGAACTCTCCATCGGTGTTGTTCCCAGTGTGAAAGCGCGGACCGTCTCCTTGCTCGGTCCCGCGACCGTGAGCAAAAAGAACGGCAAGGCTTTCACCATTTCAGCGAAGATGCGTCCCGGTAAAAAAGGTCTCACAGTGTGGCGCCAGGTACTGGTGAGTGGCGACCCTGAAACAGGCGAGTGGCGAACTGTTGGTAAAAGTAAGACAAAAGCTCGCGGAAAGATCTCGTTCAAAGTGAAGAGAGCGACACCTGCTGGCGCCACATATATTTACCGACTTGTTGTTGTTGACAACCGCCAAGCAGCTGGTGTGAGTCCTCTCATTACGGTAACCGTTACCTAACTCACTAACCAAGTACGCGGGTTATTTGTTCTTGCTCAATGAGGCGCTCGTCAATATTGTCGCTGAGGACGACTGACCCAGTGAAAATTAATGGCACCAAGAATGGAATGAAAATATTTGGTTCTACATTCCGTGTATCGATTCCTATCCGCGCACCCTCGCTGACCCCTCTTTGACGACCCCATCGGCGCGCCGATTCAATAACTTCTCGCTGCTGCTCAAAAAATTCTGGGTACATCCAGCCATCAGGTTGACCTAACACTTCAGCGGTAATTTCACCCTCGCAACCCTGTGGTCGACCCCAGCCATCCGTTGAAATACCAAAAACTTCAGCCGAGTCGGTCCCCCCCGATTGCCCGGCTGGAACGATCCTCACCTCGGGGTTCTGCGTAACTAGGTCGTTTCCGGAGATCAATGCACCGGCTTGCCACACCGCCTGCTGCCACGTCCACCCTAGGTCTACCTGCACGGCCGTGCCTGGCTCTACCTCAATGACGTCACGGAGAGCATTTGCTGATTTTGCCGCGCCGTTGAGAAAAGTGGTAACCGAGAGTTCAATGCGACCCGACTCAGCGAAATGTGTTGTGATGAATGGACGTTGCGGATCGGAGAGACTATTGAGTAGTTGCCAGACATCTTTGAACTTATGTGACTCCACCTGCCTGAGCGTACGTGCATGCGCATGACGGGCTATCGGGCTATGGCAGGCTATCGCCATGCGCGAAGCAATCCTCCTCGTCGGTGGCCAGGGAACTCGACTGCGTCCATTGACAATTAACACTCCAAAACCGATGCTCCCGGTCGCTGGGGTTCCATTCACTGTCCACCAAATTCTGCGTGCACGCGATTCAGGGATCACCCGGATTGTGCTGGCAACCAGTTACCGTGCTGAGGTCTTCGCTAGCTTTATTGCTGATACTGACCTGGGTATAGAAGTTGTTATTGCCACAGAAGAGGTGCCACTGGGAACTGGGGGAGCGATTCGTTTTGCCTCTGGTTTCCTGCAAGGCGGCCCGAATGATTCCGTTGTGGTTTTCAATGGAGATGTACTCACAGGCCTCGACATCGGTGCACTTATTTCAACACACCAAGACAGTGCAGCCGATGTAACGCTGTATTTGACTCGGGTGCAGGATCCGCGAGCCTATGGACTTGTGCCAACGTCGAGCGAGGGGCGAGTCCTGCAGTTTTTGGAAAAACCACAGACTCCTGAAGAAATTGTCACCGACCAGATCAATGCGGGCTGCTATGTGTTTACTCGTTCGGTCATCGAATCAATTCCAGAGGGAAGGGCCGTTTCGGTCGAACGTGAAATTTTCCCAGCACTCTTAGCATCAGATCGACTCATAATGGGTGTTGTTGATGCAGGCTATTGGCTTGACCTCGGTCAGCCGATGGACTTTATTGCGGGTTCGGTTGACCTTGTATTGGGTAATGCCCCGTCGCCGGCTGTAACAGATCCAGGGGAATCCCTCATTCTTGCGGGCGCGGAAGTTTCGGACTCAGCACACATTCACGGTGGCACCACTGTAGGCGCAGGATCAACTGTTGGACCAAACACCGACGTCAAGGCCAGCGTGATCTTTGACTCAGCAGTTATTGGCTCCAACGTCATTATTTCTAACAGCATTATTGGCCAAGGCGCTGTAATCGGGGACTCGTGTGTGGTCCATGACAGCGTGGTCGGCGACTTTGCCACAGTAGGTGCCGGTAACGAACTGCGCCACGGTGCGAGAGTGTGGGCTAATGCCCAACTCAAAGATTTAGCCGTCCGGTTTTCAACGGATCAGTGAGTCATTAGATGATTCGGAAGTCTTTGGCAACTCTGGCGGGGCGTTGATCAGGGCTTGCGGTCGGCACACCGATTGCAATCGCTCCCAAAGAAATAAATGATTCGGGGAGTGCAAGTTGGGTTCGCACAGTCTCGGGACAAAAAAGCGTTGAGGAAATCCAAGCAGATCCGTACCCTTGACTGCTAATGCCAATCAAAAGGTTTTCAACAGCGGCGCCTCCTGCAACCAAGAACATGTCTCGTTCATTGTTGTTGCGTCCACCAACCTCAGGGTAGGTGTGCCCACCTGCGGCAAGATCCATGAATGCAATAACGACACATGGTGCTGTGCGCAAAATATTTCCACGGGCAATGCGTTTTGCTATTTCTTCCTCGGTTTTACCTTCTGCTAGAAGATCGCGCCGCCACGTTTGCGCCATTGCGTCAAGCAGCGCGATTCGCCTTCTGTGTTGCTGCTCCTCACTTGAGTGGAGTACAAGGAATCTCCAGGGTGTGCTGTGATGTGGTGCAGGTGCAGTTATTGCAGCTTCGATTGCTTTATCAATAATTAAGTCGGGGACCTGTTGCTGTTGGAAAGCTCTTACTGTTCGTCGATCGGTGACTGCTTGTTGCTTACCAAGTGCAATTGACTCAGCAGTACCAAGGGAAAACAAGTCTTCGTCCGTTGGGCGGATGATTGCCTGCGCACCTGCCCCGTGGTCCTTGGTCACCAAGTGTTCGAGTCCCCTAATGAGGGCAAATGGTGTTAGTGAGTTTTTTGGTCGGACTAATTCACTGGCAGCAGCAATTTCGTCGGCTACGGCAACAACGGTCATCTCGAGGGTACGGTTAAATGCATCGGGCTTGCCAGTGAGGTCGTCAAGGACGGTGATTCCTGCGGCACCTATTGCGTGGTCGGTGACCCCAAGTCGCCATGCGCGGCCGAGTGTGTCGGTAATGACAACTCCAATGTTTTTCCCCGTTGCTTTTGCAAAGCGTTCTCGAAGCACACGCGCACTGTGATCTGGGTCAACAGGGAGTAGAACAATTGTTCCAGGTTCAGTGTTGCTTGCATCAATGCCAGCAGCAGCAAGAATTAATCCAGTGTGCGTTTCCACGATTGTGGTCACGCCGCGAGCATGGGTTTTCGTTGCCACTATGCGTTTCGCCTCACCTGCAATAGCATTTTCGCGGTCATGAACCCCGGTGAGAACTCGGCCTTCACACTTTGCCACAACTTTGCTGGTGATCACTATTATGTCGCCGTCTTGCAAGTCCCTATCCGATTCGAGTCCTTCAAGGAATATCGCCACCGGGTCATCCCCAGATGTGAATTGATGGTTGGTGGGGAGACCATAAACCTCAATGGCCGCATTCGTGTTCATAGAAAATGTAACTTAATTGCCGAGTACGAGATCAAGTGCGGAGTTGGCCATGGCACCTGCGGCATCAACATCAGTCATGAGAAGCGGGATGGCGCGAGCCGTGATTCCGAGTTCTTCAATCGTTCCCAGTGAATCCGAATCACGTTGATCAATTAACCAGTAGTCCAAAATCCCGCCATTGGATCTGCTGCCATAGTGCCCCGCAACCGCCGCCGCATCTGTGTCCACACCGATTGCACTCAAACACGCGTCAGCCATTCCACGCACGGGCGCATTGGCAATGATGGGGGACAATCCGATGACAGGCGCTGACGCATTTCGGATTGCATGGAGAATTCCGGGGACGGCAAGGATTGTGCCGATTGAGACAACCGGGTTGCTCGGGGGCAGAATAATAAGATCAGCGTTGTTAATCGCGTCAATGACACCCGGTGCCGGTTGCGCGGTGTCGAGGCCAACTTGAATGAATTCGTGGGCGGGCAGTTTGGCTCCGTAGCGAATCCACCACTCTTGGAAGTGAATTGCAACGCGAGTTCCCGTTTCAGGGTGATCAACGACAACATGGGTTTCACAGCGCTGATCCGACATGGGGATCAAATTCACTCCTGGATTCCAGCGATCGCATAGGGCTTGCGTTACTTCACTGAGCGGATAACCCGCGTTCAAGGAGGTTGTACGTATCAGGTGGGTCGCTAAGTCTTTGTCTCCTAGACCAAACCAAGTGGGTTCAACTCCGTAGATTGCGAGTTCCTCTTTTGAGGTGAAAGTTTCACCTTCGCGGCCCCAGCCGCGCTCAGCACTGATGCCACCACCCAGGGTATACATCACGGTGTCAAGGTCAGGGCAGACTCGCACGCCGTGTACCCAGATATCGTCACCGGTATTGGCGATCACGGTGACGTCGACCTCTCGGGTAACTTTCTCCGATTGGGTCAGACCGCGTAAAAATCGTGCTCCGCCGATTCCGCCGGCTAATGCAGTGATTTTCACGGCGCCATCTTGGCATAGTTTGCTTGCCACGCTGTGACACGGCATCTCTCCCCTGAATGGGGACAGGAATGCGCCGACACGCCCAAAAAAATTGTTTATTTTTACGATATTCAAAAATTGTGTCTTAAATGTCCGTTTTGGGCTTGACGTTTGTGAATTACACCCCTGTAATACAGCATAGTTACTTTATTAAATAGTAATGATTCATTAACAAATAGTTCAAAGATTCGTTAACGACTAGCAATAACGAATAGCAATAACGACTAGCAATAACGAAGAGCGATGATTTTTGGGTCGAGGAGGAAATAACTGTGGTTGACACACGTCAAACTCAAGGAGTCGTATTGGGTCTGGTTCCCCTATCCGACGTTGAGGAGCTCGCGTGGCAGGAGCAGGCCCTATGCGCACAGACCGACCCGGAAGCCTTCTTCCCTGAAAAAGGTGGAAGTACCCGTGAGGCCAAGAAAGTGTGTCTCTCATGTGAGGTGCGCGTTGATTGTTTGGAGTACGCCCTTGAGCAGGACGAGCGTTTTGGAATCTGGGGTGGGCTCTCCGAGCGTGAACGCCGCCGGCTGAAAAAACTTGCCGTCTCCTAAAAAAGGAAATCGCGAATCCCTCATGGTGGGTGGCCCTCTCTAACGGGTGCGCGACATAGAGTGTGCGGGTGAGCGAATCAGTGATCGAGCCGGAAACGGAGATCGAGCCAGACTCCCCGTGGTTCGATCAAGATGTTAGCTTCGAGTTCGAAGAGGAATCACCCGCCGAAGATGTCCTCACTCGCTCCCATTTCGTTTCAACGGTACTTGTGTCTCACAATGGCGAAACATGGCTACCGGCAGTTCTGACGCAGTTAGCCCGAACTACCCGTCCCCCCGAAGTAATCGTTGGGGTTGACGCCAATTCAACGGATACATCGCTCGAGATCCTGACCATGAGTTTGGGTGCGGATCGAGTTGTCGCGCTTAAGGACAATCCAGGTTTTGGTGCATGCGTCGATGCGGGTCTCGCCTTGGTTCCACGCCCGGATTTTGCCGCAGACTCCCGACCTGCAGACACGATTGAGTGGATTTGGCTGTTACACGACGACAGCGCGCCGGACTCGACGGCACTTGAACAACTTCTCCTTGCGGCAGACCGTCAACCGAGTGTCTCCGTGCTAGGACCCAAAATTTTAGGTTGGCATGACCGCCGACTCCTTCTCGAAGTCGGTGTAGGGATCACGTCGGATGGACGAAGGGTCACCGGGCTTGAGCGAGGGGAACATGATCAGGGCCAACACGATGGTGATCGAGATGTTTTGGCGGTCAGTTCCGCAGGAATGCTCATTAGACGCGATGTTTTCGATGCTCTAGGCGGATTTGATCCAGAGCTCCCACTTTTCCGCGACGATTTGGATTTGTGTTGGCGGGCGCACCGCATGGGTGAACGGGTGATTGTGGCAACGAATGCACGGCTACATCACCGCGAAGCTTCAGCACATGGGCGCCGACTTGACCATCAAGGGTCAGGAAAGGGCAGTAACGGGGCAAGTTCACGACTTCTGCGCGCTGATCGGGAGGCCGCTATATATGTGCTGCTGGCGCAATCCGGTGGCATCGGGGGAGCGCTGCTTGCGCTGCGCCTGTTTCTGGGAAGTGCGATCCGTTCCATCGTCTACTTACTGGGTAAAGATGTAAGTGATGCCAGGGCCGAATTTGGGGCGATTTTTTCGGTAGCAGCGCACCCATCACGGTTACGGCGATCCCGTGCTTTGGTCGCAGCAACATCGACAGAACCTGCATCCGTTGTTCGACACCTGCGACCCAGTACGTGGGAGCAAATTCGTTCACTCGGGGAGGCAGCAGCGGGACTAGCAACAACCAGCGGATCAACAACCAACACGTTGAGCGCGCTTGACTCCGGTCCCATCGATGAAGACGCGTCCTACCTCGAAGAGTCATCCACAGGTTTTTTCAAGCGGGTGCTACGCAAACCCAGTGTCCTATTAATTGTTTTGCTAGCACTTGTTGCCGTGTTTGCATCACGCTCACTGTGGCTCGGCGACGGCGTTATCAAAGGCGGCGCGCTCCTGCCAAGCCCGTGGGGCGCATCAGACCTATGGAGCTTCTACCTTCAGGGCTGGCACAACGTGGGCCCAGGTTCGGTAAGTGACTCACCGCCCTACTTGGCAGTGATCGCGATCCTGTCAACTCTGATGCTGGGTAAGGCCACCGCAGCGGTGACTTTCGTACTTCTCTTAGCCATTCCACTTGCAGGTTGGGCCGCGTACTTCACTTCACGCGATCTCATTCCAAGTAAAGCCATTCGTTTCTGGGGCGCAGCAACCTACGCGCTATTGCCTGCCATGACGGGTGCGCTTGCGCAGGGTCGACTGGGGCTGAGCTTCGCAGCTTTTATTTTGCCATTCGCCGTGCGATCAGGTGTTCGCATGTTGACCCCAGGGTCAACGAAACGACGGGCAGCAGGAACTGCACTGCTTCTTGCCCTGCTTCTGGCATTCGCCCCGGCGCTCTGGCTCATCCTGTTCGCCTGCGCGATCCTTGCGATTGTTTTTATTCGTCGCACCAAGGAAACCGTTATCAAAACAGCAATCGCATTCGGTGCTTCCTTTGCCGCGCTTGTTCCATGGAGTTTCACACTGGCACTTAACCCCGCTCAGTTCTTTTTTGAACCAGGCATGAATTCTGTGTCACTGACCGACCCAGATATTTCAATGATCGATATTTTCCTTTTGCATCCGGGCGGACCGGGAAGTTCGCCAATCGTTATTTCGCTCGGTGTAGTCCTTGCAGCCGTCCTTGCACTTCTGCGAACGGATCGCCGAACTGTCGCCGTCTTGATCATTGTCGCGGCATGGGTGGCCATGCTTTTTGCCCTCATTCAAGTTGTATTCCTCTTCACACCCGCCGGCTCCACTACCCAAATGCGTACCTGGCCGGGACCTGCAACATTATTTATTGGTTTGATGCTCATTGCCGCGGCAGCACTTGGTGCACAGGGACTGCGAACGCGTTTCATCGGTCAAAGTTTCAGCATCGGCCAACCGGTTGCTGCGATAGCAGTGCTGGCCGCGCTCGCCGCTCCACTACTCTCCTTGATTTGGCTTCTACCCGCAAGCACCAGCGTGCTCGCGCGCACATCACCATCGACGGTGCCAGCATTTGTTGCAGCTGACGCATTTGGACCGCAAGCACCACGAACTCTCATGCTCACGCAGTTGCCGGCCGGCAGTATCGAATACACCTTGATCAACGGTGACGGTTTGCGTCTGGGTGATGCAGATACACCACCTGTGTCTGACGTGTGGCGCGCAATCGATCCATTTGTTGCCGCAATGGCATCGGGTCGCGGTGGTGAAGAAATCGCCGCACTGGGCGGTTACGGGGTGCGATATGTCTTGCTGGCCCCTGGATCATCCAAGGAAATTATTCCTATTTTAGATTCGGAACCTGGTCTACGCAGGCTCGCCAGTTCTGATGGTGAAGTGCTGTGGAGGGTTTCCGGCGTCACTTCACGGGCGAGCATCAGTGATGGGGTTACTAGGTCGCCCATAGGAATTGCATCGCCGGAAAATCTGGGCACAGATCCTTATATTGAACAAACATTGCCGGAGGGAACTGGCACGCGAGTGCTGTATGTCGGGGCCAGTGCGGATTCGCGTTGGAATGCCGGAGATTTGGAATCGGTAACAACCGAGGGCTTGTTGGATTGGTCAGCGACGTTTGAGATCCCAACAGGAAGTCCCAATGTGCGGGTGTCATTTGACGACTCATCGCGCAAGTTGTGGCTTCTCGCGCAATTATTCATTGTGCTTTCCCTCATTGTGATTGCGCTTCCTGCCCGCTCGCGAATCGAAGTAGATCCGGATTTCGATATTTCCCCAGACATCGCACACATGAGTGAAAATGGTGAAGCACGTGGCTAGTGTCAATTCGTCAGTGTTGAGATCCCGCTTCTTCGCACCCGTAGCGGTTGTGGCCGCTGGCGCGCTTGTGGCTGGAATTTCTGTCATCATCCAAGTTGAACAACCGAAAGCGTCAGAGGGTGCGGTCACCATTGAGCCCATTGGTTCGTCGGTGCTGCTGTGTCCTGAACCGGGCGCTGGCGGCAACCTCGGGGTAAGGGTCACGGCAGCGGTTGTTCCAGGGCAACCTGGACAAGATTCTGGCCCGGGTTCAGCCGGAATTGAAACTTTGCCGGGAAAGGAATCGGCGAGATCGCGCATCACTGAACCGGGGGAGCAGGGTCAAATCGAAGCATTCGGTGATCGACTGCCGGCAATTCGTGCATACGGGGAAGGTTCACTCGCCCCTGGGCTCGTTGCAGATCAGTGGGGCAGAGATCCCAGCGGGCAAGGTCGGGGAATGGCGAGTACGGCCTGCGCTCCGGCTGCCTCGGAGTTTTGGTTTGTTGGTGGTGGATCAATCGCTGGCCGAAAAACCCGTGTCCTCTTGGTTAACCCTGACGACACCGCAGCGGTAGTTGACGTAATCATTCACGGACCCGATGGAATCATCGATGCTCCGGCTGGCAGGGGACTTGTTATCCCGCCCCTAGATCGAGCTACCGTGCAACTTGATGTCCTCGCCCCCGGCATTGCCGCTACAGCGTTCCATGTTCTAGCGAGAACTGGGAGAATCGGGGCATCTGTGGACGACGAGCAGCGATCCGGTCTGAAATCTATTGGAACAGACTGGATTCCGCAGTCGGCGCTACCTGCAACGAAGGTCTATGTCCCAGGTGTGATTAATGGTCTCGGTCCGCGCGTCCTGTCCATCGTTTCCACAACGGATAATGATGCGAATGTCACTGTGCGGATTATTTCACCCGACGGCACATTTGAGCCAGCCGAACGGAACTCGTTCACTGTCACTGCAGGGGCAGTGGTCACAAGCGACATGACAACAGCCTTACCGCAAACGCCTGATGGTTCCTTGCCGGCCACTTTGGAATTGACTTCGGATCAACCAATTGTTGTAGGAATGCGCCAGTTCTTCGGCGGCAATCGTGTACAAGATGAAACCGCGTTTAGCGCAGGGGCTCAGCCGATCAATGGGCCATCGGCGGTTTCGGGGCTCCCTGTGCGCGATGCAACCGACGTCCGATTAGCTATCAGTGCACCCGAGGGCGACGTTGAAATTGATCTTGTGTTGCTCCCGTTTCGTGGTGGAAAAAGTGTTGGCGAGCCCACCGCTCCCCGGCGCATCAAGGTCGCAGCGGGAAAGCTTCGAAATATTAAATTGGAACCACCAACTGACATTGATTGGTACACGGCAATTGCCACCCCGGTGCAGGGATCAGGCCCTGTTTTACTAGCGCACCGGATCCGAGAGAAGTCGCGTTTCGGTGATTTGATAACCGGTTATCCTTGGAGTCCATTGCGCATTGAAGTCTCAGTTCCTAGTGCAGCCCAGAATGAAGCAATCGCTGTTCGGCGCGCCGCCACGAGTTAATGCTCATCTGCTACTAACGTCCATGGCGTGAGTAGACGACGGTGCTCGAAGCCATCATGCAATGGCTCTGCTGTATCCACGCTGACGTATGTTTATGCAGATTCGACCGCCGTGCTTGGTCCACTGGCGACTTACGCTGAACCGCATTGTTACGACATGTGCCTAATGCACAGTGAACGCCTCACAGCACCTCGAGGTTGGGAAATAGTTCGCATTACTCCTGACGCTGATGCCTTAAAGCCGTCCTCTGATGACCTTGAAGCCTTAGCTGATGCCGTGCGCGAGGCGGCTAGACCTCGATACCTAGAACGAGAAGCGGAAGCTACCTCGTCCGGCAATACGGTTGAAGTGGCTCGGCGAGGTCATTTGCGGGTCCTTGTCAATCCCGAACAGTAATTCCCAGATTCTTGAATTCCCAGTCGATGCGCCCGAAGGGGTAGGCTTATCCAGTGACTTCACTTCGTGAGCGGGATCTCAGCGCGATTATTAAGGCCTATGACATTCGGGGTACCTACCCTGATCAATTGGATGAAGACCTAGCCCACGCGGTTGGCACCGCATTTGTTGAGGTGCTAGGTATCCGGGCATCAGAGGGAGGCGAAGGGGCTGTTGTTGTCGGACATGACATGCGTCCTTCGGGTCCATCACTTGTGGCTTCATTTGCTCAAGGAGTTCGCGAGGCCGGTTGCGATGTCATTGAAATTGGGTTAGCCAGCACCGATGGTCTGTATTTCGCATCCGGCAGTTTGAATCTTCCAGGTGCGATGTTCACGGCAAGTCACAATCCTGCGGAGTACAACGGCATCAAGTTGTGTCGCGCAGGGGCTGCGCCCGTTGGTCAAGATTCGGGTTTGCGTGAGATCGCAGAATTGATTTCGGGTGGCTCGGTCGACCCGAAGCGTGCAGCCGATTCGCCTGTTCACCCGCTGGGTAGCACATCCATGCGCGACGTACTTCCCGAATACGCGCGTTATCTACGTGAGCTTGTCCCCGTTGAAAATGGCCGACACCTCACGATTGTGGTTGACGCCGGTAACGGTATGGGTGGTTTCACCGTGCCTGCGGTTTTGGGCACAGACGCTGGGTTGCCCGAACTCCCACTCGCAATCATTCCTATGTATTTCGAACTTGATGGAAGTTTCCCCAACCACGAGGCGAACCCGATTGAACCAGCAAATCTGGTGGACCTGCAAAAGGCCGTTGTGGAACACAAAGCCGATCTGGGGCTAGCTTTTGATGGTGACGCCGATCGCTGCTTTGTCGTTGATCAAAACGGAGACGCGATCACTCCATCGGCGATCACCGCGTTGATCGCCACACGTGAATTGGCTCGCTATCCGGGTAGTAACGTGATTCATAATTTGATCACTTCTCGAACTGTTCCAGAAGTCATTGCAGAAAATGGTGGCACCGCTATTCGCACTCGTGTTGGTCACTCATTTATAAAAGAAACTATGGCGAAGACAAATGCCGTATTCGGAGGTGAACATTCGGGTCACTTCTATTTCCGCGACTTTTGGCGGGCGGACTCGGGCATGCTCGCGGCGCTGCATTGCATTGCGGCGCTGGGTGAGACTCCTGCGGGAACAACATTCTCAAGTCTGATGACTCCGTTTAATCGCTATGCGGCCAGTGGTGAAATTAATACGCGCGTTGACAATCAAGCCAGAGTTATCGCTGCAATCGCCTCCCAATATTCGCAATACGACTTAGATGAACTTGATGGGTTAACTGTGTCTTCTGACACTTGGTGGTTCAACGTTCGCGCCAGCAACACTGAGCCGCTTCTGCGCCTTAATGTGGAAGCGCGTGACCTCTCTCAGATGCAGCAAATTCGCGACACGGTTCTGCTTCTCATGAGCGCACCGGAGGTGTCCGCATCCACGGCGCCTTTTGGAATCGCAACCGAATTGTGGAGCGTTCTTGCCTGTCCGTGTCCGGCTCACGGAGCTCTCATTCCCGGGTCCAATCCGCAAATCCCCGAACTTGTGTGCACGGTGTGTGGTGCTCATTTCCCTGTACGTGACGGAATTCCCGTCATGCTCCTCACATAAACGAGCGAAGTGAACGTGACTCATGCAAGTGATTAACGGTGCACTCAAGAACTATGAGTGGGGAATCCCTGGAGGACTAACGCCCTGGCTGACGCATGGTGCGGAGAAAGAAAGTTTTGAGCCCCAAGCCGAACTTTGGTTTGGCGTGCACCCTAGCGGGCCATCACACATTGTTGGTTCAGATACGACATTGGATCAGGTGCTTGACCGAAATGATGTTCCCATCCTGGTGAAGATTTTGGCGGCAGCCAAACCATTGTCGGTTCAGGTGCACCCGCACAGCGAATATGCCCTTGAGGGCTACACCGAACTCAATAAGACCAAGGCGTTTGAGGGTGCATTTGCTGACTCGTATGAAAAAATTGAGCTGCTTTATGCCCTAACGCCTTTCACCGCCTTCTGTGGTTGGCGCCCACTTGAACAAGCCCTTCAGATCTTTGCGGCACTTTCATTAGAACTTCCCGAGGGCTTTTCTCCGAGCGACGGAAATGCGCGACGTCAGTTATTCGAATATTTTGTCAGCCACAAATTTGCACCGGACACGCTAGTTGCAATTCCGGAGGCTGTTCGTGTGTCTGGATTTTCTCCGAGTGAAATTGCCGCGTATACAACAGTTGCCGCCGAGTACCCGGGGGATCAGGGTGCACTACTCGCAGTGTTTCTTCAGCCGATTTCACTAGCACCGGGTGAGAGTATTTACATTCCCGCAGGTATTCCGCACAGTTACATAGCGGGAACGGGCATCGAGGTAATGACTTCCTCGGACAACGTCCTGCGACTGGGACTTACCCCCAAGCCTATTTATGCAGAACTGGCATTGCGTGCTCTCGATTTCCAGACTTCACTGCCGCCGGTAACTGATGCACCATTTGGCGTGGAAGTCATTGGCGCGTTGTCTCAACCTCCGGTCCAGATCGATGCACCTACGGGCCAATTTCGTTTAATTTTGTGCCTCGATGGGACTGTGCAGGTTGGTGACACCACACTCGTCCCTGGACAAGCCGCTGTGTTGACCGTGGGCGAACCCACTGTCGGGATCGAAGCGGCCGGCCGCTGCGCGATCATCCGTATAAAAAATATGAACACCACATCAAGAGCTCTGAGTCATGAGTTCTGAGTCATGAGCACTGAGTCATGAGCACTGAGTCATGAGCACTGAGGGCGGCATCAAGGCAATAATCGCTGCACTGGTCGCAAATATTGGAATCGCAATTAGTAAATTTGTTGCGTTTGCTTTCACTGGTTCATCGTCAATGCTCTCTGAAGCCATTCATAGTGTTGCGGATTCAGGAAACCAAATCTTGTTACTAGTGGGAAATAAGCGCGCAAAAAAGCAAGCTGATGAAAGCCACCCATTTGGTTACGGCAGACGTCGCTATGTGTATGGATTTATTGTCGCAATCGTCCTGTTTTTGGTGGGTGGATTGTTCTCACTTTATGAAGGTATTCATAAGTGGCAATATCCTGAGCCACTAGAGGATTGGTGGATCGCTGTTCTTGTCCTGGTGATCGCAATTGGGCTCGAGAGCTACTCATTTCGTACGGCATTTCGCGAAGCGAATAAGTCTCGTGGGAAGCGTTCACTTTTTGGATTCGTGAAAGCTGCTCGCCAACCTGAACTCCCGGTGATTCTGTTGGAAGACGCGGGTGCCCTTACCGGCCTTGTCTTGGCACTTCTGGGTGTTGGTGCGGCGGTGATCACCGGTGATGGACGCTTTGATGCTGTTGGAGCGATGGGCATCGGCACGTTACTGATCGTGATCGCGATCTTCTTAGCAATTGAAATGACGGCGATGCTTGTCGGCGAGAGCGCATTGCCCGAAGAAGTCGCCGCTATTCGCACAGCACTTGAAGATTCTCCTGGTGTTGAACGAGTCATCCACTTGCGAACGGTGCATGTAGGACCGGATGAACTGCTGGTAGCCGCTAAAATCGCAATCCTTGACTCGGATACTGGAAGTCAGATTTCGCAGGCGATCAATGACGCTGAGGCATCTTTGCGGATCGCAGTGCCAAGTGCCAAATACATTTTCTTGGAACCCGATCTCGATCGTGGCCGTGAAGCCGACTCCCGTGTCCCCGGACTAGACGTGCAAGATCCCAACGTCTGAACCCACTTTGGGACTCGGTACCACCGCATAAACCACCTCATAAAGTGCATGTGGCCTGCTAAAAAAGGGGAAAATTCGTGCTGGATGGGGGTGTGCCGGCGGGCGAATGCGTAGATATCTGGCACACTAGGCCTAGCCACGCACCCGGAGCCCTGGAATTTGTTGTGGAAAACCAATTATTTCTCACCTACTTGCTCCCACCATGCGTGGAAAGTGGGTGCGAAAACATCCGCAAAGAACAAATGAACAAAGGAGCTTCAATGGCGAACGCCACGACCACAGGTCAAGCAAGTGTTTTCAAGGCCGACGGAACCCCAGATTTCAAGGTTGCCGATCTCAACCTCGCTGAATTTGGACGCGATGAAATCCGTCTGGCAGAGCACGAAATGCCAGGCTTGATGGCAATGCGTGAGAAGTTTGGTACCACCAAACCTCTATCGGGTGCCCGGATTACCGGTTCACTTCACATGACCGTTCAGACGGCCGTGTTGATCGAGACACTGGTTGAGTTAGGCGCCGATGTCCGTTGGGCATCCTGCAATATCTTCTCAACCCAGGACCATTCAGCCGCCGCGGTTGTTGTTGGCCCACATGGCACAGTCGATAGCCCATCAGGTGTCCCCGTCTACGCGTGGAAGGGCGAATCACTTCCGGAGTACTGGTGGTGCACGGAGCAGATCCTGATGTGGCCAGACGGCAAGGGACCAAACATGATCCTTGATGACGGTGGAGATGCAACGCTGCTCGTTCACAAGGGCACCGAATTCGAAGCTGCGGGAGTCGTTCCCAAGCCCGACGAGAACACATCCGAGGAGTACACGGTTGTGCTTGAAACACTGGCCCGCACCCTCACCGAAGATCCACAGCGCTGGACGAACGTTGGGGCCGGAATCATCGGTGTTACCGAGGAAACCACAACAGGTGTTCACCGCCTCTACGAAATGTCCCGTGAGGGTTCACTGTTGTTCCCCGCGATTAACGTCAACGACTCTGTCACCAAAAGCAAGTTCGACAATAAGTACGGCTGTCGCCACTCTCTCGTTGACGGAATTAACCGGGCAACCGATGTCCTTATCGGTGGCAAGGTTGCCGTTATCGCAGGATACGGAGATGTGGGCAAGGGCTCAGCGGATTCACTCCGCGGACAGGGCGCACGCGTAATTGTGACCGAAGTTGATCCAATTTGCGCAATGCAGGCAGCAATGGACGGTTACCAGGTTGCAACGATCGAAGACGTGATTGACCAGGCTGACATCTTTATCACGGCAACAGGTTGCTACGACGTGATCACAGCTGAGCACATGTCACAGATGAAGCATCAAGCCATTGTCGGCAATATCGGTCACTTTGACAATGAGATCGACATTGTTGGCCTTGCCAATTTCCCCGGAATCAAGCGGAAGACAATCAAGCCACAGGTTGATGAATGGACGTTCCCCGATGGTCACTCGATCATCATGCTCTCCGAAGGCCGCTTGCTTAACCTTGGAAATGCGACAGGGCATCCATCCTTCGTCATGAGTAACTCATTCACCAATCAGGTATTGGCGCAGATTGAGTTGTTCACCAAGAGCGATGAGTACGCTCTCGGTGTCCATGTTCTTCCCAAGTATCTCGACGAAATGGTTGCTCGTTTGCATCTAGACGCACTGGGTGTGCACCTCACCGAATTGTCCAAGCCACAAGCTGAGTACCTCGGGCTTGACGTGGCAGGTCCCTACAAGCCAGAGACCTACCGCTACTAAAAAAAGCCAGTTTTACTTGCATCTCGATGCGGGGCAGCTACTCCTTAGTGGGTATTTGCCCCGCATTTGCATTTCCGGCATGTCCGGCCTTGTGGAGGGGTTGCCAGGGTGACAACATAGGGGGATGAGCATGAAGAGTGCAGGTTCGCGCACCGACGGTGGAACACGAGGCAAAGTCTTAGTCGTCGACGACGACATCGCCCTGGCTGAGATGCTCGGGATTGTCTTGCGTGGAGAAGGTTTCGAACCCGTCTTCTGTTCCAATGGATCTGAAGCACTCCGAGTCTTTCGTGAGAGTCGACCTGACATTGTGCTCCTGGACCTGATGCTCCCAGGAAAAGATGGCGTCGATGTGTGTCGACTCATTCGCGCGGAGTCGGGAACCCCAATTGTGATGTTGACAGCGAAAAGTGACACGGTTGACGTTGTGGTGGGTCTAGAAGCGGGTGCTGACGACTACATCGTTAAACCATTTAAGCCAAAGGAACTTGTTGCGCGTATTCGTGCCAGGATCCGTCGAAGTGAAGAGCCGGCCATCGCGGGACTGCAGATCGGCGATCTTAAGATTGATGTGACAGGGCACTCGGTGCGTCGCGGTGAGGAAAGCCTTTCACTCACGCCACTTGAGTTCGATCTGCTTCTATGTCTTGCACGTAAGCCAGGTCAAGTTTTCACACGAGAGGCTCTCCTGGAGGAGGTCTGGGGGTATCGGCACTCTGCTGACACACGGCTCGTGAACGTTCATGTCCAACGACTGCGCGCAAAGATCGAACATGATCCTGAACGCCCCGATATCGTTTTGACCGTTCGTGGCGTGGGCTACAAAGCTGGCCCCCTGTAAGGTGATTTCACGATTGTGAGAATTTTCCATTCACTTCTGACTCCCTTTCGAGCGGGCAGGAAGATTTGGCGCCGTTCACTGCTTTTCCGGGTCACGACATCAACCTTGGTCCTCAGCGCAATCGTTGTGACGATCCTTGGCTTTTCGCTTTTATCGCGTGTAACAACCGGACTTCTGGATTCAAAGGATCGCTCCGCAATCAGTGAAGCTTCCTCCGGTTTGGGTGAGGCACAACGTCTACTTGATGCAGCCAACACTGGCCCGGCGACCCCATCCGCGGCACGGCTCGTTGACAGTGTGATTGCAACATTGGGTGCGCGTTCAGGCTCACCCTCGGCATTTGATGTTCTGTTACTTGCAACTAATGCGGATACGGATGCACCTGAGCGGGGCACAAACTTGGTGGCCGTTTCGAGCATCCCGGATGAATTACGGGAGTCCATTGCTTCGACACAACGTCAGTCCTGGACTTACGCGCCCATTGTTTTCCTCGACGGGCGCACAACACCCGGTTTAATAGTGGGTGCACCCCTTACCGTCCCCACCGTTGGGCCCTACGAGTTGTATTACCTGTTCAACCTCGACCAAGAACAAGAAACCCTTGACTTGGTGTCGGGCGCGGTTTTGGGTGCAGGAATCATTCTGGTGATTCTGGTCGCGGGTGTTACCTTGCTGGTTACCCGACAGGTGGTTGTCCCAGTGCGTGAAGCAGCAAGAATCGCTCGACGCTTTTCATCAGGAAAATTGAATGAACGAATGCAGGTAAAAAAAGAGGATGACCTCGCTCAGCTTGCAACCTCATTTAATGAGATGGCACAGAATCTAGCTATGCAAATTCGACAATTGGAAGAACTTTCACTTCTCCAGCAAAGATTTGTTTCTGATGTTTCCCACGAATTACGTACACCGCTGACGACCATCCGCATGGCGGCCGACGTAATGTACGAAGATCGTGGTGCATTCGATTCATCCAACGCGCGATCAGTGGAGCTATTGCAAGAGCAACTTGACCGCTTTGAATCACTTCTCGTGGATCTCCTCGAAATTTCACGCTTTGATGCGGGTGCCGCCGTCCTGGAAATAGATCGAACGGATCTTGTGCCCATGGTTGAGCGAATAATTCACGCGACAGAACCTCTTGCCGACAGAAATAATCTCAAGGTGCGTTTTGCCGCCTACGAACGTCCTGCATTTGTTGAGTGTGATCCGCGGCGAATTGACCGAGTGATTCGGAATCTGGTGGACAATGCAATTGAGCACGCGAATGGAACCGACGTGGTCATTGAACTGGCTGGAAATCCAGAGGCGGTGGCAATTACGGTCCGTGACTTCGGAGTCGGTCTTATGCCCGGTGAATCCAGCTTGGTGTTCAGTCGATTCTGGCGCGCTGACAAAGCGCGGGCACGAACAACAGGAGGAACCGGCCTGGGGCTTGCGATCGCATTAGAAGATGTTCGACTTCACAGTGGTTGGCTCGAGGCAGCAGGTGAGCCCGGTGCTGGCGCTTGTTTTCGTTTGACATTGCCTCGGGTTGCGGGGGATGTATTTAGTACTTCTCCATTATTAATGTCGGAAGGCTTCACCGAGAGTGCGACTGTAGGTGGTGATGCGGCAATTGAAGAGCGTGTGGTGCCCGCAGATATTGGGGCTCGATCGCGAGACCCTCTTGACACCGCTCCATGGCAAAGGAGTGGGCCTTGATACGCAGGTTTTTCCTTATTGGCCTAGTAGGTGCGTTGCTCACTGGTTGTGGGATGGCTCCGGGTTCATTCGTGGCCCAAGTCCCGACAGATGGACCAATCGAGCAGGGTCAGCTTGTCGCCAATACGAGTGCCAATCAATTTATTCGAGTTATTGCCAGGCCGCCACGTGCTGGAATGTCTCCCACTGAGATCGTCCAAGGTTTTCTGGAATCCTCTGCATCATTTGACAATAATCATGCGGTTGCTCGGAGTTATCTGACCCCCGAAGCTGCGGAGGAGTGGGACCCAAGTTCGGGTGTGGTTGTTTATGACGGAGTCCCAACCCTTGTCGAAGCTGGCGCGGCCGTGTTGTTTAGCACGACCCTCAATGGACGCATTTCAAGTATTGGGCGGTACACCGTTGAGGACCCCGGTACACAGCTGCAGCAGAGTTTTTTTCTTGCACAAAGAGATGGACAATGGCGTATCAATCTGGCGCCATCGGGGCTGCTGCTCTCAAATTTTGACGTCAATCGTGCCTATCGCAGTTTTCCTTTGTACTTTTTCAATCCCAGTTTCCAAACGCTGGTCCCTGATGCCAGGCTCATCCCGGTCATTGGGCCTGCACTGGGAACAACTCTGATTCAGCGGCTCATCGACGGCCCGAATCAATGGCTCCGTCCTGCAGTGCGGACCGGATTTCCCGCTGGTGTTGAGTTGGCAGTTGATGCCGTTCCTATCGAGAATGGAATTGCACGGGTCAACCTCAATGCGAGCGGCGCATTAGCCAATGACGCCGCTCGTGTCGCGTTATCGCAGCAGATTGTGTGGACCTTGCGGCAATTGCCGGAGGTGCAATTTGTCGATATCTCGGTAAACGGAACACCGCTAAGTGTGCCGGGGACGCCTTCGCCGCAATCGCGTGATGCCTGGCCGGAGGTTAACCCGAATGGACTACCGAGTGATGCTGCAGGCTATGCCTCCACTGCCATAGGCGTTGTGAGATTAGCCGTCTCTGGAAACATTCCAGTTCCAGGTGAATTTGGGGCGCTCGAGGACAACCTCACGAAACTTGCGGTCTCGAATAACGGTAGGCGAGCAATTGCATCAACCTCGAATGGGGAACTTATATGGGGCAGTTTGGTCATCGGTTCGAGATTTGAATCGGTACCCCCCACGGCAGAGGCCATCGCCGGGGTGCAATCAATTGCCTTTGATGGAGACACAACGGTCTGGGCCGTTAACGACCGTGGGATAGCACAAACATTGCTGCCAACTGGCGAAACATTTGACATTGAGATTCTTGGCCTTGCGCCTGGCGATTTTGTTCAGTCGGTAGTGCCATCACGAGATGGGACTCGTGCGGCGATCATTGTTTTTACCGAGACAGGGTCTGAGTTGCTGCTCGCCCAAGTTATTCGACCATCACCCGCGAATGTAACTCGAATTCAGTTACAGAAACCAATAAGAATTGAATCCAAACTCAGCGCTGTAACCGCCCTTGCATGGTCAAGCGCAAACACGATTGCCGTGATTGCTACGGAAACGGCGGGCACGTTACAAATTTACGAAATTGAGGTAGGACGTGGAGAGGTTCAAGCCCAGGGTTCGCCCGCTGATCCAGTATCCATTGCAGCGGCTCCGGGGTTACCAACACTCGTTTCCTCAGCGGACGGTTCTATTTATGAGAATTCATCTCAGTCATGGATTGTCCGTATTCAAGGAAGCGCTTCGGCATACCCTGGCTGACCTGTCTTGCTTAAAGGTTGAAGGTCATATTTACCTCATGATTTGCGTGCCCCTGCGATAGCGGCACATCCAATTACATGTACACCAGCGAGTAAGAGTTGGGAGACAGCGGCGGTGAATGTTGCTCCGCTTGTGGTTACATCATCGATTACAACTGCTGGAACTGGGTCGCGCACGTAGGAATCTGGAATTCGTTCAATTCGGAAAGCCTCATGTGCTGCAATCATTCGATCGGCGGTTCCTAGCGTCTTGGAACGACCTGCGCCGCGTTGGTCGACTAACCACTTAGCAACAGGGAAGCCCTCATGTGCGAGGTGATCAGCAATGAGGATCATCGGATCAAATCCGCGAGCACGAATAGAGGATTTCCTGGAGGGTATGGGAATCAAGATAGGAAGACGGGTTGTTTCAGCAGCGCCCCCAGGATCGCCTCTCGGAATTTGTGCGATTGCCCCGGAAAGCACACTGGCAAGGATCCGGGCCAGTTCGGGGATCCCATTGTCCTTGTAGCGGTAAATCAGGCTATCAATCGGCGGCGTGTAGCGGTGGGCGATTGCCAATGGGATTCGGAGGTCTTCTGCTAGATCATTAAATCTCAAATCCCGCATGATTTGAGCCCGATTGTGGACGGTTTCATGGCAATTCGTGCAGATAAGTGTTCCTAAGGTTTTGCAGCCGATACATTCGCGGGCAAGGACCAGATCGCTGAGCTCGGTCAAAAAATGCTGAAGGAAATGTCGCATGCGACATGTCTATCGGGCTGGGATCCGGGTGGCTAGAGGTAATTTCCGCCTGTGGAACTACGATGGCACCTGCTGCTTTATCTAATCGTTACTTGGAAGGTTTCACGTGGGCGTTCTTGACAAAATTCTTCGAGCAGGCGAAGGCAAAACACTCCGCAAGCTGGAGGGGATTGCGAAGGCGGTTAATGCGATTGAACCTGACTTCGTAGACCTCACCGACACTGAATTACGCGAACTCACCGACGAGTTCAAAGAGCGTTATGCGCAGGGCGAGAGCCTTGATGACCTGATGCCGGAAGCATTTGCCACGGTTCGGGAAGCCTCCAAACGAACCTTGGGCCAGCGTCACTACGACGTACAGATCATGGGTGGCGCAGCACTTCACCTGGGCAACATTGCGGAAATGCGTACAGGTGAAGGTAAAACTTTGGTGTCAACGCTGCCGGCATATCTCAATGCAATTTCTGGCAAGGGTGTTCACGTTGTCACAGTCAATGACTACCTAGCCGAGCGTGACTCTGAATGGATGGGACGCGTTCACCGTTTCTTGGGGCTCAGTGTCGGCACAATTCTTAATAACATGACACCCGCGCAGCGACGAGAAGCCTACGCGGCCGACATCACCTATGGAACCAATAACGAATTTGGATTTGACTATTTGCGCGACAACATGGCGTGGACCGCCGAGGAAATGGTTCAGCGCGGACAGAATTTTGCGGTTATCGATGAAGTCGACTCAATTTTGATCGATGAGGCCCGAACCCCACTCATCATCAGTGGACCGGCCGACCAGGCCACCGAGTGGTATGCAGAGTTTGCGCGTATAGCCAAGAAAATGGTTCGTGATCAGCACTACGAAGTTGACGAGAAGAAGAAAACAGTTGGCGTGCATGAAGAGGCGATTGATTTTGTAGAAGACGAATTGGGAATCGATAACCTGTACGACACGGTGAACACACCGTTAGTGGGGTATTTGAATAATGCGATCCGGGCCAAAGAACTATTCAAAAAAGATCGCGATTACGTGGTCATGGACGGTGAAGTAATTATTGTTGACGAACACACGGGCCGTATTTTGAAGGGACGCCGCTACAACGAGGGGCTGCATCAGTCGATTGAAGCCAAAGAAGCAGTAGAGATCAAGGCTGAGAACCAAACGCTGGCGACCGTCACCTTGCAGAATTTTTTCCGGCTCTATGACAAATTGGGTGGCATGACGGGTACAGCCATGACCGAGGCTGCCGAGTTCAATCAGATTTACAATCTTGGGGTTGTGCCGATTCCCACCAATCGTGAAATGGTGCGTCAAGACAACGCGGATTTGATTTACCGAACCGCGCAAGCGAAGTTCAGTGCGGTACTTGAAGACATCGTGCAACGACATGCAACCGGGCAGCCAATCCTGATTGGTACAACGAGCGTTGATAAATCAGAAGAGTTGTCAGCACTGTTGAAGAAAAATGGTGTCCCACACGAGGTTCTCAACGCCAAACATCACGAACGTGAAGCAGCGATTGTCGCGATGGCTGGGCGCAGGGGAGCTGTGACGGTCGCCACCAACATGGCCGGCCGTGGAACAGACATCATGTTGGGTGGAAATGCTGAGGCCATTGCAGCCGCTGACCTCGCTCGCAGAGGACTCGATCCAGTAGAGGACCCCGAAGGCTATGAAGCGGCTTGGAAGCCAGCATTAGCCGCAGCAGCAGCGAGTGTGAAGGCTGAGCATGACGAGGTTGTTGGACTTGGAGGCCTCTATGTTTTGAGCACTGAGCGACACGAATCCCGCCGAATTGACAATCAGTTCAGAGGTCGTTCAGGTCGACAGGGTGACCCTGGTGAGTCACAGTTTTATCTCTCACTCGAAGACGACCTTATGCGCTTGTTCAAGGCTGACATGGTCAACGCATTCCTGCAGCGGTTTAACGTCCCAGATGACGTCCCGATTGAAGCTAAAATGGTGTCCAACGCCATTCGCTCCGCGCAAAGTCAAGTTGAGGCCCAGAACTTCGAGATCAGAAAAGATGTTCTCAAATACGACGATGTTCTGAATCGTCAACGGCTCGTTATCTATGACGAAAGACGTCGAGTTTTGCAGGGTGAAAATATCGAGGAGCAGGTCCGCGAATTTATCACTGCGACAGTCGATGGCTATGTAACTTCGGTGACCGGTGAGGGCTACCCCGAGTCGTGGGATTTGGAGCGAATGTGGGATGCCCTCAAGGCGCTTTACCCCGTTGGATTGACTCTTGACCAGGTTTTGGAGGAGTCCGGTGGCGATATTGGCGGTTTGAGCGCTGATTTCCTACGCAACATGCTGATCGAAGATGCCGAGAGGGCCTATGACGACCGTGAGGAAGAACTGGGTGAGGAGGTTACCCGGGAACTTGAACGTCGGGTGATTCTCTCTGTGCTGGATCGCAAATGGCGCGAGCACCTTTACGAGATGGACTATTTGCGTGATGGAATCGGCTTGCGGGCAATGGCACAACGGGATCCGCTGATCGAGTACCAGCGTGAAGGATTTGATTTGTTTACGGCCATGATGGACTCAATCAAGGAGGAGACCGTTGGTTACCTCTTCCACGTAGAAGTCGAGGTTAAGCCTGAAGTCGAAGTGGAGACGGCAGCTGCTATTGAAGGTCTTGTTGATGCAACGGGAACCAATGCAAGTGCGGCATTGAACTTGCAGGCCAAGGGATTAGCCCCGCAGCGCCCGAAGCATCTGGAGTATTCAGCACCGGATGCAGATACTGACGGTGGTGTGGTCCACGGTGAAATGGAAGCGGGGGAAGGCGGGATCATCGAAGTGGATCCCAACGCAAGCCGGGCCGAGCGTAGACGAATTGAGCGGGCGAACAGAAAGCGCTAGCGCATTTCTATTGCAGTGAGCATCCACTGATTGCCGACTGCCTCCATGCGCATTGCAATGGCATGTGAACGCGCGGTGCCAACGAGCACCGCACTCGCTTCAATGATGCCGGGTGCAACCTGCATGGCTCGCACTCCGCGAACCTTGCGCAGTCGAGATAAGCCTTTTTGGGCCCGGGTGGACGGGTGTCGCGAGTAACTTCGACCGCGCATTGCTAGGAGCGAAAGTTGATCCCGACTCACCCAGCGATTGAGTTGAGCGCTGGGTCGTTCTCCGCATCCGACCTCGAAAACCATACGAGCCATGTGTCCGGCCCAGTTAATCGGGTGCGGGACATCGACGAGGTCACCCTCCTCGTTGGGTACTCGAATATGACTGGGCAACACTGATGTTCCGGTTCTATCGGGGACCAACTCCAGGGGACGAGTAGCCGGCACACCGGGCGCTATCTGCCAAGTGAGGGCAAGTGGTAGTTGCTCTCTGTGGTCCACATGGTCTGGGATGCCACCGTCGATCAGGCGCAGACCTGGTGGTTGGGCAGGCGCAGGATCAGCTATTCCTGAACTGACCTCGTCGTGGGGGATTAAGTGGTTGGTCATGTCGATCCTCACAGATATTCGCGGTGGATACTTCATTGGCTATTGCGTTAGTTTCTATTCGTTTACCTTTGTTTACTTATGTGTGCATTATGTGGGTACAGTCATTGCTTTTGTCAAGACCCAATTTTGCTTACGAATCCGTTATGCCCAAAAATGAAAATTTCAAACAAGATTCCTGGAGAAACACTGTTTCTATGAGGATTTTTATCCACAGGCCGCCAATTGAATTGGCATACATGTGATGGCTGTGCGCAAACTGGCGAAGTGGAAATCCCCGAAGTCTGGATGCAGGCGCAAGCCAGTGTTCAGGCACAACTGGATCAAGAGGTTGTCGCTGAGGCCGCCGATCTCGCCGAAGCGCAGTGGAGTGAAATGACCCTGGTCGCTCGGCTCTTGCGGGCACGAGGCAGGCAGGTTGATCTTGATGTTTACGGGAGTCGTTGCATGGGAACTCTCACCGAGGTGAGCGCATCGGGTGAATTTATTGTGCTGCGATGTATTGATGGTGAGTCTGCGCGAGCATCTGAGCACCTGATTCGGACAGGTTGTATCAACTTTGCGCGTGGACTTCCCAGGGGTTTAGCCCCGGTCGCGGAAGCGTTAGCCCGAACAAGGATTGGATTCCGCGAAGGATCCTGGATGCGCGGGCAGTGGGGTAACCGAGTAGATGTAAAAATTCACAACTCTTCGAATAACGTCCACGGAAGGGTTGCCGCCGTTGGGCGAGACTTCATCGAAATTGATAACGGCGATGGCATTGACACGCGACTTGTGGTGGCAATGGGGTCGATAATCTCGATGAAAGTTCTTAATTAGTCGGAAATTTTCCCTGGTTCTTCATCTTTTCCAAAAGGGTGGCTCGAAACGAATTCGCGAGTCTGGGCGTACATGTTTTCGATGTAATCCTCAAGTGCTTGGGCTTCCACCCGCCACTGCCCACGTCCGCCAACTTTGATCGCGGGTAAATCACCGCTGCGAACTAATGCGTAGGTTTGAGCCGAAGAAATATTCAGCGTCTCTGCGACATCTGCGAGGGTGAGAAAACGAGACATGGGCACATAGTGTCAAAGCCTTGGGATAGGCGCAGCAACCACCCTGCACCTGTGGATAACCATTTCGTAATTTCCGAGTTTGGGGTGATAGTGAGGGCACAGATGTTGCGATCGCACTCTGGTCACGGAATTTATGCTTGAGTGAAAAGGTGTTGAATGCGAATTCGTTGGGGTAAAGAGCAATCAGTGAAACCGCAAAGACGAAAGTCTGCGAGGTGGAGTGACGTGCGATTGTGGTTGGGCATCTCCATTTTGATTGTCTCGATGTTTATTGGTGCGCGGGTTATGGCCTCCGGCGAGGAGACGGTGACCCTGTGGCGAGCAAGCTCCGAGCTTGCCCTGGGAAGCCCGCTCACCGGTGTAGAGGCGGTTGTTGTTGCTCTCAATGGGGCGCAGGAACCATATTTCAAGGGACTCACGCCACCCTCAGGAGTGGCAGTGAGACCGGTAGGGGTCGGTGAGTTCATTCCCAGCGCCGCCATAAGTTCATTGCCGCCGGCCGACTCACGTGTGGTCACGGTTCCGGTTGATCCATTGCACGTAGCAATTGGGCTTAACGCTGGCGATCAAGTTGATGTTTGGTCCAGTTCACAAGACTCTGGCTCAGTGTTGCCACCAATGCTGGTTCTCTCTGGACTGACCGTGCGAGCGGTGGCAAATGATGTCGTGGGGACGGGTGGAGAAATCGGGGTTGTACTCCTTGTACCGGTTACCCAAGTACCTGACCTCGTCCAAGCTATTCGATCGGGAGTTATTGATCTGGTCAAAGTCCCGTTGGAATCACAGGTGTCACGGTGAGCCAAAGGTTTGGGTCGAACTCGGATGAATTTTCTATGGTCTGGGCAATAGGTGATGCGCAGGAAGAAGCTGATTTGATAGCAGTGGCCAATCCCGGGGGAATCGTGGTCAGCAGACTTTGTTCTGATGCGCCTGAACTTCTCTCAGTATGTGCAGTAGTTCCGGGAACACATGTCTTAGTGAGCGCGGGACTTCCCCGGATGAGCAGTGAAATTTTGACAATCCTTACAGCTCAGGTGGCATCGGTATCTGTTATCGCATTCAATGATGAGGAGGAGGCTATTGCCCGGTCGTGGGATGCACTTCGGATTTTGCGCGCTGATCATGTTGATTTCGATCTGGTATCACAACTACGACAGAATTTTGCTGTCGATCCCGCAAGACAAGGAAAAAGGATTCGGCGAGATGGAGGCCACGTGATCGCCTGCTGGGGTCCGGTTGGCTCACATGGGCGAACAACATTTGCTATTGGGTTAGCAGAGGCACTGGGCAAACGTGGAGTCCGAGTGCTCCTCATCGATGCTGACACGGTAGCTCCGTCAATCGCTTTGACACTGGGGATTGATGAAGATGTCAGTGGAATTGTCGTTGCAGCACGTTATGCCGAGGCAAATGCTCTGGACTCGCGGTCCTTCGCCAACTGCGTCAAGGTGATGGCGCCAAATTTCTGGGTTATGACAGGGCTCTCTGACCCATCACGGTGGCCCGAGGTGCGAGCCGGCGCCATGAAAAAAATAGTTGACAGGGCCCGCGAGTATTTCGATCACGTTGTCATTGATCTTGGTGCTGGCCTTGACGAACTGGACGGTCAATCAGGCATCGACCTCGCACCGACTCTGTCACCTCGACGAACCGTGGTTACAAAGACGGTTTTGGAGAATGCCGAGCAAGTGTTTGTAGTCACTAGGGCCGACGCATTGGGCGCCCAGAGACTGGCCGACGCCTACAGTAATTACGCTTCTGTGTTCGCCAGTGCACGAAAAGGTGTTGTCGTGAATATGGTTCACAAAGCAGATTCACATCAGGTTATGCGTGAATTCGGAGCTATCTGTGGAGCACTTGACCCCGGTCTGAGCATTCGGTTTTTACCCAGCGACACGAGCGCAACTGACATGGTGCGTCAGGCGAGTACTTTGGGAGAGTTGAATACCCGAGGGGCATTAGTGAGAGCTATTGGCGAGTGTGCCGATTCGTGTTTGCTTGCGAGGGAGAACAATTTACGGGGAGGGGAGAACAACGACCATGTCTCCTATTTCAGCCCACTTGTAAAGTTTTTTAGCATCTTTCGCCGCCATTCGAACGCAACCTCCAGTAGCAATGGGCAGTCCCAACTGATCGGTTGAGTGCATCATGCTTCCGTCGTAATACTTGGGAATACTATGGAATCCAATGGCGGTCTTGCCATCCATTCCATAAGCGAATCGAGTCATATGATCAAAGGTCACCTTTGAATTGGGATTGCCACTGCGCTGTGACTGGGAAAAGATTTTGTACTTCCCTTTGACCGGGCGATCCCAACGTCCGACAACGGGGAATCGATAAACCACTTCATTTGATTCATCCATGACCCACACGGTCATCAAAGCCTTGTCGTAGACGATCCGTCGGCCGGTTTGCTTGTCCAAGGGACGTTCAGGGACATTTTTGGCTTTACGTTCGCGGGTGGCCGCTTTTGGCTTTTTGGGTTTGGCCAGGGTCACAGTGGGTGCTGTGGGTGCTGTGGATGCTGTGGCTGGTGTTGACATGGGTGTCGCCGTTGGGTTTGGCGCCACGGCAGGCGGCTCGGTAAGCGGCTCGGTAAGCGGCTCGGT
>Ga0208544_10000115_pt1 | contig 63647 bp, 46 predicted proteins | sample DEB08_DNA_9_FD_184526 | JGI IMG/M metagenome (GOLD analysis project Ga0208544, IMG submission 184526) | Aqueous microbial communities from the Delaware River and Bay under freshwater to marine salinity gradient to study organic matter... | ecosystem: Environmental > Aquatic > Marine > Coastal ...
TGTTTTCGGACGAACAGGAGCAATCCGAAGGAGATATTTTTCTCTTTCGCGATGACCAGTTGATGGCCGTTTTTAAATTAGGTGATGACCTCAAGACCGGGGTGCAACAAGCGCTTCACGACCTGGAGGCAGCAGCTATCCAGACCTATATTCTCAGCGGCGACCGGGAGGAGAAAACCCGCCAGTTGGCCCACCAGCTGGGGGTCGACAACTACTACGCCGAGCAACTGCCGGCCGAGAAACTAGCCATTATCCGCGAAATCAGTTCCCATGGCCCCACGGCCATGGTCGGCGATGGGATCAATGATGCCCCGGCCCTGGCGCAGGCCGACCTAGGCATCTCCCTGAGTAGTGCCTCTCAGGTAGCCATTCAATCGGCGAAGGTGATTTTATTGAACGGACGTATCGATATCCTGCCGCAAGCCTTTTCCCTGGCCAAACATACCGTCACTACTATCCGGCAAAATCTGTTCTGGGCGTTTATCTACAATATCGTTGCTATTCCCATTGCTGCTGTCGGTTTACTCAACCCCATGTGGGGGGCCTTTTTTATGGCTTTCTCAGATGTGGTCGTCATTGGGAATTCCCTCCGCCTCAAATACAAAAAGATTTAAAGGTAGATCCAACCGCAATGGTTATTTTGCCTTGGTTTTTTTTAGCTTTGCCCAATGTACACACACGAACATACCAAGCGGGTACGCTACGGAGAAACGGATCAGATGGGCTATCTCTATTATGGCAACTACGCCCAGTACTACGAAATCGGTCGGGCCGAAATGATTCGTTCCCTCGGACTCAGTTATCGGGAAATGGAGACCGAACACCGTATCCTGATGCCAGTCATGAGCTTGCAGTGCCGGTATGTTCGCCCGGCCTTGTATGATGAGTTGATCACCATCCGTACGACCTTGCGGCATTTGCCCGAAAAAACCATTACGTTCTACATGGAGTTATACAATGAAAAGGGTAAATTGGTAAATGGAGGTCAGGTTAAACTTTGTTTCCTGGACGCTAATTCCCAGCAAGTTATCCCAGCTCCTGCCTTTTTACTGGAAAAACTACAACCCTATTTTGAGAAGAATTAAATGGCCTACGGCTGATGAAGTACAAAAGTGGTTTTTGAACCTGCCGGTGGTCAAGCAGTTGCTGGCCTGGTCGAAGGTTACTTCATTGCCGGGTTTTTTTAAAGTTCCAATCTACGATGTGGTGATTTTTGTCTTTAACGAAATTCGCCGTTTTGACCTCTTTACCCGCGCCAACAGCATTGCTTTCAGCTTCTTTTTGTCGTTGTTTCCTTCCTTGTTGATGTTGTTCACCTTTACACCTTTTTTGCTGGATTTTTTTAGTGGTATCGTTCCTGAGTTGGCGAACTTTAATACCATCTTAAAAGAAGAAATCAACCGGGTAATGCCCGGCCAGGCTGGTGACATGGTTTTCGATTTTATCCACGAAATAACCACCGAACCTCGGATTGGCTTGTTATCTACCGGTTTTATCCTGGCCATTTACTTCGCTTCCAATGGGATGTTGGCCATGATGCAAAGTTTCCAGAAATCTTATCGCGATACATTCAAACAACGCGGTGCACTCAAGAAGCGTGCAATAGCCATCATGCTGACCGGCCTTGTCGGTTTTTTGGTGATATTTTCTGTCGTTTTCATTATTTTGGGTGGACTTTTCATCAATTGGATTGCTGCTGTGGTGCACCTGACCAAACTGGGCATCCTGGCCATCACCTTGCTGCGTTGGTTGGCCATCATTATGGTTTTCTACTTCTCCATTGCTGCTCTATATCGCTATGGATCTGCTACTTATCGCCGTTTTCCTGTTTTTTCGGCCGGTACGACGCTGGCCACGGTGCTGTCCATGTTGTCTTCTATTGCGTTTTCGTTCTACATCGACGAATTCAATCGCTACGATTCTTACAGTAAATTTTATGGCTCCATCGGAACACTCATTATTATGATGCTCTGGATCCAGCTCAACTCACTTATTCTACTCATTGGCTTTGAGCTCAATGCGGCTATTGCCGTCAACCGGGATTTAAAAGCGAAGATTGAGGATGATTTGTGATTTATGGAACCTTTTGTCTTCAAATACACACAGTCTGTTAAATTTGTACTATCAACACGGCGAAATTGCTTATTGCTGCGTTAATAACGCAAAGAATTGATATTGATATGAGGCATTTGCTACATAGTTTTACCCTATTGCTGAGTCTGAGTCTGTGGATGTTCGGCTTACAGGCGCAAAAATATTCCAACGAGTTTCTTTCCATTGGGGTAGGAGCCCGGGCCCAGGCCATGGGTAACTCGGTGGTTGCCAGTACCAACGACATCTATGCCGGGGTCTGGAATCCGGCGGGATTAGCGGCACTTACACCCGACGATGGCCTCCAAATCGGCGCTATGCACTCCGAGTGGTTTGGCGGCGTGGGTAAATTCGACTACCTGGGATTCACGCTTCCCACTACCCAGGCGGGAAACCGCCTGGCTTTCAGCCTGGTGCGTTTTGGGATCGATCAAATCCCCAATACCCTCTCCCTGTACGAAAGCGATGGCTCCATCAATTTTGACAACTTGCGCGAATTCTCGGCGGCGGATTACGGCTTCTTCGGCTCTTACGCCAAGCAGATCGACAAACCCCAAGGGCCCCTCCGCATTGGCGGTTCGGTCAAGGTAGTTCACCGGCGTATCGGTCCTTTTGCAACTTCCTGGGGCTTTGGTGCCGACCTGGGCGTACAACTCATCCGGGACAAATGGACCTGGGGCCTGATGGCCAAAGATATTACGACCACTTTTAACGCCTGGAGCTTCTCCTTCACACAGGAAGAGAAAGATGTATTGGAACTGACCAACAACGAAGTCCCCATCAACTCGGTAGAAATTACCCGCCCTCAGCTGATTTTTGGCGGCGCCAGGCTGTTTACCATTAGCCAGAAGGTCACCTTGTTGTCTGAACTCAACCTGGCCTTTACTTCCGATGGCCAGCGCAACACCCTGATTTCGGCAGATCCCATCAGTATCGATCCCAGCCTGGGCCTGGAAATGGCTTACCGCGACTTTCTGCTGCTTCGTGCCGGGGTCAATCAGTTTCAGTACGAACAGGATTTCAGCCAACAGGAAAACCTAACGGTCAGGCCGAGCATGGGCATTGGCCTCCGGCTGGGTAGCCTACTGGTCGATTACGCTTACACCGATTTGGGCGACAACCGCAATACCTTCTCCCACGTCATTAGTTTGAAACTGGGATTAAAGCCCCGGAAGCGATAAATAATTGAGATTTTGGTCCGCCGATAGGACAACCTTTTGCCAGGTTGTTCGTTAATAAAAGACACCAATAAGCGAATTGTAAGGTTGCTTTTTATTGAACTTTTCAACTGAAAAACAACCTACTCAAACAAGATTAACCACGCAGGTGCCTTAAGCGTTTTGGCTCTACACTTTTTAAATTAGGGCTTGACTTCGTGCTTGTCTAGGGCGGGCCTCAATGCGGAAGCAATTCCGTATTCTCATTGCGAGACAAGGGGATTACCGAACCAGGCCAGCGGCCTTATACATGTTTTTCTGAGGGTCCAAAACCACCTGGCACTTGTGTGGTTGTTTTTTCTTAAGGTCGGCAATTCAGATTTTTGGCGGGATCAGATTCTTGAAATGCCCGTTCAGTTGAGCGCGATTGCGCAAATTCTCCATCTCTTTCACCACTGGAATTACCCGACTGATTTGCTCCAGCAGAACATGTTGCCGGGTTGTTGCAGCAAGTGTCAGGAGAAATTCATACTCCTGGTCCGGATTGAAACCGACGTAATGGGCAATATCGAAAGTTGTAAAAGCAGCTGCGTTTTTCGGGAGGGGCTTACTGATATCCAGTGCAACGAATAGCTCGCGGGCACGTTGCAGAATCTGCTCATTGACCAACCGATTTTCATTGCTTTCGAAAGGGTAATCCTTCACCAGTCCACCAGCGTATAGTTTTTCGCCCAACTGCGGATAAAATTCCTGGATACGGACAATCCCCAGTGCCTGGGTTTTTACGTCCATTTCTCCTCCTGGATACACTTTCTCAATGGCCAACAGTCGGACCTCCGTCGCATATTCTTTGATACTTCCGTGCTGGAAAAAAGGAATGGCAAAGGTGAGCTGATCCTGCTCGCAATCCCTCATGAGCTGGCGGTAGCGCGGCTCAAAAATGTGGAGGTTTAAAGCTTCACCGGGGAAGACAACGATCTGTAATGGGAAGAGGGCTAATGTCCTTGACATGTTTGATAAATTTACCAAAATCTACCTGCTCAAATAGTAGAGCATGGAATAAATAACAGTAAATTTATCCAGTTGTTATACAAATTCCTGAAAATGCACCAATACCTGTTTCCTATGAATCGTTTTTTCGTTTTGTTAGCTTTAATTAGCCTATCCATTCTAACGAGTTGTCAGCCAAAACGAGCCGCCCGGCCGATGCCTGAGAGTGCCCAGGCCTATGTGTTGGCTTATACCCAGGGAATCATTTTCCGCACGTCATCCATCCGGATTCAATTTGCGGGAAACGTAGTGGAGGAGACTGATATCGGATCTTCACCAGCGCGCAACCTGGTCGCCCTTTCGCCAGCAGTGGCAGGCAACTGGACCTGGGAAGACCGGCAAACCCTGGCCTTTACTCCGACGGCTATGTTCGATTTTTCTACTTCCTACCTGGTAACCGTGCAGTTGGGAGATCTCTTCGATCAGGTACCCGAGGAAGCCAAGGTTTTCGAGTTTGCGGTCAATACCCGCGACCCCTTTGTGCGTATCGCAACCGAAGGACTCAGTACGCCCGATTTTGCCATTCGTGAAAAACAGGTCCTGCAGGGCCGGCTGTTGACCTCCGATTTTGTCGCCGCTGACAAAGCAAGTGCGCTCCTCCAGGCTACCCAACAAGGGCGCACCCTGAGCCTCACCTGGTCCCACAATGATGAAGGCACGGTGCATTATTTCACCACGGGCAGTATCAACCGGGGCAATGAACCGTCCGCAGTGGTTTTGAACTGGAATGGGGTCGCCATCGGTGCCCAACAGAAAGGGCAGGAAAAGATTGAAGTTCCCGCTTTGGGCGATTTTAAAGTTACCGCCGTAACCCCCATCAACGGCGGTGAATCCCGGGTGGATATCCATTTTTCGGATCCACTGGACGAACAACAGGATTTTTCAGGGTTGGTTAGTATATCCAATAGCGACAATGAATTTCGTTACCTCGTAGCCGGGCACGTACTCAAAGTTTACCCCAACACAGCGCTTTCTGGCGAACAGAAAGTCAGTGTTTTTACGGGTATTCGCAACCGTTACCAGGAAAAGATGCCGCGTACCAGCCTTTGGGATGTCACCTTCACCTCGGTCGAACCGCAGGTGCGTCTCGTGGGCAATGGCAGCATTTTACCAACGAGTACGGGGCTGGTTTTTCCGTTCGAAGCCATTGGCTTGCAGGCGGTAGAAGTAGAGCTGTTTAAAATTTACAACAACAATATCCTGCAATTCCTGCAGAATAATTCTTACGACGGCAACGATGAAATGGCCAGGGTAGGTAAGGTGATTTTACGAAAATCCGTTCAGCTGAACCAACTCAATCCGGCTGCTAATCAGCAGGACTGGATGCGCTACGCCCTCGATCTGCGCCAGTTTTTCGAAGCTGATCCCAAGGCCATCTACCAGGTTCGGATCGGTTTCCAACGGTCGCAAAGCTTGTATCCCTGCGCCGTTGACCGGTCGTACAATTTTTCCAACTACGATTGGCAACCCGAGAATCCAGATTTGCTGAGTTCCTGGTATGGTATTGAAGGCTATTATGACAACTACAGTTGGGAACAACGCGATGATCCTTGTTATCCAGCCTATTACAATTCGGATCGGTTTATTTCCCGCAACGTGCTGGCTTCCAATTTAGGCATCATTGTCAAAAGCCAACAAGACAAAAAATATCGGATAGCGGTTAGTGATTTGCGAAATACCCAGCCGCTGGCGGGTGTCAAAGTGAACTTCTACAACTACCAGCAGCAACTGCTGGGAACGGCAACCACCGGCAGTGATGGCCTGGCCAAAATCGAATTGCCAGAGAAAGCTTTTGTGCTGATCGCAGAAGCGTCGGGCGACCAGGGCTTCCTGCGACTCGACGACGCCGAAGCCCTCTCCCTGAGCCGTTTTGATGTGGCGGGCGCCGAAACCCAGGAAGGCCTGAAGGGCTACATTTACGGAGAACGCGGCGTTTGGCGACCCGGTGATTCCGTCTATCTTCATTTTGTATTAGAAGACGAACAAGGACTACTCCCCCCCGCTTACCCCATCACCTTTGAATTGCGTGACGCCCGGGGACAATTGGTGGAAAAGCGAGTGGGCGTGACGCCCCAGGGCATGATTTATCCCTTGTGGTTCAAGACCCAGGCCGATAGTCCTACCGGAATCTGGGAAGCCAAGGTGATTACTGGTGGTGCTCATTTCCAAAAAACGATCCGGATAGAGACGGTTAAACCTAACCGCATTAAAATTGACTTGAAATTTGCGGAGACCCCGCTGCGCCTAAGCGGCGGCAGCGGCGAAGTTAAATTAACGGCCGCCTGGTTGCACGGGGCACCAGCGGCCAACCTGAAAGCCAACGTAGAAGCGAGTTTCAGCCTCCGCAAGGATGGTTTTCCCCGGTTTAAAGATTACCTCTTCCGGGATGCAGAAAACACCCAAACAGCCAATACGGCCGTTGTTTTTGATGGCGACTTGGATGCTGCCGGAGAGGGCACTTTTGCGGTGAAGCTTCCCCAGGCTACTACGGCCGCCGGCCCTCTGATGATGAGCCTGCGCAGCCGGGTTTACGAATCTGGCGGAAATTTCAGTACCGATAATCAAAGCGTAGAAGTTCATCCTTTTGATTTTTACGCCGGCCTTTTACTACCCACCAATCGCTACGGTAGCCCACAAATAACGGTCGGTGAGAAGACGGTCATAGAACTGGCCAGTGCCAACTACGCTGGCGAAGCTGCCGCCGGGCGAACATTAAAAGCTGAACTTTACCGGGTGGAGTGGCGCTGGTGGTGGGATGACGACGATGTCAACGGATCCCGCTATTCCCGGGATCGCAACCTCAGCAGTTTGGCCAACGTAACCCGTAAGACCAATGCCCAGGGGCGTGCCAGTTGGGACATCAACGTCGCGGAATGGGGGCGCTACCTGCTCCGCGTTTGCGACCAAAGCTCGGGGCACTGCACCAGCGGTTACGTGTACGCGGGCTCACCCTGGTACAATGAGCAGGAGTTCTCGGAGGAAGCCACCATGCTGACCTTCAGTGCGGATAAGGATAGCTACCAGGTGGGCCAACAAGTAAAACTGACCTTTCCGGCCGGTGGCAAGGGGCGGGCATTGCTCAGTTTGGCCAATGGTTTGGGCGTGTTGGAAGAGCGCTGGCTGGACACCAAGGCGGGCGACAATACCTTTACTTTCAAAACAACACCAGCCATGTCGCCCACGGTCTATGCCAGCTTAGCCGTCATACAGCCCCATGACCAGGAACAAAATGACATGCCCATCCGGGCTTACGGTGTCATTCCGATCGGGGTAGAGGATCCGATGACGATCTTGAAACCCGTCGTTAACCTGCCCGCCGAAATCAAGCCCGAGCAGTCCTTTACGGTGGAAGTGCAGGAAGCTACCGGACAGGCCATGACCTACACCATTGATATTGTCGACGAAGGGCTACTGAGTCTGACCCGGTTTAAAACCCCCAATCCCCACGATGCTTTTTTTGCCCGGGAAGCATTGGGTGTAAAAACCTGGGACATGTACAATTTCGTACTGGGCAAACAGGCCATTCAAATGGATCAAATCCTAAGTATTGGTGGTGACGGTGATCTGACGGGGGCGAAGCCCGCTGAGCGCGCCAATCGCTTCGAGCCAGTAGTGATTCACCTGGGCCCCTTTGAGTTGGGGCGCAAGGGCCGGGCTAAACATACCATCAAAATGCCCAATTACATTGGTGCGGTGCGTGCAATGGTTGTAGCCGCCGCCCCCCGGGCTTATGGGTCTACCGAAAAGACCGTTCCGGTGCGCAAACCCCTGATGGTTTTAGCCACCCTCCCGCGGGTGCTCGGAATCGGCGAATCCCTGGAGTTGCCCGTCAATGTCTTTGCCATGAAAAAAGGGCTGGGTAACGTCAGTATTCGCCTGGAAGAAACCACCGGGTTGGTCAAATTGACCAATACCCGCCAACAACTCAACTTCACCAATATTGGAGATGACCTGGTCAGCTTTCCGGTAGCCGTAGGCAATGCAACCGGAATCGCCAAATTCCGGATTGTTGCCGAGGGTGGGGGAGAGCGGGCTACCCAGGAAATAGAAATCGATGTGCGCAATCCCAATCCCCGCCAGACGTTGGTGGAGCGTTTTGTGCTGGCGCCAGGGCAGGAAGGGGAACGAACGTATTCGCCCTTCGGATCGGCCGGTACGCGTATGGGTACCCTGGAGATGACTAACCTGCCACCCATCGACCTGGAACGCCGCCTCGATTACCTAATCAGTTATCCCTACGGTTGCCTGGAGCAAACGGTATCGGCTGGGTTCCCCCAATTGTACCTGGCTAATTTTATGCAACTGACCCAAAAGCAGGAGAATACCGCAAAAGCCAATGTAGCGGCAGCACTTCAGCGGCTGCGTCAATTTCAGACGGCTAAGGGAGGTTTTGCCTACTGGCCCAACCAAACGGAGGTTGCTTCCTGGTCGACAAATTATGCGGGCCATTTTCTGCTGGCCGCCAAGGCCAGGGGCTACACCTTGCCGGCGGGGCTGTTGGAAAACTGCCTGCGCTTCCAGAAAGAATCGGCACGGCGCTGGGATCCTTCCCTGGCCGATCTCGGGCATATCAGCAAGGAAAGTTACGAACTCGACCAGGCTTACCGCCTCTATACCCTGGCGCTGGCCGGGCAGCCAGAACTGGGCGCCATGAACCGGCTGCGGGAGCGTGGCCAATTGAGCAAAGCCAGTCGCTGGCGACTCGCGGCAGCCTACGCCCTGGCCGGACAGCAGGCTGCGGCAGAACAACTCATCAACAAGGTGGACACCCAGGTGGCGGCCTATCGGGAATTGGGCAATACCTTCGGCTCGGCCCTGCGCGATAATGCCATGATCCTGGAGACGTTGTTGCTGCTGAAAAAACAAGCCGCTGCGGACCAACAAGTACAGTTCCTTTCAGCCGACCTCAGCTCGGGCGCCTGGTTGAGTACCCACGAAATTGCCTATAGTTTGTTGGCGCTCAGCAAATACGTAGGAGAAAACGAAAAATTGAGTTCAACCTACACGTTTACCTTGCAGCAGGAAGGAGGCAAAGCCATCGATGCGGGTGCCGATCACCCCTTCATGCAAATCAACCTGGCGGATCGCTCCGGCTTTGTACGGGTGAAAAACACCAGCAAACAGAAGCTTTTCGCCAGCATCATCAGGCAGGGACAGCCGCTGCCGGCGTCGGAGCAGGCGACACAGAACCAATTAATGTTGAACGTTAACTACCAGGATGCCAATGGTCGTAGTGTGGATGTCACCAATTTGGAGCAAGGAACCGATTTCGTAGCCCTGGTGACCATCACTCATCCGGGAACGGTCAATTATCCGTATGAACAACTCGCTTTGGAACAAGTGTTTCCGGCTGGCTGGGAAATCACCAATACCCGCTTCGAAGGGGTGGCGGTAAGCCCTCAGGATGACTACGCTTACCGCGATTTTCGCGATGACCGGGTCTGTACTTTCTTCAACCTGAACAGTAGCCAAACCAAAACCTACGTGGTTTATCTAACGGCAACGTATGCCGGGCGATTCTACTTGCCGGCCGCTACCTGTGGGGCGATGTATGACAATAAGATTTCTGCTAACACCGCCGGATTCTGGGTGGAGGTTAGTGCATCAGTAATTAATTAATAAATAAGGTATTAATGAAAAATTTATCAAAGCTCTCCCTCACCTTGTTGCTAGGTTTGTTGTTGTCCTGGAGTTGTGTGACCTCTTCCGGAGGAACGCCCCGGCAAACCGTAGATTATTCCAATTTACAAAGCCTGGATCAGGTGCTCCGCATGCAGCCAAGCATCCAGGTTACCGGTTCTGGACCGGGAACCAAAGTGGTCATTCGGGGCATTAGCAGTTTTGTCCTGAGTTCGGATCCGCTTTATGTTATTGATGGCAACCCCATCGGGCACAGTTATTCCCTTGCTGATAATGCGGTCAATGTCCGGGATATCACCTCGGTGCGGGTTTTGGCCGGAAAAACCGAAACCACGATTTACGGGGAGGAAGGTAACAACGGTGTGATCATTATTAAGACCCGTGCTTCCTCCAATTAAGGGAGAGAAACGGGCTATCGAACCAAGGTGACCTGTCCACTTGTGGTCAAATTTTCGCCGGTAATACCCAGGCGGATGTGGTAAAGGTACACATCCGCCGGGGCTGGCTGGCCTTTGTACAATCCATCCCAGCCGAAATTGGCCGGGTCGTTAGTTGCAAAAACCAGTTGCCCCCAACGGTTGTAGATCTCCATGGTCAGTTGATCTACCGTTCCCTGTATAAAAGGCTTAAAGACGTCATTTACCCCATCTCCGTTAGGGGAGAAAATAGTGGGAATCCGGTAGTCCAGCAGCTGCAGCAGGACCGAGTCCGTGAGTACGCCGCAGGCATTGCGGTAAGTGACCACTGCATAGGCGGGTAAATTCGCTGCTGCCGGTTGATACCCCACCAGGGGGGTGTTGGTCCCGATTAAAACGCCTGCGAGCGTCCATTCAAAGGTGCCACTTCCACCACCATCGGCAACGTCTGCCGCCAGATCTACCGTCGGGTGGGTACCCGTAAGCACGGGTACTGCGGCTATGGTTAATCCTGCCGGAGGTGTGTTTACGAAAAGTGTTGCCGTCTGTTCCATGGCTGCGCCACAGTCATTGCTGGCGGTGAGGGTATAGGTATCCGATTCATTTGGGGAAATCCTTAACCCCGGATCGTTACTGCTGAAGTTGGGATCCTGGAGTGATGTCCAAAAATAGTCTACCCCCGCCGCAGGAACAGCTAAATTGAGTTGTACCGTATCTCCTGAGCAGATGGCCTGGTTGTCGATCAACTGGATGGATGGTGGGCTATTTACCCGCACAGAAACCATTGGCAGGAACGTACAACCTTCGATGGTAATGCTGGGGGAATAAACCGTCGTGACCATTGGCGACGCTGTTGGGGCAAAGCAATCTGCACAAGACAAAGCGGTAGCGGGTGACCAACTGATCGTGCCACCAGCAGTGGAGTTGACAACCAGGTCGATACTTTCTCCCAGGCAAATAAGGGGATCGCGGGGTTGAATAGTTATACCTTCGGCTGTAATCACATGAAGGGTAACTTCCGCTACCGCTACACACCCTCCGTTGGTGGTCATCCGCTGGTAGGTGAAGGTGTCCGTTGCCGTCAATATTATATTGTAAAGGGAATCAGCAGTTTCCAATCCAATGCCCGACCAGGTGTGCATGATATTGGCATAGTGAGCAGGATCGTAGGCCGGCGAAGACAAAACAACCCGTTCTCCCTGGCAATAGCGATTTTCCGCAGGATCGGCGGTGATCGTCAACAATTGCGGCAAGGAATCAACCTGGATGTAAACGGAATCTTTCACCGCACAACCATTCACTTGAACGTCAGCGAAATAATAGGTGCTGACGCTGGGAGAAGCCTCTACGGTTAAACCCGTAGTAGCGCTCAGGCTACCATCGTCTGGCGACCAGGTTAGTCCCTCCCCATTGGTATTGGTTTCAGCACTAAGCGAAATACTTTGCCCTCGACAAAGCGCAGTTGCTGCGGTTGCAATAGTTACCCTGGGGGTAGCCTGGAGCAAATAGATGGAATCAGTAGCCACACAGCCCGGCCCGACCTGCCCTACGACGTAAACCCAGCCATCTTCTGCCGGCGTAGCCAGCGGCGTACTGGAGGTCGGGTTGTCGAAGACACTAACTGGGGTCCAGAAATAGGTGGTAGCTCCTTCCACCACCAGTTCCGTACGGGTGTTCATACACAAGCGGACGGTATCCTGTCCGGTGTTGATGTCGACCCGGAGTCGATCCCGTAATTCAATTTCAAGTTCCGCCAGGATGACCAGGCCACAGCCAAAATCCCTGGTCAGCATGATCGTGACCGTTTCGGTGCCTTCCTGGTCGTTCAGGTCTGTCAGTACGCTGACCGGAAACACGATTTCGTTGGTTCCGGGGGCAAAAGTAAGTTGTGGCGGTAGCGCCAAGGTGTAATCCAGCCCCAGGGTGGCGGTGCCGCCGAGTACAACGTTGTAGGCAACGGCAGCGCCGGGTGGATTGTCCATGCGAAAGACGATTTCATCGGGCTGATCGGTGCACCCTTCAATGAGGTAGTCGACACCCGAATTGAAGTTAACGGCAATTTCCGGTGTGCCCCCGCGCAATTCGGCAATAAATACCCCCGAATCATAAATACCATCAAAACGATCGGCAATGGCCAGCTTGAGGTGATAAGTTTGGCAGGGTGTCACCGTAGCCCGGGCGGTCAGGCTTTTCTTTACGCCCAAAAAATCAGCCGTCAGCCCATCGTACTGCAGGCTCAGCCCTACTTCGTTGTTGCGGTAATATTCCCAATTGTTGAGGTTGTTGACGCTGTTAATCTCCACAAAGGTATTGGTTCCCGGGAGGGTAGCAATATTCAGCTGGTTGTTGAGTGCCGGTAAGCCGGCAATTCCTGGGCCAGAGATCAGAAAGGCAAAGATGTCGTTGTAATCGTCGTTGGCAAATTCGGGGTATTCTTCTGAACCAAAGATGTACTCAAAGGCCAATTCGTTGGTATTGGCAAAAACGTCGAGTTCAATGACACAGGCATCCTGGGAACGGGTTCCGTTGCCAAAAAGCGTCGAGAGTGTATCCAGGTCTACATCACCGGGGCTTCCTAAGTCGGCCGTAAAGATATTGCCATCTCCCGGCGAAAAATTCGGGCCAGGGGCGTAACGCAACTCTCCCGTGGTGAGGAGCAAACCCTGGCGGAGCCCCAGATCGGTGTTGTCGCCAGCCGCAAAGGTCCCGTAAGCGCCAGCCCCGCAGTCAATGTGCGTAATGGTAGCTTGGGTTTGGGGTGTCGACAAGGCAGTGATGATGGCCTGGGCCGAGGCCGTCGCGTCAACGGAAATGGGGCTGTTCACAACACAAGGCACCGCCGAACAGGTCCAACTGCCCGCAAAACCATCGAAAGTAGCGGAGCCATCCGAAACAAACTGGACCGTCAGGCAGCCACTGGTTGCCTGAACCGCAAAGCATACACCGGAAGATGCCGAGGCATAATCAATGCCGCCAATAGCTGTAATGAGGTTGCCCGGCAAGGCGGCGGCACCATCGTAAAACAGGAGTTGGTCCGTGGTGGCAAAATCATTGTATTCGATATTAAAATACGAAAGGGTAAAGTTGATGCAGGCAGAGGGAGGGGTAGGGCAGATGGTAAAGGTGTGGTTCTCGTTGTTGCTGTAATCGCCATCCGGGCCACCAGCATCATAGAGCAGACCACTGCAGGCGGTAGAGCTACCTTCGCTGATCAGATGGATCGGGTTTCTTTTATCAATACAGATGCTGAAACTGCCGGCAGGAGACGTAGCCGTTTCGGAAAAATCATTGATGCGCAGAAAATAGGTAATATTGGGCGTCAATCCTTCCGCCTGGAGTACAACCCTGTTCTGGCCCGGCGAGGCTGATGCGCACAACAATTCGGCCAGGCTATTAACCGCACAGACACCCCGGTACAAAGCTACCTGGGGATTCAGGAGAGCTGGTTCCCCGGCGGGCCCCGGCACGCCGGTTACGGTGATGGTATAATCAATAATGGTATCGCTGGTGGTAAAGGCAAACCAGACATCGCGCTGTACCGTGCCCCCATTGAAACAAGTGGGATTGTTACCAGCGCCAATTGAGGAGGCTGTTGCATGGCTATTGCTAAAAATAGCCGCTGTATTTACCGGATCACTACTATCCGGGCAATAGGGTGCCCTCCCCAGGTCGATGACCCCCATGCAGTCGTCGTTTTCAGGTGGCTGGGCGAACAATCCATGACCAGCCATTGACAAAACCACGATGAGCATACCTATTCGCATGACGTTAGCTTAATAGAAACAAGGCTTACAAGGTAAGCATTTACTTGCATCCAACTAACTGTTGATGAACCTGTTCTACGGTTACAAACCCATAGTCGTTGCCCCAGGCCTGGTTGAGGTAGTTGATGAGGTTGGCGAGTTGGACTTCATTGAGGGTTTTGACGCCAGCCATGGGCTCGTTGTAGGTGACACCGTTGACCACAATGGTATCGGCCTGCCCGTAACGGATAATGCAGGCAATTTTTTGTTGCTGGGTTTGCAGATAGTCAGATTGCGCCAGCGGCGGAATGTTTCCGCCCAGGCCGGTACCGTTTGCCATGTGGCAATTTTCACAATGCGTGGTGTAAAGATTTTTGCCTTGGGTAAAGGGTTCATTGCCGCATCCCATATTGAAGAGGACCAGACATAAGAGTAAAAAAAATGTGCCGCTTGATGCCAATCGCATAAGTTATTTGTTTAGTAATTGTTGAATGTCTTCGAGCAATGTGTCAACGGATGCAGGATTGAGACCATTGGCATAGGCGCGAATGTAGCCAGCGGTGTCCACCAAAACGATGCGCCCAGAGTGGTCAAAGCCGCCGGGTGCGGAAGCGTCTTCCACAACGATATTGAAATAGTCATCGGCCAGATCGTAGATTTGCTGTCGGTCACCCGTGAGGAAATGCCACTTGCGGGCGTCGGTGATGCCGAGGTTGGTCGCATAGTGCAACAATCGTTCAACGGTATCGCGCTTGGGATCGATGCTGTAGGACAACAAAACCAACTGCTCTTCAGCGGGGAAAGCTTCCCGTATTTTTAACATTTGTAATTGTACCTTGGGGCAGATACTTGGGCAGGAGGTAAAGAAAAAATCAACGATCCGCAATTTGCCTTTCAGGCTGGCAGTGCTTACTGTATCACCGTTCTGATCCAGGAGCTGGAAATCGGGAACAGGATGGTAAATTTTATTGCCATCCAGCTTTTCGTAGGGGCCCAGAACAGGTAGTGGATCAGGTCGGTTGCAACCCAGCAAGCAAAAAAAGCAAACCACCCAAACCTTTAGCCCGGAAATTGCGAACGAAAAACGAGGTGTTGTCATGGGCTGTTTTTTGTAAGGATCCAAAATATTTCAACACCAATGGCGGCCTATATGTTGTCAAGTTACAGCCGAATAGCCGTTATTGTCGTCCGAAAGAATTAATTAACGAAATTACTTTTTTCCACCAACCAAGCTATTGTTTTTTTGTTAAACTTTCAATACTTTCAAAAAGAACAATATACTTTGGTTGTGATTTAAAATACTTTCTCCTATGAGTTTGCGCAGAGCAATAGTTTGGTTTAGACAAGATTTGCGGGTTCATGACAATGAAGCCCTTACCCAGGCGCTCAAAGTCGCGGATGAAATACTACCCGTTTTCATTTTTGATGAAAGGGTATACAAGGGGCGTACCCGGTGGTTTGATTTCCCCAAAGCAGGTAAATATCGAACCCAATTTGTCATTGAAGCCGTGGAAGATTTACGCAGGAACCTGCGTAAATTAGGAAATGAGTTGGTCATTCGGGTGGGCAAACCAGAGGAAATAATTTTTGAGTTGGCCCGGGAAAACCGCACCAGTTGGGTCTTCTGCAACCGGGAACGCACCGAGGAAGAGTTGTTCGTTCAGGACGAACTGGAGAAGAAACTTTGGGAAGTTGGGCAGGAAATTCGCTACACCCGTGGTAAAATGCTCTATTACACCGCTGACCTGCCCTTCCCAATCAGCCATACCCCGGATGTATTCACCCAATACCGCAAAGAAGTAGAGCGCATTGTTCCCGTACGGGAACCGCTAGCGGTACCTGTCCATGTTCCGGCCTTCTCAACGGATATTATTCCCGGAATTCTTCCGGAGTTAACCGATTTTGGCCATGACCCGATAATCCCTGACTCCCGGCGCGTGTTGGCCTTCAAAGGTGGGGAGTCAGCCGCACTGGAACGCCTGCGCTACTATTTATGGGACTCCGACTTAATCAGGGATTACAAGGAAACCAGGAACGGGATGATCGGGGGCGATTATTCTTCCAAATTTTCGCCCTGGTTAGCCTTGGGTTGTCTGTCACCGAAAATGGTCTATGCCGAGCTCACGCGTTACGAAGCGGAACGCGGCGCCAATAAAAGCACGTACTGGTTGTTTTTTGAATTGCTCTGGCGCGACTTCTTTCGCATGATGGCCAAGAAGTACGAAAAGAAGATCTTTCTGAAAGGGGGTACCAAAGCCGAAGAACGCACGGACCTGCGCGACAATTGGGAGCTGTTCAGTCGCTGGTTGGAAGGTGAGACGGGCGTTCCCTTTATTGATGCCAATATGCGGGAATTGAATCTTACGGGATTCATGTCAAACCGGGGCCGACAGAATGTGGCCAGCTTTTTGGTCAACGACTTAAACGTGAACTGGCAAATGGGTGCGGAATATTTTGAATCCTTGCTCATTGATTACGATGTAACCAGCAACTGGGGCAACTGGAACTACGTGGCGGGTGTAGGTAGTGATCCCCGGGAAAACCGCTACTTCAATATTATCAAACAGGCCCGTAATTACGACCCCAAAGGAGAATACGTCAAATTATGGCTGCCGGAATTGGCAGAATTGCCCGCCGAACTGGTACACATACCCGATCAGCTCAAATTTGCTGAACAGGAAGAACACCACGTGAAGATTGGTAGTCACTATCCGCAAGCCATTGTCGGTACCAAGAAGTGGGACCGGCGGAGTTGGTAGACAGAGAAGTGATAAGCGGGTAAAGGAGGAAAAAGGGTAAAGTGGGATACCGTACACGCAAAAACGCCACACCATCCAGGCTGGAAGGTGTGGCGTTTTGTATTGCAATCAGTCTGTTTATACCATCAACCGAATAGGATCTTCCATAATTTCTTTAAACGTCAGTAGAAACTGAGCAGCGGAAGCACCGTCCACCACGCGGTGGTCGGAGGAAAGGGTTACCTTCATCATGTTCCCTACTTCGATGGCACCATTCTTCACGATGGGCTTCTCAATGATTCCACCAACTGCCAGGATACAGGCATCAGGAGGATTGATGATCGCCGTGAACTCTTCAATACCAAACATGCCCAGGTTAGAGATCGTAAAGGTATTGCCCGTCATCTCGTCGGGCTGGAGCTTGCGCTCTTTGGCTTTTCCTGCCAGGGCTTTCACCTCAGCATTGATCTGCGAGAGGGTCTTGATGTCGGCATAGCGTACCACCGGAACCAGGAGGCCTTCAGCTACTGCTACCGCTACCCCGATGTTGATGTCTTTATTGATCCGGATAAAGTCACCCATCCAGGAACTGTTAATGGCCGGATGTAAGCGCAACGCAGCAGCGGCGGCTTTAATCACCAGGTCATTAAAAGAAATTTTTGTAGGAGCGATTTCATTGATCCGGGTCCGTAAGGCTATGGCCTTAGCCATGTTCATTTCAATCGTGAGATAGAAATGGGGGGCGCTAAATTTACTTTCTCCCAGCCGTCGGGCGATTACTTTACGCATTTGCGAAAGCGGCACATCTTCAAAGTTGTCACCGCTGCCTCCGCCATAGGCGAATGGCATAACCACCGGAGCTTCCTTTTTAGGTGCAGCCGGGGTGGCTGGTGAGGCGGTAGCCGGAGTTGGAGCCGGAGCCGCGCTGGGAGCCGGAGCAGTGCCTTGTTGGGCAATTGCCGCTTCAATGTCTCTTTTTACAATGCGGCCACTATCGCCAGATCCTGCCAGTTTAGCCAGGTCAACGTTAGCTTCTTTGGCCATGTTCCGGGCTAGTGGAGAGGCTTTCATGCGGTTTTCATCCGCACTGGGAGCTACGGTTGCGGTTTCAGGTGACGCCATTGCCGGAGCTGGTTCGGCAGTTGGTTCGGCGGGGGTACTGTCATTGCTGGCAGCACCGCCATCAGCTGCCTTCACAGCAGCTTGCCAATCTTCACCGGCTTTGCCAATGACGGCAATAATACCATCGATGGGAACAGGACCTTCCTTTACGGCAATGTGCAACAAAACGCCATCGAAGTAGCTGTCCAACTCCATGGTCGCCTTGTCGGTTTCTACTTCGGCCAAAGTCTCACCGGCTTCCACCGTTTCTCCTTCGGCTTTCAGCCAACCGATAATATTTCCCTCTTCCATGGTGTCACTCATGCGAGGCATGCGAATGACTTCGGCCATAATCTTTACTGTTTTCTTGGTTCAAGTGCACTTTTAGACAGTGCTGCGCGCAAAAATGCAATATTTTACTGAAATATCCTTGCGAAAACACAACAGGTTGAGGCGAGTTTGGTTTAACCGGCCACGCAATTGTTGTTGCAAACTAAAAATGCTAAGCGGGGCTTACTTATCTTTGCCCGGCACGAATTAAAGAAATATGCAATTTTCTTCCAAATTAATTGAAACGGCAGTTGCTGCTTTTTCCAGTTTACCGGGCATCGGGCGTAAAACGGCCCTGCGGTTGGTTTTGCACCTGGTACAACAACCCGGAGCCGTAACTACCGAATTTGTCCAGGCCCTGGACAAAATGAGAGCAGGAATTCGGGAATGTGAAATTTGCCACAACCTCAGCGATGAAGTACGCTGCATGGTCTGCCGGGATGAACGCCGAAATAAACAGTTGATTTGCGTGGTAGAAAGTATCCGTGACGTCATGGCCATTGAAGAAACGGGCCAGTACCAGGGGCAGTACCACGTACTGGGTGGGGTAATTTCACCCATCGAAGGGATCGGGCCACAAGAACTGAATATAGAATCGCTCATTGCCCGGGCCAGCCAGGAGGAGGTCCAGGAAATTATTATGGCCATTAGCCCGACCATTGAAGGCGAAACAACCATCTACTACCTGACCCGGCAAATCCAGGATAGTGGCGTGAGGATCAGTACCATTGCCCGAGGCGTTTCTTTTGGCGGGGAGTTGGAATATGCGGATGGCGTGACTCTTGGCCGCAGTATTGTGGCCCGGACGCCCTACAAGTTAGACTAGGGCATGAAGTTAACCGTCGTTATCGTCAACTACAACGTTCGTCACTTTCTGGAACAGGCTTTACTTGCCGTCCGGCAGGCGGCACGCCGATTGACGACAGAAGTTTTTGTGGTCGATAACAACTCGGTGGACGATTCCGTCGCCATGGTGCGCGAAAAATTCCCGGAAGTTATTCTCCTGGCGAATCGCGATAATCCCGGGTTCTCCATTGCCAACAACCAGGCGATCCGTCAATCATCAGGCGAGTATGTCCTGCTGCTCAATCCCGATACCGTCGTTGAAGAAGATACTTTCGAGAAGTGTGTCACTTTTATGGATGCCCATCCGCAGGCAGGTGGCCTGGGCGTGCGCATGATTGATGGCGCCGGCAATTTTTTGCCGGAGTCCAAGCGTGGCTTTCCGTCGCCGTGGGTGGCGTTCGCCAAGACATTCGGACTGGCTCGTCTTTTTCCCCATTCCCGCTTGTTCAACCATTACCACCTGGGGTACCTACCCGAAATGGAGACCCACCAGGTAGAAGTACTGGCCGGGGCATTTATGCTGCTCCGCCGCTCGGTACTCGACGAGGTGGGCCTGCTCGATGAGGCCTTTTTTATGTACGGCGAAGATATTGACCTTTCTTACCGGATCGTGCAGGCCGGCTACGTCAATTATTACCTGCCTACCGCCACGATCATCCACTACAAAGGCGAAAGTACCAAGAAAGGGAGCCTGAATTACGTAAAGGCCTTCTACCAGGCGATGATCATCTTTGCCCGCAAGCATTTCCAGGGGCACCAGGCTGATCTGTTCGTGGGCATGTTGCAGGGCGCCATATACCTGCGGGCGGGAATGACTTTGGTAAGTAATCTTTTTCGACGTATCTACCTGCCTTTGCTCGAAGGGATATTGATTTTCTTTGGCTTGGTTTTCCTCCAGCATTTTTGGGCCAACTACCATTTTCACGACCCCGATTACTACGATCCTTCGGTGCGCAACCTCAATTTCCCCCTCTACGTCTTCATCTGGTTGGGCAGCATCTTTTTTACGGGCGGCTACGACGAACCTTTTCGCCTGCGCCGCTTATTGCGGGGGTTGGTAATCGGTACGCTCTTGTTAGCCGCTATCTACGGCTTTCTGGAACCGGAATACCGCAGCAGTCGGGCCCTGATCTTACTGGGGGCCGCCTGGGCCTTCTTTGCTACGGTTGTGACCCGTTGGATCTTGTATTTTACCCGCTACCGGTCATTGGCCATTGGCCAGGAGCAGCAACGTCGGCTGGTGGTCATCGGCAGTGAAAGTGAGGCCAACCGGGCGTTGCAATTGTTGCAAAAGGCAGGCGTACGCACCAATATGGTAGGACGGGTAAGCCCTTCGGACCAGGCGGTTGGGCAAGATGTCCTGGGAAACTTTGATCAACTGCAGGAAATTGTCCGCATTTATAAGATCGAAGAACTCATTTTTTGTTCTAAAGACCTCCGCACCCAGGCCATCATGAAGTGGATGAGCCAGCTGGGCCCCCATTTGTTGTACAAAATTCTACCCGAAGACAGCCTCAGTATTATTGGTAGCCATTCCAAAAACACCAGTGGCGAACTGTACACCATCGATATACAATTCCGCATCGCCCAGCCCCTGCAAAGGCGCAATAAGCGCTTACTCGACGTGGGCATTTCCGTGCTGTTGCTGCTTACTTTTCCCTTGCAACTCTTGCTGGTACGGACCCCGGGTGGATTGTTGCGAAATTGCTTGCGCACCCTTGGCGGGCAGTGCTCGTGGGTCGGCTATGATCCTGCTGATGGCAGCCTGGACGTGTTGCCCCGGCTCAAACCTGGCGTTTTACCGCCGCTCCACCTGATCGATGCCAACCAGCTCGACGAAGCCACCATTCACCGCCTCAATTTGCTTTACGCCAAAGACTACCAGACGGCCACCGACGTGGAGATCATCTGGAAAGGGTGGCGGGAGTTGGGGCGGTGAATGAGCTGTTATTCCACAATTTTAAACGTCGTCCGCCGGTTCTGCTGGTGTTCCTCCTCGGTACAACGGGTACACAAACAAGTAGCTTCGGGCTGGCTCTCGCCGTAGCCGATGGCCGCCAGGCGACTCGCGTTAATACCTTCCTGGATCAGGAAGTCTACGGCCGCCTGGGCGCGTTTCTGGCTCAATTCCTGGTTGTAGGTGTCACCGCCGCGGCAGTCGGTGTGGCTACCCATCTGGATATTGATCGTGGGGTTCTTTTTCAGGATATTCGCCAGGGCGGTGAGGGTGGGTTTGGCATCATCCCGGATGAAGAATTTATCAAAATCGTAGTAAATATTTTCCAGTACAATCTCCTGGTTGAGGAAAACTTTATCCAAGACAATTTCCAGTTCGTACAACTGCTCCGGGCGATTAGGGTCTTTGCCCAGGCCAAAGCTACTGAATACGGCATCATTGTTCAGATAGCCGGTCTGGCTGGCGAAAAATTCGTAGCGCGTATTGTCCTGAAGGGTTAGGCTTACTTTGCCTTCCTCATCCACGGCAACCGTTCGTTCTTCTTTGCCAACCTGGATGGTCAGACTGGCCCCCGGCAGCGGTCGCCGGCCCAGTACCTTGCTATTGGGGTTGCCGGGTTCCTGGAATATTTTCTCTACCACGTACACATCCAGGAGGTTCCGGTATTCCGGCGCAACGTCAGGGATGGGCTCTGGCGGTAAGACCACCTGGTAGAAGCGATAGATATCATCGCCTCCTACCTCGCCCCGGCGGGTAGTAAAGAAGCCCGTCGCCAGGGTGCTGTTGCGGGTGACGGGGGTTCGCCGGTCAATGACGAAGCCAAAATCATCGCTGCCGGAATTAATGGGTGTTTTCAGGTTTACCGGCGGTGCCCAGTTTCCGGAGGGGAGCTTGTTCGAGCGAAAAACATCTAACCCCCCCATGCCCGTATGACCAGCAGAGGCAAAATAGAGGGTATCGTTATCCAGAAAAGGAAACTGTTCATCATTAGGGGTATTGATGGCCCGGCTCAAGAGGCTGGGCTCCTGCCAGTTGCCGTTGTTGTAGGTACTGGCGTAGAGGTCAAACCCACCCCATCCTTCGGGGTCATCCGCACTGAAGTAAAGCGTCTGACCATCAGCCGACATAGCGGGATGCATGTAATTGATGCCCGCCTTTTGAAAGGGTAGGGGCGCTACCGGCCCCCAGGTCCCGTCGGTGATTTTTGTGCTGAGCATGATTTTACAGTAGGCATCTTCTCCCTTGGGGGCGGTACAACGGGTAAAGAGTAGCCGCTTGCCATCAGGGCTAAACGCTGCGCTTCCCTCGTTGTCATCCGAATTGATGCCAGCCGGAAACGGGGTAACCGTACTGGATTCGAGGTTGACCACGAACAAATCACTGAAACTTTGACCAGTCCAGTTGTAGGTTTTGTCGCCCGTGGCTGCCGACCGGTCGGAGGTAATCACAAGCTCATTCTCCCCGTACAAGGTCGGCGCATAATCAGCGGCGGCGGCATTGAAGGGCAGTACTTCTACTTCGTAAGCCCGGCGTTTTTCCTGGGCCCATTCGGCAGCCACTTCGCAGGCGCGAATTTCTTTGCGGTATTCGTAAGGGCTACCGATTTCCAGCCCCAATTCCTTGAAGACCCGGGCGGCTTCGGTGTATTGTTCCGCTTGTTTTAAGGCAAAGGCGTAATCGCGCAGCGCGTCTACGCCGTACTGGTTGTCGTAAGCGATTTTGTACCAGCTAATGGCGTCGGGCCCCTGGTGGAGGGCGTCGTAAGACTGGCCCATCAAATAGGCGAGTTTGCCTTTTTCGATACGCGTATCCGCCTTGCTGTATTCCTTCTTGAGCAGCTTAATGGCCACGGCGTACTGCTTGCGATCGACGGCCATAGCGCCGTCCTGGATTTTCATGGTGTAGGTACAGGCGCCCAGAGAAAACAGGAGCAGGCCCAGGATGGAAAGGTGTTTGATCATCAGGTGAACTTTTTGCTGAACTTATATGCTTAAAGAAAACGATTTTCGCCAAATTATTGTTGCTTAATTGCTTCGACTAACCGCTTGGTTGGTCGGCGGTTAGTCTTTAGCAAGAAAAACAACCTGGAATGCGTGCCTAAACGACCAGCGCCGTTCCGGAATTCCGGAACGGCGCTGGTGCTAAAACTTGTCGATACTGGTCGCTGTAGAAAGGCGATTATGCTTTTTCAGCAGCTTTGGAGAAACTCTTGCGACCATCATCGGTCTTCTTTTTGGTACCCAGGTCGTGGGCCAAATCGTAAACCAACGGCGTAGCCACAAAAATTGACGAATAGGTACCTACCAGGATACCTACCAGGATAGCAAAAGAGAATCCTTTGATGGTATCTCCACCGAAGAGGAAGAGCACAAATACGCCAAACAGCGTAGTCATGGAGGTAATAACCGTACGGCTTACCGTGCTGTTGATGGCGTTGTTCAGGACCGTTTTGGTATCACCACTGGTATAATTACCCAGGTATTCCCGTAAGCGGTCAAAAACGATCACCGTATCGTTGATCGAATAACCGATCACCGTCAGGATAGCCGCAATGAAGGCCTGGTCGATCTCCATGCTAAAGCCCAGTACCCCGTGTCCCAAGGAAAAGACACCCAATACAATCAGGGTATCGTGGAACAAGGCCGCTACGGCACCCAGCGAATATTGCCATTTGCTGAAGCGGATAAAGATGTACAGGAAGATGAGCAGGAGCGCAAAGATACCGGCGTAGAATGCACTGCGCGTGATATCGTCGGCAATGGTGGGCCCTACCTTGGTGAAGCTGGTGATGTGGGTACCCACTCCGCCAGCATTGCTGAAGTTGTCGTAGGACAAGTCTTTGCCAACGGCTTTGGAAACACCGGCGTGGAGGGCCTGCATGACCTTGTCTTCTGGTTTGTCCTGGCCCGCTTCATCCTGAGCGTCGATGAGGTAGTCGGTAACAACATTGAAAGTGTTAACGTCAGCTACGGCCTTAACCGTGGGGGTTTTGCCACCAAAAGCATCCGTCAGGCTAGCCCGGAGAGTATTCGCATCCACGTTACTGCCGGGGGTAAAAGTAACATTGTAGTTGTATCCACCTTTAAAGTCTACGCCAAATTCAAATCCGCGAACCGCGAAAGAAATAAAGCTGATGACCAGCAAGGTACCAGATATGACGTAGGCAACTTTCCGCTTGCCCAACCAATCCACATTCAGGTTGGCAAAAGCATTTTTGGAAAAACTGGTGCTAAAGCTGATTTCTTTATTCCGCTTCAGGTAGCTGTCCAGCATCAGTCGACCAACCAGTACGGCAGTGAACAACGAGGATAACACACCGATGATCAAAACCACCGCAAAGCCTTTAATGGGGCCCAGACCAAAATAGGCAAGGACCATGGCCGTCAGGATCGTGGTAATGTTGGCATCCAGGATCGCAGAATAGGAGTTCTTGAAACCATCAACTACGGCAACCAGGGTGGATTTCCCTTCCCGCAACTCTTCCCGAATACGCTCGAAGATAATTACGTTCGCATCCACGGCCATACCAATGGTCAGGATGATACCCGCAAAACCGGGCAGGGTGAGTACCGTGCCGTAGCTGGCCAGGGCGCCAAAGATGAACAGGATGTTCAGCAACAAAGCCAAAACAGAAATAACACCACCTCCACCGTAGTAAAAGATCATGAACGCAATAACGATCAGGAATCCTACCAACAGGGCGGTCATGGAACGGTTAATATTGTCTTGACCCAGCGAAGGACCTACGACCGATTCCTGAATGATCTGGGTACTGGCGGGCAGTTTACCAATTTTGAGGATACTGGCCAGGTCACTGCCTTCTTCCAGGCTGAAATTGCCCGTAATTTGGCTGGAACCACCCGTAATGGGTTCGTTTACCCGGGGAGCGGAAACCACTTCGTTGTCCAGTAAGATGGCAACTTCGCGGTTGCCATTATTGGCTGCCTCGGTCGTCATTCTGGCCCAGGTTTTGGCGCCTGCCTGATCCATGCTCAGCGAAACCGCTACCTGATTGGTTTGTGGGTCAGGTTGGGCGCTGGCGTCCTGTACGTGGTCACCCGAAAGGGGAGCCTCACCGGAGCGGGGCATCTTAATGGCGTACACTTCGTACATCTCCTTGCCATTGTCACTTGATTCCGTACCAACGGTACTGGTGAAAGGATCACGAGAATAACGAAAGCGAACATCAGCAGGGAACAAATTGGCAATTTGCTCCATGTCCAATACTTCCTTCAGGCGATTCATCTTGTTGCGTTCCACTACACCAATAATGGCGCCGTTACCGGGCGTCATCAGGTCGAAAAGAGGACCGGCAAGGCTGTTTTGCGCATAGGTCGTATCAATACGCTCAATTTCCGTAGACACGTTGCCGAGGGTATCGGTAACGTATAAGGTATCGATAGACTGGATTTCCAGGTCACTGGCATCCGTGTTCAGAATGGTCCGTAGCTTTTCATTGGCCTGGGTCAGACCATTGCTGATGGGGGCGTCCGATATCCGGTACGTTTCAAAGAATTCCAGATTGGCGGCAGCTTGCAAGAAGTTGCGGGCACGTTCGGGGTTGTCGATGCCGGGCAATTCTACCAGGATCAGATCCCGTTCGCGGTCGAGGCTTACATTGGGCTGAACAACGCCTAATTTGTCAATCCGCTGCTTGAGCAGGTTGAACGTCAGGTCTACCGTCTCATTGGCTTTGGTCCGCAAAATACGGATGACCTCGGCGTCAGACGTCTCGTAGTTGATCTCGCCCCGGAGTGCTTCGTTGCGCTGGAAGATAGGTGCCAGCCGCTTTTCTCCGTGAATTTCTTGCCAGGCATCAGCAAAAAGAGCCACGAAATCTTTCTGGGCATTAAGTTGTGCTTTGGAGGCGTTTTCTAATGCATCTCGGAATGTAGGGTCTTTGGAATTTTGGGCAAGGGTTCGTATTAATTCTCTCAGGTCAATCTGTAAGACAACGCTCATCCCACCTTTCAAGTCCAGACCGTAAGCTAACTGCTGGCTCTTGAGTTCTTGATAAGTGTAAGATTTCAATAAGGGTATCTTAAATACCGTTTCGTTGGACATTGAGTCCAGGAATGCACGTACTGCGTCCGTGTGGGCAGTGTTGCGTGCAGCTTCATCTTCAATGGATGATGAAAGGTTGAGCGCGTAACGCTCAGCATCCTTTTCTACGCGATTTGTTGGTAGAATAAAAAGGTACTGGATCAAAGTGACCAGTATCATCACCACAAGGAAGAATTTTACTATTCCTTTACCTTGCATAACTTAAAAATTTAAAATTCCGATTAAATTAGAAAAAGAAAGATACATAAATGCTTCTCCCGGAGAGCCTCCAAAACTTCCTCCCGGAAAAACTGCGCAAATATACAGCTTTTGTTGTATTTGCTTCTTTGTGCGTGCGATTATTTGAATTGACTTGGCTTATTGCCAGTCGATACCGTAGCTTAACTGACCCAATTGCGCTGCTCACCCGCCAAAAAGGCTTTTACGTTGAGCGCGGATTCTGCCAGTAAACGCTGGCGGGCAGACACACTAGCCCAGGCCATATGCGGTGTAAGGATACAATTGGGGGCAGACAAGAGCGGGTGGTCGGGTGGTGGTGGTTCTGCCCGCAGTACATCGAGGGCAGCCCCCGCAAGTAGCCCCTGCTCCAGGCAGTACCGCAGATCTGCTTCGTTGACTAAACCACCGCGGCCGGTGTTGATGAGAAAACCAGGATTCGGCATAGTTGCCAGTAAAGCGCGATTAACGATTTGATCATTAGCCGTATTCAGGGGCGCGTGCAGGGTGACCACTTGGCAAGTAGAGAACAAAGTGGGTAAATCTACAAAATCAACGCCCTCCAAAGCATCCCTTTGGGGGTGTTTGTGGTGGGCGCTCACCTGCATCCCCAGAGCCAGTGCTACCCGCGCTACCGCCTGGCCAATCCGCCCAAACCCATAAATACCCAGGCGCAGGGAACTCAATTCTACAATTGGTCCGAGGGTGTAGGAGAAATCAGCCTGCCGGGACCAATCCCCTTGTTGTACGGAAGCATGGTGGGCAGCCACTTTGTTGGTCATTTCCAACAAGAGCGCAAATACGTGCTGGGCAACGGCCAGGGTGCTGTAACCCGCCACGTTTGCTACTGCGATGTCCCGTTGCCGGGCTGCTGAAACGTCTACGTTGTTGTAGCCGGTAGCCGTAACGCCAATAAAGCGGAGCTGTGGTAAGGCCGCGAGCATCGCGGCGTCCATGATTTGCTTATTGACCAATATAATGGTGGCTTCACGCGCTCTTTCAACGACTAGTTCAGCGGGGGTACGATCGTAGACGGTCAGCGAGCCAATAGCCGACAAGGCATCCCAGGTGAGATCACCAGGATTAAGGGTGTAGCCGTCAAGGACAACAATCTTGGGTATCATAAATCGGTTTTTGGGGTTAGATCAATTTGTCGTGGTTAGCTACAATAATTTTTACCATTTCTTCAGCAGTAGCGGTTTGTAGCAACAGGTTCTCCACCACAATCAATTCCACCAAAAAATGCTCCGGGTTGAAGGCCTGGGCGTAAGAATCATTAAAGTAGAACCGGAAGTCATCAAAATTGGAGCAGCGCAACAACTGGAAGCGGTTGTTCCGGACATCATAAACAATAAAATAGGTAAAATGTGGGGTGAGCAGCGGACCTGGCACCTGTAGCACGACGGGGAAATCCAGATAAGAAGCCCGCAGGAGCCCAAAAAGATTGGCTTCGAAGAGGGGATACCAGTACAGCTGGCAAGGAATATCCGCAGCTTTTAACAAGGCTGTGGCGTATTCCAGTTGTTGCCGCATTTGCAGGAGCGGCGTGTCATCGTGGGCCTTTTGGCTATAAGGCTGCCAACTGCTGGATGACAATTGTAGGTATTCCACCTGCCCAATGCGTAGTTTGTAATCAAAACGCTGATAGCCAGGCACGACGTATCCCGGATAATAGTAAGTGATGCCGTGTTGCTGGCAATAATTGATCTCCTGCAGCATGGTGTAATAACCCAGACTGAACCCCTGGTAGTCGGGGTCGTAAATGCCCAGGATACTGGCCACACTGTCTTGCCCGAGGTCAAAAAAGCTGAGTGCTACCAATCGGTCACCATCGTAAACTTGTGTTTCAAGGGTGTGATAGTGGCTGGATATTTCGCCGTCCAGGAGACTTTCCTGCAGGGAGCGGGCAATGAACCCGGGGAAATTTTGCTTGTATTTCTGGTAAAGGGCTTCTTTCTCAGGGGTAATTTCAAAGTACGAATAACGAACCGTGAAGCGATCGGCGTTCCGGCGCAATAATTTGCGTTGCGATTTTGTGAAACGGTGTTCGTATACATTCAGTCTGATCCAGATGGCCGAATAAAGTTGGTCACCAAAACAAAGAAAATGAGTCGTAAAAATGGATTGCCCCATTCTGTACCACCCCCTTTCCAGGTAGCTGTCCAAGTCTTCAGCTTGAAGGACTTCCGGATAATGTTTTTCTGCAAAAACAGACATAAATAGGAATAGGTATGAGCGGCTTGCGAAAAGCAAAGAAACAAGTTTTTTAGCAGACCTTTTGGCTTGTCAACGAAAATTTCAAGGGACCAACCAAAATTTATTATTTAAATTTCTTTGGGTACCAGCGCTTGCGCCCGGTTCTCCAACAGGTTTTTAAATTTGCTGATAAAAACCTCGGTATCGGCGGCCTGAAACAGGCATTTGTTCAATTGCAGGACATAACGGAATAACTGCTGTTGCGAACGCACCTGATCGAAGAAGGTAACCATTCGGTCAAAGAAGCACAGCCAGCATTCGTAGCAGCCCAGGTCCAGGTTGTAGAACGCAATCCAGCATTGTTGAGGGGAGGGGCAGTTTAACAACAGAAAGGCGGGGGCATCCAACAGGCTATACGGGCCTGCATGCATCATCTTCATTTCAAAGAAAACGTATTTATACCGCTTGGCGGTCAGTCCATTTTCATAGAGTGCATCATGCAGGATTTGGGTGCGGTTAAGGAGTACCGCAAGGGGGCCGTGCTGTTGTAGCTTGAAATCAGTCAGAGACAGCCATTGGCGTTCTTGTAAATCCCAAAATTCCAGTTGACCAATCTTGGTTTTGTAATCAAAAAGAGACGTATCTGGCGATATGTAACCAGGATAGTAGTACGCCAGGCCTTGTTGGGCACACCACTCCATTTCCAGGTACATGCTGTAGAGCCCTAAGCTAAAGGACTGGTAATCGGGGTCGTAAATGCCAGCCTTGCTGTACACACTGGCTTTGCCGACGTCGAAGAAGCTAAAAGCGATGAGCCGGTCACCGTGATAAATGCAGCACTCCAGGGTCGAGAAAATTTTGCGGCCTTCGTGTTCGAGATGAATCGCCAGATCGGGGATACTCTTCTTGGGGTGTTCCAACAAATAGCGTTCGTTCACCCGCATTTTTTCGCGGTTGATGACGGCAGGGCCAATGGTCATGCGGAAAGCTGCGCGATTTTTTCGCAGTAGTTTGCGCTGTCCTTTGCGCCATTGGTGGGTTGCCAGCAGCAGGCGGGTAGGGACTACACTGTAAATTTCACCCAACTCCACCTGAATGAAGTTAGCAGTATAAATCCGTTGGCCAAAGGGGCGCCAACCTTTGGCCAGGTAGTCGTCCAGGTCAGAACGGGTCAATCCTTGCGGACTTAAAATTGCTGAAGACATAAATCTCTCTTTCCTCACCACCAACGAACGGAATACGTCAGTATAAACTTGGCTGCTTACCGCCAATGACAAAGGTACAAAACGCCCGTAAATATTAGGATGAATCTACTGGTCGTTTATCGGGAAACCCACCTGGCGTTGCTTACCTGACAATAGAAATGTCGCCCTGGAAGAAGCTCTTTTCACCGTTGATCCACTCCACTTCTGCAGCGTAAATGTATACCCCGGAAGGGAGGAGATCTCCTTTAAAAGTTCCGTCCCAGGCTTCTTCGCTACTATTCGCCTGCAAGTTGTTGGCCTGGTAAACCTGGGCTCCCCAACGATCAAAAACGGTCAGGGAGCTGATGTTGGCAATGGCACCCTGATCAAAGAAAACAAAGCGATCGTTGCTGCCGTCTTCATTGGGAGAAATGGCATTGGGAATGAAAACAGCTCCTTCCGGGCGTACGGTCAACAATATACTGGCCTGGGTTTCGCAACCATTGGCATCTCTGACGGTCAATTGGTAGTTGGTGGTTTCGAGTGGCTGAACGATCCATTGCTTTTCCCCAACGCGGTCATTGTCATCCAGGATGGGCGACCAGAAAAAGGTGTCGAGTAAACCCAACGGTGGGTTGCTACTAACGGTAATACTGGCACTTCCCCCCAGGGTCAACGGCCCGACCTGGGTGGTTTGGAGCAGAATTTCGGGTGCTGCCGGAGCGGGAAGATCTACGCTTGCGGCCGCTTCACAGCCACCCGCATCCTGTACCTGCACCGTGTAATTTCCAGGGCCGAGATTGATGAATTGGTCGGTATTGAGGAAATTCTGACCATCCAAACTCACCAGAAATGGTGGCGTTCCTCCCTGGATTGTATTGATCTGTATGCTACCGCCGTTGATGTTGTTGCACGGTGGTGCCTGGTAACCCAGTTCCAGGCTAAGGTTGTCGATCAGGGCTACAACTTCGGTGGTGTCCCGGGCGGTGCAATTGTTGTTTTCGTCGCGTACTTCCAGTACGTAGGTCCCCCCCCGGTTGATGAACAACGTGCGCGTAAACTGATCGATTAACTGGATATTGTCACGGAACCAACTGTATACAATATTGTTGCCTGTGCTGGTATTGGCGCCACTTAGGGTCAGTTCGGGCACCGTGCAGTCGAGGGTTTCGGTAGCGGGGAGGTCGGCAAGAGGATTGAGGTAAAGGTCAAACCGCTGGACGGTGCTGGCATCGGGGCAAATACCGTTGCCACTGACGGTGTAGCGGTATTGGAATTCCCCGGGTACCATACTGGTAAAGGCGCCCGTGCTGGCGTTGATGCTGCTCCCCGTTGGGCCACTGACGTATTGCCAACTGCCATTCAGATCTTCGTTTTGTATAACATCGGAGAGGTTGATAGCCACCCCTTCTGCGGCATTGAAACAACGCACGAAATAGTCGGGAACACCGGCAAAGGGCGGCTCCGCCAGGTTGAAGCTGGCGCTGGCCGAGGTGCTACAATTGTTATTGGCCACATTGTATACCAGCGTATGAGATCCCGGAGCCAGCGTCGCCGGGTTAAAAGTGACCACGGGTTGGCCATCCAGTTGCCAGCTACCGCCAGGGGTAGTGGTGCTGGTAAAAAAAGTGTTGGGTGAAATGGGAAGGTTGCTGGCGCAAAGCGTTGTCGGAACAGCGAAATCCGCCTCCAGTTGGGTAACGTTCACCGTTACGCTGGCGGTCGTTGTACAGATTTCGCGGAAGCTGATATCGTCCAGTGCGAAATCATTGCCCGCCGGGGTAAAATTGGTATTGGCAATACAGATGGTTGCACTGGAGACGCCGTTTGCTGACCAGTCTGCAGAAAATTGCCGCCAGTTACACGTATTGGGGATGGCATTGAAGGGAGAACCCAGGAGGGTGCCGTTGACCGAAAACTGGAGCTGCGCCGGGTTTTGACTAACTACCGAGGTAACCCAGGCACTAAAATGGTAGTTGCTGCCCGGATTTACTTCAATGTCCTGGCACCAAATATTGCTGGCGTCGCCGCTGGCATTGACAACCATCATGCCGCCGCCGCCAGTATGGTCACTGCAATTGGCAAATTGGTTGTGGGTGCTGCCCGCATTGGTGGCAATGGCGTATTGGCCTTCGTTGCTGAGCAAACCAACGCCGCCGCCAGTACCGTAGATATAGTCGCTGTAAAATCCGGTGTCACCCTGGCTGAAATCCCCGTTGAAAAGCAGGTTCGTAGCTGATAAACTGTTGATATTCAGGGCGTAGGTGGTCGTGGTGTCGACATTCGCCGTGGTGATGAGCTGGTCCGGATTGCTGAGGTTCGTGGCCGGGCTCCAGTTGAAATCCAAATAATTACCCGTAATAACGGGAATGAAAACGGTGGAACCAGGTGCACACAGATTGACCTCCGGATTGAGGTTGACCGTGACATTACAGTTTTGAGCCCCAACCCAGCTGACTGCCAGGAGGAATAGGAGACTTGTCAGCAATGATTTCATATAAACGGAGTTTTACATGGTTAGACTAACGTAAAAATCCGTCTTTAAGACACACTTAGCTGACAAATATAAGGCTTCGAATGGATTTATTCAACCAATTGATTTGCTTAAGTAAAATCTTCTTCGTCGCCCAGGTTCAGGCGGGCGCCGGCTAATTCTCCCAGCGCGTGTTGGTCGCGGGCTAATTTGGCTACTTCCATCCCCGCAGTGTAGGCTTCCCAGGCTTGCTGGGGTTGTGAAAGCTGTTCGTATAGCTTGCCCAGGTGGTAATAAAGACCTACGTAAGCAGGTTGTTTGGCCCTGATCGCCAAATAGTAAGCTAAAGCCTCCTGGGTATCTTTCAGGCTTTCGTATTCTTTGGCTACCGCAAAAAGCAAGAAAGGGTCATCTGGTGAAGCAGACAGAAAGGCCTGGAGTTTTTCAAGTCGGGGTGAACTCATGAGCAAGTGAATTGTTAAAAAGGACAATTAGCGAATTTTCGCTGAAAGAGATTTTATTGCGCAAGCAATTTAATTATATTTGCGATGCTTTAACAAAACCTTTGCGAAAATGAAATTACTAGTTTGCGTTAGTAAGACCCCCGACACCACCACCAAGATCACTTTTAATGGTGATAAAACTCAGCTGGATACGACTGGAATTCAGTATATTATGAACCCTTATGACGAATGGTATGCCTTGGTTCGCGCCATTGAGTTGCAGGAGGCAGAGGGTGGTTCTGTTACCATTATAAATGTGGGTGGTGCAGAAAATGACTCGATTATCCGCAAAGGGTTGGCTATCGGTGCCGATGCTGCTGTCCGGATTGATACCGAGTCTGGATCCAGTTTGGATGTGGCTAAACAGATTGCAGCTTACGCCAAAGACCAAGGTTTCGATATCGTTTTCTTTGGCAAAGAGACCATTGATTACAACGGCTCCGAAGTTGGCGCCATGGTAGCTGAACTACTGGAAATGCCCTTTATTTCCTACGCCAGCAAGCTGGAGATGAACGGAGATGCAGCCACCATCAACCGCGATATTGAGGGGGGAACCGAAGTCATTGAAGTAGCTACTCCCTTTGCGGTGAGTGCTGCCAAAGGCATGGCTGAACAGCGTATTCCCAACATGAAAGGGATTATGACCGCCAAGCGCAAACCACTGGAAGTACTGGCGCCCGTTGCAACAACCGATTTTACCCATGTTGTGAGCTATGAGATGCCTTCCGCGAAGTCGGCCGTCAAGCTCATTGATCCCGAGAACATGGACGAACTGGTTCGCCTGCTGAGTGAGGAAGCCAAGGTGCTTTAAGTCCAAATCCATTAATAATCCTTTCCTGTTTTGCAGGATTTAAATAGCAAAATTATGGTCTTAGTTTTTGCCGAGAGTGTCAACGGAAAATTTAAAAAAGCAGCTTTCGAAGCAGTAACCTACGGTTACCAGACGGCCCAGTTGATGGGCCTTTCCTGCGCAGCCCTTGTGTTGGGAAAAGCAGCGGATGCTGGTGAATTGGGCAAGTACGGCGCTGCTAAAGTTCATCACCTGGCCAACGACCAACTCAACAACCTGGACAGCCAGGTATACGCTGCCGTTATTGCTGCCGCCGTGGAACAATTGGGCGCTCAGGTAGTGGTATTGAGCCACACTTCGACGGGGAAATCTATCCTGGGTCGATTGGCTGTCCGTCTCGACGCCGGTTCCGTACCAGGCGCCAACGCGCTGCCCACCTACACCGACGGCGTTTTTGCGGTAAGCAAACCTGTTTTCTCGGGTAAGGCATTCGCCCATATTGCCATCACCTCACCGGTCAAATTGGTTTCCATCATGGGCAATTCGCTTCCCCCTGCTATCGTAGGAGATGCCGTGGCTGTAACGCCGCTGGAAGTACCTGTACCGGCCAGCCGGATAAAAATAATAAGTGTGTCCCGCATCGAAGGTACCACGCCGTTGCCCGAAGCAGAACTGGTCGTCTCCGCTGGACGCGGTATGAAAGGCCCCGAAAACTGGGGAATCATCGAAGAACTGGCCAAAGAACTTGGCGCAACGACGGCTTGTTCCCGGCCCGTATCAGACGTCGGTTGGCGCCCTCACCACGAGCACGTCGGACAAACGGGTATCACCGTTCGGCCTAATCTGTACATTGCTGCCGGTATTTCCGGTGCCATCCAGCACCTGGCCGGCGTGAACAGCTCCAAGACCATTGTTGTCATCAATAAAGATCCCGAAGCGCCTTTCTTCAAGGCTGCTGATTATGGCGTCGTAGGTGATTTGTTCGAAGTGGTTCCGCGCCTGACGGAAGCTATTCGCAAACACAAGCAACACGCGTAGCGCTGTGGTAATTAGCTAATAAGAGGTAAGCCAAGCCCGCTAAGACGTTTGTTTTAGCGGGCTTTTTTGTACAGTGTATGTCCATCGAAAAAAAGCGATCAGTGTGTTTTCGTTTTTTGCGCCTAATCAGTGGCTGTGCTGCAGAACTGGTTCCGGATCGGCAGGTTCCGCCTCCTCTTTTACCATACTCCAGGCCAGGGTACTGATGCCCAGGCAGATGGCGCAAATGAGAAAGGTCAGGCTCTTGTCGGGCACATCCTTCAGGTATTCTCCTACCCCCAAACTGGCCACCAGCTGTGGCAATACAACGGAGAGATTGAAGAGCCCCATGTAGAGTCCCATCTTTTTGGGATCCACTTTTTGCGACATGATGGCAAAGACGAGACTAATCGTAGCCGACCAACCCACCCCGACGATGACCATCAGGAAGTAGATGGCGCTGGCACTGGTGCCCAGGAGCCACAAGCCCAGGTAGCCAAGCGTCATGAGCGCAATACTGAGGAGGTGCGTACGCACCCGACCAATACGCCGCGTGAGCGGTTCCAGCAGAAAGGCAGGGAGTAGGGCCGCTACCCCGTTGAGGGTCAGAAAGGCAATGTCGATCACCCGTCCTACACCATCGTTGTCAAGGTCGGGCAGGCGATACTGCAGAAAGGCGAACATATAAATAAACATGGTTTGTACCCCAATCCAGGTGAAACTGTGGGCCGCAAGAATTTTTTGAAAACCCATCCTGCTGGCAACGGCCTTGGACTGGCCTTCTTCTTTTTGCAGCAGCGTTTGTACCACCAGGATGACCGTCAACAAGGCACAAAAATATTCAACGAAGTTGTTGTCTACGATAAAATGAAAAAGCCGCACCGGAATGCGGTACAGCGCATAAAGGAGAAATCCCCAGAGTGGCCGGATGGCCAGGAGGCTTTCCCACCAGCCGCCACCGGCGTCCTGGTGGTCTTCTTCCTCAAAGTTATTGGGTTCCTGGATGAAAAAAGGGGGAATAAGCGTAAAAAACAGCACCAACGCGGCCCCCGAATAGATGAGGAAGTACTTGTCAAAAACAGCACCAATGACGTAGGCCAACATGCCGAAAGTGCCGGAAATGGTCTGCATGTAGGTATAGCCTTTGGTGCGCTCCTTGCCTTCGGGGGTCACATCGGCAATGATGGATCGCGTGGGGTTGAAGCCTACGTTAATCGACAGGTCCAGCGCCAATGCCACCGCAATGGCTACCACCAGAATACCATCTATTCCCAACTTAGCGGATACAATTTCCAAATTGGGCAAGGCCAGCAGGCTCATGGCGGCGAGCAAGCCGCCGATGAGAATGAAAGGACGCCGTCGCCCACCCCAAAACCACACCTTATCGCTGAGTACGCCAAAAATTACCTGGCCAAAAATACCGGCAATAGGCCCTGCTGCCCATACGAGGCCAACTTCGTCGATGGCGAGGTTATACCTGGTACTCAGCAACCAACTGAGTGCGGAAATTTGTACCGATAAGGCAAAGCCCAGCGCCGTAGACGGCAGGCTAAGTAGGGCATAAAAGCCGTTGGTTAGTTTTTTCTGGATCGCAAGCATAAGTTGGTGGGTATATTTTGGGTAAGTTCTTAAAAAATACCGAATTACCAATAGCCTTTGCAGGCTGCCGCGCAATACCCGAAAAAGGTAAGACTTCCCGGACGCCTGAATGGTCGGCTAGTTATTTGCCTTTTCCTTGCAGCAACACCAGAATGGTGTAAAACATGATCTTGAAATCAAGCGCTAAAGACATGTTTTCGATGTAGAGGATATCGAATTTGAGGCGCTGGATCATCTGCTCCACATTGCTGGCGTAGCCGTACTTCACCTGGCCCCAGGAGGTGATACCCGGCCGCACCTTGAGCAGGTGTTTGTAGTGAGGAGCTCGTTCAATGATGAGGTCAATATAGAATTGTCGTTCCGGACGGGGCCCTACCAGCGACATATCGCCAACGAGGACATTCCAGAATTGGGGGAGTTCATCCAATCGCCACTTGCGCATGACCGCTCCCCAGGGGGTACACCGATCGTCACCATCGTAACTCAACTGTGGCCCCCGGTATTCGGCGTCGGTCGGCATGGAACGGAACTTGTAAATGGTAAAGGGTTGCTTGTTCAGCCCGATCCGTTCCTGGCGGTAGATGATGGGGCCATTGGAGGAGAGTTTAACCCGCAGGGCCACGTAGGCATACAGCGGAGCCAGGAGAAAAAGAAAAACGACCGAGGCAACCACATCGATAATGCGTTTGACCAGGCGTTGCCAGCGCGGCATCAACTCGCGACTGATCTCAATAAGTACCGCACCGTAAACGTGGTTCATCTTGACCGTACCCAATAAGATGTCATACATGTCGGGAATGATCTTGACCAGCAGGCTGCGGTCAAAATCAAAGAGGATATTCATGATTTCCCGCAAGCGGTTGTGTTCCGACGTTTCAATAGCAATGATTACTTCTTCGATTTCTTTTTCCTGGATAATCAGCGTGAGGTCTTCAATTTTGCCCAGGGCGGGTAAGTCGGCGACCAGGTCATTGGCACTGTTGCCGTTGGCATCAATGAAACCTACAAAATGGTAGCCCAGGCTTTTTTCCAGGTTGGTAATCTCCGAATAAAGGTCGACCGCATTCTGGTTGCCCCCAATAATGAGGGTATTAAATTTAACCCGCCCGGCTTTGAGTCGCCAACTGGCGCGCGTCAGCAAGATCATGCGGACCAGTGCCGTGAAGGTGAAATGAAACAGGAATAAAGTTAGAAAAGAGGAGTAATAGGTTTTATAATTGGTGACGAAGTCATCAAGAATCAGGGTGAAGAAGAGGAACAGGACGCCAAAAAAGCTCAGAAACAAGGTCCGTGCCAGGGTGGCCAGCCGCGAAAGTCGGTAAACATCCTGGTACTGGTCAAAAATAGCGTAAAAGGAAACCCAACCCAGTGGAATCAGCAAACAACCGAGAATGAAATTCTGATCGTGAATAATATCCCAGGTGAAAGCACCTCCCTCCAGCTTTTTGCGGTAAAAAAAGAAGCAAGCCCAGGCCACCATAGCCGTCAGGTAGTCGGCTATCCAGTAAATATACGTATCTGCTCGTCGCTGTTGATTCATCTGTCCTGCTTTGCGAATCCTTCTAGAAGTGTACCAATTTGATATTATCGATCAGTACGGTTGCAGAATCGGGGCTTTGGGTGGTGAGAAAGGCCTGAAACGCAATTTGGATTTCGTCTAAACCGCTGTCAAAAAGAAGTTGGCTGATGTTGAAATAGATCTTATTCCACTCCGTATTCGGAGAAAAGCCCGACTCGTAAAAACGCTCAACACCCACGATGGGGTCAATTAGACCCGCAATACCCCACGCCACCGGAGCAGCAGATTTGTAATTCACTTCCAGGTAGACAAAAATGCCATCCTTTTGCAGGTCGCTAAAGGTGGCAGTGGTGGCAATTTCGGCAATGGGGTTGTTGGTTTTGTCGAGGGTAAGGATACCGGCGTAGTTGCCTTCAAAAACATCCTCCTGGGTTCTGTCCAATGGCTGTGCGCCAGTGATCAGTTCGGTAAAGAAGCGCGGATTGTTGTCTTCAAAATTTTCAATGAAAGCAAACTTTGCTTCGTCGATGTAACGGGTAGACGGCTGGATGCTGACGGTTTTATTGGCCTCCAGATTGACGGTAGTCCGGAACGGTTCATAGAAGGGGTATATATCCGGAAAAGAACTGATGCCGTTGTCGCGAATACCAGCCTCCAGTCGGATGTCTGTGGTGCCGAAAGTGAGTACCGGAACGATTGCTGGCAAGTCGTAGGTGCCCAAAAAGACACCACCGACGAAGACCCAAACCTCGGTAATTTTGGCGCTGTTGCTGCCCTGTGTAACCGGGTCGGTACTGAGGGTGAAATCCTGGATATCGAGATAGGCAGGAACTTGTTCCTCCGGATTGATCACGTCACAACCCATCAAGAGCAGGCACGTTGCACCAAATACCAGGATTTTCCCAAATGCGTTCATAACAATATTTTAATTTCTGTTGGAAATTTAAGGTTGTTGTTGGTGCTGCGCCATATTTTGGCCAATGGCCGTTGTTATTTGTTGGGCCAGGGCCAGGGCACGGTAACCATCTTCGCCGCTTACTTTTGGTCGCAAGTCATGGATGATACTGTGGGCAAAGGTTTCCAGTTCCAGCATAATGGCGTTGACGGGCTCAATGGCCGGCATATCCATTTGCAGCACCTTGGTACCATTGGCCGTAACCAATTCAAACTGTTGTCCACCGGTAGGCAGGTTGTCGTCCTGGTCGAAAAGCCGGATGACCTGGGCTTGCTTGTCCAGAAAATCCAGGCTCACGTACGTGTCGCGCTGAAAGAACCGGACCTTGCGCATTTGCTTCATCGATATCCGGCTGGCCGTAAGGTTCGCAATACAGCCATTCGCAAAAGCGATGCGGGCATTTGCAATATCCACCGTGTCGCTAACCACGGCTACACCACTGGCGTGAACTTCCTGTACCGGGCTGTCTACCATGCTCAAAATAATGTCGAGGTCGTGGATCATCAAGTCCAGAACCACGGATACATCGGTGCCTCGCGGATTAAAAACGGCCAGGCGGTGGGCTTCAATGAACATCGGGTTGACCTGCATCTCACCCAGGGCCAGCAGTGCGGGGTTAAACCGCTCAACGTGACCCACTTGAATTTTTACCCCTTTGGCTTTGGCCAGGGCCACCAATTCTTCGGCTTCAGCCAGTTGATGGGTGATCGGTTTTTCAATGAACAAATGCTTGCCAGCCTCAATGACTTGCTTGGCCAGCGTGTAGTGCGTGATGGTAGGGGTGACGATATCCACAACGTCAACAGCAGCGATCAAGGCTTGTACATCGGGAAAGGCACGGGTCGAATAGGTGGCTGCTACTTCGGCAGCTACCTGCGGGTCGGGATCATAAAAGCCAACCAATTCGTAGGCTTCCGTAGCCTGTTTGATACATTTTAAGTGGATTTTTCCCAGGTGTCCTGTTCCGAGTACGCCAATTTTGAGCATAATGTCGTGTTGCTTGCTAGCTTTTAAAATATCACTTCGTTCATAACGAATAATAATGCAGTAGGCTGCCTTGCTATCGATTAGCTGCCGTCGGCAAAAGTAGGTAAATTTCGACGTACCTAAGTACGGCCATATTGCATAAGGATAGCGCCGAAGGCAGTGATCAAAGCCAGTAAAACGGTAGCCATCTTGATGGAATAGCGTAAGTAATTAGCGAAAGTCAGGATTTCGTGAGCCAAATGCGGGTAGCGGGGGAGTACTTCGGCACGCATCCGGGTTAGATTGAAAACCAGGAGAGGATCAAAATCTACTTCGTTTTGTACCAGCAATTTGTAGGATCGCAGGACTTTTATCCGGAAATAGATATTTAAAAATAGCATTGCTGCAAACAGCCCAATGACCAGAGAAACCAGAAAAACGTACATTTTTTCCGGCAAAGGTACAAAACCTTCGGCTCCAGGATTCGGTTTGGCGGGATTTGCATCGTAGCTAACAAAAAAAAAGAGAGGCCATTACTGACCTCTCATAAACACCTAAAACCCATATTCATATCATGAAAATCTTTTTCTCTGGCTAAAAAAAGCCCGGGAAGCTATTTTTTATGTGGAGAAGGGCTAAAGTGAGGAGCTAAAAAATTAGCTCCTCCTTAAAACACCTAAAACCCATATTCAATTCTTAATGACTTCTCGTCATTGTTTCTTGCGGTGTTGGCTTCTCACCAACGCTGGAAGCCCTATTGCTTCCTTTTTTCTACTATTGAGACGCAGTTTTGTTGGTGCGTCACTTTACCAGGGAAAAAATATTGTTTTTAACAGATTTTAACACATTTGAATATAACTTATTGAAAAACAACATCTTACGTTTGATTGGTTGTTTTTTAGTGAAACAATAACAGTGGTATTTTTGTTCACTTTCCCTATTCAAAAGAAAAAGATGCCCCTGCAACGACCTGAATGGCCTTAGCGGGGGACAATTACCCAACAGCAAAAAATAGCAGTGTATTGATATGGAGGTATTTGACGACTTAGCAGCCATACAGGATTTCAGTTGGCAGCAACTGCAGCAAGCACCACACCAGCGCAAACATCCCTGGCGTACGCCGGCGTTGGCCAGCCTGGAGGAAGCCCCTACCGTTGGCATTCGCACGGTGGTGCTAAGGCGGGCTATTCCCACCGACCGGGTGCTGCGCTTTTTTACCGATGGCCGTTCGGGAAAGATGAAGGCTGTAGCGGCAGGACATCCTTTGTCGTGGTTGTTTTACCACCCACAAAAAGAGATCCAGTTACGGATCGTTGGTTGGCCTCAAGTCTTGCCACCTGCGGCGGCTGATGAAGTATGGAGCCAACTCTCCGTAGCAGGTCGCAGCGCCTATGCTGCAACTGCTGCTCCCGGAAGCAGCAGTTCCTTACCTTCGGATAGTCTGCCTCCCGATTTTTTTTCACGACCGCTGAATCAGACGGAAGCAGCCCGCGCAAATTTTCGGGTGATCGATACGGTCGTTCATTCCCTGGAATTTCTGCAGCTGCACCGCCAGGGTCACCGGCGGGCGCGTTTCAGCTGGGATGCCGATCAGGCAGGCTGGGTAGGGGAGTGGCTGGTACCCTGAAAATCCAATGGGGCGGTACCCGCTAATCAGTTGGGTACCGCCCCATTGGGCGTTAGTTAAGGGCACCTTGAGCTGCTTACCCAGGCCAGGGCTGGCAGCGCTGCATTATTGGGTAGAAGATTTCAGCCGCACGGGTAGTTTGAGTTCCCGGTCTTTGCGGCGGATGGTCACCGTTACCTGGTCACCTACTTTGTATTTTTCCAGCGCGAGGTACAAGTCGCTGTTTGAAGTGATTGGATCATTGTTGATCGCTGTAATTACGTCGCCCAGCAGCACATTGCCATAATCATCCATCTTGGTAGCCTGGATACCCGCAACTTCGGCCGGGCTGCCCTTGACGACGTCCAGGACCACGGCACCTTCGATACCGCGCAGCGGACGCGCCAACTCCACACCGATCAGGGGGCGGTTCACTTGTCCGTACTGAATCAGATCGGGCACAACCCAGGCGACTACATCAACGGGAATAGAGAAGCCAATACCTGCCGAAGCACCCGAGGGGCTGTAGATAGCGGTATTTACCCCGATCAGGCGCCCGGAAGAATTAAGCAGCGGGCCGCCGGAATTCCCGGGGTTAATGGCCGCGTCCGACTGGATAACATCCTTGATCGGGATGCCCGCAACGGAGTTGATTTCCCGGCCCAGGGCACTCACGACGCCCGTGGTCAGCGTTTGGTCCAAACCAAAAGGGTTGCCAATAGCGTAGACACTCTGCCCGACGCGCAGGTTGCGCGAGCCGCCAATTGGAATAGGGCGTAATTTTTCGCGAGGTGCCTCAATTTTGAGGACGGCCAAATCTTTTTCTGGTGCAGTACCAATGGTTATGGCCTCGTAGGTGGTGCCGTCGCTCAGGGTAACGGTTGCTTTGTCGGCGTTTTGGATCACGTGAAAGTTGGTCACAATGTGTCCGTCGCGATCCCAGACGAACCCGGATCCCGAGCCCGTAGGGATTTCCTGAACGTTGCGGTTGTAGTAGTTGCGCCGAATGCTGGAGGTCGTGATAAAGCAGACCGACGGTGCGGCCTGCTCAAACAGCTGAATGTTGTGTTCTTCTTCAGCAGTCAGGCCTTCTGGAAGTATAGACGGTGCGGCCGAACTGGGGCTGAAGTAGTTGGAATCACCTTCGTTTCTTACCAATAAAGCCTTGGAATCGTCCGTATTGCTGACGGTTGAGTCCTGTTGTTTCATGTAGAACACGCCCGCGGCAAAACTGGCAACGAGCAAAACTACCCAGAATAATGTGCGCATAGTTTTTTGAGTTTGGTTTGCAATATAAGCAGGAGGCATGCTAAGCCTTCAGACCAGGCAGGGCATGGCATCCCCTTTAGGTTTTGCGTTCTTTCTTACGGGCGGCCGGGAAGAGAATATTGTTGAGAATAAGCCGGTAGCCCGGGCTATTCGGGTGCAAATTCAAATCGGTTTCCGGGTCGTTCACGTAATGGCGGTAATCCTCCGGATCGTGGCCACCGTAAAAGGTCCAGAAGCCTTCCCCAAAGTTGTTGTGGATGTAACGCGCCTCTCCCGAAGGTTTGTTCTCTCCGAGAATAAGGACATCGGATTTGATGTGCTGGTTGTAAAAGGCGGTCGTTTGTCCCATAAAACCTTTTACGGTGCGGGTGTGGTTTTGGGTAAGCATGGTGGGCACCGGATCCCACTTAGCCGAAAAATCGAACAACGAGAAGTAATCTTGTTGGGGATTGACATTGCGCTTGGTGCCGCTGTCAATAGAAGAAAACTCATACTCGAGTGGGTCGCGGGTAAGGCTGAAGTTTTCGAAGGCAAAGGTCTTCGAAAAGTCGAGTTTTTGCTGGGCGCCGGAATCAGCCGGATCGCCGTCGTACATGGGGGCGCAGATGTCGAGTCCGTCGGCTGCCAAAGCAATATCGTAGGTGTCGGTTGCTGAGCACATCGCAAACATGAAACCGCCGCCGAAGACGAACTCCCGCAATTTTTTAACCACGGCCAATTTCATTTGGGAAACTTTATTGTAACCATTTTTGGCCGCCAACGATTCCTGGTAAGTGACCATTTCGCGGTACCAGGGCTGGTTGTGGTAGCCCCGGTAAAAACGGCCATACTGCCCCGTGAAGTCTTCGTGGTGCAGGTGCAACCAATCATACTTGACGAGTTGATCCGTCAGGATTTCATTGTCGTAAATAACATCATACGGTATTTCGGCGTAGGATAGTACCAGGGTCACCGCATCATCCCACGGTTGAATTTTATCGCCGGTGCGAAAATTGACCTCCGGGGTATACACGGCAATTTTGGGTGCCTTTTCCAGCTTCATCGCATCCATGTTTACCTCCGGATTAGCGATTTCGGCCAGGATATTGTTGAATTTGCCATCGGGAATGATCTCAAAACTGACATCCCGGGCCAGGCATTCGCGTTCAAATACCTTGGTGTGGGGAAAGGCAAATGATCCGCCGCGGTAGTTGAGCAGCCACCAGGCTTCAATCCCGTTGTCCAGGATCCAGTAGGTTACACCGTAGGCCTTCAGGTGATTGCGCTGCGACTCGTCCATGGGGATGAGCATATAAGCTGCTTGCAATTGCCAGGAAGCCACCAGCAGCATAGCGCAAAAGAGAATTCGACGTTTCATAAGCAAAGCTGTTTGTAGTAAAACGTGCTATTTACAAAAATAGGTGCAGTTGGATCGGTAAATAGGTGAAAATCTTGTTAACCTTAAACGATTTGACCCGCAAAGCGGCCGGGCTGATACCCGGCTTTAACAAAATGCTAACAAACCACTACCTCTTGCAGTGAGTTATCCCTTAATCAACTATTATCGTAAAGCATTTTATTCTACCTTTGCCGACCCAATCTGGTCTGCTGAACAGCCTGGAAATACTTTGTTGAATTATGGATGGAATTACCTTCGAATACCCCACCTGGTACCTGGTTATTTGTTTATTGGTGGGTTTGGCCTACGCGCTGGTGTTGTATTTTCGTGACCACACTTTTCGGGAGTCCGCTACCTGGCTCAACTGGCTTTTAGGGGCAACACGTATGCTGGTGGTCAGTACCCTGGCCATGCTGTTGATGTCGCCGATTCTGCGTTCGGTAGAATCCCGTTCCCAGAAACCGGTGGTGGTATTCGCCCAGGATGGGTCTGAATCCATCGGGGCAGCCATGAAGCCCGCCGATAGTTTGGCCTACGTGCAGGCTATTCGCAGTATAGAAGAAAAATTGGGCACCGACTACGACCTGGTCTCCTATACCTTCGGTGAATCGGTTCGTGACACGCTTGATCTTTCTTTTCGCGACAAGCGCACCAACATAGCTGAGCTGCTCCGGCAAGTTTACGACGTGTACAGCAATCAAAATCTGGGTGCAGTTATCCTCAGCTCCGATGGGATCTACAACGAAGGTGCCAACCCGGTTTATTCCGACGTCAAGTTGAATGCCCCGGTTTACACCATTGCCCTGGGCGATACGACCCGGCAAAAAGACCTGGTTCTCAAAAGGGTGTTTCACAATAAGATCGCTTATCTCGGGGACAAATTTTCCATTCAGGTAGACATTACGGCCCAGAATGCGGCTGGCGCCACCTCCTCACTGCGGATTGCCCGCATCGAGAACGGCCGCACCCGGGAACTGGTCAATGAGTCTGTACAAATTGACCGCAACGACTTTTTCACCACCCGCGAGTTCATCCTGGATGCCGACGTGGCCGGGGTCAACCGTTACCGGATCAGCCTCGGTGCCGTCAGCGGCGAAGTATCAACCGCCAATAATGTCCGCGATATTTACGTAGATGTCCTGGAAGCCCGGCAAAAGATATTGCTACTGGCTGCCGCGCCGCACCCCGACCTGTCGGCCCTCAAGCAAAGCATCACCGAGGGGCGGAACAACGAGGTCACCGTGGAATACATCAACAGCTTTGCCGGCAACGTGCGGGATTTCGACCTGGTAATCTTGCACCAATTGCCGGGCAAGAGCAACAACATCGGCAACCTGCTGCAGGAAATGAAGAGCCGCCAAACCCCGGTGTGGTTCATTGCCGGCGTCACGAGCGATTTTGGTGCCCTGAATGCCGCCCAACAGCTCATCAATATTTCGTCCAATGGCCGCAACACCAACGACGTGGAGCCTTACCTGGCCAGTAACTTTAGCTTGTTCAACGTGCCGGACGACGTGCGGGCTATTCTGCCAATTTTACCGCCGGTAGTCGCACCATTCGGCGATTTCAAGGCGGGCGGGAGCGCTTCCGTGCTGCTGTACCAGCGCATTGGCCGGGTCGACACCCAGTATCCGCTGCTGGCCCTGGGCCAGGAAGACAACCGCCGCCTGGCCACCATGGCGGCCACGGGCCTGTGGAAATGGCGCCTGTTCGACTACCTGGAAAAGAAAAACCACAACCGTTTCAACGAACTGGTGAGCCAGGTGATCCAGTACCTGAGCGTCAAGGACGACAAGCGCCGCTTCCGGGTGAGCCTGGCCAAGAATATTTTCGATGAAAACGAGCCCATTATTTTCGACGCGGAATTGTACAACGACAACTACGAATTGGTCAACGAACCCTCGGCCCAATTGGTCATCACCAACGAAGACGGCCGGGAATTCAATTACACCTTCAACACCACCGGACGTGGCTACCGCCTCAACGCAGGGGTCATGCCCGTGGGCAGCTACCGCTTCCGCGCCACGGTGAATACGGGTACCCAAAACCTGGATTACAACGGCCAGTTCAGCGTGCAGGCCATCCAGCTGGAGCGCTACGAAATGACGGCCGACCACGACCTGCTGCGTCTGCTCAGCGAGCGCTACGGCGGCGAGTTGGTGTACCCGGCGGCTATTGCCAGTATTCCGGATAAGCTCTTGGCTAAAGGGACAGTCAAGCCGGTGCTCTACGAAACGGTTAATACCCGCTCGCTCATAAACCTGAAGGGCATCTTCTTTCTGCTGCTTTCGCTGCTGACTTTGGAGTGGTTCTTGCGGCGGTATTTTGGGGCGTATTAGGGTTATTGATGGGTAAGCTGGACGTTACTTCACCACCCGCTCCACCCCCCAATCTTCGCCGTTGAAACTGTAATGGAGGAGATACACCCCACTTGGTAAATCAGCCAAATCCAATACGTCGTTGGGTGTCAGGTCGGTATAGGTTCGTAGGCGACGCCCAAAACTGTCCAGTAGTTCCAGGGACAGGGTCGGATATTTTTCTGTTGGCCAGCTTAAATGCAAATTACCTGCCACGGGGTTAGGCCAGCTTGCTAACGGGAAAACAACGGGTAATTCGCGCTCGTTGACTACAAAATCGAAAGGTGTACCACACACAAAGCCATTGGTGAGGGAAGCGTATTGGAGGGTTCGCTCGTGAATGCCATTAAGCGTGCTGTATTGATAATAGCCTCCACTCAGTTGGGCGATGTAATCACTTCCTGAGAAGACATCAATTACCGGCCCCAGGCAAGCTTCGTTCCTGATGACCAGTGGGTAACTCAGATTTTTGGCGGGTTTTTCACAGAAAAAATCGGGCGTAAGTCGGAGTACTTCATAGGCTGCTAGCCCATCTTCGCGGTACAGCAATTCGCCCGGTTGGCGGTCGAGGAAGGCAAAAGCAGCCCAATCTAATCGAACCGTATCTCTTATCTGAAAAAAGGTAGCAGGACTTCCCGGCGCGTTAGCTCCCTCATACGAAATAGCTAAGTCGGCTACGGTTGCGTAATAAAAGGAAGAACTATCACTACTGAACCAGGCGTTTTCTACCTGGACCTTGCTGTCTCGTAGGAGGTAGTAGGAAGAAAATCCCTGCATGATTGTAGTTACTTCATGCGTATGGAGCTCATCACCCGTAGTCAGCGAAAAAATGCTGGCGCGGGTAGGGTTTTGTAAACCCACCTGGGGAGCATTCATCCCCAGGAGTTCCATTCTGCCGATGTCAATTCCGAGCCATGGCAGGACAATGCAACTCACCAAACCATATTGACGGCTGATTCGAAACGGCGTCTCTTCGTAAAGCGGAATATAGTTGCCTTGGTCATCGAGGTGGTACAATCCGATGTATTTTACGCTATCCATTAGCCCCAGGACTGATTCCCACTGCACTGCGTCAACCCTGGCGTAAATGGAGGGTTGTATGAATTCAGGTATGATTAGGGGATCTTCAATAGCCAGCCAGTTGCTTCCCAGCGGGGCTTGCGGACGCAACTCAAAAACCTGTCCGTCTTCATTGCTGGAAATCGTCAGCAAAGTACGCACCGAGTCCTGGCAAACTTCCTGGCCAATAAAGGAAGGCGCAAGCTCTAAACAATAATCACCAGCGAGCAGGATAGCGATGTTGGGTATGGCCGATTCATAAGTAGTACTGCAGGGTTCAGCGCCCAATTTCATCCCCAGTACGGGAGAACTGAACGCCTCGTTTTCGGTAAAATCGGACATTGGGTTGGTGTACAAATATTGGACCTCCGGTCGGAAAAGCAGGTAAGGTGTTTGTGCCAATGCGGGAGAAGACCCTATTAATGAAAAAAGTATTACGCTATACATTGGCTTTATCATGTGGCTTGGCTTTAGGATTTGGTTGAGTGGTAAGATATGCTATTCACCAAAGTAGCGTAGCATTACAGCAGGCCTTATAACGCAAATTGAACGACAATTTACGCCTCCCGTTCCATCCGTCGGAAAATGCCCCACCCCGCCAAACAGAATATACAAGCGGCAATGGCACTCACCTGCACGCCCACGGGCTGCTCCGCGCTCTTGCCCAGGAGCAAGAAAGAGGGGAAGAGCAGCAGGGCCAGACTGATGCCGATTTTCATCATAAAATTCCGCACCGCGTAGAACATGCCCGCCTGCTGGCGGCCAGTCGCTTGCTCGTTTTCGTGAATGAAATCGGCGACCAGGGCATTGGGCACAATGCCGAAGGTAGCCAGCGGGTAGGCCGACAGGATGGCCAGCGCGTAAAACAACATTGTCTTGTTCAACGGCAGGTAAGGCATCGCCGCCGTAAGCGCAAAGACGGTAGAAAAAACGGCAAATGCGCTGAGCATCAGCGGTCGCTTGCCCCAGCGCTTGACCCCCGCATTGATGGGCCAGTACAAGATAAAACTCACCACAAAACTGATGACCATAAAGCTGGAGGCCTGTTCTTTGGGCAAACCAAACAGCACCGTCACAAAGTAACTGACGCCCTGTTGGATGAAGGTGAGCGACAGCCAGTAGAGCAAGTCAGATGCGATGAAGATGCGAAAGTTGGGGTTGGCAAAAACGGTGGCCAAGGCTTCCCGGGGAGCTATGGGGTCTTCGGCGACCACCTGGTGGGCGTAGACTTCTTCGCGGAGGAAAAAAACGGGGATGAGCATAAAAACCAGGGCAATCAGGGCGAAAATGCCCACGGTATACTGAAAAGCCTGGACCGGATTGGTGAAACCTTCAAAATAGCCTTGTACCAGGTACGCCATGCCGCCAATGACAAACCCCAGCGCCCAGGTGATGGAGATGAGGGTGCTGATGAGCATGCGGTCGGGCGGGTGGTGGCCCAGTTCGCTGATGAGCGCCGTGTAGGGCACTACGTACAAGGTGAGGAAGAGGTAAAAAAGGAATACCACGGCTACCAGCCACAAAGCATTGAGCCAACTGATACCCACCACCGGCGGAAAGAAAATGAGGAAAGACAAGGCCGCAAATGGAACGGCGGCCATGCCCATTACGCGCTTGCGTTTGCCACCTTTAGCGGGCCGGTTGTCCGACCAGGCGGCAATCAGTGGGTCGGTGATGGCATCAAAGGCCCGGCCGCCAAAATTGATGAAACCGATCAGCGTCGCAATGCCCAGAATAGCGCCCTGGTAGATGAAGGATGGAAAGACCAGCACCCCCTCCGATTCCGGTGGCATGTAGAAATAGACGAGCAAATTGGCGGCACCAAAACCCGCCAGCGACCAGCCCAGTTGGCCGAGGGCGTACACGATCAGTTGGGAAAGTGGGGGGCGTTTTGTCATGGTCAAATATAATCAACTCAGTGATGGGGAAAAAAATGTTGATTCGTTTAATTTTCACGCTGTATATTACGTATTAAATTCAATGCCATGCGCCTCTTTTACTACTTAAGTTTTACTCTCCTGCTTGCCGTAGCAAGCAATGCCCAAAAGGCCCAATTGCTTGCGCCACAACAAATGGCACCACTTTATGCACATCTACACGCTATCAATCACGAGTGGTTGCAATATCCACCTACTGCCGAGTTACTTGTAGAAACACAGTTTAGCTCTGATATTGAACGTATTCAGCGGCACCTGAAATTGACTACACAGCATCTGCGACAGCATCCTCCCCTGGGATTGACAGCAGCTCAATTGTACCAGCGTAATATGCTTTTAGATGAGTTGAACCGCTATCAGGAGACGGCTCGCTTTCCAATCAACCGCATGTCCCTTCAACCAACCCCCATTTTTGTAGACGATGCGTATACGGCATGTGCGGTAGGGGACCTGCTACTCGCTACGGGCGAAACAGCGTTGGTAGAGGATATTCGCCAGCATAATAATTTCGCACAATTGGCTGAGCTCCTGGCCTACCCCAAATTATCCCGCTGGGCTGAACAAAACGGCTTTACCGCCGAAGAATTGGCACTTATACAACCCAGCTATGCAGTGGTCTATTTTACGCCTGAGCCGATAGGCAATAACTTAGGTATAACGGCAGGAAGAAAGATTTCAGATATGGTCACTTATAAAGACGAAGTGTATTTTGCCGGTAATTTCAGCCAGATTGATGGTTTGGAAGCCGCTTCTGTGGCGGCTTGGGATGGGGAGCGTTTTCGTGCACTTGCTGGCCTTTTGCCAGGGGTTGGAGGGATTAAAAAGTTGGCTTTTGATGAGGCTACCGACGATTTGTATGCTATCGGAACGTTTTTCAATTTCCAAGACGAACCTGGTCCTGTTCTTTTTGCCCGTTACCGAAATGGAGCATGGGAGCCGCTGTTAAATACGACAGACGTAAGCGGACTCGTATTTTTCAGGGACTTAGTTTGCCACAATGGATTTTGTTATCTGGGTGGGCGGGTGTCGGAATTGTTTGAGGAAGAAGTCGATCATCTAATTGTTTACGATATCGCTAACGAGCGTTGGAAGCGCTTCAACGATGAACTGCGCTTTACGGATGTAATTAATGATATGGCGATCTCCGGCGATACCCTAATGGTAGGGGGAAGGTTTGCTTTAGTAAACGAGACAGATACGATCAGCAATTTTGTTGCCCTGTTTGATTTAAATGCAAATCAACTTATTCTTTTAGCTGATCCATTGAGCACCGAACCATTTAAGTCAGTGATATTGGTAAATATTCAACAGAGTTGGAACCACGAATGGGAGGTAAGCGCCATTTTTGATAATGAAGGCGATTATTCAATTGGTGTTTACCAATCTTCTAATTATTGGGAGACAACCCCGCTATTCTTCGATGAAAATAACCCAAGATTTGAAGGAATGGAAGCTGGTTTTTTTTACGGTGATTTTCAGTTTACCAACTGGTCACAATCCGACCAACCTTTTGTTTTAGTAACCGTTCCAGGGCAATCAGCGGATTTTTACTGGCCCATAGTGCGGGCCAATGGCGCTGTAACGGCTCTGACCTATTTTAATGATGAAATAATTCTTGCTGGCGAATTTACAGAAATTGACGGCGTAGGCTGCCAGCAGATGGCACGTGCAAGCTTGCTAATTTCAGACACCGAGAATCCTGCTGTTACCTCCCAGGTTAGTGTACAAAGCGATGGCCAATCCATATTTATTCAACACCTACCCACCACCATAACTTCTGCTACACTGGAACTCTTTGACCTGCAAGGCAAGCGGGTATGGCAGCAATCTTTGTCGGGTTCGGGTAGCATCATTGTGTTAAACAAGCCTTCTCAGCTTATAGCGGGTGCCTATGCTTACCGTTTACTGGCTAATGAGCAGTTAAAGGTTGGGCAATTGATCCTGTTATCGACAGAATAATGTTATTGAGTCTGCTTAGAGACGGCTTTGCGTTTCCACTTTTACACCCTTCCACTTTTACACCTATTTATAAACCTGCACCGGCGCCAGTCCCTCGCTAAATTCCCGCAATTCCAGGAAGTAGGGATTGGGTGCCATGAGCAGAAAGCCCTCCCGGTCGATAAAGGAGAGTCCATCGGCGGTAGCTACCCGGGCCAGGCCCTGGTGGAAGGGCCAGGCCAGGAAATAGCGGGGTGGGCTAACGATACGGCCATTAGTGGTCAGGTAGCCCCACAGTTCGCCATCGCGGAAGGCGGCGATGTCTTCCGTGAAGGGGTGGATTTCATCCAGGTCTTTTTCCAGGAGGTAGTTGCCAGACTGGTCCATGACATTGTAGCGGCCTTGCTTGTTGGTCACCAGCCAGCGTGCTGCGCCCGCGTAGACCAGTTGTGGATACTGTGCGGGCAGCTGCCAGTTGCCCGTTTTGTCGATGAGTCCCCACTGGCCTTCACGGGCTACGGCGGCGAGGCCCGCATTGAAGTCGCTGGCCTGGGTATATTGTGCGGGGATTACCCATTGGCCCTGCCGATTGATGAAGCCATATTTTCCGGCCACTTGCGCCCGGGCCAATCCTTCGGCAAAGGGCTTCAGGCGGGTGTATATAAAGGGAACGACTACTGCTCCCTGACGGTCGATCATGCCGTACAATTCCTCCTTGAACACGATGGCTAAGCTGTCCTGGAAGCTGGCCGGTTGCTCGTACTGCGCCGGGATGACCACTTGCCCCGAGGTGTCGACAAAGCCATAAGCCTGGTCTTCCCGAAAGCAAGCCAAGCCCTCCGAAAAAGTCGAAATTTCGGCGAAGGTAGCGGGGATGGTCCATTCTCCCTGCAGATCAATAAAGCCAAAAAGGCCCGCGTCATTCTGGGCTTTGGCCCGACCGTTTTCAAAAGGCCAGGCTGCCCGAAAGGTGGCCGGGATGGCGAATTTAGCCTGCTTGTTGATGTAGCCCCACTTGCCGTTTTTGCGCACCAAAGCGAGCCCTTCGGAGAACGGCCTCACTTCGTCGTAGCGGCTGGCAATAGCTATTTTGCCCTTGGTGTCGATGAAACCCCACTGGTAGGGATTGGTTTCGTAATCGGCGGATGGATCGGGAAGGGGAGCTGCCGCTTCGCTATCCGATTGCTCGGCTGCGGCATCGGCGCCACAGCTGCCGAGCAGACTGGTAAAGCCGACCACGGCCAGGGAAATCCACAAAAGGAAGAAGGATGGCCTATTCATACGCGAGGGTTTGGTGGATGAATTGCGGGCTAGTTTTAAGGCCCGCTCTTAGCGTTGGTCCAGGTAGGCCCGGTAGCCCAGGGTTTCCAGTTGTTCGTATTTAGCGGTTACCCCGTCGGTCAGACCCGTTTTGAAGGCGATGATTCTATTGCGCACTTCTTCGTTCTGAGCGCCGATAATCTGGGCGGCCAGGATGCCCGCGTTTTTGGCGCCATTCAGCGCTACGGTGGCCACGGGCACCCCGTTGGGCATCTGCAAAATGGAGAGTACCGAGTCCCACCCATCAATGGAGTTGGACGACTTGATCGGCACGCCAATAACCGGTAACGGCGACAAGGCTGCGACCATCCCCGGCAAATGGGCTGCTCCGCCGGCACCGGCGATGATGACCTGGATTCCCCGCAGGTGAGCCCCCCTGGCAAAGTCGAACATCCGCTCGGGTGTCCGGTGGGCCGAAACGATGGTCACCTCAAAAGCCAGTCCCAATTCCTCCAGTACTTCAGCAGCCTGCTGCATGATCGGGAGGTCAGAATCAGAACCCATTATTATACTTATCATAGCGAATAGTTTATAATCGTTTAAGTATTTGGACAATAATAAATTTACATTTTCGACTCAAATGATTAGCTCGAAACCGCTCATTATCAATCGCTTATTTCTTCACTAGTAATTTGAGAATGTAAATTTATTATTGTCCCGGCACTTACACCTTTCCCACTTTTACACGTTTACACCTTTCCCACTTTCGCCTTTACACTTTAAAGCCTGCTTAACCTGTTCGGCTTTGGCCAGTGCGTCGGCTGGCGTATCACCCAGGATGGTGACGTGGCCCATTTTGCGAAAAGGCCGGGTTTGCTTTTTTCCATAAAGATGCACGAAGACGCCGGGAATGGCCATCACCGTTTCCATGCCTTCGTAGCACACATCGCCCGTATAGCCCGGTTCGCCGAGGATATTGACCATGACGGCCGCTTGTCGCAATTGGGTATCACCCAAGGGTAGATTGAGTACCGCGCGCAGGTGTTGTTCAAACTGGCTGGTGGGGCAGCTTTCGATGGTATGGTGCCCGCTGTTGTGGGGGCGCGGCGCCACTTCATTGATCAGGATTTCGCCGGATGTGGTCAGGAAAAGCTCCACGGCCAGCAGCCCGCTGAGCTGGTAAGCTGCGGCAGTATCCTCCGCTATCTGGATCGCCTTTTTCTCCAACGCTACGCTAATCTGCGCTGGTGCGAGCAGGTAGTCGACGAGGTTGGCCACGGGGTCGAAGACCATCTCCACTACGGGAAAAGAACGCACCTCCCCACGGGCATTGCGGGCTACGATAACGGCCAGTTCTCTGTCAATAGCGACCAGGTCTTCCACTACCGCGGGGCCAGGCAGCAAGCGGTCGCGGAGGTCTTCAGCGGTCTGGATAACGACGACGCCTTTGCCGTCGTAACCTTCTGTGCGGCTCTTCTGAACGAAGGGCAAGGACAATTTTCCCGCCTGAACGGCCTTGCGGATGGAGCCCTTGCCGCTGAACAGTTGGAAGGGAGAGGTCGGCAAGCTCTGGTCCACATAAAATTGTTTTTGCGTGCCTTTGTCCTTGATAATATCCAGGACTTCCGGGGCGGGGTGCACGATTTTTCCGGCGGCCTGCAGCTTGCGCAGGGCACCGGTGTGCACGTGTTCGATTTCAATGGTGAGCACGTCAACTTTTTTGCCAAAGGCGAGGACATCTTTCTTCTTGCGGAAGTCGCCCGCCACAAAATGGGTCGCGTAAGGAGCTGCCGGCGCCGTTTCGTCGGCATCGAGTACCCAGTAGGGCAGGTGCCAGTTGGCGGCTGGGAAGGCCATCATTTTGCCCAATTGCCCTCCGCCGAGGACGCCCAACTTGATCTTGCCATTAAAAATACCTGATTCTTCCGTTGCCATGTCCTGTGGTTAAACTTGTGTTTTATTGATGGTGTAAAGGTATGACATGAGCCAGAATATCCTTAATATGAGGGAAAGTTTATAAAACCGCTTTCAAGCTACCTGTTATGGCCCAGCATACGACGACTACCCATCCCAATAGGGCCGCTGCCGCTGCCCGGCGCAAAGCGCAACTGCTCAGCGCGTTGTTGCACCAGGAAGCCAGTTGGCTGGGCTGCACCGAACCCACCCTTTGCCACCAGGCCAGCAAGCGCCTCCACGAAGAAGATCCCACTAGCCAGGCAACCATGCAGTGTAAAAGTTCGGCAGACCTGGGCCTGCACCAAGCTGAATACGCCCGTTCCCAACACGAATTAGGGCTGACGGAGACTCATCAGCAGGTTCACCTGCCGCGGCTGGTGCAGTATGACCTGTATCATTTGTTGGATGCCCTACCGGAAAACCGCGATCATGCGGCTTTGGATGGCGTACACAGTTTTTTTTACCGGGCCGATGCCCAGCGGGAATTGTTGCAGCACCTCGAATTTTACCAACAATACGAGGTTGTTCCTTGTCTGCTTTGGCACGCCAGCAATCCGCTCTGGGGGGCAGCCAGTTTTGATGCCATCAAACCCCTCAATCCTTTTGCCCTCAAAGGCGAAGCCGACGAATTGGCCTTGCTGCAATTTGTGGCGGATCATATCCACTGGCCACGCGCCGACTGGCCAACCGACTGGACGGATCAACAGGTGGCAGTCTTGGGAACCATGCAGGATAAGCTCGACCGCCTGGCCGATTTCGCGCACCAGTTGGCCGACCGGGGCATTGTGGCCCTCTTCCGGCCCTACCACGAAGCCAATGGCCACTGGTTTTGGTGGAGCAACCTGCATTTTGCCACAGAAAAAACCGACGACCCCACCTACACGGCCGTCATCTGGCACCATACCCGTCGGTATTTAGAAAAAGTGAAAGGCGTCGATAACCTGCTCTACACCTGGTCGCCCAACATCATGGGCAGCTGGCTGACCGCGGAGGATGAAGCACTGGCAACGGCCTACAGCCACGGCGTAAACGTCAATGAGGTGGATGTGTTGGGGATTGACTGCTACGCCAATAACCTGGTGAAAGCCGTCCCTGCCGGGCCCGATTTTCGGGAGCAAGCCCTCGGAGAAGCCCTAACCGTGCTGGCAAAACTGCGGACTCTTTTTCCGGATCACCCCGTGGGTTTTACCGAGTTGGGGGCTTCCTACCACAAGTTGTTGCCGGGCGACGATCCAGCGGCGGCTTTCGCCGGTGCCGGCCGGGGTGCCGCCACGTTTTCCAAAGCACTGCGCTGGCGCTTCGCTGATCCCAATCTTTTGCCCCCACATTTTACCATTTTCTGGCGCAATGAACCGGGCCTGTTGGAGTTCCCAGTCACGGGCTGCTCTCCGGAAATGGATGCGGTAGTAGCGGATTTCTATCCCTATTTTGCTACCCGGGAGGTGGCGTTGCCAGCGTCGGGGTTGGTGCTTTAGTGAACGGAGGTCCGACCTTGGTCCAGTCCCACTTTTACACCCTTCCACTTTTACACCTTTCCACTCTCATGCCTATTCCCACGGCGTCGGCAACTCATCGGTACGGAAAGGTATAGCCGGCAAACCGTCGGTATTGCGCAAATCCAGGTCGCCAGGATTGTCGGACCAGGCGTAGCGCACGTATACCGGCGCAGGAATACTGGGGTGCGAAACCCCTACGGTTTGGCCGTTGATAATGCGGGCATTGGCCCAGACGAACTGCCCGTCGGCACCCGCTATGGCGAAGCCGCGGAGGTTGGGGTTGCTGCTTTGCAGGCTCGATCCGTAGGTTCTAAAGGTGATGCGGATCTCATTACCTACCGTGGCAAATTGGTAGTAGGAAGGCCCCGAAGCCACAATGTTTTGCTGGTAGACTAGTTTGCGGGCCGCTTTAGCCAGGCGGGTACCCACGGTAAACTTATCACTGGGATGAATATCGTAGGCGTCGCCCGAATCGATGAGGCAGACCAGGGCTGTATTCCCTCTTTTCAAGGTATGAAACTGACTCTCCCGCAGCGTAGCCCAGGAACTTTGGGCGGGCTCAGCCGCTACCGGCCGAAAGTAGGCCAGTTGGGTGGTGATAAAGGGGAAATCACCGATGCCCCAACCACTGCGCCAATCGTCGATAATTTTTACCTGTTTGTTGCGGTAGCGAAAAGGGTCGCCAGTATTGCTTTCACCCTGGTACCAGATCACCCCGGCGATTTGCAGCCGGGAAAGGGGGTGAACCATACCGTTGTACAGCAGGCTGGGGTGGTCGTCGGGATCGAGATCCAGGGGCCGCTGGCCCAAGGTAGGAGTGCCGACCTGGAAGCTCCAGTAGCCGGAAAGAGGGACTTGCCAGGTGCCGTTTTCGATTTTCATATCCGTAGCACCGCCCAGCATGCCGCCGACAAAGCCGTAGTCCCGGACCCGGACCGTGATCGTGTTTTCTCCGGTGCGCAACACGTTTGCCGGAACCGGGTAGCGCCGTATCAACCCCGGGTTTAAGGCTGTGCTGCCCACAAACTGGCCATTGATCCAGGTTTGGTCACTGTCGTCGATTCTGCCAAGGCTGAGCTGGACGTCCTGGCTGGCCTGGCTGGCTGTTAGCGTAAAGCGCAGTTTAAACCATACACTGCCATCGCGATTGATGAGTACATCTGATTCCCAGGGCTTGGGCAGGAGCATGGTAGGCCAGCCCGACCAATTGTAGCTGGTACTTTCCCAGTGCTGCTGGAGGCCCAGGTCCTGGGTTTCCAGATCCTGGTCCCACTGGCTTTGCAGTTGGGTGATGGAGTCGATGAGGTTGGGCAGGCTCAGTTGTTCCAATTCGCTGAGGGCAGCGGTGAGTTCGGGAAACACCGATAAACCCGTCGGGCTGATCCAGGTGTCAATACCCGTACCACCAAAGGTGACACTGATCAGGCCGACGGGCACATTGAGGCTGAGGTGCAGGTCACGGCCAAAAAAATAGCCCACACCAGAGAAATTCCTGGCCGTAGTAGGCGTGCAAATCGCCCAACTGCCAGCAGCTATTTGGTTGCTGGGCCGCGTGCTCAAGGTTTTGGGCATTTGAAAAAAGCGAATATTGGGCCAGGTGGCGCTGTTGCTTTCAGCGGTGCCATTGTTGGACAATTTCAGCGATCGTTCCATATTCGACTGGCCGGAACAAATCCAGACTTCGCCAAGCATGACATTGTTGTAAGTGATGGTTTGCCCATCAGCCTGAATAACCAGCTGGTAAGGCCCGCCAGCTGGCAAAGCGCCCAGGACGGCTTCCCATTCACCCTGCGCATTGGCAAAAGCCAAACTCAGCTGGGTGTGCAGGCTGAGGTGCACGGCTGCACCAGGGTTAGCCTTTCCCCATGTCCGCAGCTGCTGACCACGCTGCAAGACCATATTGTTGGAAAATATAGGCGAGGTGGTCAACTGAGCCTGGATAGCGGTTGAAGTAATCAGGGAAAACACAAAGATTCCTGCCAGACAGGAAGCACGCAGAAAAGGGGTATTCATGGTATTAGGATTAAAATTGCCCTAAAATTTAGGATAAAAGCAGGTTTTAAGACAGCACTTGTCGCGTTAGAACCCGTTTTGCGTAATTCTTTTCCATGATATAGATGTTTTACCAAAATAGGAGGAGGATGTTGCAAATTTTAACGTATTTCGTCTTCCTAATTTCAAAGATATGATCAATTTAATCAGCGATACCGTCACGAAGCCGACACCAGCCATGCTTGCGGCGATGATGGGGGCAGCAGTAGGCGACGATGTCTTCAGCGCCGACCCCACGGTGAACGAATTGGAGGCCTACGTAGCTGCTTTGTTCGGTATGGAAGCGGCGCTTTTTTGCCCCTCTGGAACCATGACCAACCAGATTGCCATCAAATGCCACACCCAGCCGCTTGACGAACTGATCTGTGATCAGACCAGCCACGTTTACCAGTACGAGACGGGTGGTTTTGCGTTCCACTCAGGTGTGAGTATCAACTTGCTCGAGGGGGTCAATGGAAAGATTACAGCTTCCCAGGTCCTGGCTGCCATCAAGCCGGATTTCGACTGGTTGCCGGTATCCCGGCTGGTGGTCCTCGAAAATACCTGCAACAAAGGCGGCGGCAGCATCTACCGGCTGGAAGAAGTACTACTGATTCGCAAACTGTGCACGGAAAAAGGGCTGGCGCTGCACCTGGATGGAGCCCGCCTGTTCAATGCGCTGGTGGAAACGGGGGAATCTCCCGCAGATTGGGGCCAGGTTTTTGATACCATCTCAATTTGTTTGAGCAAAGGACTGGGCGCTCCGGTAGGTTCCCTGTTGGTAGGGCCGGCCGAACTGATCAAACGGGCACGCCGCCTGCGCAAGGTCATGGGCGGCGGCATGCGCCAGGCGGGATACCTGGCTGCCGCAGGTTTGTATGCCTTGCACCACCACGTTGACCGGTTGGTGGAAGATAATGCCCGGGCCCGCTCCATTGGGGCCTTGCTTCAGGAATTGCCCTACGTAGCGGCAGTCCGGCCGGTACAGTCCAATATTGTGATTTTTGACCTGGCGGGTGACCTCAGTGCTGCCAATTTCCTCGCTGCCCTGACTGCCCTGGGTATTTACGCTACCGCTTTTGGTCCGCAAACGGTTCGTTTTACTTTCCACCTGGAAATAACACCGACCATGGTGGAGCAACTCGCCAGCGAGTTGGTTAAGCTGAAATTTGACCGCCACTGACCATTTCAACGGAAGCAGCGCCTCAGAAATCGATGCTTAAGACCGGTAATTCCGTTTGGTTGACCAGCATTTCTACCGTACTACCCTGGAACAACCGTTTCAGGGGATGTCGGTTATGGTTGGAAATAGCAACTAGATCTGTACCATGTTGGGTGGTGAAATGACGAATGCCTGCCTCTACCGAAAAGTCATGGAAATAGTGGGTGGTGCAAGGAACAGGGTGGACCAACTGCGCAAAATCTTTCATAGTTTCCTGCATGACAACTTGTGGCGGATTAAAAAAGCCACCCGTATGAATGTAGACCAACTGGATGGTTTTGATCCCCAGGACGGGAACCAGGGCAAGGAGGTTTTTCAACGCCGGCTGATCCTCGGGCAGGAGGTTGGTGGCGAAGAGAACCTGGTCAAACTTGATTTCGGGCAGGGAGTCCTTAATCACCAAAATGTTGCTGTGTAATCTCCTGACCACTTTTTGGGTGTTCGAACCTAGCAGCCACTCCCGTTTACCACTGGCACCGTGGGAGCCGATAACAATGAAGTCAAAGGCAATTAGTGTCGTCAGTTCACTTATTCTATTGATGAAATTGCCCTTGTCTACGTGGATCAGGCAAGGTAAGTTGGCCGCTTTTATTTTCATTTTGCGTTTGGTGAGTTCTGCTTTCGTCAAAGCAGTAACTGCATCCCGGAAAGGATTATAGGACGCCGATTTTTCCAGGCCTTCAGACCAGTACGTCGGAAATTCGGTACAATGAAAAAGGTGTAACTCCGCTGACAGCGTCTTTCCAAGAAGGATCGCAGCATCAAGGGCAATATCGGCAACTGTCGAGAAATCGGTCGGGCATAGAATCTTATACATGGGGAATTTTTATTTTCGTAAAAATGCAAAATTTGCCAGGCCTCATCAGTGACATAAATCACCAGCTGGTAGCAAGATAACTTCAACCAATTTTTAAAACCCCTCCTAATTCTTCTTTTATCCGGAGAAGCCTGTTATTTTTATGTTGCTGATCAACCCTTACTTGCCTGCACGTTTCTGCCAACTTCTAAGTCAACTTCATGAACAAAGGAAAAACGGTATACTTTCAGGTATCCATACGGTCTGCAATCCAGCGGGTAAGGTGTTGTTTACTCCTTTTCTGGTTGACGGGGAGCCTTTCCCTGGATGTTTTACTCGCACAAAATCCACTGGCAACTCTTTTTATCGAATCGAATGAACTGACTTGTCCTGGTGATTCAGACGGCGCAATTACTTTTGCGGCAACCGGCGGTACCCCACCTTATACTTATGAGTGGTCTCAATTGAATAATGCTTTTGTTTTTGCCAACGGAGAAATTCTTCAGGAAGGTACAGCGGCTACCATCGGCGGTGACTTACCGGCAAACACCTATTTCTTAAGGCTCACCGACGCCGCCGGCTGGGTGCTCCGCGATACCATTGCTATTGTTCAACCACCGCCTATTCAGGTGCTGGATATTATGGTGGCAGATGCGACCTGTGCGACGTTGTGCGACGGTCGTATCGGCCTGACGGTAAGCGGCGGAACAGGTAACTTGACCACGATCTGGACCGATACGGCCGCAACCACCAATCGGCGGGAGCAACTGTGTGCAGGGGAATACGTTTTTATACTGACCGACGATCGGGGCTGTACGCAGAAAGGGTCCGTTGAACTTGCGGCCCCGGCTTCCCTGATGATCCAGGCTACGCTAAATAATCCTACGTGTGCAGGTGCTGCCAATGGCCAGATTGCCATTGCGGCAACCGGTGGAACGGGAGGGTATCAATACAATTGGAGCAACGCGGAAAGTTCAGCCACGCTCACGGATAGATCTACTGGTACCTACACCCTCACCGTAACCGATGCCAACGACTGCAACCTGGTCTCGAGCTTTTTCTTGCCGGACGGACCAACGCTGAATCCTAATTTACAGTTCAATTATGGTTGTGGTGACGGGCAGGTGATCGTAAGGGCACACCCCCTCAACGGCACAGCGCCCTATGCCTATCTTTGGAGTACCGGCCAGTTAACGCCGTTGTTGGCGGGCATGTCTGCTGGCAACTATGGGCTGAGCCTGACCGACGCCAATGGCTGCCGCGCTGAAACGGCCTTTGCAATCGATTATGTACCCCCCTTGCGTGTACAGCCATTGGTTGAAAACGTGTCTTGCACAGGGGCCCGGGACGGACGCATTGAATTGAGTATTGCCGGCGGTTTGCCACCCTTCGCCGTTCTTTGGAGCAATGGCGCCACAACAACCCGTCTTACTGGCCTGCCCGGCGGCGAGTATCTCTATAACTTAACTTCTACTGGTTGCGGACTAGCCCGTTCCGTGTTGGTGGGGGAACCTGGTCCATTGGGTATTAGCATTGTCTTTTCACCCCAAACCAACGACTTGCTTACCGGCACGGCCATTGTAAGTGGCGGCACGCCGCCGTTTCAGTTGAGTTGGAGTTCGGGGTCGTCGGCTTTCGTCGCTACGAACCTGGTGCCCGGTGCGGCCTATCAAGTGTCTGTGACCGATGCGAATGGCTGTGTACAAACGGAGGCAACGGAGGCGATTGTGACCGATCTGGCTGCCATTTTCTCGGAGGAGCAAATCCGGGTGTTTCCCAATCCCGGTACCGACTGGCTTTACCTTCAGCTGCCCCTAACGCTGACCCAGGAGGTGCATTTTGGTTTTTACAATTCGCTGGGTCAGTTGCTCGCGCAAGGACTTTGTCCGAATACCACTTCCCAACCTTTGTTGAATATAAGTTCCTTTCCTGCCGGTGTCTACTTGTTGCAGTTGAACTGCGCGGGTGTGCAGGTATTGAAGACTTTCGTGAAAGAATAGTAAGATAACTCACGCTCGCGGACACCATCGTATCGGCGAGAGGTTGTCCAGTAAGATATTGCCTTTGCGGCGAAAAATCCCTTCCTGATAAAAAGCTTCGATGAGCACGTAACGAATGGGCTGCCGGGCGGTAAATTCAACCCGGTAAGCCTGCCATTCCGGGTGGTCAATCATCGGTGATTCGAAGAGGAGTTGGTTTTTTGTACACTTATCGGTACTGCCCCAGATTCTCAATTTCAAGGTTTGGTTGTAACCGCTGTAGGTGACACCGTGGGCCAGGTCCAGCGTGAACGTGTAGCAGTCGCCGCGGTTGATGGTACGGCTCAGGCGTTGGGTAATACTTTCCCAGGTGCCGTTGTCGCGGGTAATCAAACCGACGTAGGTTGCTCCTTCACTGGCTTCCTGGTAAATGCCCCAAAAACCGGGTAATATATCGGGGGTGGTAAAAGGCTCGCAGGCCAACCAACCAATAGGCACCGTAGCATCCTGCGGTTCACCCTCAAAGGAAGCGTTTTGCCAGTAGATAGGAGGGGGTTGCTTTTGGGAAAGGGCAACCATCGGCAAGAGACAACACAGAAGTAAAAAACGAAACATGGTGAATGGTTTTAGGGGTGGTGGACAAATAGCGGGTAAGTGGGGAGCGTTGGAAAACCGGATCAGGCTTTTTTGTAATTGATCAGTTCGCAATAGCCGAAAAAATTCCCCCGCCGGTCAAATACTTCCCGGCGGATGACCCCAACACCCGGCGAGAACCAGTCGCGCAAGCGAAAGCTTTTTTGTACGATTTGGGTGATCAACAATTCGTAAGTCATGGCTACGCACGAAAACCCGCCGGCTGGGGTGGAGAGGTCTTCCTGGGCGAGGATAACCACAGGCCCCACGGCCAGGCTGAGCTCAAGCACGAGCACGTTCTGGTCATATCCGGTAATGCGGGAGTAGGATTGTGGAATGGTGTCGCCAGGATGTGCTCCCCGGGGGAGCAGCCAGCCCTGGTCTTCGGCCCGCAACGCCAGTCCTTCCAGCGAACTGAGCATATCGGGCGTGAGCTTGGCCAGCAGGTCTTGGTACAAGCCCTCGGGCTTACAGCGCACGGCATACTGCCCTCGATACACGGTATCCTGAAAAGCATTAAGAATCAGTAGCTCCAGGTTGCTGCGCTGGTCGCCAGCATCGTAGTCAACAACCCGGTGGATGGTTTGGTAAGTGACTTTTTCGTTGGCACCGTACCACTGGTAGGTCCACGCCGAACCCGGACGGTAATTTACCACGGCGCGGCAATCGTCTTGTGCCGCCAAACCTGTGGCCAAAAGGATCAGCAGCAACGTAACCGGTAGCTTTCTCACTGTTTTCTCATTTTTTATTCGCAACGCCTGATGGCCTGATGATAAGTAGCTTAACGAAAATTAAGGATTAAATTTTACCATTGCTAAGCAAAAATAAGGATTTCTGACACAAGCCACCGACCTACCTGGTCTTTCTCCTAAAATAAGGTTTCCGCAGTGAATGAGCAAGATGCTGCGAATGGTGACGATTGCCAATTTTTCGGGGAAGCCAAACCGAGTTGCCTGGACCGACACAAGGGCAGCAAAAATCAATTTCTCCCATTAGCGCTAAAAAAACAGGAGTTTGTTTCAAATATGAATAAGAAACTTTACCTTTGCGTCCGCTTCTACCGCCAAGGAACTTTTATTGGTTTTGCGGGGTACAAAAGCAAGCCTGGTCCCGTAGTACAATGGATAGTATACAGGTTTCCGGAACCTGGGATCTAAGTTCGATTCTTAGCGGGACCAC